>Ga0182030_10017170_pt1 | contig 13994 bp, 9 predicted proteins | sample 812S3MmetaG_FD_121299 | JGI IMG/M metagenome (GOLD analysis project Ga0182030, IMG submission 121299) | Permafrost microbial communities from Stordalen Mire, Sweden - 812S3M metaG (Illumina Assembly) | ecosystem: Environmental > Terrestrial > Soil > Wetlands > Permafrost | place: Sweden...
AACGTGGTGTAGGCCGGATTGTTCAATACGTCGGCGTAAGGAGCGAGATAGCTGACCGAGGGAAGCCCGGACGTGCCGCCGTTGGCGTACGAGAATTCATAGCCGTGATTTCCCGGTCCGGTCGCACCGCACAGCTGACCGTTGTTGCAGCCTGGCGCCGTCGGCGCCGTGGCCGTCCCCGCACCCGTGGCATAGTAGCCATGTTCGACATCGGCTTGCGCGGCTTGCAGATTCGAGGTGGCGTGCGCAAAGGACGCATCGAAAATGCCGCGCAGCGGGCCGTCTTCGCCAAATTTCGTCAACCACTGGAAATTGTTGGCCTGCGAAATGTTCTTCTGATAAAGCGTGGCGGTTTCGGCACCGAGCGCATTGAAGGTGGCGTTCTGCACCACGCCGTTGCTGTCGATCGAATAGGGCTGGGTCGGGTCAAGACCGGGCAGGGGGCTCGTGTCCTGGCCGTTGAACCAGGCCTTATCCGAGTAATCAATCGTGGTCTCGTCTTCGCGCGAATAGAACCACAATAAATTGCTGGTGATCGAATCGTTCAGCCTGAAGGCGATGTCGAAGGAGGCTCCCTTTTCTTTGGACTCATCGTTGACGTCGGTGAAATATCCGAGCTGCGGCACGATGTAATTCTGAGCGATAGTCCCGACTTTGGCGGCCGTCAGCAGGCCGGTGTAGGGAGGCGTCGCCGAATTCGAGATCACCCAACCGCCGCGGTTGGCGTCCTGATATTCGTCGGTGTGCGTTTTCAAATCGGAATACGTGAGGCTCGCGCTCAACGCCAGATGATCGTTGAGTTTCAGAGTTCCGACCAATGTGCCATCGGGTGTTTTGGAATTCTGGCGCTGCGCATCGGATTCGCGGAATAGACCGTTGAGCTCCAGTCCCTCGGGGGCCTGCAGGGGGTCGGAAGTCTTCAAGTTGATCGTGCCGCCCAAGCCGCCTTCAGTCATCGCCGCATTGGGATTCTTGTATACGTCGATGCCCCTGACCAACTCGCTCGGGATGGTTTCCAACGAACCATATTGTTTGTTGCCGCCGGCGCCACCGCCAGAGGCCTCGCCCGATACGTAGAATTCCTTGCCCGTCAGAAACACATCGCCGTTCAAGGTGACGAGGTTCTGCCGCAAGCCATCGATCAGTACGGAGTTGCCCTGACCGTTGTTACCCGAGCGGTCGATCTGCACGCCAGGCAGGCGTTGCAGCGACTCGGCCACGTTGTTGTCGGGCATTTTGCCGATGTCTTCAGCAGCCACCGACTCGATCGGCAGGTTGGAGTTGCGCTTCGCATCCAGCGCTGTTTGCAGCGACTGGCGATACCCGGTAACCACGATTTCCTGCAAATCATCGGCTTTTGTCGAGCTTTGCGAGGTGGTTTGCGTTTGATCGGCTGCGAAGGCCGCATGGCCCGCGAGCGAGGCTTCTAGTGACACCGCTGTCATTATTGCTAAACGAGCAGCCTGGCGCGCCCGCTTTTCTCTACGATGCGACATGGTACGAGGTCTCCCAGTAAATTAACTTTCTTCAGCCATCGGCGAGGTTCGATTCAGGGTCAGCGGCATGCTAGGGCATGCTTCTGCTGCCTCCGAATCCCTCTGCTTCTTCCCCATCACCCGGGTCGGTTCCCGGTTGATCTCGAGCGAAGGCTAACTCCGATTCGTCGCCGGAGTCAACGATTAAATATTTTCTTTGTCTTTAATCGCGGCGGCGCTCTCTTTATCTCCCTGCCCGATTCACATATTGCACTGCGCGATGCCAACCGCGGCGGAGGTGAGGGAGTCGAGTCGCGCGTTCAAGGAGTGGCGGTGCCTATCTGGCCGTTCGCGGCGACAGTTTTTTTGCGCTCATCCGTCAATCGACTGTGACGCCACTGACTCCGACGTTGCAGCGCGTGAACGGCGCGACGCGGCACATCTTGAGCGTGCGTGTGTGCTTGCGAGATACGCAAGACGTCGTCCATTGGCCGCGCGGATCGACCCCCGCCGCGTGGCGACGCGCCCGTGCTTCGGATGCGGATGTGCCATAAAAATGAGCACTCCGTGCATAGCAAATCAAATGACGCTGAGCTTTCGAGCCGCCTTCATTGGCGGCGATGAGCGCCAGTCGAGGCAATCCGCGAGCGACGTGCCGAGTGTCAATCCTGAGCGGTCGATTACTCGAGAACAATTGTTCGCGACGAAATCGCCGGCATCGAAAATGCGAGAATATTGATGCGTGCGCGAGGTTGATCGCCGCCGATGAGTGGACCACCACTCGTGCGCTTCAAGATTGCTGTGAAGATCGCTCAAGAGATTCGCGGCACCGCGATCCACATGGTTCAGCGCAGAGATTCGAACGCCGTAGACCCGCAAGGTGCCGGGCGCGTCACGTTGCGCGGCGCGCGGCGGCGCGGGCCGCCGATGCAGCGCGCCGTCCGACAGTGCCGCGGGTGCAATGCTTAAGAGACCTCGTTCAACAAGTCGTGATTGAAAATTGCGTTCGCGCGCTGCGAGTTTGGTGACTGGCGGTCCGTTCGATCCCGGCGCGGCATGCACCTGCGGACGGCGCGTTTTGCGGGCGTTTCAGCGCGGCGCTCACCGATATTCGGATATCAAAAATAGTCAATGAAGTGTCATCGCTGTCATTGAGGGCGATGCGCGGGTGTGCTACGGCCAACGAGCTCGTTGTTTTGGATGGCGGGCGCTGTCATTTGATCAGCCGCGCGCGGCGGGGACATCGACACTCCGGCCAGGCGCCGTCCAGCCGATTCGTTCCCACTCCGAGGTCGTGAGCAGGAAGGTGCTGTCGAGCGCAATTAGCGCACCGACCGCCTGCGCACTGCCTGCGACGCGCTCGAGCTCGGCGGCACAGGCGGACACTGCGGTGGCAGAAGCGGTGGCGGCTGAACCCTTAAGACCGTGCGCAAGCTTGCGAACCAGTTCGGGGTCCGCCCCGCCATACACCGTTGCCGTGAGTTGCAGGATGGTGTCGCTCGTCGAGCTGATAAACATATTCACCAATTCGCGCGCGAACTCTCGATCCTGTTCGGTTCGCGCCAACAACGCGGTCTCGTCGAACAGCACGGTCCCGCCCGGACCGACGTGCTCGGCTCGTTTGTCAGCGCTTGGCAATGCCTTGGTCAAGGCCTGCTGTAAGTGGGCGGGGTTGATGGGTTTCGTCAGATAATCATTCATGCCCGCCTGCATGCATTTGGCGCGGTCGGTCGCCAGTGCGTGCGCGGTGAGCGCGATGACCGGGATGTTGCAATTCCTCACCCCGCCCTCCGGACTGCGCAATCGCCGCGTGGCTTCGTAACCATCCATTTGCGGCATCTGGCAGTCCATGAGCACCGCGTCGAAATCGGCTTCGCGAAGTGCCTGCAGCGCCTCGACTCCATTGACGGCGACCTGCACCTCGGCGCCCAACCGTTGCAGCAGCCGCGTGGCGAGTTTTTGATTCACAGGATTGTCTTCCGCCAGCAGGATCCGCGCTCCGGAAAAGGGCAGCGACACCGGCGCCGCATCCGTCTTGGGAATACTAGGCCCGCTCGCTCGGGTAAGTTCTACCAGCGTGCGCACCAGAACCGCCGACTTCGCCGGTTTTGTGATGACCCGATCGACCAAGTGTAAATCGGTGTCGGCGAGCGATGTCGAGAGGGAGGTCAAAAGAATCAATGAGGCCGGGGGTGCGGAGGAGGCGCGAATCGCCAAAGCAAACTGCACCCCGTTCAGATCTCCGAGGTCGTAATCGATGATGATGGCCGCGGGCGGGCGGTCGGCGCGGAGCATGCTGTGGTATTGCGTCAGGCCCTCGTCGGCCGACGTCGCGAAGCTCAGATTGCAGCCCTCAGGCCTTAATTGACGGTCGAGAATTCGGCGGTTGCTGCGATGGCCGACCACGATCAGGACGCGCAGCCCGGCCAGCTGATTATCGACTTTGCTGGACAGGCAAGCCTCACCCTGCGACAGGCACACAGCAAACCGAAATATCGAACCTTGCCCCACGGTACTCTCGGCCTCGATGCTGCCGCCCATCGCTTCGGCGAGCTGCTTGGAGATCGAAAGACCGAGTCCGGTACCGCCAAAGCGCCGCGTAGTCGAGCTGTCTGCTTGAATGAAGGGCGCAAACAGCGTGTTGATTCGGTCGGCCGGTATACCGATGCCGGTGTCGTGCACTTCGAAGACCAAATTCATTTTGTCGCCGTCAGCCGCCGCGCTCAAGGCCAGGCTCACCTCGCCGCGCTCGGTGAACTTGACGGCGTTGCTCAAGAGATTCAACAGGACCTGGCGCAATCGCAGCGGATCGCCGCGGAAAATGCGCGGCGTTTCTGGCTCGATGTCGACGACGAGATCGAGGCCTTTCTCCGCCGCGCGCAGCGCAACCGCGTCGATCGTGTCCTCGATGACATTCTGAATATCAAAGTCCAAAGACTCGAATTCCAAGCGCCCGGCCTCGATTTTCGAAAAGTCGAGAATGTCGTTGATCAATGCCAATAGCGATTCGCCGCTCGAGCGCACGATCTCCGCATATTCGCGTTGCTGCGCGCCGAGCGCAGTGTCGAGCAGCAGGCCGGTCATTCCGATGACACCGTTTAGCGGCGTGCGGATCTCGTGGCTCATATTGGCCAGAAAGTCGCTTTTGGCTCGATTCGCAGCCTCCGCGGCATCCTTGGCGATGCGCAGGGTTTCTTCGGCCTGACGGCTCTCGGTCACGTCTTGGAACGCGCCGACGATGCGTACGCACTCACCATGGCGCATTTGCGGCTCGCCGATGGTACGCACCCAGCGTTGACGCCCGGTCGCGGTGATGAATGGCAGTACCAGATCGTAGGGCTTGGCTTCTTCGAATGCCGCCGTTACGGCGCCGACGATGGTTTCGCGGGCTTCGGCGGGATAGAAGTTCACCGCCTCGTCCAGAGTCGGCATTGCCCCGACTGGCAGGTCGTGGATTCGATACACCATGTCGGACCAAAATGGGCCCGCTGCGCCACGCTCCAATTCCCAGCCGCCGATTTCCCCCATGCGGCTCATCGTTGTCAGGCGGCCCTCCTGCTGCGCGAGCCGGCTTTCGGCGATTTTTCGCTGCGTGATATCGACACTCAGCGCATAGAAACCCATGACCTGATCGCCGACCCAATGCGGCAGGAATTCGCTTTGGGAATGTCGCACGGTGCCGTCGGCATCGATATCGGTCTGGTCGAACAACTGGCGCTCGCCGCGCAGCGCGGCATCGATTCGTGCCCGCCGGCCGGCATCGAAGTGGGAGTTGGTCGCGTTGGATTCAGCGAACACTTCGTCGAGCGACATGCCGACCAGGCGCTCCGGCGTCAGCCCGAGACGCTCGAAATGAGCCTTATTGGCAAAGCGGCAGATGCCGTTGCGATCCCAGTACGCGACCATCGCCGGGATATTGTCGGCAATTTGCCGCAGGCGCTCTTCGCTCGCCTGCGCTCGCGCCGCTTGCAAGAGCAACTCCGCATTCACGTCCTTGAGGCGTTGCGCCTGTGAGGCCACCTGCGATTGCAAGTGGGCATCGAAGATCGTGGTAATGAGCGTGATGGCGAGCAGCGCGACGGTGATGAGGCCGATGATCATCGCCAGCCATTGATTATCGATCGGCAGGCCTCCAATGCAATAGGCATCGCGGCTGAATCGAGAAGCGGCCATGCCGGTGTAGTGCATCCCACTGATGGCTGCGCCCATGACCAGCGCGCCGGCCAGCCGGCCGACGATCATCTTGATGGAATCGCCGGTGCGCAAATTGAAGGCGAGCCACAGAGCCACGAACGACGCGACGATCGCAATGCCGACGGAATACGCCACGAGCAACGGGTCGTAGCCGATCGATGGCACGATTTGGATCGCGCTCATTCCGGAGTAATGCATGGCGGAGATACCCATGCCCATGAGCAGAGCGCCCAAACTTAAGCGCCGCCATCCCAGTTGCTGACCGCCCGCAATCCACAACGCGCACCCCGACGTCACGATGGCCACGGCCAACGAGAGCAACGTGGTCGGGACGTCGTAGCGCAGAGCGACCGGCAGCGTGAAGGCCATCATGCCGATGAAATGCATCGACCAAATGCCCACTCCCATGGTGACGGCACCGCCGGCCAGCCAGAATCGGACGTGAATCGAGGCGGCGGCCGCCACCCGCGCGGAGAGCGAGAGCGCGGTATACGACACCAGGACCGCGACGATTACGGAAAGCGCAACCAGAGATGGGTTATAGGTGGCTTGCATGGGCGGGCTTCCCTACCGGGTTGTATCGGCCGGGAAGACCAACAATTGAGGACCAATCGTGGCAGTTTGCGGCGCGTTTTCACAAAAAGTTCGCCCCGACGGCGGTTATTTGTTATGGAGCGATAACCCTCGCCGGTACAATGACGCCGCCGCCGTGGAGGGAATGAATTGCAGCAACCGCAACACACCATCGATTTGCGCAGTGACACCGTGACGCGCCCCTCCGCGGGCATGAGGGCGGCAATGGCTGCCGCGGACGTGGGCGACGATGTCTACGGCGATGACCCTACCGTGAATCGCCTACAGGCGACCATGGCTGAGCGCTTCGGCTTCGAGGATGCACTTTTTTTTGCCAGCGGCACGCAGAGCAATTTGGCGGCGCTGATGGCTCATTGTGGCCGAGGCGATGAATATCTGGTCGGCCAGGAAGCACATACCTACAGTTATGAGGGCGGCGGAGCCGCGGCGCTCGGGAGCATTCAGCCGCAACCGCTGCAAAACGAACCGGACGGCGGGATTCTCATCGAACGGATCGCCAAAGCGATCAAGCCTCGCGACATCCATTTCGCGCCGACGCGATTATTGGCGCTTGAAAATACCATCGGCGGGCGAGTGCTACGCCAGGACTATCAGCACGAGGTGACGGAGTTTGCGCATTCGCGCGGACTGATTACGCATTTGGACGGTGCGCGAATTTTCAACGCAATCGTCAAGCTCAACGTCAACGAGCCCGATGCCGTTGCAGGTTTTGATTCGGTATCGGTCTGCCTGTCGAAGGGACTCGGTGCGCCCGCCGGGTCCGTGTTGCTGGGTGCTCATGAGTTCATCGCGCAGGCGCGGCGCTGGCGCAAGGCCTTGGGCGGGGGCATGCGCCAGGCGGGTGTGCTGGCCGCAGCGGGACTCTATGCCCTGGAGCAGAATGTCGCGCTGCTCCAGCAAGATCACGAAAATGCCGAATTTTTAGCCCAAGGATTGCGCGCACTCGGCTTGAAGGTCGAGACGCCACAGACCAACATTGTCTACGTCGAGATCCCGGCCGAGCACACCGCGGGCTTGAAGAGCCACCTCACGGCGTGCGGCATTCTCGCGACGGTGAATTCCCGAATGCGACTGGTGACGCACCTGGATTTGCCGCGCGCCAAGGTACAGAGCGCGTTGCAGGCATTTCGCGATTATTCACACTGGGGCTAGGCCCTGTTACAGCGCGGCCGGCAAAAACTGCCACGTTTTTCCACCCATCGGACAAATTTACCGGGGCGCGGTTGCGATGCGCTGCAGAAGCGGTGGATATCGTATTCCTGATGGTTGTCGCGGTGCTTGTAGGTTCCATTTTGGCGCTCATTGCCGGCTGCGCGGCTTTGGAGCGCAAGAATTGACTTGGGACAACGCGCTGAGCGGTGCGATCGCCGCCGCGCCCCTCGTTTACCTGCTGATCGCCCTGATTCGTGCCGAGGATTTGTGATGGGGCCCGACCGGGCTGACCCTGCTTCTGTACCTCGCCGTACTCGCGATCCTCGCTTATCCGCTCGGGATCTACTTGGCACGCATTGCCAGTGCAACGCCGCTCGGCGGCATCCTCGGCAAGTTCGAACGAGTCCTGTATCGCGCGGCCGCGGTGCAACCGACGGCCGAAATGCCCTGGACGCGCTACGCTGATCGGCCAGTCGTTCAAGCATCCAAAGTATTTTGGAGATGGCTGTCCGCAACCACGCCGATGCCGAACAATGGCGCCGCCTCGGGCGCATCGAATCTCGGGCCCACCAACCCTGCGCTGCTCGACCACGTGCGGGCCCGCATTGCAGCGTTGCGGGCCGTCAATCCGGCTAATCCGCTGCCCATCCCGGTGGAGCTCGTGACCGCCTCGGCCAGCGGTCTCGATCCGCACGTGAGTCCCGCGGCCGCGCTCTATCAGGTCACCCGCGTCGCACGCTGGCGGCGAATGGATTCGGTGAACATACGTGAACTCGTCTTGGCTCACGTAGAAGGCCGGCAATGGGGTATGTTCGGCGAACCGCGAGTCAACGCATTGTTGCTCAATATGGCCCTCGATCGCGCACAATAGCGTCGCGATGCCGACATTAAGCGACTTGCGCCCCGATCCGGATTTGCTGCTGGCGAAAGTCACGCGGCAAGAAGCCGAAGCGCGGCGCGGAAAATTGCGGATCTACTTCGGTTCATCGGCAGGTGTCGGCAAAACCTACGCCATGTTGGTGGCCGCCCGCAAACTCAAGGCTGAGGGCCGCGATGTTGTCATCGGCGTCGTGGAAACTCACGGCCGCTCCGAAACGGCGGCGCTGCTCGGCGACTTGGAGACCCTGCCGCCGAAGTCGATGGCGTATCGCGGCAAGGATTTCAACGAATTCGATCTCGATGCCGCGCTCAAGCGCCGCCCGTCATTGATCTTGCTCGATGAACTTGCGCATTCGAACGTCCAGGGCGCGCGCCATCCGAAGCGCTGGCAGGATGCCGAGGAATTATTGGCGGCAGGCATCGACGTCTTCACGACGTTCAATGTTCAGCACCTGGAGAGCCTTAATGATGTGGTCGGCGGCATCACCAACGTGCGCGTTTTGGAGACCGTGCCCGACACCGTATTCGACGAAGCCGATGAGGTGGTGCTAGTCGATATCCCGGCAGAAGAACTGTTGGAGCGCTTGAAGGCCGGCAAGGTCTATGTGCCGCATCAGGCCGAACGCGCCGCGAACAACTTCTTCCGCAAGGGCAATTTGATGGCCCTCAGGGAATTGGCGCTGCGGCGGACCGCCGATCGAATCGAGGGCGACGTTCAGGCGTATCGGGCGGATAAATCCATCGGCTCGGTATGGAAGACTGCGAATGCGCTGCTGACTTGCGTCGGCCCGGATGCGGGGGCGGAGCGGGTGGTGCGCGCCGCGGCGAGGCTCGCCGGCCAACTGAACGCCGAGTGGCACGCCGTGTACGTAGAGACGCCGGGCTTGCAGCGCCTGCCAGCCGTCAGGCGCGAACAGATTCTCGGCACCCTAAATCTCGCGCAGGAATTGGGGGCGACCACCGCCGTGATCGCGGACGCGGATGTCGCGAGAAGCGTCATCGCCTATGCGCGCAGCCATAATCTGTCCAAGCTCGTGATCGGCCGTGATCCGGCGCGGCGGCTATGGCCGTGGCAGCGCTCCAGCGGCCAGAAGCTCGCAATGCTGGCGCCTGACATCGACTTGGTCGAGATCGGGCGCACCGATGGCAGCATGCAGAACGGAGCCGCCAAGAGTTGGCCGCCAATGCCCGGCTCGGAATCGAGCGGTCGGGGTCGATTCAAGCAGCTGCGTTACCTATGGGCCGCGCTCGCGTGCGCGGCGGTGACGGTGCTGTCGATTCCCCTGGCCGCGCGTTTCGATCGATCCAACATCGTCGCGATTTATATACTGACCGTGGTGCTGGTGGCGGTACGCTTCGGGCGCGGCGCTGCTGCGCTCGCGGCGGTGCTGAGCGTGTGCTCATTCGATTTTTTCTTCGTGCCGCCTCGCTTCTCGTTCGCTGTGAGCGACGTTCAGTACGTACTGACGTTTTTCATCATGCTGACGGTTGGCCTGATCACCGGACAATTGACCGCCGGATTGCGCTTCCAGGCGCGAGTCGCCGGGCATCGCGAGGAGCGCGCCGGCTCGCTGTACGAGATTGCCCGCGACTTATCAGGCGCCGTGCAGATCGATCAAGTGGTACGAATCAGCGACGAATCCATCGAGCGCACCTTTCGCGCCAGTGCCGCTTTGTTGCTGCCGAGTGCCGCCGGTCCTTTGGCCGTGACCTCGACGCGCAAGGATAACGAGCTTGAAGTCGACCTCGGCATCGCCCAATGGGCCTTCGACAAGGGTCAGCCTGCAGGCTATGGCACTGACACGTTGCCAGGCACCGAAGTGCTGTATATCCCGCTGCGGGCGCCGACACACGCACGCGGCGTATTGGCGGTAAAAGCGCGTAATCGCCGGCTGTTGCGCATACCCGAACAGCGACAACTGCTCGACACATTCGCCGCGCTGATCGCGATTGCGCTCGAGCGCGTGCACTACGTCGAGGTCGCGCAAGATGCCCTGGTGAGAATGGAGTCCGAACGGCTGAGGAATTCTTTGCTGGCCGCGCTGTCGCACGATTTGCGAACGCCGTTGACGGTGCTCGTGGGTCTGGCGGAGTCCTTGACGCTGACCAAGCCGGCGTTATCGCCCGAGCAGGTCGAGAGCGCGACCGCGATTCAGGATGAAGCGCGCCGCATGAGCACCCTGGTCAGCAATTTGCTCGACATGGCGCGTATCGAAAGCGGCGAGGTCAAACTCAATCTGCAATGGCAACCCTTGGAAGAAGTGGTAGGGTCGGCGCTAAATGCGACCCGTGGAATGTTGAAGCAGCATCCGATCGAGGTGAACTTGCCGCGGGACTTGCCGCTGGTGCGCATCGACGCTCTGCTGATCGAGCGAGTCTTGGTGAATTTGTTGGAGAACGCCTCGAAATACACGCCGCCGGGAAGCAAAATCGTCTTGGCCGCCGAAGTGGTTGCGGATCGCTTAAGCGTGTCCGTGTCCGATAATGGTCCGGGTTTGAGCGTCGGACGCGAAGAAGCCGTGTTCCAGAAGTTCACCCGCGGCGAGCGCGAATCGGCGACTCCGGGGGTGGGTCTGGGTCTGGCGATTTGCCGGGCGATCATCGAGTCGCATCAAGGTAAGATCGTCGCCACGCATCGGCCGGGCGGCGGAGCGAGATTTACCTTTACGCTGCCTTTAGGTCAGCCGCCGGCGGCCGATGAAGCGGAGCTGGTGAATGGCTGAGCCGTTGCCCGTGGCCATCCTGGTGGAAGATGAGCGTCAGATTCGCCGCTTTGTACGCACCGCGCTCGAAGCCGAGGGCTGGAGCGTGTACGAGACGGAAACTTTACGGCAGGGGCTGCTCGACGCGGGCACGCGTAAGCCCGATCTCATCATCCTGGATCTGGGAATGCCCGACGGCGATGGCATGGGTTTTCTGCACGACTTACGCGGCTGGTCGAGCGTGCCCGTAATCGTGTTGTCCGCTCGAGTCGGAGAGCAAGACAAGATCGAAGCGCTCGATGCCGGAGCCGACGATTATCTCACCAAGCCCTTCGGTGTCGGCGAACTGCTGGCGCGAGTGCGTGCCGCGTCGCGCCGCCGTCGCGACGCCGGCGCTGGTTTGGGTTCGGTGTTCGAGTTTGGCGATGTCAGAATCGATTTGAGCTTACGCACCGTGCACAAGCGCGCAGCGCCGGTACACCTCACGCCAATCGAGTATCGCCTGCTGACACTATTGATCGCCAATTGCGGCAAGGTGCTCACCCACCGGCAAATTCTGCGCGAAGTGTGGGGACCGTCGCATACCGAGGACGGCCATTATGTGCGTGTATACATGGGCCATTTGCGGCAAAAGCTCGAAGATGATCCTGCTCAACCCAAGCATATCTTGACCGAAACAGCCGTCGGCTATCGGCTGGTACAAACCGTCAGGGAATAAGCTCTGCCGGCCGCTGCCGCACTGCGCGCAATTCATCCCAGGTGTCCACGTCCCTCGCCGCCGAGGGCAGATTCACCAACACCCGCTGCTCTAGGGCGAGTCTTGCGACCAGATCGCGAAGTCCAATATCCCCCGACACGTCGAGCGCGCGAGCATACAGCCAGTTCGGCAGGATCAAGGGTACGCCGCCATGCGGCGCTTTATCGCCCGCGACAATGCGCCGCGCAATCACCCGGCGCCGAGTGGCACGCCAGCGTGCGATCAGGCGCTTAAGATCGCGTGACTGAAGCACCGCCAGATCGACCGGCAGTAGCAGTAGGGCAGAGGAATAGCGGGCCCGTTCGACTCCGATGCGCACCGAACTCGACAAGCCTTCGGCGCGGCGCGGGTTGGCGATAAAGACGACCTCGAACCCGCGAGCTTCGAGTCGGTAGCGGGTTGCGCGCGGCGGCAGCACAACCAAGATTTTCGCCGGCTCAAGACGCGCCGCGAGGGCTACGGTTCTGCGCATCAGGCTAACCGAGCGCACCCGTGCCAAGGCCTTGGCACGACCGAGCCGCGAGGAGAATCCGGCGGCCAAGATGAGAACCGTCAATCCGGGCGGTGTCATTGAATTCATTGGTATGATGATCGCATGGACAAGGATCACGTCAGCTTTCAACGCCGACCGTTTTTGGCGCCAATCTGGCTGACGGCGGTGGCAGCGCTCGCGGCGCTCATTTTCGCAGTTTTTTTCGTGTGGGTGTGGGGTACCGCCGGCGCGACGACGGTCATCGTCATTCGGCACGCGGAAAAGGATCTCAGCCAGAACCTCGCCGATCCGCCGTTGAGTGCCGCTGGTGATGCCCGGGCCGCGCTGCTCGCACAGATGTTCGGCGGTAAAGCGATCGGTCACGTGGACGCGATTTTCGTGACGCCGGCATTGCGCAACCGTCAGACGGCCGCACCGCTTGCGGCGCGTCTCGGAATCAGTGCGGCCATCTTGCCGTCCGAGGATCCGAAAGGCGCCGCGTATCGTGCGTTGCACGAGCATCGCGGCGGCCGGGTGTTGATCGTGGGACACAGCAATACGGTGCCGAAAATAGTCGCCGCATTGAGTGGCAATCCGAATATTCCGGAAATCGGCGATCAAGAATACGGCACCATGTACATCGTCACGGTACCTCGGGTCGGTCGCGCGATCGTATTGCGCCTCAACTATTAGGGGTTCGCAGCCCCGCGCAACATGATTGCCTTGCGCACAAACTCCTCATGTCGGCCGATCCGGAGGTCCGCCAAAACCATGTCGCGGATGCGGCGGCTGCCGTCGATCAAGTAGGTGGCCCGTCGAACCCCGATCCCGAGGGGCCCATTGACACCGTACATTTTTATGACGGTTTTCTGCTGATCGGACAACAAAACGAACGGCAGTTGATATTTCGCCTTGAATTTGCTGTGCGAATCGGGGCTCTGCGGACTGACGCCGACCACGGTCAGCCCGGCGCCTTGGATTTGAGCGTGGATATCACGCAGCGCGCACGCCTGGCTGGTACAACCGGGGGTGAAGTCGGCAGGATAGAAGTAGAGAACGATTGCGCCGGAGCTCAAAAGTTGAGTCAGAGACCGGTCCTGGCCGGTATCGTCCGGCAGCGTGAATTCTGGTGCCCGCTCATCTACCTTGATCATTTTTGCCCTCCTGAGCCACATCCTAGCGTAGGACCGGCGACTCAAACGCCATACTTTGGCAGACACCGCCTTTGCTGCTAATATTCCGGGCCCTTCGCGGGGGAGTAGCTCAGTTGGGAGAGCGTCGCGTTCGCAATGCGAAGGTCGAGGGTTCGATCCCCTTCTCCTCCACCAAAACCCCGAGGCCGGAGCCAAAACTCCGGCCGCCGGTCATGGGCCCCGGTAGCTCAGTGGATAGAGCGAGTGCCTCCTAAGCGCTAGGTCGCAGGTTCGATTCCTGCCCGGGGCATTCACAGGCGGCGGGCCGGTTCGGCTGGGATCGCCAAACGGCCAAAAGCCGGGAAAACCTAGGGCAAAACGGTTCGGGATGATTCGTGACGGTTCGTCGACGTCGCCTAAGTCATCGGGGTATACCATCAGACGGTAGAACCTTACGGAAAGCGCCATTGCCCGGGCCCGGGCGTTGGCCAAATCCACCGGCAAGATCATCAAGCTCCCGGACCATCACCGGCTACGGTTGCTCATTCGACCGAGCGGCAAGGCTTCCTGGCAGCATCGCTTCGACTTCAACGGCAAGGAACAAATCGCGACACTTGGAAGTCACCCGGCGGTATC
>Ga0182030_10017172_pt1 | contig 13993 bp, 9 predicted proteins | sample 812S3MmetaG_FD_121299 | JGI IMG/M metagenome (GOLD analysis project Ga0182030, IMG submission 121299) | Permafrost microbial communities from Stordalen Mire, Sweden - 812S3M metaG (Illumina Assembly) | ecosystem: Environmental > Terrestrial > Soil > Wetlands > Permafrost | place: Sweden...
TTATCCCGAATTGTTGAAAAAGGAAGTTACCGGGCCCCTGGGCCTTGGAGACACAACGGTTGCGTTGACGGCCGAACAGCTGGCGCGGTTTATTCCAGGTCATAGCGCTGACCACAAGCCTGCACATGCGTGGGACCTGGACGCATTCGCGGGTGCGGGGGCGATTCGATCCACTGCGGGAGATATGCTCAGTTATCTCGAAGCAAACCTGCATCCGGAAGGCGTGAAGCCGGAAAGCGATTCGGCGGCGGCAAAGACGCTGGCAGCGGCGCTGATACAGCAGCACGAGTTGCGCGCGGATGCGATGCCGGGAACACGGATCGCGCTGGCGTGGTTGTTCGAAGCAGAGACAGGAAATTACTGGCACAACGGCGGGACGGGCGGATACAGCTCGTACGCGTTCTTTAATCCCAAGGGGAACTACGCAGCAGTTGTGCTGTTGAATACAACGCTCGGGCAAAAGGGCAGCTTTGCTGATCGGGTGGGGCAGCACATCAGCGAACGCCTGGCAGGCAAGCCGGCGATCGCGCTGGGCGAATAGAGCGAATCTCGGGTGGTTTGGTCCGCTGGAGGCAGCCCGTATTTCGGCTCTCGCGCTTGAGGATCAGCGCGCGTCTAGCGCGATCTTTGCATGAAAACTCTTCGCCCTGGGCCCGGTGCGCTTTCTGGTGAAGCGTGGACGCTCGCGCCGCTATTTTTCTTTTTCCTATTGCAATTTGATTAATTCTGTGAACCATAACTCATTTATTTTTATTATTCCAGAATGTTTCTTTGACAACCGTCCTTCTTTCGGATCATAATGGTGGTGGGTACTATCAGCGCCAAGGAGGTTTCATATGCGTCGTATCTTCATTGCAAGCGCACTCGTATCGCCGCTGCTCCTCTCCGCCGCGGCATTTGCAGTCCCACCGGTAACCGACGATGTCACCAACGCCACGTCGCGCGCGCTCAGCACAGGCGTAAAACCTGCCCACGTTATTTACTCAACCAACATCAATTTCCCCGCCGATGCAGTGATCCCCACGGATGCGGAGTTCGTTCTCCACATGAATGTTGACCCTGCGGGCTCGCCACAGGATGTCGAAGTGGTGAAGTCCCCAAACAGCGGCCTCGATGCCCCAGTTGCCGCCGCAGTGCGGAAGTTCCGTTTCAGCCCCGCAACGCTCGACAAACAGCCCGTCGCGGCTGAGATGACGCTGACGGTCTTCGTTCAGCACTGAACTCCGTTCTCTAACTTTTCGTACAAGTGATCAACGTTCCTGCAGCGGCTCCTCGTTGCAGACAGCCGCAGTGTCTCGATGCGGCCTTCCTACCACCCCTGCGGCGCTTGCGCTGCCGGGGTGGTTTTTTGTGATCTGAGACAAGGGATGAGTGGTCAGGAATCGTGCGGTTTCGGACGGCGAGTTGCGATTCTGCACAGGGCCGGCTCCGCCGCATCGCGACGCAACTGCACTTTCTTCCTGAAGAAACAACATTTGGCTTCTTGAGCGATTGGTCGGGCGTATGCTGCCTTTAATGCACGAACCAAACCACAGCCATGCTCGGAGGCTTCGATGGGCACCCTGTTGCAGGATCTTCGATTTGCGTTGCGGCAACTCGGCAGGACGCCGAGTTTTACGATTACCGCTGTGCTAACTCTTGCGCTGGGCATTGGCGCCAACACGGCGATTTTCAGTCTGGTGAATTCGCTGGTACTTAAGCCGCTGCCCGTGGAGAATCCCCAGCAGATTGCCGGGCTGGCAGCGAGCCAGAGTCACGGACCGGTGCTGCCTTTCCTATCGTGGCAGGAGTTCCGGCAGATTCGCGCGCAGAGCAAGGGGTCGTTCAGCGACGTGATCGCGAACGGCCTGAGCCTGGATGGGATAGCAACGCAAGGCCAGCAGCCGCAACGCATCCTGACTTCCTTTGTGAGCGGCAATTTCTTTTCAATGCTTGGGTTGAAGCCTGCTGCGGGACGGCTGTTTCTGCCCAGCGAGGGAGAAGTCCTGGGCAAAGATCCAGTGATTGTGCTCGAGTACGACTACTGGATGGAGAAATTCAATGGCGACCCAACGTGGTCGGGCGGCCGGTTGCGGTGGACGGTCACCCCTTTACGATCGTGGGCGTGGCGCCGAAGGGTTTTCACGGCGTGCAGAGCTTTGTATCCGTAGCGGCGTTCTTACCGATGTCGGAGAAGACGATCGAGGGCACTCCCGCCGATGTGTTGAATAAGTGGGACAATCGGGGATTGAACCTGTATGCACGCCTGCTGCCTGGAGTGAGCATGCAGCAGGCATCCGCAGACCTGGGCGTGATTGCCAGGGAGATGACGCGCCAGCAGCCTGAGGCTGAAAAAGAAGTGGCGTTGAGCGCTCTTCCCGAGCAGAGTCTGCGCATTTCGACCGGTGACCCAAACACGATTTATTTAATGGCTGGGCTTTTTCTGTCGCTGGCCGTGATGGTGCTGTTGCTTGCGTGCGTGAACGTGGCCAACCTGGTGCTGGTTCGGTCCACGGTGCGGGAGCGCGAGATGGCGATTCGGACAGCGCTTGGGGCACGCCGCATGCGCCTGTTGCGCCAGATGATTACCGAGAGCGTCTTGCTTGCGGTGATCGGTGGGTGCGCGGGCGTGTTTCTGGGGATGTGGGCGAGCGCCGCACTGGGACATTTGAACGTGCACGCCGACATTCCCGTCATCCTGTCATTCGGATTCGATTGGCGCATCTTCATTTATTCCTTTGCGATCGCTCTGGCGGCGGGGGTTGTGGTGGGAATTGTGCCTGCCCTGCGCGTAGCGAAAGCGAATGTGAACGGCGTATTGCGCGAAGGGAGCCGCGGCGTTACCAGCGGGCGGCACTGGTTTCGCGATTCGCTTGTGGCGCTGCAGATGGCTGGATCGCTGGTGCTGCTGGTGGTGGCCGCGCTTTTTGTGCGCAGCCTTTCGGCCATGCAGACAATGGATTTTGGGTTCAAGCCGGACCATGTGTTGAACCTGTCTCTGGATCCCGCGGAGATCGGAATGAGTGATGCGCAGACACGCACTTTAGTGTCGAATCTGCTTGACCGTCTGCACCAGGTTGTGGGAGTTGAGGCGGTGAGCCATGCGAGTGCGGTGCCGATGGGCTACTTCGGGGTTGGTGGCGATTCGGTTGTGATCGACGGGGCTGCGGCGCCGGCCAATCCGACGGATTTTGGTGTCGGCTATAACGTGGTGTCGCCGGAGTATTTTCAGACCATGGGCATCGATTTGATGCGGGGCCGCGCATTCACAGATGCCGACAATGAACAGGGACGGGATGTGGCCGTAATCAGCGAAAGCATGGCGAGGAAGTACTGGCCGAACCAGGATCCAATGGGACACACGTTCAGGAAGGTTGCCGAGAAGGATCGCAAACTGGAAGTGGTCGGTATTGCACGCGACGCTGAGTTTCAACTTTTCGGTGGCGGCAAGACTCGGCCATTCCTTTACCTTCCGTATGCGCAGCACGTTGCGGGCAACAGCCTGATGGTCGTTCAACTGAAGACCAAGGGCGATCCGCTGGCGATGGCAGAAGCCGTGGAGAAATCGATCCACGGATTGGCCCCGAATCTTCCACTGTTCGAGGTGCAAAGTATGAGGCAGGGCCTCTATACGCTGAATGGACTGCTGCTGTTTCAGATCGGCGCGTCGCTGGCTACGGCGATCGGCGGGCTGGGATTAACGCTGGCGGTGATTGGCTTGTATGGAGTGGTCTCTTACGCGGTGAGCCGGCGGGTACACGAAATCGGCCTGCGTATGGCTCTGGGGGCGAGCCGCGGTTCGGTCTTCAGAATGATCTACCGTCAGTCCATGATTATCGTTGGGGCGGGACTCGGGGTCGGACTGGTCCTTGCGCTGGGGGCCGCGCGGACTGTCGGCAGCTTTGTCGTGGTGGATGTCTGGGATCCTGTGACCTTTGTGGCTGTGGGTGCCGTGTTGGCGTTTGCGGCGCTGGGGTCGTGTTATTTTCCGGCGCGGCGAGCCATGGCTGTGGAACCGATGACGGCGCTGCGAGAGGACTGACCGGCTGCAGTGAGGGTGGGGCATCCGGTTCGCGGACTCAAGAGCGCCGGGAAGCGAGGCCTACACAAAGAACAAGAGGCACACATGTCAGCGTGCCTCTTGTTCGGGGATGTGATTGGCGTGGAGCCGATAGTGAGAAGACTCGGCGGCAAAGTTCACCGCGGTCATTCAATAGCGATGGGTTGATTGGGATTTATGTCCCATCCCGTCTGGCCCTGTATGTACGACTCACGAGTACCGTCGGCCAAATACCCGGTGCTGGTGGGCGCGGTCAGGTTGAGCGGCAACGCAACGCCCGAAGAGTTATAGAAAGAGACGGCACCATCTGTCCACCCCAAAGCAATATGCCCCAGGGTGTCTGTGGTAACGGTGGTGGGGCGCGATCTGTCAGGCAAATCAAGCAACGCCAACAGGGCCGGTTTGGTTGGGTTCACCAGAACCGCCCTGATATCTAGATTGGTAATTACGAGCAAATTGGAAGAGCCGATAACGGGTATCAGCCAGCATTCAGCGTCTGGGGAGAGCCACGGTAAAGAAAAGGGTGAGCCCTTGACCGGCGTGATCGTCGACGTGATACCCGTCGAAGCGACGACATCCTTCTTGATGTAGCTGAGCAGCATGGGAGAGCCTGTGGCGGGAACATCCAGCAGGTAAACATAGGTATCGACAGTGTGGCTGTTGGGATAGGATCTCGGCCCCATCATGGGCTTTGTTACGGGATCAAAGCCTCCTCCAGGCAACGGTCCCACAAGTGTGACACTCGCAGAGCATACGGAGTTCGCCTCGGTCGTGCTTTTCTTCGGCAACCAGCCGCAGACTTGATAGCTGGGGCTTGTAGCGGACCAGATGGTCACCAGATCGGCGTCGGCAGCGGCTGCGGCTGGTAGCACGGACTCTGGCGCTTCCTGCGACAGGGCGATTGCTCCTGCGAGGGCAATTGCGGATCCAAGGAAGAGGACCGCAAATTTCCTGAAGGTTCCTAAAGCAAACAGATTTCGGGGGGAATTCGCGATGCAAAGGTCTGACATGGTTCTCCTTTTTGATGCGAAGATGCAGGTCCGCCGGGGGCAGCGGGATGGGTGTCCTCGAGGGGGCCTTAGTGTATCAAGCAGAGAGACAGCGAGCAACGGGAATGCTGCTCGCTCCGGCGTAGGTCCCTGTCACCACCAACAAAGTAGCCAGTTGCCAGTTTTCAAGATCAGCCCCCACAACGCGCCGACAGACTTTTCCTGGTCTCTGAACGCTGTTCTTAGACCGGGTAGCGCTCGAGTTGAAGGGCGACCTTTGCGACTGTGTGGCTAAGGGCGACGGTGTCTGCGGGCGTGTAGCGGGCGAGGCGGCGGAGGATGGCTAATTGCGTGCGCAGCATGTCGCCTTCTGCGCTGGCGGCGAGGACGCGGCGTGCGGACTGCTCCGCGAGCGCCATGGACTCTTCAGCGAGCAGTCCAGTCATGGCGGCGGCCGCTTCAAAGGATGATTTCCCGGCAAGCTTGCGCGCGCGGATGAGTGCAGACTCGAGTGCGTAGACCTGGGCGATGATGTCGGCCAGGTCAGCCATGATTTCCTGCTGATCCTGTAGTGCGGCCATGAAACGCTGGCTGGCCACGCCGGCGGCGAAGAGCGCGATCTTCTTCGTCGCGGCAAGCAGTTCCGCTTCGCGCGCGAGTGGTTCGCCTGTAGCGTCGCTCGTCTCGAACGACGGCGGCTGCATCACGTCATCCATGAGCTGCTTGATGGCGGGAAGAAGCGGGAGTTTGCCGGCGAGTGCGCGCTTCATCAACCATCCAGTAATGATGAGGCGATTGATTTCGTTTGTGCCCTCGAAGATGCGGTTAATGCGCGCGTCGCGGTAGTAGCGCTCGGCGGGATACTCCTCGACATAGCCGTAACCACCCATAGTCGCGACCAGCTCGTCAGTAACGGTGGAGAGCATTTCAGAGCCATAGACCTTGAGGATGGAGCACTCGACGGCGTACTCCTCAATGCGGCGCTGAATCTCGCGCGGGGAATGGGCGAGCTCTTCGCTAAGCTGCGCGAGGCTGGCGTCGATCATGCCGGCGGTTCGGTAGGCCATGCTTTCCGCGGCGTAAAGGCGCGTGGCGCTGACGGCGATTTTGCGACGGATGAGGCCGAAGTCGGCGATGGGCTTGCCAAAGGCCTTACGCTCCTTGGCGTAGCGAGTCATATGCGCGAGGGCGTGGCGCGCGCCCCCGATGCAGGCGACGCCCAGCTTGAAGCGGCCCATATTGAGTACGTTGAAGGCGATGTGGTGGCCTTTGCCGGCCTCGCCGAGAAGATTCGCAGCGGGTATCTTGCAATCGGAAAAAACGAGGGGGCAGGTGGATGATCCGCGAATGCCGAGCTTGTGCTCTTCAGCGCCGACGGTGAGGCCGGGCGAAGTACGCTCGACCAGGAAAGCCGTGAATTTTTCCCCATCAATTTTGGCGAAGACGGTAAAGAGGTCGGCTATGCCGCAGTTGGTGGTCCACATTTTTTCGCCGTTGAGGACGTAGTGCTGGCCGTCAGGCGAGAGCGTGGCTCGGCAGCGGACGTTCATAGCGTCGGAGCCGGAAGTGGCCTCAGAAAGCGAGTAGGCGGCGATCCATTCACCGGCGGCGAGCTTGGGAAGGTAGCGCTGCTTCTGGTCGTCGTTGCCGTACCAAACGAGCGGGAGGGTGCCGATGCCCGTCTGCGCTCCGAAGGCAGTCGAAAAGCTGGCCAGAATGGAGATCTGGTCAGTGATGACGGTGGAGGAAACTTTGTCGAGGCCGACGCCGCCGTAGACCTCGGGGATGTCGACAGAGGTAAACCCGAGCTGGGCGGCTTTGACGAGCTTGGAGCGGAGCACGCCGGTCTGCTTCGCTTCAATCGCGTCAGTGGCGGGAAGGATTTCTTCGCGGGCGAATTGCGCGGCGGTCGAGGCAATCTGGCGCTGCTCTTCGGTCAGGTCTTCGGGGGTGAAGACTTCGGCAACGGTGCGCGATTCCAGAAGGAAACTGCCACCAGAAGCGGCTGCGACGGGGGATGATGAAAGCACAGGCATAGAACATCTCCAACTGCAAGAAAACACTACGCCAGGATGGAGACAGTGGGCAAATCTGAGGAATTCAAGTTTGCTCGTCTCGCGCATAAGCCGGGATTTTGAGCCGAGAGATCCGGGGGTCCGAATGCCTATTCAATTTGAGTTTGAGTCCATTGCCCATTCACTCGATGCGCAACAGTATGTGTTTCCACTCGCATACAATGAAGGGTAACCAGGTGGTGGAGGATCGCACTGTACGCAGCGCTTGTAAGCCGATTGAATTCTGTCGCCAACCTGGGATATGGGTTGCAGGCGCACGCAGCAGCGTATCTGGCTTTCGCCCCGCAAAACGGGGTCATCCACTATTTGAAGGCCATGCGGTCGACGGATCAGACGTTCAAAGGGCTTTACCACTGGAATGCGTTTGACGCGGCACTGCTGATTCCCTACTTCCTGGTGATGATCGTCCTGGCGATCTATGGCGTGCACCGCTACCAGCTTTGCTACCTCTACTTCAAATACAAGAAGAACGACCAGCCGATAGCTCCGCGGCATTTTGAGGAATTGCCGCGTGTCACCGTGCAGCTGCCGATTTTCAACGAGCAATTTGTGATCGACCGTCTGATCGAGGCAGTTTGCGCGATGGAGTATCCGCGCGAAAAGCTCGAGATTCAGGTGCTGGACGACTCGACGGACGAGACCCAGCAGGTCGCGGCGGACATTGTGGCGCGCTATGCGGCGCTGGGCTATCCGATCGTATATATTCACCGCACCAACCGGTACGGGTACAAGGCCGGAGCGCTGGATGCCGGTCTGAACGTGGCAAAAGGCGAGTTTGTGGCCATCTTCGACGCAGATTTCGTGCCGCCTCCGGACTGGCTGATGAATGTGATCCATCACTTTGGCGAGCCGCAAATCGGGATGGTTCAGACGCGGTGGACGCACCTGAACCGCGACTACAGCCTGTTGACGCAGATTGAGGCAATTCTGCTGGACGGACATTTCGTGCTGGAGCACGGCGCGCGCTACCGGTCGGGCGACTTCTTCAACTTCAACGGCACCGCTGGCATGTGGCGCATTCAGGCAATCCGCGATGGCGGCGGCTGGCAACACGACACCCTGACCGAAGACACCGACCTGAGCTACCGCTCGCAGATGGCGGGATGGAAGTTTAAATATCTGCCACATATCGAGTGCCCGGCCGAACTCCCCATAGAAATGACGGCATTCAAGACGCAGCAGGCGCGTTGGGCCAAAGGACTGATTCAGACAAGCATCAAGGTGCTGCCGAAGATCTTCAAGTCCAATGTGCCGCGGCGCATCAAGGTTGAGGCGGTGTACCACCTGACGGCGAACTTGAGCTATCCACTCATGGTGGCGATGTCGGCTCTGCTGCTCCCGGCCATGATTTGCCGCTTTTACCAGGGCTGGTTTCAGATGTTGCTGATCGATTTTCCGCTCTTCACGGCATCCAGCTTTTCGATTGCGGTCTTCTACGTAATGAGCCAGCGGGAGTTGTTCCCCAAGACGTGGATGAAGACTTTTCTCTACCTGCCGTTTCTGATGGCGCTGGGGATTGGGCTGACCGTCACCAACACCAAGGCGGTGATGGAGGCGCTATTCGGCATCAAGAGCGCGTTTGCGCGCACGCCGAAATACCGCGTCGCGAAGAAGGGCGAGAAGTCGCAGGCAGCCAAATACCGCAAGCGGCTGGTCCTGGCGCCGTGGATCGAGCTGCTCCTCGGGACTTACTTCCTGGCCGCAATTCTTTACACCTTCACGAACCACAACTACTTCACGGCGCCGTTCCTGATTCTGTTTGTGATTGGGTACTGGTACACAGGGTTGATGAGCTTGCTGCAAGGGCGGTTCGAGCACTGGCGCACCGGCACGGCGAATACCGACGACGAATCAAGCCCCAAGCCGTTTCCTGTGGGCGTGTAAAGGCCTGGCCGGCCCAATCGGAAGCATAAGAAGCATCAACGTCACCGAAGGCTTCGAGTGTGTTGATCAGCTTGTTACTGATAGATTGCCTCTGATCTAACACAGGGCGCGCGTTTTGCTGGCGCCGGCCCAGTCCACCCGAAGTCGCTGTACGGGAAGCCGCAACTCTCCAGAGCATGGTGGGGGATCCGAGCTCGCTCGTGGTCTCTTCCAAACCGAAGCCATCCTGCTTCAAGCTCTATTCCCCACCTGTTGCATTCCAAAAGGAAACGTGTAATTCTTCCTTTAGGTAACCAAAAGGTATGGCGACAGGCGACATCCAGCAGGGCACATTGGCGTTGATGGTTTTGAAGACCCTCGACGTGCTCGGGCCACAGCACGGCTACGGCATCGCACGACGAATCGAGCAGATCAGCGGAGATCAACTGTCTTTGAACCAGGGCACACTGTACCCCCTCCTGCTCAAACTGGAGCACGAAGGCGCGATCGCTTCGGAATGGGGGCCATCGGAAAACAACCGTCGAGCTCGCTTCTATCGCCTGACACGCGCCGGGCAGAAGCAGCTGCGCTCCGAACTCGAGAACTGGAATCACACCGCAGACATCATCGCGCGCTTTATCACCATGAACGCGGAGACGAATTCATGAAAATCCTGAGAAGGTTTCTTGTACGGATGCGCAACCTTGTCGTGCGGCAGAGCCATGCCGATCGCTTTCGTGAGGAGATGCAGGAACACCTGATTCAGCAAACCGAGGAGAACATGCGATCGGGCATGCCGCCCGACGAAGCGCGCCGACACGCGGCGTTGAAATTCGGAGTAGCCGAAACGATTCGAGAACAGTATCACGCAGAAACGAGTTTGCCGCTTATTGAGAGCACGCTGCAGGATCTGCGCTACGCGGTGCGAATCCTGCGCAAGAGCCCGGGATTTACGGCAATTGCCGTTGGATCGCTGGCTCTGGGAATCGGTGCGAATACGGCGATCTTTACGGCAGCGCAGCACATGCTCCTTGATCGGTTGAACGTTCCGCATCCTGACCAGTTGCGCATGTTTTATTGGACCCAGCCGAAAGAAGGCATTGTGTCTTCGATGTGGGGGTCGTGGGACGACATGCCGGACGGCGGTGAGATCTCCACTTCCTTTTCCTATCCCGTATATCAGCAGATGCGGCAGGCCAACCGGTCGATGGCAGAGGTGTTTGCGTTCAAACCATACGGGCGCATGACAGTGACCATCAGCGGCAACGCCGAAGCCGCGGAAACTGAGATGGTGTCAGGCAATTACTATGCCGGGCTGGGCGTGCGGCCGCAGCTGGGGCGCGGCATTCAGGAATCGGACGACGGAGAAGTAGGCAGCGGTCCCGTTGTCACCATCAGCGACCGGATGTGGACCAACCGGTTCGGCCGCTCGCCCGATGCGATTGGAAAAACTGTTCTCGTCAACGCACAGCCGATGACGGTGGTGGGCATTAATCCGCCTGGATTCACGGGAGCAAACTCCGCGCAGGGCACGCCCGATGTTTTTCTCCCCTTCAGCATGCAGCCCATTGTCGCGCCCGACGGTTCTGACACACCTTCGCTGCTGACAAACAAGAGCCTTTGGTGGGTTCTCATGATGGGGCGCATCAAACCTGGCGTCTCCAGTGAAACATCGCAAGCCTCTCTGAACGTGGCGTTGAGCGCGGCGGTGCGGGCGACAATGGACGTGAAGAAAGATAATCAACTTCCCCGCCTGGTCCTGCGCGACGGCAGCCGGGGTCAGAATCCATCCATTGAAGGCTTTGCAAAGCCGCTCGTGGTTTTAATGGCGCTCGCCGGACTTGTGCTCTTGCTGGCGTGTGCGAATTTGGCCAACCTGCTGCTGGCGCGGGCAGGCGTGCGGCAGCGAGAGATGAGCGTGCGGCTCGCCATGGGCGCGGGGCAACGCCGCATCTTGCGGCAGATGATGACCGAAAGCCTGCTGCTGTCGTTTCTTGGTGGCGCATCGGGACTGCTGCTGGCGTGGCTGGTGCGCAACACCATTCCACGCCTGCTCTCGAACGCCTGGGATCCCCCGGCATTTTCAGCGCGGTTGAGTTGGCCTATCTTCGCGTTTGCTGCCGCAGTCTCGGTTTTGACGGGAATCGTCTTCGGGCTGGCGCCTGCGTGGAAATCAACGCGGGTAGAAGTGAGTTCAAGCCTGAAAGAGAGCGGGCAAACTGTGACGCGCCGTCGTCGAGGCTTGGGCGGCAAGGCGATTGTTGCCGTGCAGGTGGCCTTGTCGATGTTGCTCGTCATTGGCGCGGGATTGTTTGTGCGCACGCTGATGCAGTTGGGGCAGACTCCGCTGGGATTCCGATCGCATAATCTGCTGTTGTTCAGCGTGGATCTTCCCGAGACGCGCTATCCGCTGGCGGCGAGCACTCCAATCCTGCAGCGGCTCGACGAAAAATTCGCTTCCGTTCCCGGAGTGCAGGCAGAGGCGCTGACTGAGCTCCCTCTCATTTCGGGCAGCGCGCGCAACTCCACTCTCATTCCCGAGGGGCAACAGAAAGAAGCCGAGGGGAACCCAAGTGCGCTGACCAATCGTGTAGGAGCGCATTTCTTTGAGACCTTTGGCATACCCATCATTGCCGGTCGCGTATTCACCATGCAGGATGCCCCGAACTCCCCCAAAGTCGCGATCGTGAACCAAAGCCTCGCACAGAAGTACTTCCCCAATGCGAATCCGATCGGAAAGACATTCCAAACCGGCGGACGTCATCCCTTCACGGTTGAGATTGTCGGCGTGTGCGGCGATGCCCGATACTACCGCGTGCGCAAAGAGGTGCAGCCAACTTTCTACACGCCCTATTGGCAGGTAGACGAAGGCGTGCACGACGCAACATTTGCAATCTCGACGCAACTCGATGGGCACGCGCTGCTGCCGTCACTGCGCGACGCCATCCGGCAGATTGACACCAACCTGCCCATGCTCGACGTGCGTACGCAGGACGAGCAGATCGCGGCGAATCTCCGCCAGGAGCGCATCTTCGCTGTGCTGAGCAGCGGCTTTGGGGTGCTGGCGTTGGCGCTGGCCTGCGTGGGCATCTACGGCATCATGGCCTATTCCGTGGCAAATCGAAGGAATGAGATCGGGATACGGCTGGCGCTAGGCGCGCAGCCAAGGCAGGTGCGGACCATGATTCTACGCGAAAGCACGTGGCTTTCAGTCGCGGGGATTGTCGCCGGCGTCGGGACTGCCCTGTTTCTCACCCGGCTGGTGAAGTCGATGCTGTATGGAATTCAGCCAAACGATCCGCTGACGATCTCCTGCGGCGTTCTGTTACTGCTGGCCGTGGCCCTTGCAGCGAGCTGGATTCCAGCGCGACGCGCCGCCAGGGTGCAGCCGATGGAGGCGCTGCGGCACGAATGAGGGTCAATGTGAGCGCGGCGGCGTGTCAAGCGCAACCAGAGGTCCAGCGCCTAAATCATTTCCCTGGTGCGAGTTAGCTCCTTCAGGCTTGCAGGTTCTGTGCTCGCGCGCTTAGTATTCAGGTGCTCCACCAAGAGCCGTTCCCCCTCCCCGAAATGGACTGCTCAAAGGGCCCTTTCTCTATGACACATTGCATCCGACTTGGAGTTTGCCTTGTTGCTGTTTTGGCGGGGGGCAGCGCATGGGCGCAGACCGCTGACCAGAGCGATGAAGTAACCGCAGAAACCACCGCAGCGCCCATTGCCCATGTTTTTGTCAGCAACGGGAGCAAGATCCTGGCCTTTTCCGCCGCGCCCAACGGGAAATTGACGGCCGTTGCGGGCTCTCCGTTCAATTACAACCTTTCATTGATGGGTGAAAATGGCCACTATCTGTTTGGGTTTCAGCCGAGCAGTGTAATCATTCAATCGCTCGCAATGGCGTCCAATGGGGCCCTGAAGAAGGGCGCAACGCTAAACACCGCAGAGTATAGCGCGGTGAGCGATTGTGCACTGACTTATTGGAACGGGCAAGGGTTGAGAGTCGACCACACCGGCGCTGATTTGTACAATGCGGCTGTTCCCGCAGACTTTCCCTGCGACACGAGCTACCAGTCATTCAAAATTGACGACGCCAATGGCGAACTGACGTTTCTCAACAACGCCGGTGCAATCCTGCTGGGCGGCGCGAGCCTGAATATTCTTGGGAACAATAAGTTCGTCTACACGCCAAGTTGCGGCGCTGCATACGGCAATAGTCCGTACCCGTATGTCGGCGTATTTGAACGTCTGAGCAATGGCGAGTTGGCGACAACGAATTCGGGTGTCGGGCTTCCGCCTGCGCCTATGGATACGACTTATCCAGGTGGAGCGGTTCCGGGATATTATTGTCCCTTTTCGATGGCCACGGACCCGACAGATCACGCGGTCATAGAGCTCAATGCATTTGACAACATCGGCGGCGGCGACGGCGAAGGCCGATTCTACGGACCGGTGGTCATTGCTACCTTTACCTCAGACTCAAAGGGCAATCTCACCACAACCAGCACCTATAAAAACATGGCGGCGGCGGAGACGGGCGTGGGCCCAATGAGGCTGTCTCCTTCGGGCAAGCTTCTGGTGATCGGAGGCACGGGATTGGAGATTTTCCACTTCAATAGCGGCAGCCCGGTCACGAAGTACAAGACGTTGTTGACTACGGACAGCATCGGCACGATTCTCTGGGACGACAGCAATCACCTGTATGCACTTGGAAGCACCACGAAGGGCGCCACAGAGATATGGGTCTACACCGTGACCCCAACCAGCGTGACGGAAGCGCCGAGATCACCTTACGCGATACCGAACGCCGGGAGCATGGTAGTTCAATCGCTGCCATAGGCATCCCAACACGAAGTCGTTGAACAGTCTCGATATTCCCAGTTGTTCTCCCGTCACCTGAGGCACCCGCCGCGGCCGGTCGGCGCGGTTCCCTCCGCTACAATAAAGGGAAGCGCCTGCCGCGTCCCGACGGATCGAGGCTGACTCGAATCCGGGGCCCGACCGGCGCATCAGAGTATTATGCTAGCCAAAAA
>Ga0182030_10017173_pt1 | contig 13993 bp, 19 predicted proteins | sample 812S3MmetaG_FD_121299 | JGI IMG/M metagenome (GOLD analysis project Ga0182030, IMG submission 121299) | Permafrost microbial communities from Stordalen Mire, Sweden - 812S3M metaG (Illumina Assembly) | ecosystem: Environmental > Terrestrial > Soil > Wetlands > Permafrost | place: Sweden...
CGAATATCAAAGTTTCAGGAAATTTTTAGTGAATCTTCAAATGGAGATAATCCTCCATTCGAATGTAAATGTACGCTCAAGGTATTCAAGACATTGGATATAGATATGTGAATGATATTCGTCCAATCGATGATCTGATCGAAGACGTTGATATAGTGATTGTCAATGTTACTGGGAGTGATGAAGTTCAACTTATGAAGAATGGGTTTATCCATATAGTTCTTATGGAAAAGCCTAGCGTCTTACGTTATGCTATTGACTTTTTTGTAGAGAAGTTCACATATGAAGATGATGATGGTAAGTTTGGAGACTTCATAGAAAGCAAATATATGTATGCCAATCTTGAAGGATGGAAGACATATGCACGTAAACAAGCATTCTCATTTCCTCTCATCTTATATTTCAATGATTATGTCTTTGAGTCAAGAAGACAAGTCACATCAATGACATATGTTAAGGATGAGAATGTACCTTTCAATGAATATATGTTCACATTGAATCTTTCCAATGGAAAGTCGAGTTTAGCATGTCCTGTAACAAGATATGCTGTAGGAATGTCAAAGGGTCTATATTTTGAATCCAATGCGAATGGTGAATACTGTGGCACATTCTTCTATCATGAACCTCAAAGCATGACATATTTAACATTTGATACATATCGTATATTTCGGAATAAGTATGAAGCTACAATGTCTCTGAGACAAGAATTTAAACAGAAACGCAGTTCACTAATAGTCAATCTTTATTTATATGCTACATATCAAAAGACTAAAACGTATGCTACAAAGGATGATGATTTGAAAGACTTTCTTCATGTAAAACAAGATTCGATAATACGTGATAGATTCTATTTCACGAAAGATGTTCCTAACGACTTGAGATTTACAGCATTAGAGTGGCATATCTTGAATGATCCAACGATTCTTGACGAAGACAGAGAAGAAGATCGCCAATCTCTTTTAGACATTGGTAATCGTAAGGTATATGTGGGTAACAGATTGTATGCTTTGGAAGATGCATTCGATCAAGAGTTGTGTATTTTAGCAAAGATGTTAGACATCAATGTTGTCATATTAGAATATATGGCAGGTCAATTTCAAACAGTAACTGAAATCCTTGACACAAGAGATAGATTTGATTGTCTGTCAAACCTTACTTATTAGAGGTCCCAACGAATCCAAGACTGATTGCATTGGTATCTTACAAACTCTCGAACTACAGTCTTCAATACCATATGTGACATATGCAACATTATCAAGGATTTCAAATCCTGACGCAAATTGAATCATTGCAGCAGCATTGTCTTTCTCATCATCGAAGACAAAATCCGGAGATATAGCAATTACATTGTATGGTGGTTCACTTAGGAATGCATAAAATTGTGTGACATACTTCTTTCCAGGATGTTGAAGATGTGTGACACCAAGATAGATCTCATCTGGAATGTTGTTCCACTTCTCAGATGTAAGTAGACCTTTAGTCACTAGATGTATCTGAGTTCCACCTCGAATGTTGTCGGGTATGACATCATTCTCAGTAATATATGCTAATTCGCAGTTGCCTGTATCAGTGTTACACCAAAGAATGCGATGAGGATTGATGCTATATACCATCATTAATCGAGAGTCTTTAGAGAAGAAGGGCATCCAATTCTTTTGAGCGCGACCATTGTCAAAGTTCACGTTGAGCTTGATAGCAGTTGGTGCAATTGATGTTATATCATTGAAATTGTTATATAGAGATTGAGCGTCCATAGCAACAAGATACATTTCATTCTTACAATTACTTCCAGAGAGAGCGTTCGCAAGCAAATACAATGTCTTACCATTAGGTGAAACTATGACTCTTGGATCTTCATATCCTTGAGCACAATTGGAACCTGCAACTTCAGGGAGAACAACGTCAACATTGTGTTCATTTTTAGACATGACAATGAAGGAACGAATGTTCTTATTTGAAGAAACCTTGAAGTCTCCATCTTTGTGAAGCATACAATTTGTAGCATTTGACAATCTATAGACATATATGAGTTCATTGTTGACGTTGACGGTACTAGGATTCCAAGTTCTGAATTTGTCATGAAGTTTGAAGCCGAAGTTTGTAGAATGTCTATCTCTTTCAGATGATTCTATTTGAGGTAACTTCTCAATTGTTGTTTCATTTCCGAAGACATGTCTTGTAGTATGCTCGAATTTTTCATGTTTGCTAAAACTTAACACTATGAACAACCATACGAGTATGATAATGATGACTACTACAGCTAAAGTTAATAATAGAATTGAGCCCTTTCTAGAACCCATTTAATGCAGATTTGATTCTTTTTGTTCTCTTCGTTTGAGTCTTAAATGAGCAAATACACTCAGTGCAAGTGTTGCTTTACACTTGACTTTGGAGACGCTACAAGAGATGATATAGGACGTTGCAGAAAATGTCAAATATATTGTCCGGACACATTGATACATTGCCGGAGAATAATCGAAATTAATAGAATCACAGGCGAGTTAGTTGTTGTAGATATTGCAAAGACGTTCTGTAATGATGACAATGAAGAACATTCACGATGTTTTAACTGTTATTGGGTAGGATTTCCTTGCAATGGATGTTTGACAGAACTATTTAAAAGAAAGATGAAGTTATCTGATGTTGTACGAGGTAGTATGACGTACGAAATGTATAAGATTGAACAACAAATATGGAAACCTCATTGGGATGTTGTAGATGCATATGATGAATTTCGCGAAAATTTTTCGAATGATCTCATACAAAATGAATAACAAGAGCCTTAAACATAAAGGAAAGAAAGGAAATGACAAATGTTGTGAAAGTTGAGTTGAATGATGTTGGAGAGCATCTTTATCGGAGATTGCTTAAATGTATTGAGACATGTAGTTTTAAAAGGGATGATTGTAGAGGTCATGAAAGATTGAGACCTGTAACAATGCTCCTCTCTATTGGAGAAGACGGAAGCAATATGTTTGATACCACTCCAATTGAAACATTTGCTATTGCTTTTGAGAAAATTCTAAATGAATCGAATAGCATTAGCATGTGTGTAGGGGCTATCGATGTTGAAGGACCTTTTCAGATAAAAGACCCTAAATCTATTTTACCTAATTCTACTAGTAATACTCACGCTGCTTGGAAAGTGACATATCAGATTGTTAAATGATTAAAATAAAACATTTCGAACATTGTATAAAAAAGAACCATGAGTGTGACCTTTTCGCTAGGATATAACTCAGAGGGATTTATCTCTCCTGATGAAAAAGTGAAGGCAGGAGTTCTCACTTTTACCCTACCTGAACACACTGAGTTCCGTGAAGGATTTGTTACGCAATTAATTTTTGGATATAGCTTGAGCACCTCTGATGGTGGATGTCAAGTTGATGAAGTTGATGAAGTCTTCTATTCTGGACATGGAGGTTGTTGGTTCAAAGAGTCTGAGCTACCTACAGCAGTCGAATATTCTGGCAAGCGATACATTGTTGAGATTTCTGCTGAGCTTCCTCTCTATTTTGCAACAAACAATATCGAAGCTTTTGCTCAAGGTGTTGCAGCTGTTCCGCATAAGATTGAAGGTCTAGGCAAGAGTAACGCTCATCAATGGGAGGATCTGCGATATTTGGACACCCATGATCATGAAGAAGAGGAATGGGAGAATGTTGAAGATCCCGATTCTTATTTTGAAGATCACAAATTGGGAGATCTTGAAATCGATCTCGATGAATTCGAAGTACAGATCAAGTAATATCATTGCAACATATTGCAATGATATGTTAGAGTAAAAACTTAAAGTGTTCTTGAATTGCAGCTATTAACTCTGTCTTACTATTAGTCTTAACTGGAATCTCGTGCTTTTCTGCAATCGATCGGAGATACTCAGAACATATTTTTTGAGGTTTAGCTATGTTCAACTCTGGAAAGAACAATGATGCACAAGGCGGACATATATTAATAGCCCAAGTCTCGCCATCAGGATCGATCCGTTTTGGTTTCCAAATGGAAAAAGCAGTCTTGCCTGTCATTCCTTTCTCTTGTTGTAAATAGTAACGATATCCTCTGTAGACATTGAAACTCCAAATACTCCAATCATAACTGTCCTTCACTAGAACTCGATTAATGATTTTCTTCTCTCTGATCAGATGAAGAATGAATTCTGTGTTCTTGAGATCTTTGGAATTAGGGATCTTGAACAATAACAGATAAGCCTCTCCTGCTCCAGACACACTAGTTTCATGAGTTTCGATGATCTCGACCGATAGCAAATCGTCAGTATGATCCAATTGTTCTCTCCAAATATCTGGATCATTTTCGTCGACAATGTCGCTGTAGTAACACTCATAATGGAGACTGAGACATTGTTTTCCCTCTTCTCCGTGGAAGAAGCAACTATAGTCGTAAACTCCCATCTCTTTTGTTACAGAGTTTCATTTTAAAAATAACTATTACTTCAAATCGTTTTAGAAGCTATGTGGCTTTAATTCAAATTCCCCAGGTTGATCTACTCATATGTTCTTCTGCAACCTTATCCTTGTTAGCTTTAGTCTTGATTTCAATCTCAGTCCAAGGAATATGTTCATGATCAATGAAAGAACAACCCTTAGTCTGTCTAGAATCTTTCCAAGGTTTCAAATGATGAAATGCCAAGAACCAACAATATTTCTCAAGTGTCATATTCTTACTTTCCCAATCATTCTCCATTTAATTGTGTGAATGTACTAAATGATGTTTTCAATGTTTTGCATGTTGAAAAGAATCCTGTGAGAATAAAGAGATGAGCTATTCGCTTCCATATGTTTCTGCTGAAGTTCTCAGCAGTACTTCATTGATCTGGGTTTGCTCAGGTAGCAGATTAGCAACATATGATGTTTTGAGTAAAGAGTTCACTATAATTGGAAGTACAACATATGTAATGTTTGACATAGCCATGTCTCCTAATGGTATCTTGTATGCAGTTGATGGTAACAATAATCTTTACACATTAAATAGAAAGACAGGAGCTCCCACTCTCATAGGAGCAGTTAATCCTACTGTAGGAACAAATGCTTTGACTTTTGGTCAATATGGAGCATTGTATGGTATGCAAAATACCAATCTCGTCTCAATTAATCCGGTCAATGCTGAAGCAACTGTGATAGGTAACACTGGATTTCAGACAGCTGGAGATCTTGTGTTCTTCAATAACAATCTTTACCTTGCTTCAACCACGAATCAATTAGTCTTAGTCGACATTGGTAATCCCAGTAATAGTCAAGCAGTTGGTGATATACCAGCAACATATGGCTTAGCTACAGTCTATGTTACTGAAGGTAATGGAAATGGAGCATATCATATGTATGGTACAGGAGCTGCAAATCTAAACGTTTACGAAATTAATGTCAGCAACGGGTTCACTAGTAATACGACTACTATGCCTTCCTTTGGCAGTGGTGGTGCATCCGGAACAGATGGTGCTACTTCATCTCAATTCACGTGGATCTAAATCATATGAGAAGAAGCAGAATAAAAAACTTCATTTAGATTCTAAATGAAGTCAAGAGGTTCCAGAGTTGTTGCAGTTCAACCTAAGAGAGGTGCTTCAGCAGTAGCTCCAGCAACTAAAATAGTCAAGAAAGAAGTGATATTGGTCACTGATTACACTCCTAAATCTATAGGATTAACAGGAAATACATATCCTATCAAGGATAGCTTGAAAGATTCTGGGTTCTTTTCGAAACCTAATGGAGGTTATATTAACAATACTGAGAAGCTAGGAGCTGTATGGCATACACTTAATGCTAACGAGAATGCAGTTTTAGATCTTCTTGAAGAATTAGATGTTACTGTTGTATTCAAGACTCTTAACGAAGCTCTTCTTGAAAAGCAAGGTCCTGTAGCTCCTGCTGTAGCTCCTATGCGAATAGCTGCTGCAGCAAGAGTAGGTATTGTGGCTCCTCCTCCTCCTGCGATTCGAGCAATCAGAACTGATATATCTCCTGGTGAGATATTGGCGATACAATTCCAAAGAATGAGCGATGCCGATCAAGACGAATTCCTCGCATTAATAAGAGCTCGTTTTCTCTAAGTATCATCAGAGAATGATATCTGCAATGGGGTATCAGCTGTATTACTAAATCTTTTCTTCTCAATCTTTATTCTGTAACGAGGCCAGTCTTCATAACCTGTCTCTCCTAAAATATAATCTCCTTCTTCATCCCAATCCAGAGTTCCTTTGCTACCAAGATCTTTATAGCACTCTTCTGCTAACTTATATGCAAATTCAACTGCTTTCTCTTCTTGAAGGAAGAGACTATGCTGCATTTTACATGCTTCTATTCTAGTTCCAATGGATAGAGTTCTGAAATGCACAATCCAAACGTGAAATGCTATATCCATGTTTTCAAAAACATAGATACAGATCTATTATAGTCAATTGTTCCTATTAAGATGAAAAATTTCCAACTTACATAAATATGAAAACTAATAGGACAATCCCAACAGTTATAATCACAACCGTGATTACCATAATCATCATAGGATTGATCGTATATTATCTTGCTAAGAATATGGAAGAAAGAGTTATACGATCATTAACAAAAGAGACAAAGGAGCTATGCGAAGACTCTTTATCTGTTACATATCGTGACACGTTACATTTACCTTCCATCAATGGAATCTATGAACATGACATAGCAATTGCGTTAAAGGATATTGCAGCTAATACATCACAATCAAATTGTCAAGAAACAACACTACCTCCTCCCTTCACACAATACGTCAAATTCTATGGAAAGCATGGACATAAACATGGACATCATAAAGATATCTTTACTGCTATAGGATTTTGGGATACTGCTTCAAATATAGCATGCATTGGTTTCACGGGAACATATGGTCATCTCGAATGGCATGACGATGCTGAAATTAAACTCGTTCCTGGAGTGAAATTGAATGGATATGTGGATGGCATCCTTGTTCACAAGGGATATTACGAAATCTATACCTCTGTCAGAGATGAACTCATTGCATGGTATCGATCTTTGGGTATATCAAATCTCTTCTTGACAGGAAGTTCAATGGGAGGTGCAACTTCAACCTTATGCGCTTTTGATTTTGCAAGTATAGTCCAAGGACAACTTGTGCATTATTCTTTTGCATCACCGAGATGTGGAAATGTCTTGTTTGCGGATACTTATGATCAACGTGTCCAAGGAGGAATAAGAGTCTACAATACTGAAGATGTTGTCATAGCATTACCTCCAGCAACATTTAGAGGTAACACATATAAGCATGTGTGTGCATCTCATGGTGCGGTTGGTTTCACAAAAAGTCTTGGTTCGATCACAATGGATCATATTGACGCATATTACGATCTTCCTTAAATTCTTTCTTTTGTAAATGCAATCAGGACAGCTCATATTGTGTATCATTGTCATCATTGCCATACTTGTCTTTATTGTTCTTATTGCCAGACGAAATGGTATTACTCGAGTCTGTGTTTCTGGATGTACAAGATGTGAAGAGAAAGCTAAAAAGCTTCGTGAAAAGCGTGAAGATGAGGAACGCAAGAAATCTCAAAAGTCTTAATTCTTCTGCTTTGTTTTATATACTGTTTAGCTTCTAAACAGTATGTTAAGATTTCATTAACATGTAGGTTTATGAGTAGGCCAGTGTCTTTTTTGACAATTTTCATCACAGTAATAGACGCGTTTGCATTTTGAACATTTTGCAACACATTCCACGTGTTCTTCTTTGCAATAGCCACAAATATAAACAAATCCTTGTCCCCCTCCTTTAGCCTTGCAATCTTTGATATGTCTTATACGACAATCGTCTGAGCAAAGTAACGAAGTTATCATTACATTTCCCATGGAAGCAGTTCTTTCGTTTGCAATAAAACCGGAATCTTGAACCATTTTGTTACATATGAAACATCCTTGTGGATCGCGAGGTTTGTATGCTTCTTTACATGCAGTAGAACAGAGAAGATCGTATTTAATTACCTTCGTAACAGAATCAAAATGCCAAAATAATGTAACATCTTTGGATGCAGAATCTAATGTAAATGCAAGATAGAGATCCTTATTACAGACATAACAAGGCGTTGGTTTTACGCGAGTACCGTACGCAACTGAATTCTCAGGCTTCATTCTTTAATTGGATCTTTTTGACATATAATAATGTTTCTTTTTATATCAAAAAAGAATGACAGTTGAGACATACTTCATCACCTTTGGTTTTAAGATTAGTTTTAAGTCCTACATGGCTATGATGGGTTTTACTCTTGACAAGCTTCGAGAAATGCGTCAAACAGAAGGATTTGTACCGGATCCTAAAAATGATCCGAATGTCGAAGAAGCAGATGCTTTACTTGAATGGTTCAAAGAGGAGCATTTCGGTGGAGGGTTTGTAGCTTCATATAAGTTTGAGATTGAAGGAGTTAAATTTGTCGTACGTGGTTGCTCTCATGAAAAAAAGGACTATGACAAATATCTTATTGTCGGAATTGATCTCGGCAAGATTGACAATTTTGAAGGGTCTCTTTCTAACAAAGGAAGGAGCAAGGAAGACTTATGCTTGCTTATCAAACAAGAGAAATGGATTAATCTAATTCGCGAGTGTGAAGATATCAATGCAGTGAATTACTCGAAAGTAGAATATGGAGTAGATTCATCCAAATATGAGAAATTCTCAATTGCACCAGAAACTCACATTACAACAGATGATTGTCCTTGTTGTTCGTGAATCATATATTGGGTCTCTTCTCAATTTCAAGTCTGTACTTCAATTCTTGAATACTGTTAGCACTTCTATGTGATATAATATTTGTATAATGACTTTCGTACCATCTGAACATGACCCACATCAATCCGAACATGATAAAAAACAATACTGTGAAATCAGATGGCTTTGGAAGCTTTCTGTAAACATATAATCCGATTACTAAACTAATGACCAGAGAACTAATAATGACAAGGCCTCTTTTAACAATGTGTTTTGGAGCTTCATTTGCATTTTCAATGCGATGGACAAGATCGATAGATTCATCTCCTGGTTTTGGTTCCCAATCCCAAACGCTACTACATGATTTTGAACCACTGAAACATGGTTGCCAAGATAATTCAACATAGACTTGCACAACTATGATTATAATGATGATGACCCAAAAAACTTTTTCCCATTGTTGCATCTTATCATCAAAGATATATTTATAGATATGATTTATAGTTTTAAATGATTTTGATCTCAAACCAAAATTATGATGAATACTGAGTCTACTACTGTGACATCAACTCAAACAGAGATTGAGAAGCATCGTGATAGGATTCGATGCTCTCCTCATCCTAGAACTATGAGATATCTTAATCTTATTAAGAAAGCGGTTCCTCCTCCTCAAAATAGAAACTTTCCGAGTGAAGAACAGACTAGAGCTACCCTAGGAGTTGAGCTTGACACAACTCTGAACTATCTGACCAAGTTTGAAAGGAAGAAATACAGTCGTCAAAATATATTAGACTTAATGCGCAATGACTTTGATGATGTTGTTGCATTTAGCAAGATGGTAGATGAATATATTGAAGATCAAAAGAATATAACCCAGATAACTGAGATCAGTATCAGTCTTCTCAAAGACTGGATTAAGAAGAATCAGAAGCACGTACCACATGAAGTTCTAGTTGATCTTGAGAAAGACATGTGTGCCGCAAATGATAACAAGTGGATAGAACAAGATCATGTATGGGAGATATGGAGTGATGGTGAGATCGTAACCACTAAGGGTAGACATCTCTACGGAGCAAGAAGCATGTTCTCATTCCATCCATCTCTATTGCATAAGTTTGACATGAAGCTTCCTCTATCTCAAAATGGTCTTACATATTGTATTGTTGAGAGTGAAGCTGTTGCGATCGAATTCAGAAAGAGAATGATAAGTATTGCAGATACATACAAACCGTAAACTAATTAAATAAACTTCTTGGCCCAAAAGGGCTAAGAAATGGAAGACAAAAAGTGTTTCAAGTGTGATGGACCTCCGACTCATCACATTTTAAAAGTAGATCGGTATATCTGCAACCCATGTAGAGTAAAGATTCGTAAAGATAAAGAAGATCGATTATTATTTCTCGGAAAACTCAACTGTGGGAAATGCGGAACTAAGTTTGACCAACAAGATATGGGACGTATCTATTGCATTGATAACAAACCGGAGAATGAAGATGGAACTAATGTAGGTTACTTGTGCTGGAACTGTGTTTCTTGTGCGAGATGTGGCAAACCTATAAATAGGGGTGATCATCTTATGTCTAGAGATTACGATCAGAAATACTATCATCTTCAATGTTCAGATTCGAAGACTTATCAGACTGTGTCATATAACAGTCGATACATTAAATGATGAACGAAATTGACATTTCACGTGAAATATCAATTCATATAAAATGACTGAAGTGCGACAGAATATCGCAACATATTGCTGAATGTAAGTGTGGCATAAAGGATTGCCGAGGACATACTATTCCCTTGATATCCTCCGGCGCTCTTTGATGTACCAAAAGATGCAGACAATGATGAATATGCTCAATATAAGTATTGCACTGAATGATGAAAAGTTGCAATAGACTTTGTTATATACCTTAGTATCTGCTTCAATCCAAGAAGAACCTTCTAAAGTCACAGCAAAACTATTTCTTCCAATATCACAGGGTTTGGGATCACATACAGTACATGCTGTGATAGTCTCAGCTTTGAGTTCGTGAAAGGTCTTCTTAACTTTTTTGTTGCTCTTGATAACTCTCGTCAACATTAAGGGTCCAGTTGTCGCCATAACCTTTAAGTGTTTTCCTACTTGCCATATACGATAAGGTTGGGCCATTTCATCAATACATTCTAACCATAGTTTAACACCAGGCTTTGATCCCATGAAAGCATTAGTATAGAAAGAACTGAAGTTGCCACTCTTCACGACATAAATATCTTTGTCTTCTGTGAATAACTCATCAATAGGACGTTTTATCATAATGTCTAGATCCATATAAACACCTCCTATTTTGTAGAGCCACATATATCGTATAGCATCGGCTCTCATTATACCATATTCAAGCTGATCATAATATTGCAGAAAGTCAGGAAAGTTTTCTTGACAGAATTGACGATTGTCTTCATCTGTCATCAAGGTGTAAGACCAACCACTATGTTCAACCATATGTTTCATAATGGCTTTCTGACTAGAAAGCCAATGTTTGGGTACTGTCTTATTCTTCCATGTTTGCATAACATTTTTGGGTACCTTAACAACATCCATATTTAACATAGATTTTAAATTCTTTGATAAAGGATGGCGCTCTTGCTTGGTGTAGGTGTGTTTGGAGGTTATGAATATGCTGAAAATCATAGACGCCATGGATACGGAAGGGAGTACGAGTATGGATATGGTGATAATGTTCCGCAATATTCAGTGAATGATACTGATAGATTGTTTCATGCTCAAATGAAGACTCTTGGAGCTTTAGCTGTATCTTCATCTCTTGATGATCAAGACGTATATCAAGAGAAGCTGAAGCATTACAAGTCTGCACAAGACTTGCTAACAAAAGCTACTAGCAATCTAGTAGCATATTACAAGGATGACTTCGAGGTTGCAAAGTTGTCTGAGAAGGTTGAAGCTCTCAATTCTTTCATTAAGAAGACATTTTAATTAGCTCTATAGAGCTAATTAGGTATGATTGTTTAGACTGCACCAGCATAGGTAATCTCAATGTTGGCAACCCAACGAGTGACATGAGTACTCAAAGTACCAGATGATGTGACAACAGTAATCGTGAAGCGCGAACGACCTGAAGTAATAGCACTTGAAGCATATGTTACAGCAACAGTCTTAGATGCAAGAGTACCTTGTCCAGTAACATTTGCGATAACATTGTTAACAGTCAAAACGTTAGCAGCAGTGTTATATCCTCTCACAGTTTGATACAAACCATAGTTGTCAAATGAAGTCGTATCAACACCAATGAGATGAATTGTCGCAATGAAAGCTGTGCTTGGAGGAATGGTAGCAAAGTAGCCGTTCGTGACATCTTCAATATTGAATGTTCCAGCTCCGGTTTGAGACTGCTTCAAGACATGCTTCGTAAACTGAGCATCACCAGCATTGGTAAACTTGGCAATACCACGAGCAAATGCTCCGCTATCGAACGCTACGGAATCAAATCCTCCTGCCATGGAACGAGATCCAGATGCACTTCCATTTCCTGTAGAAAAACTGTTAGCACCAGTAGCAGATCCAAGTCCAACTTGAAGACCTCCATTGGCAAAGAGTGTCAACTCAGTGTTCAGATTGATGATAGCAATCAATGAAGCATCAGTGATACAAAGACTACTGTTGGTCGTAGAACTGTACAAGCAAGAAAACTTGTCACCCGCAACCGCAAGTGCAAGTTCATCCAAAGCATCTGCAACATTTGTAGGTACGTACGCATAAGTTGACCAATTTGCTGGAACTCCTGGAACGTAACTCCAGGTAGTGTTCGATCCAATAGTCTGAGTTGAAGTCTTAACGGCAACACCAGTAGCACCATTGCTAACTGTAGTTTGAGCACTTCCAGTTGTCAAGCTAATACCACCTGTAGCCCTCACAATAAATTGCTGAACTGCAGTGCTAGTAACAGTAGTTCCATCTGACCATACGAAAGTGTTATTGTTTGCAGCGGTAGCACCTGAACCAGCAGCAAAGGAAGCAGTTCCAGAAGCAATATTCTGATAATTCAGAGCAGCACTGTAATCACCACTCGCTGTAGAGTTACCTGCAGCATGAGAAAATTCACCAGTAGCGCTAGCAGTACCTTCCCAATGAGCCTTAACCTTACGACGCTCTCCTTGTTGATTGTTAGTAGCTTGAACTCTTGCAACAGGTCGAGTGACAGGAGCAAGAGGCTTGACATCTCCGAGCCTGTTGTTCGGAACAAACTTCCTCGAAGCCATTTAGTTAGGCCACACATTTTGCGACATTTTTCGTCGCAAAATCTTTTCAGATAGTGTTCATTTGTGTACTATCAACCGTTACTACCCATCGAGTTGCATTTCCTGCAGGAACTCCTGTAGTAGTAACACTTATAGTGAATCTAGATCCTCCTGTAACAGTACCACTTGAACCATAACTCACAACCACGGAACTCGTAAGCAATGTACCCTCACCAGCATTATCGAAATTCATAGGCATAATACTAACAACGTTTGATACATTGTTCTTAACCCTAAAGTTTTGCACAGTTACATATGTATCCATGGTGACAAGATTACATCCAATGAGTTGTACAGAGACAGCCCAGACACTACTTGTAGGTATTGTTATGATTTTGTTATTGACTGTATCTTCAAGACTGAATGTTCCAGAACCAGTCTTCGTTGTCTTTACAATATGACGACTACTTTGAGCGTCACCTTGAACGCTAAACATTGACGCACCTCTAGACCATTGTGCATAATCTAAAGCCACTGAATCAACTCCACCAGTATGGGATGCCAATCCTGCAGCAGTAGTATTACTACCCCCAGCATGTGAAAAGTCACCCGAAGCGAGACATGGATCACCTTCAACATGTGCAGCTAATCCTGTCGCTTTACCTCCTAGACCTTCAGAATGTGAAAATGCTCCATCAGCTTGAGTAAATCCTCCTTCAGCGGATGCAGCTTCACCATTAGCTGTAGTTCCAAGACCAAAGGCACTTGAAGCTTCACCATTAGCTGTAGGCGATAGAATTCCAGTTCTACCATCAATATCAGTCTTTCCATAACCTGCAAGAGTAGTAACAACATTGGCTTCTTGACCATCAGCAAAAGAGAATGATCCATTAGCAATTCCGTTTCCACCCTGGATAGCACTATCACTAAATATTGCAAAAGGACTTCCACTTCCAAATGTTACAATGAATTCTGGAGCTTCTCCAGAACCTAGACACACAGTATTGAGGGTATCGGTACTTGTAATACAATCAGATGATCCTCCATTACCAGTTCC
>Ga0182030_10017174_pt1 | contig 13993 bp, 14 predicted proteins | sample 812S3MmetaG_FD_121299 | JGI IMG/M metagenome (GOLD analysis project Ga0182030, IMG submission 121299) | Permafrost microbial communities from Stordalen Mire, Sweden - 812S3M metaG (Illumina Assembly) | ecosystem: Environmental > Terrestrial > Soil > Wetlands > Permafrost | place: Sweden...
AGAGCTATGCGAGGAAAAATTACTGTAGTGGGCGCCGGCAACGTCGGCGCGAATTGCGCCATGTGGATCGCGGCTAAAGAGCTGGCGGACGTCGTGCTGGTGGACGTGGTGGAAGGCGTGCCGCAGGGCAAGGGGCTCGACCTTTTGCAGGCCGGGCCCATCACCGGCTGCGATGTCCGCATCACCGGTTCGAACGGATATGAAGAGACCGCCGGTTCCGATATCTGCATCATCACAGCGGGCTTTCCCCGCAAGCCCGGTATGAGCCGCGACGATCTTCTGCTGGCCAACTACGCCATTGTGAAGGCGGCCACGGAGCAGTTGGTGAAGCATTCGCCGAAGGCGATTTTGATTGTGGTTTCGAATCCTCTGGATGCCATGGCACAGACCGCGCTCATGGTTTCGAAGTTCCCCAAGCAGCGTGTCATTGGAATGGCCGGTGTGCTGGATACGGCGCGCTTCCGCACGTTCCTCGCAGAGGAACTCCAGGTTTCGGTAGAGAATGTGACCGCCGTTGTGCTGGGCGGACACGGCGACACGATGGTGCCATTAGTGCGCCTTTCGAGCGTTTCCGGCATCCCATTAACTGAGTTGCTTTCCCAGGAAAAGCTGGATGCGATTGTGGAGCGGACCAAGAACGGCGGGGCCGAGATCGTGAAGCATCTGAAGACCGGCAGCGCTTACTATGCCCCGTCCGCGGCGGCGGTTGAGATGGCCGAATCGATTCTGAAGGACAAGAAAAAGGTTCTGCCGGCGGCGGCTTATCTGGAAGGTGAATACGGGATTAGTGGGCTCTTTGTCGGCGTACCGGTGAAGTTGGGCGCCGCTGGCATTGAGAAGATCTACGAAATCAAGTTGAGTGCGGACGAGCAGGCCGCGCTGCGCAAGAGCGCCGATGCGGTAAAGGAATTAGTGGAAGTGATCCAGTCGAAACAGTAACAATGCCAAAAGTCACCTTTCAGCCCTCGGGCGAGTCATTCGAGTTCGAACACGGGAAGATGCCCTACGGCGAGCATGGGAAACCGGAATCCATCCTCGATATCGCCATGCATTTCAACTTTCATCTGGATCATGCGTGCGGCGGGAACAATGCCTGTACCACGTGCCATGTGATTGTGAAGCAGGGGATGCAGAACTTATCGGAGATGGACGACGATGAGGCCGATCGCGTGGAGACCGCGGCGGATGTGCAGTTGAATTCCAGGTTAGGTTGTCAGGCTGTAGTAACTGGGGATGTGGTGGTGGAGATACCGGCCTGGAACCGGAACTATATTAGTGAGGGCGGTAAGTCGACGCTCTAACCTGAATCGGCGTTTTCCACGCGGCCCAATTCGGAGCGGAGGTAATCCGCCAAATCGCCGCGGCCAGCCTCGTAAGTGGCGATTTTTATCATCAGGTCGTAGATCTGCTGATCAGGCAACCGGCCTGTGTCGACGCCGCAACCTTCCACGAAAACCAGGGACGCCTGCACGCCAGTTCTCTTGTGGCCGTCGAAATAGGCCTGGCTCTCTGCCAGATGGTAAGCGTAGGCGGCCGCAACTTCATAGGTGTCTCCGCCGCCGTAGTGGTAGACGTTCTGGGCCGCTGCTATAGGCGACTCCAGCGCGTTTTCATCCCGAACGCCATGAAGACCTCCGAACTTATCGATCTGTTCTTCATGTATAGAGTCCACAATGACGCGCGTGAGAAATTCGGGTTCTTGCGGTTCGGTCATTTCGCCAAGCGGCGGAACAACTCGGCATGTTCGGCGGAGGTCTTGCGGATAAACTTCTTGGCTTTGTCCACGGACATCGTCCGCACAGGTCGTTCAGCGCGCGGCGGCGCCTTGGGCGGCGGCGTGGGAGCGATGATCGTGTCTTTTTCCATGGAACTAGTCCTCCTCTACTCCTATCGTAGTCGGGTTTGAAGCGAATATTCAAACAGGCATGGGCAGCGATTCTTCCCCTGCTTGTTCAAAACGGTCGATCATTTCCTGGGGCATGGGGTATTTTGCCTTGATCTCCTCGAAGATACGGTCTTGGTCGTTCAGGTACATCTCAACCTCGACGGGGTGCTCAAGAATGAATGTGATCGCGCCGTAAACTTTGGCCGGAGAACCAAGCGACGGATATGCCTCGAAGATAGCTTCCGCCGAGCGCCCGCGCCGGACGTCGTATACAAGCACGTCGAGGCCAATGCGCGTGCCGGCGTCTGGGTTTTGGTTTTCAAGGTTTTGCCTCTTTTCCGAGCGCCTTCTCCAGGTGGGCGGCTTGCCGCACGGCCACGTCGCGCGTGACCTTTTCCGGTGGCCCGAAGCCAAGAAGGTTCTGCTCGACCGCGCCGATGAAGCCGAGGTGTGTCGCGGCAACCGCGTAGTTACGATTGTCGACCACGTGCCGCGCGTTCTTCCGAAGACCCGCCGTGATGTCGCACCAGCTCAAAAAACTGAACGCGTGCCGGTCGATTTCGAGATCCTCTACGGCGATGAAGATCAGCTCGACGTCTTCGTTCCGTTCTCGTCCCGACTTCGCATAGCCGATGTGTTTCCTGGTGTCGAAGTCCGTATATCCCCTCGTCTTGATCTCGATCAGCGCAACCAGCTTCTCCTTGAAGCGGATTTCCATATCGACACGGCCGCTCTGTCCTTCGTGGCCTTCGGGTACGCCGGCCTCTGGGTCGTATTCCCAGTCCTCGCTTGTTTTCCATCGACTACCTGGAAGCTTCAGGTTCATCCCAGGAACATCTACCACTCGACCGAATGGCAGTTGACCCAATGACCAGCCGAGCGCGGCTGAGTAAGCCTCCTCGCGGGCATTTAAGAGGACATCCTGCATCATCAATTCGAAGCGCAGGGGGCCCTTGAACCGCGGACCCAGGGATTTATCGGACTCTCGCATCAGTCCGTCCAGCGGCTTCTCCCGGGCCCTGGCAAATCTCTCGTAATGTTCTACAAGTGGCTTCCAATCCTCGCTCGTCATCTCTTATAAACAACCCCACCCTTCATCACAAAACTCACCTTCTGCAGCGCCGTAATATCCGCCAGCGGATCGCCATCCACCGCGATCACATCCGCAAAGTAACCCGCCTCCAACTTACCGATCTCCCCTGCCCAACCGAGTAACTTCGCGCCATTCAAAGTCCCCGCCTGAATAGCGGCCAGCGGCGCCATCCCGTACTTCACCATCAGGACGAACTCGCGCGCCTGGGTGCCGTGCGGGAACGGGCCCACGTCGGAACCCATGGCCATCGGGACACCGGCTTCCAACTCACGGCGAAACTGGCCGGCATGCCATGCCAGTTCCTCGCGTAGATGCTTCTGCTCCTCAGGTGTCGCGGCGTGGTCCGCGAAGTACTCGGAAACGGCAAACGTGGGCACCGCGAAGATCCCTTTCTGCTTCATCACGGCCATCGTCTGATCCGAAAGTTGATACGCATGATCGACGGACGCGACCCCCGCTTCGGCGGCGTAGCCGGTGCCCGGTTCGCCGGTGGCGTGCACGGCAACCTTCTTGCCCACGCGCGCGGCTTCCTGAACGGCGGCTCGCAACTGCTCCAGCGTGTATTGATAAGGCGTCGTGAACTCGCCCGCCTCCAGCGAATCGTGCCCGGTCTCATAAATCTTGACGAAGTCCGAACCTTCCTTGAATTGCTCGCGAATCACCCGCACCAGGTCGTCGGCAGTGTTGGCGACGTCGGCGTTTGAAAGCACGCGCTGCTCGGGATTGAACCCAATAGCGTCTTCGTGGCCACCCAGGATATCCACGGCATTGCCGCTGATGCGCAAGCGCGGACCGGGGATCAGCCCTTGGTTGATGGAATCGCGAACGGCCGTGTCCGCGGATCCGGCGCCTTCCGTTCCCATATCCCGCTCGGCCGTGAACCCGCCCATCAGGTCGTCCCGAGCGGCCAGAACGGCTCGAATGGTCCGCGCGGGAACGGATTCCTGAACTGTCTGCAAGTCCTCAGCGCCGGGATGAAGGAACAGGTGGACGTGGGCATCGATGAGCCCCGGAAGCAGCGTCCGGCTGCCTAAATCGACAATCTCCGCGCCCACCGGATGCGGCACGGAGGCGCCGGCGGCCAGGATTTTGTCGCCCTCCACCAGCACTTCGCCAGGCGATACGGTCCGGCCAGTTTCAACATCCAGCATGTGCGCCGCATGCAGAATTACGGCATGCGAGGCCTGCGCGAAGCAAGACCCCGCAACACCAATCAGCACCAACAGAGTCTTCCTCATGGGGGATGAGTGTAACACCTGTGTGTCGCGTGGCCGACAAAAAGGTCCAAAAAGGTTGACGGAAAGATTGAGTACTGTTAATCTCTAAGGTTCGTCATTCAATATCCGTCGGTACCGGCCTGAACCACTCGCCGGGTACGGCCACGGGGAACCAGGAGATCAATGAAGCAGGATTATTTCATCCTTGTGCTCGCCCATTCGCTTCACGGACGCCTGCGCCGCATCCACGTACCTCATAAGGTCCTCTACGGCTCGATGGCTCTCGCGCTCTTCGGCGCCCTGTCTGTCTTTGGGCTTGCTTCCAGCTACGCGCGCATGGTCTTCAAGGTAGCGGATTACAACAATCTGCGTCGTGAGGCGGAAACGCTGCGCATCCGTTATGAGCTTCTGCAGCGAAGCGACAAGCAAAAGAACGAGCAGTTGGCGAGTCTGGAGATGTTCGCGAGTGAGGTTTCCTCGGCATATGGCGTGAAGGCCAGCCTCGAAGGCGCGGATAATTTTGAGACGGAAAGCCGCCTGGCGCCCACTATGAATGAGACGCTGGCGACGTTCAACACTCTGCGCAGTTTCGGAACATCGCATTACAACAGTACATTCTTCGCTGGAAGTGAAGAACGCGTTGCGGCCATGCTGACCGGTTTTTGGCCGGTGAACGGGCAGATCACCTGTCCCTATGGTTTCCGGCGCGACCCTTTCTCGGGTGAAGGCGCGTACCACACGGGCATGGATATGTCCGCGCCGCGCGGCACGGCGGTTTCGGCCGCAGCCGACGGAACGGTGGAACAAGCTGGATGGTCGAACGGCTATGGACAATTGGTTGTGATCGATCACGGAAACGGCTATGAAACCTACTACGGACATTTATCGCGCGTGGATGTGATCGAAGGCCAATCCGTAAGGCAAGGCGAGAAAGTGGGCGCGGTGGGATCCTCGGGGCGCTCCACCGGACCGCATCTGCATTATGAAGTGCGGGTGGGCGGCGTGCCCATCAATCCCTACCGCTTCCTTTCGGGGGGCAACACGCTTCAGGTAGCCAGCGCCAATCATGGCCTCGGCATGTAGCGTACAGAGTTTGTGCACGATGCCCGGCCCAGTCTGACCGCCTATCGTGTTGCCGTGCGGCGTGCGGCCCATCAGATCCTTGACGATCCGAAGATTCTGGATGACCCGCTCGCCATCCCCATGGTCTCCCTGCAGCGCGCGGACATCGAGAAAGAACGCGACCGGCGTTCGCGCACTCTTCGCGCCTTTGTGGCCTTGCGCAGTCGCTACGCCGAAGATGAACTCGCGCGGGCGGTGCAGGAAGGAGTGAGTCAGTATGTGCTGCTTGGCGCGGGCCTCGATACGTTCGCCTACCGAAACCCGCACCGGGGCCTGCGCGTTTTCGAAGTGGACCACCCGGCCACCCAGGCCTGGAAGCAGCAGCATCTAAACGCCGCGTCCATCACAATTCCGAAAGAACTGACTTTCGTCCCGGTGAATTTCGAGACGCAGACCATTGGTGACAGGCTTCTGGGCGCGGGCTTCGATCTACAAGCGAAGACGTTTTTCGCGTGGCTCGGCGTAACGCCCTATCTGACCAGGGAAGCATTCGATGCGACGCTGAAACTGGTATCTTCCATGCTCCCCGGTAGCGGCGTCGTATTTGATTTCGCCGTGGCGCGATCTTCTCTCGGCCCGGCCGAACAACTGGCGCTCGATGCGCTGGCCGGCAGAGTCGCATCGGCCGGCGAACCATTTCAACTCTTCTTCGAACCGCATCTTTTGGTGGAAGAACTCCGCCGGATGGGATTTCGCCATATCGAGGATCTGGAGCCGGCGGAGATGAACGCCCGATACTTCTCCAATCGCGTGGATGGGTTGCGGATCTCCGGCGGACTCGCGCATTTGATTCGCGCGGGCCTTTGATGCAGTAAACTCGGTGAAAATGAGTTTCAAGCTCACCGGGTCTGTCATTCTTCTCTCCTGCGCGTGGCCCGTATGCGGGGCGGACGCCAGCATTCTCGGGTTTCCCTCCAGCGATCTGGCTCAGGAGCGCAAATGGGAAGACCGCGCCAAAGAACTGCCCGATTCAACCCGTATCGGCACTTATCTGAAGCACATGTCGCTGAAGCCGCATCTTGCCGGTACGCCTGCTTCCAAGGCCGTGGCGGAGTATGCGCTGGGTCTGGAGAAAGAGTGGGGTCTCGACGCGCACATCGAACAATACGAAGCGCTGCTGCCTACCCCGAAGGCTCGTGTGCTCGAAATGGTTGCGCCGCGTCTGTTCCGGGCGAAGTTGGTCGAATCGCCGGTGCAGGAAGATCGCACATCTTTCGATAAGGATGAGGTTCCCACTTACAATGCCTATTCTGGAAGCGGCGACGTGACTGCGCCGCTGGTGTATGCCAACCACGGGATGCCCGCCGATTACGAATATCTCGCCAGGCATGGCATCGACGTGAAAGGCAAGATCGTCATCACACGATATGGAGGCGGCTGGCGTGGTCTGAAGCCGCGCCTTGCTCAAGAGCATGGCGCGGTCGGCTGCATCATCTATTCCGATCCGAAAGACGACGGCTACTATCGGGGCGACGTGTATCCCAAAGGGATGTGGCGGCCGGCGGACGGCGTCCAACGCGGAAGCGTGATGGATATGATGCTGTTCCCCGGTGACCCGCTCTCACCGGGTTGGGCGTCCGAGCCCGGTTCGAAGCGTTTGTCGATTGAAGAGGCCACCACGTTGATGAAGATCCCGGTGCTGCCGATTTCCTATGGCGATGCGCTGCCCATGATGCAGGAACTTTCAGGTCCGGTGGCGCCGCCCGAATGGCGCGGCGCGCTCGGCCTGACTTATCACATAGGGAACGATGCGGAGAAGGTTCACTTGAAGGTGGACATGGATAACTCCACGCATCCGCTCTATGACGTCATCGCTCGCATTCCCGGGTCGGAATTTCCAGATGAATGGGTGATGGCTGGAAACCATCACGACGCCTGGGTTCACGGCGCGATGGATCCGCTCAGCGGCACATCCGCGCTTCTGGAGACGGCCCGCTCCTTGTCTGAACTCTATAAGCAGGGCTGGCGTCCCAAACGGACCATTATGATCGCGCTTTGGGATGGCGAGGAATTCGGGTTGATCGGCTCAACAGAATACGTGGAGAAGCATGCCGCGGAATTGAGCCGCAAACTGGTGGCTTACATCAACTCCGATTCGAACGGAAAAGGCCAGTTAGGCGCTGGCGGATCGCATTCTCTGGAGAGCTTCGTCGTTGGGCTGGCGCGCGATATCAATGACCCGCGAACCGGCAAGCCGCTGGCGGAAGCCTTGCGGACCAGGTCTTCGTCTACGAACCCGAGCGGTGCGGCGAAAGGACCGGATCCGCTCAAGCCGGAAGATTGGCATATGCAGGCGCTGGGGTCGGGTTCGGATTACACGGCCTTTCTGCAGCATCTGGGAATCGCGTCGCTGAATCTTGGTTTCGGCGACGAGGATGGATCGGGCGGGATCTACCATTCGGCTTATGATTCCTACTATTGGTTTTCGCACTTCGGCGACCCGAATTTCGTTTATGAAAAAGCCTTTTCGCAGGTGACGGAACTGGCGCTGCTTCGGTTTGGCGACGCGCCTCTGCTGCCTTTCCAGTTCAAGCATTTTGCCCAATCGGTAAGCCAGTATGTGAGCGAGATACAGAAGCTGGAAAAGTACGACAAGCGCCTCGACCTGACTTCGCTGCAAGGCGAGGTGAAGGAACTGGATAAAGCCTCCACTTCGTTTGAGACGGCGTACGCCGGAGCGCTGGGGAAGGTGGGTCAGGCGTCCGGCGCGCAGATGGCGTCGATCAACGAACACCTTTATGGAATTGAGCGGCGCATGCTGCTGGATGGCGGGCTGCCGCGCCGGCCCTGGTTCCGGCATGGGGTGTACGCACCCGGCAGTTTGACCGGATACGACGTGAAGACTTTGCCGGGGATTCGCGAAGCCGTCGAGGCAGGTCAGTTAGAGGAAGCGCGCGAGCAGGCACGCCAGGTGACCGAGATGCTGAAGGGCGTGGATCGCGAGATTCAGCAGACGCGCGACCTGCTGAATGGGCTTTGAATTTATTTGTGAGAACCCTTACGGGTTTCCCTCACAACTAAATCAAATAAGCAGACTCCAAATGCTACTTCCCCCTTTCTGGCGGGGTCGTCAATCTCACGCCCCCGCCGGAATTCGGCTCTCCCGATTCCGTGCCGTATTGAGAGCGGCCCAGGTAGTACCCGCGTACCGCGAGCGGTTTGTACAGGCTGGTCTCGCTTCTCCCGAAATGGTGGATGCGGTCATCGATATCGAATCCGCGCTGAAGGCGATGAAGCCGATTTCTTGGCTAAATTACACATCTCTGTTCCTCGCACGCGAGCCGAGCTGGCGGCAGCGCCCGGCGGATACGGAAACGCGCAGTGCGCTGCTGGTTCCCTACGCCGAAGCCAGGTCGGGTACCGCGAGCGTGAAGGGTTCGCCCGGGGCCGAAAACGATCTCTACTCCGGCGCTGCGATTGTTCGGGCTACCTCCGATTTATTTCGGCTTTCGCGTTCTCTCAGATCCGTTGTGGCCGGCAATCGCCTCGCGCCGCGGCCGGACATGGCCGTTGTGGTCTTCAGCGGTATGGACGCAGGAGTGCTCACCGAGGCGCAGCGCGATCAGATTTGGGCGTATTATCAGGTTCCCTTGTTTGAACAGCTTGTCGGCACCGATGGAAAAGTGATCGCGGCGGAGTGTGAAGTGCACTCCGGACTGCATGTCAGCCCGGCCGCGGCCGTTCTGGAGTGTGTGGAGGGTGAAATCCTGGTGACTTCATTGACGGATACGGAGCATCCGGCGATTCGAGTGTGGTCTGGACTGACGGGCGAAATCGATTGGACGCCGTGCGAGTGCGGACGCGTGGAAGCTAGATTGTTGGGGCTGGGGAGGTCGACGCACGATCAGTCGGCGACGGCCGTGGCGTAGAACCCCACAAGTGTTATCACGGTGTACACATCGAGGGACCATGATCGCCACCAAAGTCGCTATTCGGGAGTTTCGTGAGAACCTTTCGAGCTACTTGGAATCGGAGGCCCCGGTTGCCATCACGCGACACGGAGCGACCATCGGTATCTATGTCCCCACCAGGCCCAAGACGAGCCAAGCCGATCTGGATGCTCTGAAGGCCGCTGGAGAGAAGATGCAGGACCTGATCGTCGCCGGAGGCGCCAGCGAAGACGAAATCGTGGAAGACTTCAAGAGATTACGCCGCGAGCGCAAAGCCCAAAAGAGATGAAGTGCTGGTGCTCGACGCCAATATTCTGATCCGCGGTGTGCTCGGGTCGAGAGTGCTCCTCCTGCTTCGCAGGTATGAGGGACAGTTGGAATTTTTCGCACCGGACACGGCATTCCGAGAAGCGCGCGAGCATCTGCCGGGTATTCTCACAAAGCGCAAAGTGCCGACCACCCCGGCGATTGATTCTTTGGATCTGCTAAGCAAGGTAGTCCGGACCGTCGCGTTCGAGACCTATGGGATCGCGGAAGCTCCGGCAAGGCGACGCTCGCCCAGCGGGAGGACTGGCCAGTGTTAGCAGCAGCGCTCGTTTTCGGGTGCCCAATTTGGACCGAGGACACCGATTTCTTTGGCCGCGGTGTCCCCACTTGGACCACGGATCGAGTCGAACTATACATGGCGGATAACCCGATTTAGCAATCGCATCAGCGCAATCCCGTTTCGCGCTCGAGCAAATAAGCCGAAGCTTCGCACGTCACCGCGATCGTTCGCCAGAGCTCGACGGCAGCAGTTTGGCTCACCGCTCTCGCTGGAGACGAGTTAGCCTTAAGGTACTCTGGGCATTGCGATGAAGCTCTCCGACCTTGCCCAATCCCTCAATTGCCAGCTCGCGGGACCCGCCGATCGTCAAATCACGGGCGTGGCGGGGATGGAGCAAGCCGGCCCGCAGCATCTCACTTTCCTCGCGAATCCCAAATACGCCCACAAGGTGAAAGACACGCACGCTGGGGCCATTCTCACCGCAAAGGCCATCGAGCATGAAACCCTGGCCAGTCTGATCTCCACCAATCCGTATCTCGATTTCGCGCGCGCTGTCGCTCTCTTCTACCAACCGCCGAAGACGCAGCCGGGCATCCACCCTACCGCTGCGATCGCGCCATCCGCCATCATCGGTGATGGGTGCAGCGTCGGCGCGTTTTGCGCCATTGGCGAACACGTGACCATTGGACGCAACGCCGTCTTGCATCCCCACGTGGTGATCTACGACGGAGTCGAAATCGGTGACGATTTTCTGGCGCACTCCCACGTCTCAATTCGCGAACACTGCCGCATCGGCCACCGCGTGATCCTGCAGAACGGGGTCGTGGTGGGCGGCGATGGTTTCGGATTCGCCAAGCAATCCGACGGGCGGCATTTCAAAATCGTGCAATCCGGCATGACGGTGATTGAGGATGACGTCGAACTGCAAACCTTGACTTCCGTCGATCGCGCCACCATGGGTGAGACGCGCGTCAAGCGCGGCGCAAAGGTCGACAGCCTGGTGCAGATCGGCCATGCCTGCGTGGTCGGCGAGGATAATATCATCTGCGCACAGACCGGTCTTGCCGGTAGCAGCGTGCTCGAAAGGAATGTGCTGCTGGCTGGGCAGGTCGGCGTGTCGGGGCATCTGACCATCCATGCCGGCGCCATTATCTACGCGCAGAGCGGGATTGGCGGCGATGTGCCTGCCGGCGGCATCGTCAGCGGATCGCCCGCGTTTGAACGCGCCGCGTGGCTGCGCGCCATCACCGCCTTCCCGAAACTGCCGGAACTTCTGCGAAAAGTCCGCGAATTGAAATCAAGAATCGAGAAACTGGAAGAGAAATGAAACAAGACCGGCCTCCGCTGGCTTACAAGAACGAAGAGTTTCTGAAGGGTCCGGAAGCGCGTCCGCTGCGCATCATCTCGGAGTATCTGGAACCGCTCTCGCATTTCCGCAAACAGCGCATCCGGGATACTGTGGTGTTCTTCGGCTCGGCGCGGCTTACTGAGGACGGGCCGTTGGGGCGCTACTACCGGGAGGCGCGGGAATTGGCCCGTCTGGTCACCGAATGGTCCAGGCAATTCAACAAGGAAAACTCGCGCTTTGTGGTCACCACAGGAGGCGGTCCAGGCATTATGGAGGCGGCAAATCGCGGCGCGGAGGATGCGGGCGGGAAAACGGTGGGACTCAATATCGGCTTGCCCTCGGAGCAGTTCCCCAACCCTTTCATCACAGACCAGCTCAGCTTTGAATTCCACTACTTCTTCATGCGCAAGTTCTGGTTCGCCTACCTCGCGAAGGCCATGGTCGTGTTCCCCGGCGGATTCGGCACGTTGGACGAAATGTTCGAAATTCTAACCCTGGTGCAAACGCACAAGCTGGCCAAGAAGATCTCCGTCGTGATGTATGGTTCCGAATACTGGAAGGAGGTTGTCAACTTCGAGGCTCTGGCGAAACACGGGATGATTTCGTCGGACGATCTGAAGTTGTTCCAGTTCGCCGACGACCCGCCGACCGCCATGGAGCTTCTCACCGAAGCGCTCCTGCAGCACGTGGAAGTTCCAGCCCGTGAAACACCCGCCATTGCGCACTCCGTCAAACCGGAGTAACACAAAAATCTACCTGTAGACTGGGTACGTGGATCTCAAGCGCAAGCTGTATAACGGTAAGCGCATAACCGTGCTCGGGGCGTTTCTGTTCTTCGTCCTGGTAGCCGTCCTCTGCTATTTTCTGCCCAAGGCGGGCTTCCCGGAAGGCCTCGGCGTAACCGGCGCCATCGTCACGGGTACCATCCTTTTCTGGCGCCTGCTGACGGGCACGATTCACCGCACCATCTGGCGTCTCCGAAACCGGCTGATCGTTTCGGAATTGTTCATTGGAGTCGTGCCACTGGTGCTCGTGGTGTTGCTCGTGGCGCTGGGCGGCTATATCGTGGCGGGGCAGACCGCGGCTTACCTCGTGACGTCGGAACTGGACCGCGCCCTCGACACGCTTCGTATTCCAGAGCGTGCATTGCGAGCCAACCCCACCACTACGCCCGCAGCCGTTCTCGACCAGCTTGTGCCATTCATCAAGCAGCGGTTTCCTAAGTTCCGTATCCGCGTGCGCCGCGGCGGCGAGGTGTTCTACTTTCCCGAGAATACGAACCTGCAGATCGAAGGTACCTCACCGAATCACACCGGGCTGACCGTTGTTGGCGGCGAGTACTGCGCCTGGTCGCACGAGGCGAGCGACGAGTTGGACGTGGACGTGGTGGCCCCGGTTGAGAAAGAGATGCTGGGTGAATTGGTTCCCAAGCTCGGACAGGTAGACCTGATCGGCAACAGCGAGGCGAAGCTGGCGCACCGGACGCTCACCGCCGATCAACTGCGGAAAGGAGATGTGGACGCTGTTCCGCCTCCGGCAAATCAATTCGATTACGAAGTCTGGTGGGGCAGCCCGATCCCTGTGTCTCAGTTCGGCACGGCCAAGGAGCTGGAATCGAGTCTGCTCCTGATCACGACCAGACCGTCCGCCCTGTTGGGAGCTATTTTTGGAGGGAAGCTAGAGGTTGAGCAGGGCGTGCTGGTGGTCTTCTTCGGTGTAGCGATCCTGTTTTTGATCGTCGAAATCATTTCGCTTGTCATTGGCATTTCACTGAACCGCACCATCACCGGGGCAATCTCGAATCTTTACGAAGGAACGCAGCGCGTCGCCGAAGGCGACTTCTCCCACCGCATCCGCGTGAAAGGCAACGATCAATTGGCCGTAGTGAACGAATCCTTCAACAGCATGACGGAGCGCGTGGAGCAACTGCTGGTGGTGGCGAAGGAGAAAGAACGGCTGGAATCCGAGCTTGAAATCGCGCGCGAGGTGCAGGACCAGCTCTTTCCGAATGTGCTGCCCCACATGAAGTCGCTTGAGATCACGGGCCTTTGCCGCCCGGCCCGCATGGTTTCCGGCGATTACTACGACTATCTGTGCTTGCAGCAAACCACGCTTGCCCTGGCGATTGGCGATGTTGCCGGCAAGGGAATTTCCGCAGCGCTTCTCATGGCCTCCATTCAATCCATCATGCGAACGCAGCTCAGTGAAGACCGCGGTTCTTTTTCAACTTGTAAGATGGTGTCGCAGCTCAACCGGCAGCTATATCTGAACACTTCGCCCGAAAAATACGCGACGTTCTTATTCGGAATCTATGATGAGAACGACCGTGTGTTGACTTATACCAATGCCGGGCACTTGCCGCCCATTCTGATCCGGAAAGGCGAGCCGACCTTACTGGAAGTAACCGGCACGGTAGTTGGCGCGTTCCAGGCATCCAAGTACGAAGAGCAGAAGATATCGCTCGAAGCCGGGGACCTTCTGGTTTGTTACACCGACGGCATCACCGAACCCGAGAATGAATACGGGGAAGAGTTCGGCACAGATCGTCTGGTGGCAGCCATGGTACGGCATCAGAAACTGGAACCGCCTGAGATGATCACCCGCGTGATGGACGCCGTTCGCGCCTGGACCAGCGCTCCGGAACTGCCCGATGATATGACGCTCGTGCTCTTGCGCAGGAACGGGTGACATGAAGGTTCTCACTGCGGCCGAGATGCGCGAGGTGGATCGTAAAACAAGCGAACTCGGGATTCCGGGCATCGTCTTGATGGAGAATGCGGCTCATCGCGTGGTGGAGTTTTTGGTGGAACGGTTTGGTCCGCTGAAGAGCCATCGCGTGGTTGTTTTCTGCGGTAAGGGGAACAACGGCGGCGATGGACTGGCGATAGCTC
>Ga0182030_10017177_pt1 | contig 13991 bp, 14 predicted proteins | sample 812S3MmetaG_FD_121299 | JGI IMG/M metagenome (GOLD analysis project Ga0182030, IMG submission 121299) | Permafrost microbial communities from Stordalen Mire, Sweden - 812S3M metaG (Illumina Assembly) | ecosystem: Environmental > Terrestrial > Soil > Wetlands > Permafrost | place: Sweden...
GGCCCGGTATGGGCGATCGCAATCGCGATGTGAGCGGCGTCGGTAGGGTCTACGGTCCCCCAGTGCACCAGGTCGACGTTCTGATCGTCGATGCGGATGCCACTGGCCGTCCAGGATGACATCGCACGGACGGTGTCGGTGCCTCTATCCGGCAACGACGTGACGGGATCGAAGCCGGTGAGGGCGGCGTAGAGACCAAGCGCCGTGTCCCGCGTTGGGCGCCAACTGTCGTCCCAGGCATTGGCGCGGCGCACCTGGATCGTCCGTAATTCTGCGCACGGCACGCAGTCGCCAACGCTGTCGTTGCCAAGCATGTCGCCATCCGCTGGACACTTGGCAAACCAATCGACCGACTTCGGCGGCGTCATCAGGGACAGCCGTGCGCGCTCAGACAGCGGGCGGATCGCGTGCGGGGTTGGCCGGTGGATGGCACCGAGTTTCAGGGCATTCATGACAGTGATTCCAGTTCAGTGCTGGGGTGGCATCAATGTAGGGGTAGGGCCAAGCCCGCTGCGGATCGGTTGGGTTGGCGCGCGGGCGGCGTTCGTGCTACCGGGCGCAAACTTGGTGCGCTGGCCTCAGCGTGACCTGAAACGGAGCTTTCGATGTCAGAGACAACCGCCGCCCCGGATGCCGGCGCCGCCCCCCGGCCGCCGCCCCTGGTCGTGAACATTCAATACGTGAAAGACCTGTCGTTTGAGGTCCCCGGCGCGCCGCAGATCTACTCGCAGCTGCGCGGCCAGCCGCAGGTCAACATCAACCTCGATGTCCAGGCACGGCGCGTACAGGAGGGGCAAAGCCTCTTCGAGGTCGCGATCGTGATCCGCGCCGAGGCGCACGAGCCGAACCAGGGCAATGGCCAGAGCGCAGCGGTGCCCGCGACGGTGTTCGTTGCCGAGTTGACCTATGCCGGCGTGTTCACCCTGAACGGCCTGCCCGACAACGCGGTGGAGCCGGTGCTGCTGGTGGAATGCCCACGCATCCTGTTTCCGTTCGCCCGCAACATCCTGGCCGATGTCACCCGCGACGGTGGCTTCCCACCCGTGCTGCTGCAGCCGATCGATTTCGTTGCGCTATGGCAGGCAAGACGTGCCCAGGCGCAGGGCGGCACGGTCGCGGCGGCGCCTGTGGCCGGGTAGCACCAACCCTATCCGTCATGGCCAGGCCCCGTACCGGCCACCGACCACGGCGTGTTTGACGCAACGATCGGTTAACAGACGGTCGGGGTTAGACAGCCGGCCCCGCTCAGGCTGAGGCCGCGGACGCGACCTGCAAACCGGCATGCGCCACGTTCAGCGCAGCATCAATCTGTGCCTGCTGCGCTGGCGTTGGCGCGGCGCCGCTCTCGATCAGCGACACCGCGGTTTGCGCCGCGGCGATGATCTGGGGTGCGATGGTAATTCCCGTCTGGATCAGTTCGATCAGCGCGGTGATGATGGCGATCGGCATTGGTCAGTTCCCCTGTGTCGGTAGCGTTGCGGTCAGCACGGCCAAGGCGGTGACGGCAGCCTGTGCGGCCGACAATGCGGATGGATCGTCGACAGCCTGCTCAGCCGTCTTCACCAGCGTGTAGGCCTGCATATCTGCCGCCTTGATCTGTGCCGTGACGGCACTGTCCGAGCACAGCGGCGCGTTCGTGCCGGTGCACAGCGGAAGCTCGACATAGACGGTGGCGACGCTCTCGGCCGCGGTCAGCGTGGCCTCCAGTGTGGCCATGTCGCTCGCCGCGCTGTTGCCCGAACAGGCGCTCAGCACGAATGGCAGCGTGGCCGCGACCAACAGCACCACGACGGCCGCCGGCGGTGCAGTGGTGGTCGTGCCCGACGGGGGCGGACCGGCTGCCGCATTGCGCGCCTGGTTGTAGTTCTGACCGAGCACGTTCACCACGCGGTAGAGCAGCCCGTAGACCGCGCTCCCGTGCGCCGGCGGTGGCAGCTGCGCCGCGATGATGGCGCAGATGCCGAAGACAACGAGAACGTACGGCAGAAATGGGCCGACGCCAGGCACCGCCTGGATCATCGTCAGGATGTCCATCTTGAAATCTCCATTGAGAAAATTGTGCGTTGAGTGGCTCAGCGAAGTCAGGCGAGACTGTTCGAATCCTCGTCGCGGGCGCGGAAATAGCGATCGATGTCGAGGCGTAGCCGTGGCTTGTTGCCGGCCAGTTCCAGCACGCCCCAGGTGTTGCGGATCAGGTCCGCATCCGGATCGAACTCGTTACGGATTAACGTTACCCAACGATCCACATAGGCGCGCTTTGCCTTGCCACCGTGCCAATCGTGTTCAATGCTGCCCGCCACGTAGCCGATGTTGCCGGCGATGTGGTGGCTCGCCCGCTCCTGCCAACGCAGCAACGACCGCATGTAACCATCGCTGATATTGGCGGGCACGCTCTGGTGCACGCGGCCCAGCAACGCCAGCGCCATATGATGGTCGCCAGCACCGAGTACGCCGGTTTCGATCAACCCACCGACCAATCCGAGCGCACGGCGCGTCGCGGCCCAGGCGTAACCGGGATGCGCGAAGGTGTAGTATCCGGACCCAATGGCTGCCCCCTCATGCGCAAGGCGGCAGAACGAGCGATGCACTTGCAGATGCTCGTCATTCGGACCGAGATCGTAGCAATCCGACCAGGGCTGCACGACGTCGTATTGTTGCAGTGCCTGCACCGTCTCTGTCGCCCAATCCGGTCGGCGAAACGTGATGTCGGCGTCGATCCAGGCGACGTTGCGCCAATCCTGCGGCAGTCGACTGAGGCCGATGTTGAGCAAATTCTCCTTGGTCCATAGCAGACTGCGCGCCCGCACCGGGACGTGCGTCACATGCGGATTGTCACCAAATTCATGTGGACGGTCGCCATAGGCGCATTCGACCACCGTCAGGCGCACGCCTGAGTCGAGCATATGCGCCTCGAACTGCCGATATAGCCGCGCACGGCTTTGCCAGCGGATCGGATTGGCGATCGCGGTAACGACGTGCAACGGGTCCATGAATATCCTTGGGACGAAGTGATTCCGGCAACGAGATGGCGGCAGCTCAGGCCGCGTGGTGGACCGGGCAGCCGACTTTGTCGCGCTTGCGGCTGGTCACCGCGTAACCGCCGAACGGCCGATCAGGGTCAGCATTCGGCACCACGATGCTGCGGTGGTAATCGGCCCAGTCGGCCGCGCCCAATTCATCCATACCGCCTGTGAAACGGCTGGAGGCCAGCGTCACATCGCCATACACGCTGCGCGGCAGTGGCTGCACCTGGGCCAATGGAAAGTCGGAACGAAGTCGGATCGGTACGTGCGTGCGGGTCAGCCGCAGATTGATGAACAATGGGCCAAACCAGCGGTCGGTTTCGATGATCCCCTCATAGGCAACATGCCCGCCTGGGCACGGCAGGTTTGCCGGCGCACGCACCAGCAGGCTCCAGTCCGGCGCGGTCCGTACCATCAGGCCGGTCCAGAGCTGCAACGTTCCCGGCTCTGGCAATGCGGTCAGAAAGGGTGGGGCGCAACCCTTCAGCGCCTCTGGCGCGACCTCATCGAAGCGGGCAGCGAACCAGGGAAACTGCGCCGAAGGCAGAAGCGGTAACCAATCGTCGAAGCTGTCGTGGTGCCAGAAGATGTCATGCCCATCCCACATGACTTTCAGATCGGTCGGCGGGAACACCCACCAGCCGAAACTGGCGGCACTGCGGACGGCTTCGCAGAAGCGATAGGCGCGGGTTGGCAGGGTGCCCATGGCGGAACGATCAGCCCGCTGCGGCGGCCGGGCTTCCTCGATCAGCCGGTGAAATTGCACGATCGGGGAAACGGCCGGGGTCATACTGGGAGGCCTCGTGTTCGGGGAACGACAACAGCCCGGCCAAGCGGGACCACACCACGAATGCGGCGGGTCCCGGCTAGGCCGGGCGACGGAGATCGGAATGACAACGGGGGGAGATCAGCGGACGTAGGTCGCCCGTTGATGGACGCTGTCTAGTCTGGCATCGCGTCAATTGTCAAGCTTAATTTCCTAGGAAGAAGGAAATATTGCTGAGACGCGCCCGCAGTGGCCCCGGCTCGGAGGAAAAGTCCCGCAAACCGCGATCAGCCCCTGGACCGTGTCGCCCCAGCTTCAGGCGCCAGATCGACAATTATCCTTGGCGGAGTGGTTTAGGTGTGGACGCGCTCCGGGGCTGGTGGCGTCAGAGGCGCCAGTCCTTCGGCCGGTGTTCCGTCGGGTCGGAAAGACCGGCCTTCTGACGGAGATCATGCAACAGCGCGATTGCGGCTTGCTCGGTGGTACGCGTCGCCACCAATCTGCGGACGCCATCTGGTCCGCTCGCCTCAAGTCGATAGATGCCGCCGCGCGGCACGATTGTATAGTTGTCCATGCCATGAGTGTAGGGCCGCGGCCGCCCGAGCGCCACGGCCATCAGGCAGGAAGATGTTCAAGCCACGACAGGTCGAAGAATTGGCGTCTGGGACCCCGGCGGCATGCGCGAAGCCGAACATGCGATCCCGCGACTTGGCCTCCCAGCGACTTGGCGTTCCGGTGACTTTGCGCCCCAATGACTTTGCGCCCCAATGACTTTGCGCCCCAGTGACTTTGCGCCCAAGTAACTTCGCCTCTCGGCTTGCGACACTTTGCGCCACATTGGCGACTCCGGCGGAGCGGTTCGAAGAAGGCGGACGACGCATCACTCTTCTGCCCCATGTTGGTATCGGCGCGCTGTAGTAAGGCATCGATCCGGGTCGGCGTGAAGCTGGTCTAACTGCACCCGCCGACCCACTCGCCATCGACCTGCTCCCGGCGCGCCAGGCGGAGGCCCCGGTGTCCACGTGTTCCTCCCCCCAACAACAAAAAGGCCCGAAGCGTGCGCTCCGGGCCTTGTCCGTCAGCGGCGCAGCCGCGTCCGTCAGTTGTTGGAACGATTGCCCATGATCTGCAGCAGCAGCATGAACAGGTTGATGAAGTTCAGGTACAGGCTAAGCGCGTCATACACGCTGCGCTTGCCAGCAACATCGGCACCGTCCGCGTAGGCGAACTGCACATAGGTCGCCTTGATGCGCTGGGTGTCGAACGCCGTCAGCCCGACGAACACCAGCACGCCGATGACGCTGATGGCGAACTGCAGCGCCGAGCTCTGCATGAACATGTTCACCAGCCCGGCGAGGATGATGCCGATCAGCCCCATGAACAGGAAGCTGCCGAAACGGCTGAGATCGGCCTTCGTCGTGTAGCCGTAGATGCTCATCCCCGCGAACGTGGCAGCGGTGATGAAGAACACCCGCACGATGGATTCACCGGTGTAGACCATGAAGATATTGGTCAGACTGGCGCCCATCGCGGCGCAGAACACCCAGAACAGTGTCTGCACCGCCGACTTCGACAGCCGGTTCACCCCGAGGCTCAGCACGAGGATGAAGGCCAGCGGCGCAAAGATCGACACGATCGCCAGGCCGGTGGGCTGATTGCGCACAACCACGCCGAACTGGTTGACGCCGTCGCGATAGAACAGCTGATGCAGCGGCGCGAAGTAGGCGATCGCATAGGCGACGATCCCGGTCAGGGCGAGACCGGAGGTCATCCAGTTGTAGACCCGCAGCATGTATGCGCGCAGCCCCGCGTCCAGTACGGCGGCGGTCGTGGCGGCCGATGCACGTGGGTAGGTCCGGAAATCAGGACTGATGGCCATGTGTGTATTCCTGTTTGGCGTGATGCCGTCGGATGCCAATGTTGGCGAGAATGTGCGCCGGTTCAAGCCGGCCCCGATCCCACCCAATGACCCCCCGTCGGCCTCACTCGTTGCGCAAAAGCGGTGCGGCTTTGGCCCGCAACGCCGCAGCAGTCCCAGCGTAGCCGAAAATCAACATTGTGGCGAGACATACCAGCAGCGTTCCCGCCAGGGTCCCGGGCAGGAATGTCCATTCGGTTTCCATAATATAATGTGCCACCCCCCAGCTTGCGACGCTACCGACCAGCGCCGCGATCAGGCCGGCCGCCAATCCGAGCGCGCCGAACTCCACCAGCCAAGCGGCGCGGATCTGTGCCCGACTCGCCCCCAGCACCTTCAGGATCACCGCCTCCCGCATCCGCCGCCGCTGCCCGGCCGCCACCGCGCCTATCAGAACCAGCCCGCCGGCGATCAAGGTCAGTGAGCCGGTGGCCGCCAGTGCCGCGGCCACCCGGTCCAGCAGATCGGCCAGTGAGGCCAGGATGTCGGCCACTCGGATGCCGGTGACGTTCGGCAGCGCGTCGGTCACCGCACGCAACAGTGGCCCCTGAGCTGCCTCCGGCACCCGCACGGTGGCGATATGGCCGTGCGGCGCGCTCGACAACAGGCCGGGGCTGGCAACCATGGCGAAGTTCAGCGACAGCGATCGCCAGGCAATGTCGCGCAGATTGGCAACACGCAGGTCGATGTCGCGCCCCATCACGTTCACCCGAATGACGTCACCGATATGCACGCCCCAACCGTGCGCTAGCCCGGCGTCGAACGACACCAGCGGCGGCCCACGGTAATCGGCTGGCCACCAACTTCCGGCCACCAGGCGAGTCCCGTCGGGCGGGGTCGCGGCGTAGGTCAGGCCGCGATCGCCGCGTAGGGCCCAGCGCGTATCGGGCGTGGCGTTCACCTGCTCGGCTGGAACGCCGGCGACGCTCACGAGTCGCGCCCGCAAAGCGGGGACCTGGCGCAGGTCGGTGGCACCTGGTGTGGCCTGCACCAGCGCCTCGAACCGCGGTAGCTGGGTGTCCTGGATGTCGATGAAATAGAAGCTCGGCGCATTGTCCGGCATCTGCTCGGCGATCTCATGGCGGAGGTTGCCCTCGATCAGCGCCACTGCCGCCAGAGTGGACAGCCCGAGCCCCACGGAAACCAACAGCATCGGCGCTGCCGTCCCCGGACGATACAGATTGGCCAAGCCGAGCCGGACCCAAGGCGCGCTCGCCCGCGGCGCCAGCCGGGCCAGCCGCACCAGTGCTGCGCCGCCAAGCCGGAACAGCGCGAGCGTACCGATTGCGCCAGCACAGAACCACAGCGCGAAGCCGCGGTCCGCCGAGGTGACGATGGTCAGACCGATGAGCGCGGCACCGAGGCAAGCGGTCACCGCAAGCAACCCCGGCGCCGGCCGCACAAGCTGCGGCAGCATGCCATCGCGAAACAGCGCGGCGCCCGGGATGCGCGCGGCACGGCCCAACGGCAGCAGCGTGAAGCATAGCGCGGTCAACAGGCCATAGGCCGCAGCGAGCGCCAGCGGCCGCGGATAGAGTCCGAGCACCGGTGGCACCGGCAACAGGTCGCGCAGCAGCCAGACCGCCAGCGGCGGCAGCGCCGCAGCCACGACCAAGCCAATCAGGATGCCGGCCAGCGCCAGCGCCAGGACCTGGATCAACGCAACCGCGAACATCAGCCGGGCCGACGCGCCGAGGCATCGCAGGATGGCGATGCTACGCGCCCGTGCTTCCAGCCAAGACCGCACGCCGTTGGCAACGCCGATGCCACCGACCAACAAAGCCGTCAGCCCGACCAGGGTCATGAACAGACCAGTCTGGCGCACAAACTGCGCCACCGCCGGCGCGGCGGCGCGTGGGTCGCGGATGCGCCAGCCCTGATTGGGGAAGGCCGCGCGCAATTCGTCGGTCAGGCCGCCGGAATCCGCGCCCGCGGGTAGTACCAGCCGTAGCCGATAGGTCACCAGGGACCCCGGGACGATCAGGCCGGTGGCTGGCACCGCCGCAATCGGGATCACCACATGCGGACCGAACAGCGCCGGCGTCGCGAGCGCGTCCGGCTCGGACGTCAGGGCGGCGCGGACGGTGAAACTCGCGCTACCCAGACGGGCTGTGTCGCCGGGATGCAGACCCAGCCGGTCGAGCACCACTTGGCCGGTCAACAACCCAAACCGGCCGTCCTGCCCATCTAGGGCGCGCGCGACGGGCAAAGACGGATCGGTTCCAACGTTGCCGACGAGCGGCCACGCCGGATCAACCGCCTTGAGCTCAACCAAGGTGCGTTCGCCGGACGGCGCCACCAGAAGGGTGCGCAGCTCCAGCACATCCGACAGGCGGGCGCCGCGTGCGGTCAGCCAACCGCGCACCATTTCGGGTAGACGCTGCGATCCGGAATCGATCTCCAAATCACCACCCAGCAGACGGCGCCCATCGGCGGCCAGCCCCCGCTCGGTCGCGACGCGGAGGGTACCGACCCCACCGATCACCGCCACCCCCAGCGCCAGGCAGGCCAGCACGATGCGCAGCCCGCGTACGCCACCGCGCAGGTCGCGCCAGGCGAGCCGGAACGCGAGCCGGAGCAGCGATGCCGTCACAGCGCCGCACCGACGGCCGACACGTCGATCTCCGTTACCCGCCCGTCGGCGATGTGGATTCGCCGTCCGCAGCGTGCCGCAAGCCGCGCGTCGTGCGTCACAAGTAGCAGCGTAGTGCCGGTCCGCGCCCGTAGTTCGAACAGCAGGTCCATCACCGCCTCACCGGTGGCCTGATCCAGGTTCCCGGTGGGCTCATCGGCCAGCAGCAACCGAGGTTCCGGCGCAAAAGCCCGTGCCAGGGCTACCCGCTGCTGCTCGCCGCCGGAGAGCTGCCCCGGCAGATGGGTCAGGCGATGCCCCAGGCCCACCGCGCGCAATGCTTCGGTCGCCCGCTCCTCCGCGTCGCGTCGCCCGGCCAGTTCCAGCGGCACGGCCACATTCTCCAGCGCGGTCATCGTCGGGATCAGATGGAACGCCTGGAACACAATCCCGATCGATTGTCGCCGAAGGCGGGCGAGCGCGTCCTCATCCAGCCCCGTCATCTCCTCGCCGGCGAAGCGCACCGAACCGGCAGTCGCGCGCTCCAGCCCGGCGAGCACCATCAGCAGCGAGGTCTTGCCCGAGCCGGACGGACCGATAAGGCCGGCCGCCTCCCCGGCGGCGATGTCCAGGTCGATGCCACGCAGGATGTTGACCGGTCCGGCGGCCGAGGGCACGGTCAGAGTGAGGCCACGTACCGCGATGAGCGGCGGGGTCGAAGACGGCGGAGTTGCATCCATGGCGGCAGCATATGGCCCCCGAGGCCGGTTGCGGAAAGCCGTGGCCTTATTGATGGCTTGTATGTCGTTCGCGCTGTCGGCCCCTTCAGGTGCCAGCGCCAAGCCGGTGCGGCTGCTGGTCCTCGGCGATTCGCTGACCGCCGGCTATGGCCTGCCCCACGCGGATGGCTTCCAGGTGCGGCTTACCGCGGCATTGGCGGCGGCCGGACGGCAGGTGGAGATCGTCGACGGCTCCGTCTCCGGAGATACCAGCGCGGACGGCCGCGCCCGGCTGGCGTGGGTACTCGGTGCCGGCGCCGATGCCGCGATCGTCGAGCTGGGGGCAAATGACGGTCTGCGCGGCATCGACCCCAAAGTGATGGAGGACAATCTTACCGCGATCCTGGACACGCTGGCGGCAAAGCATGTTCCGGTCTTGCTGTGCGGGATGCTCGCGCCACCCAATATGGGACCCGACTATGCACGCGCCTTCAAAGCCGTGTTCGACCGGCTGAGCCAGCGCCCGGGTGTGCTGTTCGACCCATTCTTCCTGGTGGGCGTGGCCGAGGACCCCGCGCTGAACCAGGCCGACGGCCTACATCCCAATCCGCAAGGCGTGCAGCGCGTCATCAACCGCTTGCTGCCACTGGTCGAGAAGCTGCTGGATGAGGTAAAGGCGGGATGAGGTTGTTCGTCGCGCTGGACCTGCCATGGACGCTGCGCCAGCGGCTGGCGTCGCTGGCGGGGCTTGGCATTCCCGGCGCGAAATGGGTACCACCGGAAAATTATCACCTGACGCTGCGCTTCATCGGCGAAGCACCGCGCCACCTGGCCGAGGAAATCGACCACGCGCTGGCGGCGCTGAAAGCTCGCGAGTTCGCCCTGACACTGGCTGGCGTCGGGACGTTCGCGAAGGGTGGCCGGCCGACCGCGCTATGGGTGGGCGTGGAGCGCAACCCGTCGCTGGACCACCTGCGCGGCAAGATCGAAACCGCGTTGCAGCGCGTGGGCCTGGAGCCGGAACGCCGCCGGTTCAATCCGCATGTGACGCTTGCTCGGCTGGACAATCCAGTCGAGGTAAAGTTGGCCGCGTTCGTGCAGGCACATAACCTGTTTCGCTCCGAGCCAGTGCCGGTAGGGCACTTCACGCTATTCAGCTCACTGCTGGGCAAGGAGCAGGCCGTTTATACCGCCGAGGTCGAATACGCGCTGGGCTGAAACGTGTAGGCGGATGTAGGGCGGAAGAGCGCAGCGTCATCCGCCTGTTAGATCCCATCATGCGAGCATCGCAACACCGCGGCGGCGGATGACGCTGCGCTCTTCCGCCCTACGGGTCGGCCAATTCAGCGAGAATCTCGGCGGTGTGTTCGCCCAATCCGGGCGCGGGCCGGCGCACACGACATGGCGTCTCGCCGAGCTTCATGGGAAATCCCAGCATCCGCACCAAACCATACCCAGGCTGTTCGACGTCGAGCACCATCTGCTGTGCCAGCACCTGGGGATCGGCGAACACCTCATGGACACCATACACCGGTCCACATGGCACGCCTGCCGCATTGAGCGTCGTCACCCAATGCTCGGTGGTCTGTAGCGCCAGCGTACCACCGACGATCGCGTTGATGCGTGACCGGTTGGCGACCCGTACCGACTGAGTGCGGAACATCGGGTCATTCTTCAAGTCCGACACACCCAACGCATCCATCAACCGGCCAAAGAACGCATCGTCTGCCGGCGCAAGTGCCACATGCCCATCGCGAGTCGCAAACAGGCCATAGGGCGCGGCAATCGGATGGTCATTCCCCGCGCGCGGCGGAACAACACCGGTCGCGAAGTAGTTTGTCGCAATATAGGACAGTAGGCTTACCAGGCCGTTGGTCAGACTGACCTCGACCGCTTGGCCCTCGCCCGTCGTCTGCGCGCGGCGCAACGCGGCGGTGATCGCCAGCGCGGCATACAGCCCCGCCACGAGATCACTGATCGGGAGCCCCGAGCGCAGCGGCGGATCATCCACATTGCCGTTCACGCTCATGAACCCGCTCATCGCCTGCGCAATGAAATCGAAGGCCGGACGATCGCGATACGGCCCTTCGCTGCCAAAGCCATTGATGCTGCACACGACCAGGCTCGGGCGCAGCGCCTTCAATCGCGCGACATCAAAGCCCATCCGCGCGAGCACGCCGGGGCGGAAATTCTCCACCAGCACATCCGCCCGTGCGATCAGCCGCGTCAGCACGTCCCGGCCCGCGACGGTCTTCAGGTCCAGCACGATGGAGCGCTTGTTGCGGTTGAAGTTGGCGAAGTACCAGGACAGCCCGCCGCGGATCGCGCCCTGACCGCGAACCGAATCCCCGTCCGGTGCCTCGACCTTGATCACGTCGGCGCCGAGATCGGCAAGCAACGCGGTACAGAACGGGCCGGACAGCACCCGTGTCAGGTCGACGATCCGGATCCCCGACAATGGCATCTCATTCTCCTGTTCCGCCGTCCGTTCTTCCCTCGGGCTGGCACCCGGCGCACGACGCCCGTAAGGTTGCCGCCGGCAATCAGGGGGAGGCAAGCTTCATGGCACCGAACGCCAAGCGCGTGTTCTTTGTGGAGTACCTGTCATCGCCGCTCTATGCGCAGATCATTGCGCAGCGGCCGGACGTGCAGCTCGACCGGTTGGCGAACAAGGATCCTGATGACGTTGCGACACCGATCTTGTCGGGGGCCCATGTCTACCAGGCGGGTGCGTCCCGCCAGGTGCTGGCGCAGCGGTACCATGTGACATCGGCGCTGCTCGATCGCACGCCCAACCTGATCGCCGTGTCGTCGAACGGCGCGGGTTATGACCCGGTGGACGTCGACGCCTGCACCACGCGCGGCGTCATTGTGGTCAATCAGTCGGGGGGCAACAAGGAGGGTGTTGCCGAGCATGCTCTGGCGATGATGCTTACGCTTTCCAAGCGCATCATCGAAACCGATCGCCGGATGCGCGCCGGCCCCGATATCCCGCGCAATGCCTATATCGGTCGCGAGTTGCTGAACCGGACCGTCGGCATCATCGGCATTGGCAATGTTGGTGGCCGCCTGGCGGAACTGTGCCGCGGTTTATTCAACATGCGCGTGCTCGCTTACGACCCGTATCTGAGCGCCGAGCAGATCAAAGCCCGCGGCGCAGAGAAGGTCGAACTCGACGACCTGCTGCGCCAGGCTGATTTCGTGTCGATCAACTGCCCATTGACGCGCGAGAGCCGCTACATGATCGGCGCACGGGAATTCGGCCTGATGCAACCCGAGGCGTATTTCGTGACCACCGCGCGCGGCTTCATCCATGATGAAAACGCGCTGGCCGAGGCATTGGCGAAGAAGCAGATCGCCGGTGCGGGATTGGATGTGTGGGAGGAGGAGCCGCCGCCGCACGACCATAAGCTCATGGCGTTCGACAATGTGCTGATCAGTCCCCACACCGCCGGGGCGACTGTGGAGTCACGCGAGAATATGGCGCGCATCGCGGCCGAACAGGTGCTGGATATCCTGGACGGCAAGAAGCCGCCCCGGCTGATCAACCCCGAAGTATGGCCAGCCTATCGTGAGCGCTTCGCTGGGATTATGGGATTCAGCCCGGAAGCGTAAGGTATCCGCCGATCCATCACCCATCCGTCGCGGCTGGGCTTGTCCGGGTCATCACGGATAGACCTTCGGCACATTACCCGCCGCCGCCCTCCAACGGGGCTTGATCCTTTTCCATCGCGTTGCGCAACAGCGCCGCACTGCGATACAGCCCGTGCACCATCTTGCTGTACGGCAGCGTCACGAACAGCGCCAGGATCACTCCGAGATGCAGCGCCAGTACGATCGGCATCAGACTGGTCGCCCGCAGCAGCAACAGCAGGATGCCGGTCTTCGCCGCCAATGCCAGCAACAACAGGATCGCCACATCGGCGCCTAACAGTTTGCGTGCCGCCGGCATCGGATCATCCACCAACTTCATCGCGAACAATCCGCCGGTGCCGACGAGAAGGCCGATCCCGCCGACAGTGCCAAGCAAGACCGGCGCACTGAAGAACGCATAGGGCGCCGCCCAACGGCAGAATGTGTCGTAGACAAATCCGACGCAGGTCGCCGCGAAGCACAGCAGAAAACCGTATGCCATCGCATGATGCAACCGCCGCCGAGTCATCGAAAACCGCTCGGAATTATCGTTGCAACCATGGCCGCCGCCGCCGAGGTTCCGCAATGTCGCGATGTCATGCAGCGCATCGATCACAGCGCGGACCGTAACCCTTCGTTCCGATCCCGCGTCACGCCAGAAATTGCGCACGCTCATCGCCAATGCGACCAGCGAGAACCCGAATGTCGCGATGCCGATCACCTGCATCGCCCATAGCGGAATAACCTTGTAGATTTCCCCCGGAACGACATCGCGCTTAGCAAAGATCATACCCGGCGACTGCACCAGCATGGTCAGGATCAACACCAGCGCGATCGCGCCGGCGGTCGCGAGGGCTACCACAGCGCCGTTGCGCTGAAACAACCCGGCCAACGGCTTTGGCCAGGCATACTCCTCGTAACTCTCGGCCCGCACTTCGGCGAAGCTGCGCGGCAGGTTGATGCCCCATTCGTGCGGGGGTGCGTATTGGCACGCGTAATAGCAGCCGCGACAGTTGTGGCACAGGTTCGCCAGGTAACTCAGGTCAGCCTCGGCGAATTCCCGCTTCAGCTCCAGCGCCGGAAACACCGCGCAGAAGCCCTCGCAGTAGCGGCACGCATTGCAGATCTCCACCTCGCGGCGGAGCGTTGTGGTTGCCTCAGTTGCGCGCATGGCGTGCCGCCTCCTGCCCCGCGATGCGGCCGAACACCGTGCCGATCGTCATACCGAATCCCGCGAGATAGCCGCGGCCCAGAATATTGCCCGCCATGATCTCGCCAGAAGCGTACAGATTGCCGGTCGGCTGCCCGTTCTCCAGCAGGACCTGGGCACGCTCATTCACACGAACGCCAAGATAGGTGA
>Ga0182030_10017178_pt1 | contig 13990 bp, 12 predicted proteins | sample 812S3MmetaG_FD_121299 | JGI IMG/M metagenome (GOLD analysis project Ga0182030, IMG submission 121299) | Permafrost microbial communities from Stordalen Mire, Sweden - 812S3M metaG (Illumina Assembly) | ecosystem: Environmental > Terrestrial > Soil > Wetlands > Permafrost | place: Sweden...
AACCTAGTGGTAACCTTATGCCGCTATGATTATCATTTGTTAGAGCTTTAGCAGCTGCAATGTTAACAATAATTAAAGCAATGATAGCTACAGTATTTGCAAGACCAATTACAAAGCTAACTTGCTTAGTTAAAATTAGAGCAATGTATAGAATTGCTCCAAAGAAAACACTTACGTAAGGATGTCCATTCTTTAAATAACCTAGTATTGACGGCACTTGTTTCTTTCCAGCTAGGCGAACCATAATTTCTGAACTTCCTAGTACATTTGCATTTGCTGAAGAAAGAGTAGAAATAAGCGCACCAACTATTACTAAACCGCCACCAATTGGCCCAATTAATCTTTGGGCAGCCACCCCGACACTAGATTCAGAATAAGAAGTTATGTGAGAAGCTAGCAGCGCCACTACTATACCGGCATAAACTACTGTAACTACTGCCATAGATATCATGATCGCCTTAGGTACGGTTTTTGTAGGCTCTTCAATATCTCCAGATATATTAGTAATTACATTAAATCCTAAAAAGGCAATAAATAGATAAGCGCTTGTTACAAAGATCTGCTGAGTACCATGAGTTACAAACGGATGAAATTCTGATCCACTTATATGATAAATTCCAAACACTATTAATAGTGCTAGGATCAATAACTTAATCCCAACTAAAAAAGATTCAATCTTACCGATTTCACTAGCTGGTCCAAGATTTACTAATGTAAGAACTACGGCACCAATTATTGCCCAAATAACTATTGCCGTATTATGGGTTACAAATTCATGCATATAGGTTCCAAAGGCAGTTAGCACAAAAGCCGCACCAATAATACCTCCAAGATAAAAACACCAAGATGTTAAAAATCCCCAAATTGGTGATCCAAGTACGTCACCTACATAGGTATAACCAGACTCTTTACCTGAAGCATTAGAAGCAATAACGGCAAAGGAAAGGGCAGAAAGAAGTACAACAAGTCCAGCAATTAAAAAGGATATTAAAGCAGACGGTCCAGTTTGTTTTAGGGCTACGCCAGTTAAAACAAACACACCGCCACCAATCATGGCGCCTATAGCAAAAGAGGTTGCACTTAGCAGCTTTATCTTTTTAGAAGTATCTGTTTGATCCATAGCTTAACTAAATTCATTATATATGAATTAAATATTTTAAGCATAAAGATATTAGTTATATAACTAAATTGACTAATACCTGAATTTGTAGTATTGTACTACTTAAATCTGGAGTTTAATTAAAAAGTGTTTTTCCACTTTCCATTACTACGAATAATTTCCTTAAGACAAACTGTATTACTACTTAATACTGTTCTATTAATAGCTGCATTAATTGTAGTCGAACTAGTTTATTCTGAAGCTGAAACGAAAAAGCGAAGAGAACTTAGATACTTTTATCCTTTATTTATTGTTTTATCTGGGCTACTAGTTTATGCCATTTACGTTCAAAGGAGCGTTCTTTAATTATGGATAAAGTAAAACAAGTGATATCAAGAGTAGTTAACTTTATTAAAGCTATTCCTAGAAAAACAACTAATGCTCTTAAGCGAAATTATTTTAATTACAAAAAAAGTGGTTTTAACAAATTCCTAATCAAGCAAAAAAATAGGTTATCAAGAAAACTAAAGCAGTGGGGTAAGAACTATCTCATTTGGATTATTGTGGTTGGCCTAATAGTTGCTGCCGAAGCTACCCAAATTTGGGCCCCTCATGTTGGCATATATATTAATGCTCTGGCGCTAGCTGGACTATGTGCGCTTGCAATAGTTAAAGAGAAAGCCAGAAAAGTTGCAATAAGCGCTGCCATCATTCCAGTAGCTAATATGGTGACAGCTAGTGTTATGCCGCACACTATTATTGGCTCAACAGTAATACTTTATACAGTTATATTACTACTAGCTCTAATCTATAGATTTATGTTTACGCTAGACTATCCTCAAATAAATACTAGTTTAAAGATTAAAGGCTATGGCTACGGAATACCAATTATGGTAGTAACAGGTCAGGTTATTGGCGTAATTGGTTATCTATTCTTAAAAAACCATTACCCATTTGTTGGCTATTCGCTGCCGTTAATTGCTCTTGCTTCAGTAGTGTTTGCTTTTACAGAAGAAATGCTTCTTAGAGGGTTAATCCAGCAACAAGGTGAATTTATCTTTAACCCATTTATGGCTGGACTAGCTACCACAATTCTGTACGTCTTCTTAGTAATAGATCACTCTACGATGCTTACTCTTCCAGTAGCTATTATCTTAGGTGGAACTTTGTCTTATACGTACTACAAAAGAAAGAACATTATTCTAACTTTTATAATAAACGCTACAAGTAAACTTATTTATATAGCACTTGTTGCTAGCTTTATCTTAAGAAAATAACTACTTCTTTTTATCTTCTCTAAGCAGCTGATAACAGAAAAAGCTTACAAGAGAAACTACAAAAGAAGTTTCACCAAATGTATCTTCATGTGGGTATTTATAAAAGTGAGTAAGTTGAAGCCCCAGAGTATGAGGGTGGACCAATGCCACTAAAGCAATATACACCCAGCCAGCAAAACCATATATAGCCAGTGTTAAAAATATTGATCGAGCAATTTTTCTTACAGTCATTAAACTCAATTATAGCAATAATTAACACATAAAATAGACATGTGGAAAAATACAACAAATAATAGTTGCCAAAAGCGCGAAATTAGATCATTATATAAACAACATTTTATGTAAGAGTGTATTTTAAAGGAGTTATACATGAAGAAGAAAATATTATCAGTAATTGTAAGTGGATTCGCTCTAGTTATGCTTATGCCAGCATCAAGCTTTGCTCTTGCTGCAGTAACAGACGTAACAGGTACTGTTACAGACAACGGAAGCCCTGTAGTACACGCACACGTAATCGTTATTTGTAAAAATGTAGTTAAAAGAGACTACACAGATAGCTCTGGCACATATTTAGTCCAATATAAATCAACAGTTTGTCCTTTAGGTTCACCAATCAGTGTTACAGCTGTTAAAGGTGATGCCGGCGGTAACAATTACGGAAAAGCTAATAAAGTAACTAATAAATTAAATGTTGCAATTGTAAATGTATCTCTACCAGAATACGGTTTAATCACTGGAATTGGTGCAGCAATTGTTGGTGGTGCAGCATTCATGTTTGTACGACGACGTCACTTAAGTGGTCACCAAGCTTAAAAATAATTCTTTAAAACAAAATAAAACTGCTGCCAGGTTACTAAAAAGGGCAGCAGTTTTTATTGCTATATTTATAATTTATTCAGGTGTACTTGGCCCAAGAATAATTAGCCATGGACTAGTAAATAAAGATGGTTTTCAAATATATGGCGGGCTAGGCAAGTCTCTGCTATTTGGAATACTTGCTTTATCTATCCTCATATATAGAAATAAAAAATATGTAACTCTAAAAAATTGGCATTATACCAATCTAATCTGGATCATATTTTCCATACTAGCTTTTTACGGAGCATGGCAGGGAGTAGGGAAGCTAATTCACGGAGCAACAGGCACTAATTGGCCAATATTTATTAACATAGCCATTATAGCTAGCATTGTTTTTGCGCTAGGTGGCTGCTTTGGATCAGCTAACTTAAGGACTTTAACTAAAGCTTACAAGAAAGAATTAAAAATAACTCTAGCTTTAATAGTTAGTTTTTATATTTTTCTATATTTAGTTTACGGATTATGGCAATTTCTATCTTTAATAATTCTGCACTGCGTAAAATGGCTTATGAGCTTAGTTGGGCCAACTTCCACAATAATACCGCCTAGAACCCTAGTATTTAATAAATTTGGCATACAGATAGCCGAATACTGCTCAGGCATAGAATCAATCGCTCTATTTACTGCACTTTATGCATTAGTAGGAATTCTAGATTGGGCAAAGCTTAATCACAAAAAGTTTATATATATATTTCCAATTGGACTAATAGTATTGTTTGTATTTAATATACTAAGAGTGTTTATTTTAATTCTTGGCGGATACTATATTAATCCAAAAATAGCATTTAGCTTATTCCACACCTATGCCGGCATGTTATTCTTTATCCTATACTCAATAATTTTCTGGGGAGTTAGCTACAAATGGATGCTACAAAAAGACTAACCATCAAAACCTTTCGGCACTTCATGCACGATAGTCTTTATCGTAATTCTATATTACTAATGGCAAATACCGCAGTACTTGGAATTTTTAGTTTTGTTTTTTGGCTTTTAGCGGCAAGGACATACTCTTCAGGTGATGTCGGCTTAATAAGTTCAGTTGTAGCAACGTCAACACTACTTGCTTCGTTAAGTTTTTTAGGGTTTGACTATGCGTTCATAAAATATATACCCTCTTCGAAAAAATCAGACGAAAGAGCTAATACTGGTTTAAGTTTTGCTGCCATATTATCTGTTATTGTCAGCGTAGTTTACTTATTACTTATTCCAGAATTAATACCTAAAGTCGGCTTTTTAACGTCCTCAATGTGGTGGATTGTTGGTTTTATTATTCTTATACTTGCAACCACTTGGAATACTCTGACAAATAGTATATTCATTGCCCACAGAATCACTCAGTACGCTTTATTTGCGACAATTTTACTCGGCTTACTCCGTATTCCGCTTCTTTATTCTTTTAAATCTGATGGGGCAGGAGGATTATTAATTGCACAAATCGTAGGGATGCTAGTTTGTGTAGTAGCCTCTTTCTTTTTTCTCTATAGACACGCAAACTATAAATTTAAATTTTATATCTCAAGACAAGAACTGAACCATATGGCTTCCTATGCCTTTAGCACATACTTGGCTAATGTTAGCGGTGGTTTACCGGCTCTTATATTGCCAACTATAATTTTATGGATGCTTGGCGCTCCATCAGCGGCATATTTTTTCATTGCTAATCAGTTTGCATACTTGCTATATATAATACCAAGCGCCACAAGTCAGTCACTTTTTGCTGAAGGAGCCTGGCAAGAGGAGAGACTAGAGGATCTTCTTAAAAGAGCTGCTAAATTAATGTATATATTTATTGTGCCCAGCGTGATGCTAATGGTTATCTTAGGCTGGGTATTATTGTCGTTGTTTGGAAAGACATATGCATCTTCTGGTTATTGGATGTTGGTATTCTTTAGTATTACGGCTTTACCCAAAATAGCTAGTTATCTATTCAGTACGGTCTTACGTATAAATAGCCATGTTAAACCAGTAGTGATTGTAGCAACCATAGGAACTGTTATTCAGCTGGGAGCATCCTATATAGGCATGAGGATCACTCCAAACTTGATAACACTAGGGATTGCGGCATTACTTTGCGAAATATTTGTTTCGATTTCTTACACCGTACTATTTTTTCACTATAGAAGACTAGAGTCGCTCCAATTGCTCAACGCTAATTCTTAACTTTTTCGTACACCGCTTGAAATTGTTTTGCAGTTTTCTCTTGACTAAAATTTTCTGCCCATTGTTTTGCAGTTTTCTCATAATTCTTTCGACTTTTTAAAACTTCATAAATTTTTTCAGCAATATCTTCTGGATCTCTTGGGTCAGCAAATAAACCTGAGAAACCTGACTTTACTGCATCACCGACACCACCCGTATCAGCCGCAACTACCGGTACACCACTAGCATTTGCTTCAAGAAAAACAATGCCAAATCCTTCTATATCCTTTGGCATTTCGAGCGGAGGCAGAACGAATACATCTAGAGAAGGATAAAATTCTGATTCTTTTATTTCGTTACTGATTTTACCTAGGTAGTGCCAATTAATACGAGATCTTTTTAATCTTGTTAAAATTTTCAACCTGTTAACTAGTGAGCCAGTACCGGCGAGATAGTAATTAAAGTCAACACCCCTCGTTTTTAGAAGCTCTAGGGCTTTGATAATATTAATGACATTCTTTCTTGGAATAAGCCGGGTGAGTGTTCCTATCTTTGGGGTCGTGTTTGCATTTATTTTTTTTGATCCAAAACGTCTAACATCTATACCGGGATTGATAACAGAAATCATTTCTTTATTAATACCGTACTCTTTGATCAGATAATCTCTGGTATATCTACTGTTTGCTATGATCGCGGATGCATTTTTAAGGGCATTGATAAATTTAGCATACTGATAGTCTGGCACAAAAGGGCGCAAAATCTCACTTCCATGACATGTAAGCACATATGGCAAGCTCATACTATCCATTAATGCCATAGCAGACTTCACATGCCAAAAATGAATAATATCCCAATCCTTTTCTAACAAAAAGTCATCAATGTTTTGCGTAAACCAAGTGGGGTATATCTTTTTACTAATAAGTTTCGGCATGATTCTAACGAGTATTTCTTGTAAGAGTGACAATGGAGAGCGCCAGGTCAGCAAATTCACCTGAATATTTTTTCTATTGATACTATCGCTCGTGTTCTTAGCAAAATATTGAATTCCACCACTGCCATCAAGGTTACGAACAATATATGTTACATTAATGACTCTCACTTATAAATCTCACTATCTTGGTTGACATAAACTGTATCTTTATTATTGCTAAGATATTGCTGCGGAAATGTGAAAGTAATAACGTTATTTTGATATATATCAAATGCTAAACCTTTGTTAATATTGGCAGATGAAGCATATACATAACCATTGGGCCTGATCTCGGACGGAAAAACCCCTTCACGCATGCGATTAATAGGTATAGTTGTATATGCCTCTGCATCCAAAATACTATATCGATCTAAGTTAACTTTATTCGATCCTGATATACCTTGTAGCCACAAAAGTGATGCCATTTCGCCGTTAGTTGTATAGTAGTGATCGTAGTTTACGCCATCATTAATAAGATTAATATTTGAAATTCCAAACGTAAATTGATCAATCAGGCCAGTAGTGCCGATTAAGTAAATTACTGTCGTTGCAACTATTAGTACAAGAAGTATCTTGGGTTTTAACCAGCGTTTGAAAATGAAGATGAATCCGACAATATATGCGGGTGAAAGCAGTACCAACAGCTGTTGGTACAGACGCTCTAGGTTATAATCCTGAGAAATATTAGGTAAGAGCGCGAGTAGTATAAATAAACATCCTGCTCCGGTAGCAAACAAACCGTCCTCCAAATTACCACGATTGAATAAGGCGGAGCAAAACATAATAAGTAAACCGATAGCAACCATGGTGCCTGCAAATAAGGGGACTACCTTATGCTCAAAATTGAAAAAGATATCTTTAAGAGAGCTATCAACTGATGCACCATTTGGTGAAGCTGGTTGAGGCTGGTACTGGCTGGCAGGAGGTTTATAGCCGCCACTTACTGAGTATTTGTCTGAAATGTGCTCCAAGGTCTGGGATGTATATATAAAGCCTCCAAGTCCAAATGTGGTTGTAACAAAATCACTGTGGGAGTCACTCTTAAAAACAGAGCTAAATTTAGTAATGCTGCTCTCAACCTTTTGAACAACTCCACCAGTTGCTTGCAGGGTTTCTCCATACCATAAAAACGCCATAAGCAAGATAATAAGTACGAGTATTGGCGATATGTACCAGTTAGTCTCTTCACGAGTCTCACCCCTATAAGGGGAGTTTTTTAACAACCCATCTCGCAGGAAAATGAAAAATGGTTTAAGTATTACGAGCAGGAGTAATAAAGCTATCGTCACATAAGTAGTAGAATAATGTGACGTTACCATAGCGATTCCAAATAATATTAACAGGGCACTCTTTGCGGTCTTTGATATTTTGCTTGACATTGCAGATGCAAAAATAAGCCCAAAAAATATCAGACCAATTTGCTGCCTAATAAGCCCGGGGAATTCAAATATAAATGGTCCTTGCACAATAAAAAACAATGCAGCCAGATATGCATAACGTTTTTGTTTAAGACGATGATTAGCAATTACAAAAACGATTATCGGCATTATCCCGAAAATGAACTGCATTATAAATTTGAAAAGATACTCCGATGATATAGGCATTAAAGCCTTGAGAAAAGCGGGCAGGACGGTGATGCTTAAGCATGCGTTATATGCATTGCTATAAAGATGTGGATACCATATACCGCTTTTAACTGCTGCCGAAAAAACCTCAAATTCTTGATGAATATCATAGCCAATAAGATAATTACTCCTCATCGAAACACTCAGCGCAAGCGCAAGAGAAACGGAGAACAGGCTCGTTATAATTTCTTCTTTAAAAAGTTTCTTAGTAAAGAGCAAAAGAATAACAGGGTAAGCGCAAATAAGCAGTAAGGCAGTAATCGCTAAACTATCGCTCCCACCATTATTAAGTCTGACAGCCCCAATAGTAGCCAGGAGAGGCAGGCATAGCGGTATAAATATTCTTACAATCTGTAGAATACTTCGTCCGCTCGTAAAAGTAGGGAAGAGTTTTTTGTGAGGATTAGATAAAAGCAATCTGGCTCGTATGAGAACAAGTATTATCATTACTGCGTTGATAACAGGTAAAACTACCTGTCTTCTAAGAACAGGGTGATTAAGTTCTAGCCCGACTGTATTAATAAACAGACCTATTATCATTAGCGCAACTAGGCCAGCCCCCACACAGTAAATAAGCCACTCTTGATAGTCGAATTTTTCTGCCTTAAACAATAGCGACAAGCACAAGCTACCTAGTATTGGTATAACTAATATTGTCCATAGAATGTCTACTAGCCCCAGAGAAGTGAAATGAGCAACAGTTAGCAGGTCTGCTACTGCTAAAGCGAGCAATATTAACAGATTCCCTTTGAAGCGTCGTAGTGGATTCATAGTACCTTTGCCCTTTTAACCGATAAATTTTTAGGAATAAGGGCTATTAGCTGACTACTAATTACCTTCCATGTATAAGTATCTTTTATAGTCTTACGTACGCCTGTAATATCTACATTTGAAGCAAAGGCCCTGAGTATAGCTTCCTGAAGAGTGGTGGCATTTTGCTGCTCAGAGTAGATAAAAACATTGGGAAATTTTAAGGATTTTACTTCGTCAAGGTTTGTCGATACTACTTTCTTATTAAGGGCAGAATATTCAATTACTTTAATCGGGCTTGCTGCATCTCTAAATGCATTCTTTTCAGAAATATTAAGACATATATCGTTTGCAGCGATTAAGTTGAAAAGTATTAACCGATTATTAATTCGGCCATGCATAGTAATCCACTTTTTCAATCTAAGCTCTTCGACTTTTTGTTTAGCTATCTCAGCTTCTGTGCCGTCTCCAACAAGGTCAAGATGTATATCTGGTAGCTTTTCTTTTAGCTCGTTAATGACATCTATCACATGTAACACCTGAGACCATTTTCCAAAAGTGCTCACGTATATTATCGAGTGAGTCTTTACTTTTTGCTTTTTTACCCGTAAAGCGGCCTCTTCAACTCCGTTAGGAATCTTTACTACATTTGCATTAAACTCTTTCGCAATATCAAATAATTTATCTGAGACAACAGTTACTAATTGAGCTTGTCTACATTGACGCCCAATTACACGATCTACGCCAAGCAGTTTATAGCCTAGTTTATAAAACCATGACCCATAAATATCTGCAAAGGCTTGATGATCATCATTGATATCGTAGACAAGCGGAAACTCCAATGGTGGTTCAGTTTCATTTGTAAATGCTTGGGAAATAATAAGTTGAAGCTGTGCATTCTTATAAATATTTTTAACTTGGTGTTTAAATAATATACCGTTTATATATGGCCAAAAAAATGGCAATCTTCTTACTTTATGTATGTAGAAGTTATCATCGTACTCGAACGTTTCGCTTTTCCATGAATTTATAATATGGGATCTAGCTTTGCTAGGGCTAAGTGGATATGGCATATCCCATATTATAAAATGAACTTCGTTACCTTGAGCCGCAAGGCTTTTTGCTAAGTTATACCTGCGACCATAAAGAGTTGGCAAGTGGGGGATAAATAGTATTTTCATTGAGCGTAAGCGTCTAGTACGTTATCCACCGTTCTCTGCCAATCATATTGTTTCACAGTCTCGATATATTGTGGTTTTTTGTTGCTTATTCCCTGTAATATATTGCTTATATAAACAGCTAAGTCTTCATAGCCTTTAAACAAAAACCCATTAATACCTTCTTGTATTAAGTTTTTGGCAGCATTATCTGGGTGATCAAATGCGAGAACAGGAAGGCCGCAAGCGTTGGCCTCTAGCACTACTAGGCCAAACCCTTCGCGCTCTGACGGCAATACAAACACTTTTGAAGATTTCATTTTAGCATAGACTTGCCGGTGGTTAGGTAAGAAACCGGTGAATGTCACGTTTTGCTCTATTTTCAAACGTGCTACTTGACGCTTGAGATTGTCTTTTTCAGGACCATCTCCAATGACAATACAATTGATGTTCTCGTATGTCTTTGATAGCTCTTTTATTGCTTTGAGTAGAGTCGATACATTTTTGTGCTTCATGAGTCGGCCTACGTAAATTACGTCACATGTTTGCTCGGCTGGTTTAGAAGCTCCAATCTCGCTTAAATCTACTCCACTGTGTGCCATCATGAGCTGACCGTGGCGATTTGGGTGTCGTATAGCCAGCTTGTTGCGGGTAAATTCTGAACTCACGATTATTCGATCTGGCAACAAAGCACTAGCCCGTTCAATAAAATACGCAATGATACCAAAAAACCCTAAGTACTCATTCCAATATTGTTTGCTCCAAACCTCATGCCAGGTCGCGTACATTTTCTTTCGGCGCAGTTTGCACACCAACCAGACAGAAAATAGCGGTAGGTAAGGCATGTGGTCGACATCTATAATATCGAACGGTTCGGATATTAGTTTTAGACATGCAAAGCCAAATAGCACGCCGGCCATTATTGATCGCCGACCCTCATTTATATAGACCTTGTGTAGCTTACCGATACCATGAAGGTTTACGCCATCCTTGACGATGTTTTTCGGGCCGTCCCACCATTTCATAGTGTATATGTGGACGTCATAGCCAGTTGCAGCCAGTCGTGTACTTACTTCGTAAATCCGTTTTTCTTTTCCGCCTTTAAAGTAAGGATAAATAGTGTCGGACACTATGGCGATTCTATTAATAGCCGCCAGTTTGCTTGTCTTCGATAAGCTTCGCTTAGACGCCAGGTTATAATAGATAATCTCCCACACAGCTCTTATACCATCCCTTATTCCAATTTTTTTACCTTCCTTTTTTGTTCTGCCGTAATAACTAATACCTACCTCGCATATTGACACCTTACTTTTAGCTATTCTAGCAGTTATTTCAGGTTCAAAACCAAATCGTTTAGCTCGAAGATCTGGAGCAATAGTTCGGATTAAATCTCCCTTAAACATTTTGTAGCATGTTTCCATATCGGTAAGTTTTAGTCGGCTAAATAAATTTGATAAAAGTGTTAAAAATCTATTAGCGATTAGATTACGACTATAAATAATACGCCGAGCTTCGCTACCCATAAAACGTGAGCCAAACACTACATCTGCGCGACCTAGTTCTATAGGGCGAATAAGCCGTTTGTAATCATTGGGGTCATATTCTAGATCGGCATCTTGAATCACTAAAACATCACCAGTACTTCCTAGCATGCCTCTTTTTATTGCTGCACCTTTACCTTGATTAAAATCCTGAAATATCAAATGAATATGTTTATTTTTCTTAGATATTTTTTTTAACAATGTGCGAGTTCCATCACTTGAAAAATCATCTATTACAATAATTTCTTTTTTTGTTTTCCCAAGATCCACAGCCATAATTTCATCAATTATAGTTTCAATTGTATTTACTTCATTAAAACAAGGAATAATAATTGATAAAGTATCTACTTTAGTCATTGCCACTCCTAGTTAATAAATAATCTATGCTCTCATTCTGCTTTATAAGATTTACTGCTATTTTAACTTTTTGACCTAAATCAACAGTATTAATATTTACAGCTTCTTTTTCATATCCATTTTGAGGGAGTACAAAACTACCATAACTTAATGTTTGGCTTTGGTTATTACTCATATTTACTTCTGTAATAGTATATAAATACTTAGTTGTTGCATACTCTAAATTATGAGTCGTAAACTTTACGGTTTGAGTACTGCCTGGAGTATAACTTGCAGGTAAGTTATTAGGGTTAGTAAAGTATAATTCGGTTAATTTTTCAGGTTCTGGTAATAACTTCCATTTATGCATTTGTTTATCTATGGCTGAATGAAAGATGAGAGCTAAAATAACCACTATAACAAGTGCGATAGCTATAATTACAGCTGGCTGACTTAGCTGGTATTTCAGTTTAATGCTCCCCGGGGTTTAATACTTATTTTAAGTACTTAATATTTAAGACAGACGCCTTTTTTTATACTCGAGTTTGTGATTTAATACTAATACTAGCAATAAAAGGGTTGGGTGTAAAGTGTTAGCTATCTGTTAAAGCTTTTCCTATCTGTCTTGATTTGATTCATATACAGGTAGACTTAAGTTTTAACGTTTAATATTATCTAATATTAAAATATTGTATCTACTATATGATGCAAAGTAAGGATTATTATCAGTAAAGAACTAATACTAGGTGGTGATGGATTCTGCGGTTGGCCAACTGCACTCCATTTATCTGAACAAGGCAATGACGTAGTAATAGTAGATAACTTAAGTCGAAGACGAATCGATGAAGAACTTGGAGCAGAATCTCTTACTCCAATATCTTCTATTGAAGAAAGGGTTGCGGCTTGGAAAGAAGTATCCGGTAAGACAATTGAGTTTGAAAAAGTAGACATCGCAAGAAACTTTGATGGGCTTTTAGATGTTCTTAACAAACACCAACCAGATAGTATTGTTCACTTTGCCGAACAACGTGCTGCACCTTATTCAATGAAAAGTTCTGAAACTGGTAGATACACTGTATTTAACAATACGATGGGTACATATAACCTACTTCAAGCTATGGTTGATCTAGATTTAGACGCTAACTTAGTACACCTAGGAACAATGGGTGTATATGGTTACGGCCAAACCGGTAAAGCAACTATCCCAGAAGGTTACTTACCAGTTAAAACATCAACTCCAGATGGAGAAAAAGAAATTGAAATTGTTTATCCTCCAATGGCCGGTTCGGTTTACCACAATACTAAAGTAACCGACCACCAATGGTTCCAATTCTTCCAAAGAAACTATGGCCTAAGAATTACAGATTTACACCAAGGTATAGTTTGGGGAACACAGACGCCAGAAACTTCTCGTGACGAACGATTAATAAATCGTTTTGACTATGACGGAGACTACGGTACCGTACTAAACCGATTCCTAGCTGAAGCAGCTATTGGATACGATCTTACTGTTCATGGTAAAGGTGGTCAAAAACGTGCCTTCATACATATACGAGATACCGTTAAGTGTGTAGAAATGGCTATAAATAATCCACCTGAGACTGGTGATCGAGTTAAAATCTTTAACCAATCAACTGAAACGCATAGGGTATTAGAACTTGCTAAAAAGATTAGTGAAATGTCGGGAGTAGAAATAAACCATATACCAAACCCTCGAAAAGAATCTGAACATAATGAACTTGATGTAGACAACAGCTCTTTCTTAAGCTTAGGCTTAAACCCAACTACTTTAGATGAAGGTCTAATGGAAGAAATTGAAGATATAGCCAGGAAGTATCAAAGCCGAATTGACGAATCTAAAATTCCACCAAGTTCATTCTGGACTCGAGATATCGAAGATGCTGCAAAAGCTGTAAAATAAGATAAATGAAACTAGTAATAATAATTCCGTGTCTTAATGAAGAGCCAACTCTTCCGTTAGTACTTAATTCTATTCCTAAAAAAATAGCTGGAGTAGATTCCCAGGAAATATTAATTATTGATGACGGTTCGACAGATAAAACTGTAGAAGTAGCTAAGAGTTTAGGTGTTAGACACTTTATTCATCATGCTAAAACTAGGGGTCTGGCTTATTCGCTTCGAGATGGCATGAGGGGAGCCCTAGAATTAGGTGCCGATATAATAGTGCTAACAGATGGTGATAATCAGTACCCACAGGAGCGTATACCAGATCTAATA
>Ga0182030_10017179_pt1 | contig 13990 bp, 11 predicted proteins | sample 812S3MmetaG_FD_121299 | JGI IMG/M metagenome (GOLD analysis project Ga0182030, IMG submission 121299) | Permafrost microbial communities from Stordalen Mire, Sweden - 812S3M metaG (Illumina Assembly) | ecosystem: Environmental > Terrestrial > Soil > Wetlands > Permafrost | place: Sweden...
GGGCCGACGTCGCCACCGCGGTCGGCGTGCTGCTCGCCTTTGCGGGAATTATCGGCGGTCTCATGATTGAAGGCGGCAAGATGAAGGACATCTTGCAGTTCACCGCCGCCATGATCGTCTTCGGGGGGACCGTCGGCGCGGTCATGGTCTCGACGCCGCTCAAGGTGCTGCAGGGCGCGGCGCGCCGCTTCGTAGGCGTCTGGCTGGAGCCGGCGCAGCCTCTCGACGAATTGATCGTCGAAATCATTCGCTACGCGGCCAAGGCCCGCAAGAACGGTATCGTGTCGCTCGAAGACGACGCGGAGAAAATTGACGATCCGTTTCTGCAAAAAGCCTTGAACCTCGCCGTCGACGGTACGGATCTGCACGAAATCAAGAAAATGCTGGAGCTGGAGATCGAGCTCGAGGAGCATCGCGCCGAAGCCGAGGCCAAAGTATTCGAATCGGCCGGCGGCTACGCGCCCACCATCGGGATCATCGGCGCGATCCTCGGTCTCATTCAGGTGATGAAGAATCTGGCGAACATCGACGAGGTAGGCCGCGGCATCGCCGTGTCGTTTGTCGCCACCGTGTACGGCGTGGGCAGCGCGAACCTGCTGCTGCTGCCCGCGGCCACCAAGATCAAAAGCCGGATACGCGCCGATACGCGCCGCAAGGAACTGATCCTCGAAGGCGTGATGGCCATCGTCGAAGGGCTGAACCCGAAACTGATTCGAACCAAACTCGAAGCCTACGTTCGCGATGTAACCAAGAAATCGCCCGGCTATGGCACTGCGGCGGCCAAGGAATCTCCCAAGGCCGAGACTCCGGCTCCGGCCGAACTCAAGGCCACCTGAGATGGCGCGCAAAATGAAAGCACCTGAACCGGAAAATCATGATCGATGGCTGGTCTCCTACGCCGACTTCATCACCCTTCTGTTCGCCTTCTTCGTGGTGATGTTCGCCGCGTCGCAAACCGATAAAGGCCGGGCGCAGCAAGTCTCGGAATCGCTCAAGAAAGCGATCGACGGCGAGAAGATGAGCAGCGTCATCATGGCCGTGCTCGGTGGCTCCATCGACGACAAGGGCATCGGCAACGCCATGATGCGCGGCCCCGGTGGCGCGCACGAAGCCCCCGCTGAAAAAAAGGAACAGAAGCTTGCCGAGCTTCTGCCCTCGCTGCAAGTGCTCTCGGAGGAACTCAAGGGCGAAATAGCGGCCGGGCGCATCCAGATCAGCATGGAAGCGCGAGGCCTGGTTGTGAGTTTCAAGCAGGCGGTCCTGTTCCCATCCGGAGAAGACGTGATCTCCCCGGACGCCTATCCCGATCTCGGGAAGCTGGCGGCCGCCATCGCCAAAATTCCCAATCCCGTGCGCCTCGAAGGCCACACCGATTCGCTCCCCATCAAGACCGCTCGGTTCCATAGCAACTGGGATCTCTCCGCCGCCCGCAGCATTGCGCTTCTGGAACTGCTGAGCGACCGCTTCGGTCTGGCGCGCAGCCGCATGTCGATCGCGGGTTACGCCGACAACGCGCCCGTGGCATCCAACGACACCGAGGAGGGCCGCGCGCGGAACCGCCGCGTCGACGTCGTGATCCTGAATGAGCAAGGTGTCATGGCCGAGCCGGAGAAACAGTCCGCCGCGGCATCCGTTCCCGCGAACTCAAGGGCCGCTCCAGCCAGTGCAAATCCTGCCGACCCCAATCGCACTGATCCCCCAACGCCTGCCGGACCATCCAGCTCTCCCGCCGCGCGACCGTGAAGGACCAGACACTCGTTGACACCGCGCCATTCCAAAAACAGAGACCCCATGATTACCTGGAAGCGACAAAGCAGGTGTACTTGCTCCCGATACCCTCCGGTTGAGTAAGAAGGCAACTGAATCCGACGACCGCGCCGCCCTCTATTTTAAGACTTGTGGTTTCGCTATCCGTTGGCTGAGCCACTGCTATGTGTACATCACCGTTTTGGGCGTGACTGGTTACGGGACGGAAAATGAAAAGATCCAGGACGACGGCGATCGCTCAGTTTCATGGTGGGGCGGACGCCCTCGTCCGCAGCCGGCCCCCTGGCCGGCCATTGGGATCCGGTTTAAAACTCGACAAGCCGGGCGATGGCGCCCGGCGCGGGTCAGGGGACCCGCCCCACAAATCGGGCTACGGAAGAACAGCCCATCGAGAAGCAGTAGAGAGCGATGAGGAGTTTGTTTCCCATGACCGAACTCTATCAAGCATGATCCAGGATCGATAGCCCCATAAGGCATAGCGCCTCCGCCCAAACGAACTGGCCCGTGCCGGACCAACGCATCCTGGGACAAGATCAAACGGCGGTTCGCCTTCACCCCGCAGGTTAGAATGGAGACGATGATTTCCAAAGTGCGGAAAGCAGTCTTTCCGGCCGCGGGATTGGGGACCCGTTTTCTCCCAGCCACCAAGGCCCAGCCCAAAGAAATGTTGCCGTTGGTGGACAAGCCTCTGATCCAATACGGGGTCGAGGAGGCGATGCACTCCGGCGTCCAGAACATCATCATCGTTACCGGCCGTGGAAAGAGTGCAATCGAAGATCATTTCGACGTGAGCTTTGAACTCGAGCATCTGCTCGAAACCCGCCACAAGAAAGAGCTGCTGGCCACTGTCCGGTCCATCTCCGACATGATCGATATCGCCTACGTGCGCCAGAAGGAGGCGCTCGGCCTGGGCCACGCCGTGATGCGCGCCCGCGAGCTGGTGAACGACGAGCCCTTTGCCGTCATCCTCTCCGACGACGTGATCGACGCCGAGACGCCCTGCCTGCGTCAGTTGATCGACGTGTACGAATTCTACGGCGCGCCCGTCGTGGCTCTGATGGAAGTCCCCCGCGAAAATATTTCGGCCTATGGCGTCGTCGACGCCGAGCCCATCGCGCACGCCGGCGGCAAGGATCGTCTCTATCGCATCCGTAATCTGGTGGAGAAGCCTAAGGCGGAGGACGCGCCTTCGAACCTTGCCATCATCGGCCGTTACGTTCTGACTCCGGAAATTTTTCATTCGCTCGAGGCAATCGAGCCCGGCAGCGGCGGCGAGATCCAGCTGACCGACGGTCTCAAGCATGTGCTGCGCAGCCGTCCGATCTATGGCTACCGCTTCGAAGGTAAGCGTTACGATGCCGGTGATAAACTCGGCTTCCTGCAGGCCACGGTGGAATTCGCGCTCAAGCGCTACGATCTGGGCCAGCAGTTCCGCGCGTATCTCAAGACCCTGACTCTCTAGCCGCCGCGCAAGCGGCTTAACCGCCGCGAAGCGGTTGGGCCAGAGACGACTATGCGGTTCCCACGCCGCCCGATCTTTTCTGATGCAAGGCCCGCGAACCCAAACCGAGCTTGCTGCGCTCATCCAAGACGAGATCGCGCGTCTCGGTCCCATCCCGTTCTCGCGTTTCATGGAGCTAGCCCTCTATACTCCCGGCCTTGGTTATTACGCGCGGGCTCGCGATCCGTTCGGCCGCGCCGGGGATTTCTTCACGGCATCCCAGTTGCAGCCGGTCTTCGGGCGATTGATCGGCGCTGCGGTGGACGAACTCTTTCACCAATTAGGCGAGCCGTCTGATTTCACCGTGGTCGAACTGGGTTCGGGCCGAGGGGAGATGGCCCGCGCGTTTGAAAAGTACCACTACATCCCCATCGAGCACGATTCCAACGAATTCCGGGAACTTCCCCCCGACCTTACAGGCGTTGTTTTTTCGAATGAGTTCTTCGATGCGCTGCCGGTAGACGTCATTGCCCAATCTGCGATGCAGGATGGTGCATGCGAACAACGTGTCGATTTCGCCAACGGTCGATTCCTCTTCGTCGATGGACCCAAGCCCGGTCCTGAAATCGCCCTCTACCTCGCCCGCTTCGGCGTGCCCGAGTCCTTGGAACAACGCGTCGTCGAGATCCATCGCGATGCGGTTCAATGGATGCGCTCCATCGCGGAAACGATGAAGCGCGGATATGTTTTGACCATCGACTACGGTTATCTGCCCGCCGAAGCCGTCCGGTTTCCGCACGGCACTCTGATGAGCTACCGTGGCCATCGCGCCTCCGAAAATATTTTGGCCGGCCCCGGAAACCAGGACATCACGTCTCATGTGCCGTTCGGAATCTTGCGGCGAGCGGGAGAGGAGTCCGGCCTCCGCATCGTGTCGATCGAGACGCTCGCGCGGTTCCTCGCCTCGCTCGGCGAGCGCGGCCACTTCCCAGCCGCAATCGAAGGAGGACACACCGCGCAGCTCAAAACGTTGCTGTTTGAGATGGGGGAAAAGTTCCGCGTGCTGCTGCAGGAGAAGACCGGATGAATGCTTGGAAACTCACGCCTGTGGGCTTCCAAACGATGTTGCGCCTGCTGCGAAAAAGCTCAGTACAAATAAAAACGGCCCCGATTTCTCGGGGCCGATTGGTTGAACTCGAACTAGCGAGCCCGCTAAAACTACTTCTTTTTCTTCGGAGCAGCTTTCTTCTTCGCGGGGGCTGCTTTCTTCTTGGTTGCGTTCTTCATCGATTGATTCTCCCTTTACATCAAATTTCGCGCCACTCGTGGGAGAGCGCGGTTGTGTCCCCTTTATAAGGTGCTTTGAATTGAAAGTCAAGAAAAAAATGCAGTTCGAGTTTTTCGCTGCGGCGCTCGCTTCCGCCGATTCGTCGCGTTCCATTCCATACATCAGAGCCCTGTCCCAATAAAACGCAAACGAGTAGAATTGTTGTTAATGTTTTCGAGGCCTGTTCATGCGGGTGCGGTGAGTTTGGTACTCGCGCTCCTCGCGATCACCGGCTGCGCGCGCAAGACCGCCGCGCATGTTCCGCAGCCGGTTCGCCCCGCTGCCGCGGGATCCACGGAAACTGGAATCGCGAGCTGGTACGGAGTTCCGTATCACGGCCGCCGCGCCGCTTCGGGCGAAATTTACGATATGGAGAAACTCACCGCCGCGCATCGCACCCTTCCGTTCAATACCTGGGTCGAGGTAACGAATCTTACAAACGGTAAGCGCGTCGATGTGCGCATCAATGATCGCGGACCCTTTGTCGACGGCCGCATCATCGATCTCTCTCACGCTGCTGCCCGTCAGATCAGCATGCTCGGACCCGGCATCGCGAAGGTGCGCCTCGAAGTGATCCTTCCTCCCGCGATCCCGCCCGTCGCTGTGCCCGCCGAGCCCAGTCCAAATGATATGCCGGCTCGCAACCCCGTCCCGTCGCCCGGCGCGGTTACTCCTCAACTCGCTCCCCAGCCCACCCCGATCTCTCCCACGGATCGCAATCCGATGAATGACGAAACACCTGAGTCGAGCACCTCGCCATCGGCTCTGGGAGATCTGAACACCGCTGACTCGAACGGCGGCGCTCCGCACCCCGGCGGATCGAATACCGCCGGGCCAGTGAATCCCGAATCCGCAACTGAGCCGGATCGCGGCGCATCAGACCGCGCCCGGCCTTCCGGCGCAACAACGAACGGTCTCGAAAAAGGCAATGCCACGCCCGCCAACCGCCCGGGTACCCGCAGCAGTCCGAACCCAGTGACCAACCCTTCCACGCGCGGAACAAATTCGTACACCGTGCAAGCCGGTGCGTTTCGCGATCGAGCGCGCGCCGAAGCGCTCCAAGCGTCGCTCGTTAAAATCTTCGGCGACTCGCGAGTGCTCACGACTGCCGGCAATCCTCCGCTGTGGCGCGTCCTGGTCGGCCGGAATTTGTCGGCGCAGGATGCCGGCGATCTCGCGGCGCGAATCCGACGCTCCGGCGGAGATGCCGCCGTGGTCCCGGAACCATAGTCACGGAAATGGGACAGGGACATCTGTCCCAAGCCGGCAAGGATCATCAAGGAACCAAAAACCCGTTAGTGGCGAGTGGACAGATCTGCCTGTCCCGGTTCCCCATCCGGCCCGCGTCTTCCCACCGAGGGACATCTGTCCCAAGCCGGCAGAAACTCAATGAGTCACAATACGGTCACCGGCGCGTAGACAGATGTTCCTGTCCCGGGTCCCGCGAAAAAGGCTGTACGTCTCCATTTTCGGGAGACTCGGCGCTCGTGCCGAGCCGCGACCGTCAGGAAGCGGACGTTCTGAAAAGAAGCTTCCTTAAATGACCGCTCCCTCACGGTCACGGCGCGGCTGGTTCGCCGGTTCCTTATTCGGGCTCGACCGGAACATGCTGGGAAATCTACGGCGATTGGGAGCAGGATCCTGCAAAATTGCGCGCGGATTTTGTTCCATCTGCTGGGCAGCGAGTCCTCTTTATAAGGATGTGGATCAAGGCCCGTGGAGCATAGCTCCGTAGTACCCCCCTCTTCTGAGGGGATCGCCTACCCGCAAGGGACCTACCCCTCTTATCCCTTAGGGGGTCTTGAGGAAGTTTCAATTCGACCTTAGAGTTTATCTTTGCCCAACGCACTCTACAGTAAGCAAGCGCACTTTGGCGGTTCCTGAGGAGATACCCGAGGACCGCTTTCTGCACCCGGAGCCAGAATGAACGCGAATTTTGATGAAACCCGGCACGTCTTGGTAGGCCAATCGCCTCGCGCGCGCCAGGTTTTACGTCTCATCGAGAAGTTAGGAAAATGCCGGTGGCCAGCGCTCCTGCTGGGCGAAACGGGAACGGGGAAAGAGGTGGTCGCCCGGGCGATCCACACCATCAGCCCCGACGCCCCGTTTGTCACCATCGATTGTTCCTCCATGGTCGGACCCCTGATGGAGAGTGAGCTCTTCGGGCATGTGAAAGGCGCGTTCACCGGAGCCGCGACCGCCAAAACCGGATTGATCGAAAGCGCCCACGGGGGCACGGCGTTCTTCGATGAAATCGGCGAATTACCTCTCGACCTGCAGGCAAAGCTTCTGCGCGTGCTCCAGGAAAAGGAATTTCGTCCGTTGGGATCGCTCACCACCCGGCGATCCGATTTCCGGATCATCGCCGCCACCAATCGCGACCTCGCAAAAGAAGTGGAAAAGGGTACGTTCCGCCGCGATCTCTTCTTCCGCCTGAACGTCATCAATATCCGCCTGGCCCCTCTGCGCGAACGCAAAGAAGACGTACCCACATTGATCAATCACTTCCTCACGCGCGTGGGCGGCAACTATTCGGTGACGGCGGAAGCCCTCGAAGCGATGCTCTCCTACGATTGGCCGGGTAACGTCCGCGAACTCGAAAATTGTATCCAGCACATGGTGGCGATCAACTCGGGACCGCTGCTCCACTTGGCGGACCTACCCTCCAATCTGCAAAATCACCTGCTGCAAAAGAAATCGCAATATCTGATGGCCGCCGCCACCACCCACACGTTCGCGAACGACGGCGCCGCAGCCGCACCAGCCATTTCCGAATCCGATTACGTCGCTGCCGGCATTCCCGGAGTGATCCCGCTGACCGAATTGGAAAAGCGTGCCATCATGAACGCGCTCCAGTACACCAAAGGGGACCGCGCTGTGGCCGCTCATCTTCTGGGGATCGGCCGCACGACCCTCTACCGCAAGTTGAAAGAGTATCAGCTCGCCGATTGATCCGAGTCCCGTTTCGGAGCCCCGAAGAGCCGCAGACCCCGGCACTTCCTTTCTGAACCTCGCCGCTTCCTGGAAAAGCCGGACCTTTGTGAGAGGCAGAACTTCCTGAGAGGTAGAACAGGGAGATCCCACTATCGTTCATGAATCTTAGGCTCCTTCTCGTCGAGTCCCAGCCGGAAACCGCGCTGTTCCTCCAGGACGTCCTAACCGAATCGGAAGATGCCCGTCACTGGGGTGTCTGGGTGCGCACGGAAATGGTTCACGCTTCGTCGTGGCCTGACGCGACAGCCGTGCTCGCCAACGAAACGTTCGACGTCATCCTCCTTTCACTCGACCTCGACGATAGCCGGGGATCGGAAACGTTCCGCCAGGCCCAGACCGTCGCGCAGCAGGTTCCGGTGGTCCTCCTGGTTTCGGAGGAGGATGTGCAGCTCGCCACCCGCCTCATCCGCGACGGTGCGCAGGATTTCCTCGTCAAAAGCGACGTTGACTGCCGGCCGCTGGTCCACGCGATCCGCAACGCCATCGAACGGCACCGCCTGCTCTCGGCTGCGCGCGCGGCGGCGTTCAACGATTTCCTCACCGGTCTCCCCAACCGCAACAGCTTCCTCACCTATGCGAGCCGCGACCGGAAACTCGCGGAGCGCCTGGGTGTGCGCCTGATGGTGATGATCGCGGAACCGCGCAACCTATCCGAAATGGCCACCAACTTCGGAGAACAGCGGCGCGATCTGGCCATGGTGGAAGCTGCGGATCATCTGCGCAGCCTCATCGGTCCCACGGACCTGGTGGCGCGCATCGGCGACGTTCGCTTCGGTCTCTCTATCTTCGATACCGATGCCGAATCGGTGGAAGCGGCCTGGGCGCGAATTCACGCGGCGACCTCGGAGCATCGCATCCAGATCGGCGCCGCTATCTTCGACGACTCCAACAGCGCTTCGCTCGACGTTCTGCTCGAACAGGCCGCAAGGGACCTCACTCCGGCCGCGGCTGCCATGCGACGATAGCAGTCGAGTGCCCATCGCTCTCGACGCGACCTACAGCATTGGCCGAAATCTCTCCGGCGTTGGTGTGTACTCCCGCGCGATTCTTTTCGGCTTGGCGCGGGCCCATCCCGAAGAACGGTTTCAATTCTGCTACCGCCCGCATCGCTTCCTGCGCTCGTTCCGGGATAGCCTTCCACGCAATGCCGGCCGGAGACTGCTCTCTGGAATTCCGCGCGCGCGATTGTTCCACGCCTTGAACCAACGCGTCGATGCACCCTCCACTCGCCGCGGTCTTGGCCAACGCGGAGCAGGGGGAACAAAAGTGGTCTCTACGTTTCACGACCTGTTCGTCCTTGCAGGCGATTACTCGAGCCTCGAGTTCCGCGCCCGGTTCGCGGCTCAAGCGCGCGAAGCCGCCGCGCGAAGCGACATGATCATCGCCGTGTCGCAATTTACGGCGTCCCAGGTGGTTGAACTCCTCGGCATCGAATCATCTCGAATCCGCGTGGTGCATCACGGCGTCCACGTTCCCCTTCCGCTTCCTGTGCCGGTTGCCGACGCCGACCCGCCCCGCCGCGAGAATCTGGTGCTCTCCGTCGGCGCGATCCAGCGTCGAAAGAATACGGCTCGCCTCGTGAAGGCGTTTGAAGCGATGCCGCAAGGATGGCGTTTGGCGCTCGCTGGCTCGCCCGACGGCTATCGCGCGGCTGAGGAGCTTGAGGCGGTGGAGAAGAGCCCACGGCGCGCGGATATCGCGGTGATGGGATACGTGAATGAAACGGAGTTGGACGATCTCTATCGCCGCGCGAGCATCGTCGCATTTCCTTCGCTCGATGAAGGCTTTGGCTTTCCGGTGCTCGAAGCGATGGCGCACGGCGTTCCCGTGGTCGCTTCGAACCGGTCGGCCGTGCCCGAAGTCGCGGGCAACGCCGCGATTTTAGTAGACCCGTTCGAGACCGGAGCCATCGCGGACGCTCTCGAGCGGCTCGCCTCCGATCCGCAGCTTCGTGAGGATCTGGCGCAGCACGGCCGCGAACGCGCGCGGGAATTTACGTGGGAATCCGCGGTCGAAAAGACATGGCGGGTTTATGCGGAAACCTAGCCTTGCGAGCCCATGCGTCAGCGCGGGGTTCGTCCGATTCCAAGCCCCATGCGTCAGCTTGGGGCTGCGTGGAATAATGGCACTGTCGAAATAGCCCCAGGCTCACGCCGTGGGGCTCGCACGTGGGGCTCGCGCGCGGTTCCGATGATCGCGGCGGTTCAGATTCGTGATCTTGCGAGTTCTTTTGCGTGACCGTGAGCATCCCGATGAAGATCACCCAGATGCACTCCCGTAATATCCAGCGCGATGGCTCCGCTGACCAGAAGCGGCAGGGTCACGATGCCCCACAGCACCAGTGAAAAGCGCGCCGCTTCGGCGGGAACCACATTGAAAATCCGCACCAGGCTTTCGGTCGTCAGGAACTGGAACAACCCCAGATTGGCGGGCGCCTGCGGAACGACGCTGCCCAAGCGAAGAATCACCATCAGCCCGAACGCGGTACCGAGCGACAAATCGAAACCGTAGCCGCGAAACGCCGCATAAATAGGAATCACCTGCAGCAGCAGATACGGCAGGCTTTGCAGGAAGGCGAGATACAGATATCGGGAATGCCCGATTAAGCCCAGATCTTCGATCAGAATCCGCAGCTGCTTGCGCCACCTGCTCTTGACTCCGGGAGGATCCGACAAAGCAGCGTGAGTCTGCTGCTTGTGGAACATCGCCAGGCCGATCACGACGGCCAGGCTCAGGACCATGACGCCGAGCCAATATCCGGTGTCGACCAGATAGTGCATGTGCCTCGGAATGGGAATGAACTTCAGCGTCAGAAAAAGAAACAGGCACAGCCAAATGCCGTCGAAAATACGCTCGATCAGCGCGCTTGAGAGCGAGACGGAAAACGGAAGTTTGGTATCGCGCGCCAGGACGAAACAACGTAGCAGTTCGCCCACGTGGAACGGCAATACTTCATTGGAGAACAGGCCCACGTAAATCGCCCGGGTGGCTTGCCTAACCGTCACGGGCACTACAGGACGAAGCAGCAGGCTCCAACGGATGCCTTGCAGTAAATAGACGGTGAGTCCGGCAACCACGGCAAGGCCGACCCACCACCAGTCCATGGTGGCCAGGTCTTCCTTCAGCTCGCCCAAATGAGCGCCGCGCAGGCTCCAGACCAGACAGCCGAGCGAGAGCAGATTCGCCGCGACGAGGACCATGAGCGAACGGGTACGGCTGGAATTCTTCTCACCCAAACCCCCATCATAGCGCCGCAACGCGATCGCGGAGTCTTGGGCGGATTCACTCAAGGACATGGATCTGTTACAACCCGTTTATGGAATTCCGCGTCATCCGGCGGCGGCTTCCAGGCTTTTCAGTTTCGCCGCGAGTGTCGTGCGCTTCAGACCCAGCATTTCGGCCGCGGCGGTTTTGTTGCCGCCGGCTTTGCGCAGCGCCTGCTCCAGAATTTGCCGCTCGATGCGGCCCAGGGTCTGCTCGTAATCCAGACCCGAATCCGGAACGGCGACGATCGTTTCCGAGGCCGATTGTGCGCGGCGTGGTGTGGCTGCGGGCAGGTCGAAATCCGAAGGATAGAGAACTTCGCGGCGGCCGCTCATCGCCACGGCCATCTCCATGGAATTTTCCAGTTGCCGCACGTTGCCGGGCCAGGAATAGGATGCCAGGCGCGCCAGTGTTTCCGGTGCGAGCGTGCGCACGGGGATATTCTCCTGCTGGCAGATCTTCGCCGTGAAATGATGAGCGAGGGCAGGAATATCTTCCAGGCGTAGGCGCAGCGGCGGCGTCGAGATGGGCGCGACATTCAGACGATAGTACAAGTCCTCGCGGAATTTGCCTTCGCGGATGCGTGCCGCAAGATCGACGTGCGTGGCCGCGATCACGCGCACGTCCGCGCGAATCGTCTCCGAACTCCCGATGCGCTGGAACTCTTTCTCCTGCAGAACGCGCAGCAGCTTGGTCTGAATGTCGAGGGGAAGATCGCCGATCTCATCCAGAAACAACGTGCCGCGATGCGCCTGTTCGAAACGGCCGACGCGCTGCTGGATCGCGCCGGTGAACGCGCCCTTCACGTGACCGAACAGCTCGGCTTCGAGCAGGCTTTCGGGCAGCGCATTGCAGTTCACCGCGACCATCGGGAATTGCGCGCGCGGGCTGGCCATGTGGATCGCTCTCGCCACCATTTCTTTGCCGGTGCCGGTTTCGCCGGTGATCAGTACGGTGCAGCGGCGTTCACCGATCAGACGGATCACTTCGGCGGTACGCTCCAGGGCGCGGCTTGAGCCCACCAGCATCTTTCGCCACGGTTCCTCATTGGACTCGGCCGCTCTCCGGCCGCGGTTGTATTCGGCGGCTGATTCGATCATCGCGACCATGTCCGTCCCTGAGTCCGCAACATTGTGCGCGCCGAGGTGCACGTAGCGTGCGGCGTCGGTGACCGATGCGGACGCGTTCCGCACCAGCAACGGAACATCGCTCCGCAGACGCAGCAACTGCTCGAGAAGATCTTCGACACTCCATTCGTCGAGGGGCGCGTCAATCACGCCGACATCGAACGACGATCCTTGCATCTGTGCGAGACCTTCCGCTCCGGTGGAGGCTGGTTCCACAGACCAGGCGGGCGGCAAGCCCGAAGGGGCATTTGAGGCGATCCATAAAACCTTTGGGGCGTCGTACGTCAAAATCTTGTCTCCGACAATCCATCGGCGCTCGGGCGAGCGGCAATATTGCGGAGAAAGATTAGTCCTTCACGAATTCGAGCGATAAGCCGACTGGTAGAAAGACGAGTCTGGTGCGTTCCTTAAGAAGTGGTTCCGTTTCGGAATCAAAGCCCTCTTGATCAAAATCTATGGAAGGCCCTCCCCGTTTGATCACCCTCAAAACGGAAACGGGACTGCGTTATCGACCGAGCAGCACGACGCCCATCGTTCAGTAGCGTTTGCGCCCGGGTGCCCTCGAGGACTCCAGCGCGTAGCGGTACGGGAGGCCGACAGGAGCCTCCGCACTCTTGGGCTCACTTTAACCTAGATGGGAATGTGACTGAAAGAGACGCGTGGTCAAGTGACTGAGTTCACGCGAGAAGAAACAGGGATTGCCTCGGTGATGCGATTCCGTCTGATATGGATCGACGTCGTATGGGGACTCGAGACCGCCGCTGTTGAAGGGGACAGATAGGATGAGCGGGCTGGCCTCTCATCAGCGGCGGTAAGCTCGCTGGTGAAACGTAGGCGCACTCCATAGAGGGTGCAGAAAGAGACCAGCCATGAAAAAGAATATCACTCCTGTTTCTGAAATCCCCGAGCTCACCATCGGACTCGACCTGAGCGATCGAACCGCGCAGTACTGCGAACTCGACGCGGCGGGGAGGATGCTCGGCGAAGGGCAGATCAAACTGAACCACACCGCGTTGCGCCGATATCTTTCGGGGAAGCCAACGGGCGCCCGCGTGGCGCTGGAAACGGGCGGACAATCGGCGTGGGTGCGCGAGCTGATTGAAGCGACGGGGCATGAAGCCGTGGTGGCCCATGCGCGCGATCTGGAAGCAGTGACCGGGCGCAGCCACCGCAGCGACCGGCACGACGCGCGGCAACTCGCTCGGCTGGCACGCGTGGATGCGGGACTGTTGCATCCGGTGGAGCTGCGGCGCAGCGCCGAACAAGCCGACTTGTTTGTCATTCGGGCGCGGGCGGCGCTGGTGGAGGCTCGCACGAGGTTGATCAACCTGGCGCGCGGAGCGGCCAAGACGCTGGGCTGCCGGTTCCCGTCGACAGCCTCGCACTGCTTCGCCGAAAGAGCGCGAGCGGCGGTTCCTGAAGCGCTGGAAGCCGCGTTGCTGCCCCTGCTCAACGTGCTGGAGCAGATCGCCACCGAGATCGTAGGGTACGACGAGAAGATCGAGGCGCTGGCCCAGGACCGGTATCCGGAAACCAGATGGCTCCAGCAGGTGCCCGGAGTGGGAACGCTGACCGCGCTCACGTTTGTGTTGACGGTGGCCGCTCCGGACCGCTTCGCGCACAGCCGCGATGTGGGCCCGTTTCTAGGCCTGGTGCCGCGGCGCCGGCAGAGCGGCGAACAAGATCCGCATTTACGCATCACCAAATGCGGCGATGGCTACTTGCGCAAACTGCTGGTGCAATGCGCGCACGTGGTGATGGGGCGATTCGGTCCCGACAGCGCGTTGCGGCGCTGGGCGCTTCAGCACGCGCAGCACAGCCGCACGGCGAAGAAACGCACGGTAGTGGCGGTAGCGCGAAAACTTGCGGTGTTGCTGCATCGCCTGTGGCGCCGCCAGGAAGTGTTTCAATCGTTCCCGATGGCTGTCGCGGAGCTCGCCACGATGACCTAACGGGTCGATTGCCTGATCCAAGGTGAGCGCCTCGAGTTCTGGCGACTGCGCGAGTCTGGCAGGTCCGTTTGGCTCACCCCATCCGAGGCCGTGGGACAGATTGCAGCGCCAGCTTCCA
>Ga0182030_10017181_pt1 | contig 13989 bp, 13 predicted proteins | sample 812S3MmetaG_FD_121299 | JGI IMG/M metagenome (GOLD analysis project Ga0182030, IMG submission 121299) | Permafrost microbial communities from Stordalen Mire, Sweden - 812S3M metaG (Illumina Assembly) | ecosystem: Environmental > Terrestrial > Soil > Wetlands > Permafrost | place: Sweden...
CGTTTCGCCGCCTTCCTTGATGACTTGGATGAAGCCGCACATCAAATCGCTGGTAAACAGGCGCGCGATCGTCTTCTTGCGGTCGCCTTGCTCGGGTTTGGAATACCGAAACTCTTGGAGTTCTGCTTTGTATTGCGGCAGTTGAGCGAACGAAAACTTGCTCTTAAGCAAATCTCGCGTTTCCGGGTCGACGATCTTCATACCAGGAACTCCCTTCCCGCGTCCAAGCGGCGAAATTTCATACACTAAACTCCGTCGCCGTCAAGCGACGCGGAATAACACCGAATTTAAACATCGCAGCAAAGACGGGATCGAGCAGCGTCGGATCGAGCGACGTCCCGTAGTTGATTCGCGTCGTAGCCAGCACCGTCTCGAGGGGTACGTTCGCTACCGTCGCCAGGATCGGCGCCGACAGGTTCTGGTGTGCGTTAGCCCAGCGAGCCGTATCGTAAATCACGTCCACGTAACGCTTGACGAGTGCACGGTTGTCTTGAAGATACGCCTTCGAAGTAAACCAGCTCGAGATCAGAAACTGTGGAGCGATCGCATCAAAGGGAATGGCGAGCACGCGTAACGTCTTGTCGCGATTTTGCGATAGATACGGTTCTGCGACGAAGCCGGCTGCGACCGTCCCACGTGCGATAGCAGCCGCCATTTGCGTGAGCGGCAACTCAACGAAGTTGAGTTGGTCGGACGTCATCCCGTTGCGCTCGAGCCAGGTCCAGAGAGCGATCTCCGTGATTCCGCGAAGGCTTAGCACGGCAACCGTCTTACCGATCAGATCGTGCGGCGCTCGGATAGGCGAGTCGATCGCGACGCAGAGCGCGTCCTCAGGCTTCACCGACCGATGCATCCCCGCGCCTGCGACCAAGACGAACGGAGCGCCTTTTACGATCGCGGTACCCAGGCTGACGGTGTCCGAAATGCCGATGTCGAGCGATCCACCCAGAAGTGCCGGCATCATCGTCGGTCCGCTTGGAAACTTTGTGATGGTGACGTCGAAGCCGGCCTTCTTAAACGTTCCCAGCGAATCCGCGTAAAACGGTTCGGCAAAGCCGTCCGCAAACGTCGAGCCGATCCGGAGCATCGGCGTTTCGGCTTGGGCGAGATTCGGAAGCGCTACGGCAAATCCGGCTGCTGCAGTCCCGCGCAGCAAGCTGAGGCGTGACGGCATCTTATCGATCCCGCTACTTCGATTTAACGGACAGCAGCACGGCTTCCGGATCGGCAAAGATATGTTCGCATAGCGGACAGCTTCGTTTAGCTAGTTCGAGCCGCGTTTTACTTTCGGGCGCCGCGCCCAGCGGATACGGCGCGAATTGCGGATTCTTGTTGGCAATACGCTGAAGGTCTGCTTGAAATTTTTCCACGCTCTCGACCGTGAACCCGAGATGATCGACGCACGGTGCCTGAATCGCCGTCCCCGAATAATCCGTGATCTGCCAGGGCATGATTACCATCGTTATGTGACCGTCGGAGAGGTACACGTTCGGGTCGCTTGAGTCTTTGCCGAGCTCCTCAAACGTGAAGAGCTCTTGATAGAACTCCGCCGTCTCGCGATGGTTGAGCGTACGCAAGGCGAAGTGGTCGACGTAGCGCGGCTGCAGCTGGGGCTTCTCCGCATACACGCCTGCGCGCTCGCGGCGTGATAGGTCGAACGGGTTACCATCGGGGTCGTGAGTCGTTACGCCGGCAAACGGACGGCTTTCCGGACGCTGCACCCACTTGACCTTAGGGTATTTGGTACGCAACAGTTCGAGCACGGTTTCGACATCCGCGATTTCAAATCCGAAGTGATCGAGACGCGCCGATTTCGCAGCACTGCGCGAGTTGAAATTCAATCCGACGTAGCCGTCGCTCACGGCAATGGCGCTCAGCGACTCCCACTTCGGTGACGTCGTCATTCCAAACATGTGCTGATAGAACTTCGCAGCCCGCGTATAGTTCTCACTCGTGATTGCCAAGTGATTGATCTTCACAGCGCTCGACATAAAAATTCATATTCGGCGCCTGATTTTGCCCCCCTGTGGCTACGATCTTCCGGCGTTGCCGGATCGGCCATGTTACCCCAGGAATTTCGGACTTTTACCGGTAATTCTCAAGATCGCGCTAACCTTGGGGGCAGCATCGATGCAACTGATTGAGACCGCACCGCCGGCGAGCAAGCCTGCGACCAAGCTTCTTCCCCTGAATATCGCGTTCAGCGATTACGATCGCACTCGACCGCTGGTCGACGGACGCGTCGTCCCCGAAGGCATCGCGCCGAAGTACGTGCTCGACGACATCGCCCAGTTTTGCGTGCGGCCCGTCTATGAAGAGTTCGACGTCGCCGAGATGTCGTTCTCGTGGTATGTGTCGGCACGCGGCCGCGGCGAGCCGGTTATCGCGCTGCCTATCTTTCCGTTGCGCATGCCGGTCCACGCGTACATGTTCTGCCGCAGCGATTCGCCGTATACGAATCCGCGCGAACTGCGCGGCAAAAAGATCGGCGTCATGGGCTATCGCTTGACCGTCAACCTGTGGTTGCGCGGCATCGTGCAAGATCACTTCGGTGTGAAGCCCGATGAGATGTCGTGGGTCTCGACGTTTGCCACCGAAGGCGCCGGCTTTAAATATCCGCCGGGGCTCGACGTCACCGTTATGCCGGATGCCGATCCGGAGCAACTGCTGCTCGACGGCACGGTCGACGCGGTGTATTCGCCGGTCGTCTTATCCGGCATCATCAAAGGCGATCCGCGTCTGCGCCGTCTGTTTCCCGATTCGCGCGCCGAGATGCTCGCATATTATCAGAAGACGAACATCTTGCCGATCACGCACACGATCGTTGTGGGCGAAGCGTTGCTCGCGCGCGAGCCTTGGATCGCCGACCATTTGTTGACGGCGTTTCGCGAAGCTCAGCGAGTCGCCGACGAATCGTATCTCGAGACGAAGTACCTCAGCCAGTTCGACGCCGTCCTCAGCGTCGAGGCACAGAACCGCGATTTCGGTACAACGCAATACGTGCATGGCCTCAAGCGCAACCGGCACATCGTCGATACGTTCGTGCGGTATGCACACGAGCAGGGCTATATCGCGAAGCTGCCCGACGTCGACAAATTGTTCGCGCCCGTGAGCAACGACTAGCTTCGTCTGGTAATTGCCGCCGCGACCTCGCCAAGTACGGTGAGGGAGCGACGGACATCGCGAATGAAGCGCGCAGCTGCCACTGGTCGCGATGCGAAGGCGCGCGCGAGGTGCAGCGGACGGATCGTACCGTCGGCGGTGAACGCATCTTCGATCGGCGGCAAGTCGAAGCTCGGGTCATCGCTGACCACGCGGACGATCAGCGAGGGGCAGCCGCGGGCTGCGAGCGCGCGTGCGACGTGCGTGCCTTCCATGTCGACGGCTTGGGCTCCGTACGCGGCGGCTAATGCCGCGCGTTCGGTTGCGCGCGTTACGACGTGGTCGATCGTGCAGCCGTGCACGAGCTTTGCCGACGGGAGCGTCGCCTGCATGGCTTGCACGAGCTCGTTATCGAACGCGTACAGCCCAACCTCGTCGACAACGTCGCGGAAGATCGCGATGTTGCCCGTGCGCAAGTCTTGTGGCTGTCCCTCGACATGCTCGGGATGACAAAGGGGGGAGACGGCGGTGGGGGTGGGGGCGGTGGCGGTGGGGAGTGCGCCGCATAGGCCCATCACGATGATGAGGCCGGTCGGGAGTTCCTCCGGCAGCGTCGCTGCGTGCGCTCCGGCGCGCGTTGCAATGACGGTCGCGTTGGGCGCCGCTCGTCGTATCGCACGTTCTTCCGCACCTTGCGGGACGAGTAGCGCCGGCGTTGCTAACTCCGCGGCGATGGTAGTCAACGAGGAAGGGCTGTTACAGCCGGGCTGATGAGGTCCTTTGCCGCCAGCGGCTGCGGGATCGCGTGGTATTTATACGCCATGTCGAGTACGGGCTGCACGTGCACCGGATCGAGCACGTCGCCGTAACGCGTGTGCACGGTGTTCTTGAGCGCATCGGCCGTTACGCCGGAATATTTCTCGAAGATGCCGGCGGCGAGCGCCGGGTTTGCGTTAGCCCAGCGCTGCGCGTCGCGCATGGCCAGCGCGAACTTCACCGCGAGCTGCGGGTTTTTCGCGATCCAGTCGTCCGACCCGAACCAGGCCGTTTCAACGTAGGCTCTCCCGACGATATCCAAGGGTGCGGCCACGATGCGGCAATCGGTGAGCGAACCCGACAGCGTCGGCTCGGTAAGCACGTAGGCATCGATCGTGCCGCGCGCGACCGCGAGCGGCGCGCTTGCCGACGGCATTTCGACGAACTTCACGCTGCCGAGATCGCCACCATTTTGTTCGAGCCAGGCGTTGGTCGAGATACGGCTTATGCCCTCGAGTGACGGCACGCCGATCGTTTTGCCGTTGAAGTCGCGCGCCGCCTGAACTGGCGACGTCTTTGCCACGATGATGCCTTGAGTCGGCTGCGAATCGATCCAGTACGCGCTCGGCGCGAGCAAGCTGATCTTGATGCCGTGTTCGCGTGCCGCGGCGATCGAGACGAGATCGGCTTCGCCGCAGTCGAGCGTGCCGCCGCTGACCGCCGCGACGACCGCCGCGCCGCTGCCCTTACTTAAGGTCGTGATCACCGCATCGAGACCCACGCGCTTGAAATAGCCCATGTCTTGCGCGTAGTACACGCCGGCATTGCCCTGTTGCCCCGGCGTGCCGATCTTCATGCTCGTGGCTTCGGCCGTTTGCGCCCATGCCGGCGCGCCCGACGCCGCGACACCGGCGATAGCAACGGCGTTACGCACGAACGCGGCTCTAGAAACGGGCAAGCCGTTCGTCCTTCAGAACCTCTTGCCAATCCAGGTCCTTCGGTATGAGATGATCGAGCGCGCGCACGCGCTGGTAGTCGGCGGAATCCGCGCCGCGCGGCGTACGGCCCGCCGCCACCTCATCGGCGCCTTCGAGCAGCAGTTGGCGCATCACGATGATCGCGCGGTCGGTCGTCCCGAGATGCTCCTGGGAGCGGTCGACGATCGGTCCCATCCCTTCTTGTAACGCGACGTCTTGCGTGCTGACGCCCCGAATGCCCGTGAACGTCGTCGTCTTCTGCAACTGCCGGTCGATCATGTAATCGTTTTCGAGTGTCTGCTTGCTGCGGAACGCGTGCTCGGGATCGAGGTGCTCGGGACCGCGGCCGTTGTATTGTTCGACGTGCGCAGCGTACGCGGGCGTCACCGGGTGTTCGAAATCGTAGGAGTACATCCAGTTGTAGGTGCTCGTGTGCGTGTCGTCCATCGGTACCCAGAAGTGACCGTTGATCGTCGGCATGAGATCGGGGATCGTCGGGTCTTGGATGCGGCCGCGAATTTGCGTCACCGGCATGATGTAGTGATAGAGCCGCACCCACTGACGATCGCCGAGCGTGCGAATGCCGGTGTAGTTGTACCCGTAGGGCGTGCGTTCGACGTTGATCTGCGGGACCAGCGCTTCGTAGTTGCGCAAGAAACTGCGATCGCCGATCGTCAGGTTGTGCATGATCGTCGCATGCGAGGAATCGAGGCCGCCTTCAAGCGCCTGCAAGTAGTTGCAATCCTGGAATGTCTTCGAAACGAACCGGTGCGTCGATGGCGCGCGGCAGAATTCGTAGTCCGGATACGGCGGTTGCAGTTCCGGCGGCCCGAGGTAGGCCCACGCGATGCCGCCGCCTTCCCAGACCGGATATGCGGCGATGGTGACCTTCGTTTTGAAGAGGCTATCCGGCGGCTCCGACGGCATGTCGACGCACGTTCCGTTGCGATCGAACTTCCAGCCGTGATACACGCAGCGTAATCCGCACTCTTCGTTGCGGCCAAAGAACATCGGGGCACGCCGGTGCGGGCAGAACGCGTCGACGAGGCCGATCGCGCCGGTCGAATCGCGAAACGCGATCAGATCTTCGCCCAGCAGCTTCACGCGCAACGGTGCGCCGTCGTTTTCCGGGAGTTCGTGCGACAGAAATGCCGGCAGCCAGTAACGCCGGAACAGGTTACCCATCGGCGTTCCGGCGCCGACGCGGGTGATGCGTTCGTTCTCTTCCGCGGAGAGCATCAGTTCATGCCCACGGTGAAAGGGCGCTCGCGCATGGTGGTGCGGCGGAGTTCGCGCGGGACGCGGGTGTCCGGAAACGCCGGTGCGCGGTGCATGACCGCCAGGTTATCCCAGATCACGACGTCGCCGGCTGTCCACGCATGGCGGTGGACGAACTGCGGCTGCGTCGCGAAATCGATCAATTCGGCCAAGAGCGCGCGGCCTTCGTCGACCGGCATGCCGATGATGTGCGAAGCGTGCGAGGCGACGTAGAGCGACGTTCGGCCGGCGCGTTCGTGGACGAGCGGATGTTGCGCCGGTGGCGCTGAGGCGAGCTCTTCTTCGGTCGGATCCGGAAAGCCGACGCGCTTTTTCGAATACCAGAGCGAGTGCTCGGCGACCAGACCGGCGATCTTTTCTTTCATGCTCGGCGGCAACGCGGCGTAGGCGGAGCGCATGTCGGCATATTCGGTATCGCCGCCCGCCGGCACGATGTGCGCTGAAAGTGCTGAATACGTGGCGCGGTTGATGTTGAACGATACGTCGGTGTGCCACTGCTGATCGGCGCGCCGGAACATCGTCGTGCGGTGGTTCTCATCGAAGAGGTCGCCGTTCTCATCGAGGTTGCTGACGTTGATGATCTCGGGATACGGCACGCGCGCGTGCAACTTCACTTGACCCGTCACTTTGAGGATCGGCGTCGGCTGCATCGGGCCGAGGTGGCGGCTGAACGCGATGTGCTGCTCGTTGGTCAGCGGTGCGGGATGCGGAAACACGCATACCGCATAGCGATCCATGGCCGCAATGATTTCGGCAGCGCTCGCGGCGTCGAGCGGCTCGCGCAAATCGACGCCCGTGATGCGCGCAGCAAAGGTCGGGTGCAGTTGCTCGGCCTGCAATCTGAACTTGTTCACTTTCAGGGGAATCATACGTCGTTCGGCAAAGCGTTGTCAATGGAATTAGCGGTCCCGGGCCGGCGCGAACGCAGTAAGCTCGAGAAGCGCCGCCGCATCAACGAAGCGGCACGCGCCGTGTTCACCGAGTTCGGTTACGAACGCGCGAACATGCGCGAGATCGCCAAGCGCGCCGGCGTCGCCACCGGCACGCTGTTTCTCTACGCTCCGGATAAACGCAACCTGCTGCTGTGGATTCTCAACGATGACTTGGACGACATTACCAAGACGTCGTTCGCATCATTGGCGGACGCACATCCGGACGGCGATCTCCTCGCTCAACTCGTGTTCGTCTTCGAGGCGCGCTACCATTACTGGGGCGCGGATCCCGACCTATCGCTGCGCGCGTTGCAAGAGCTGATCACTGAGCGCGACGTCCAAGCGACGCCCCCATCGCACATCGCCCCCTACTTGCAGCGGCGTGTCGTCTTGCACGAGCATATCGTTGCGCTCGTTCGGACGCAGCAGCGGCGCGGGCGGATCCGCCCAAGCGAAGACCCGGAAGGCGTTGCCCGGCTCATCCTTGCCGTCTACAATTCGGCGGTCCGCGATTGGCTGCGCGGCGGCGGCGTGAACGCGAGGCACGGGATTGATGAATTGCGCAATCTGCTGCGGCTCGGGTTGCAGGGCTGCGCCGTGCTTAGCGGACGTGGTGCTGGCGAAACGTCAAATTGATGCGCTGATCGTGCACGCGCGGATCCTTGCGTACGCGGTGTTCCCAGTAGCGCTGCGTTTCGCCGGCCATCACGACCAGGTCACCGTGCGCGAGGTCGAGCGCGATCGTACGCGGGCGCAGATCACTCTCGCGTTTGGGCCGCAGGTTGAATTCGCGCGTCGCTCCGAGTGAGAGCGAGGCGACGACCTTTCCACTGGCCTCGTGGTCGCCGTGCCAGGCGACGCTGTCGCGGCCGTCCCGGTAACGGTTCACGAAGACGTAGTCGAGGCCAGTAGCGAGCAGCGTCTCCAGCCGCGCGCGGACCACGAGCAAGAGCGGGGACCAGGGCTGGGACATCCGGTCACCCCGGCCGGCCGTTTCGCGCGGAACGGCGACCCGCTTCCCATACATCAGGCGGCTGTCGGCCGCGAAGCGGGTGGTCGCCAGCAGCTCAGCGACGAGCGCATCGCCCTCCTCAAAGCCGAGAAACGCCGGATAGAAGGCCACCTCGCCGTGCTCAGTTATGAGGGAAACCGGTTCCTCGAGGGCGCCGAATAGCGCTGCCTGTCGCATGCGAACGTATGTTCGATCAACGCGCGAGATGCTCCCTTCCGGATGCCTCAGACAAAAGTAATCTTCGTTAGAGAGCTCGTTTGCTTAGCGATCTAGCTGGAAGGGAATAAACAATCAGCTCCTTATCTATCTATTAGTACGATTTCGAACTCGTTGGGTGAGGGTGTTGCCCGTGTCGATTTTTTTCTGGTGCTTATTCCGGCTTCGGCCCGACACCGGCGCGTGAGTACGCCGCCGGTTGGCGGTAGCGAGCAGCGCATACCCGCGGCGGATCTTCTCCTGTTTTCACTTGACGGGCGGAGCTGTGCGATCGCCGCATCCGCGGTGGTCGAGATCCTCGCCGCTGTGGCAACGAGCCCCCTCCCCAGGCAACCCGGCTATATCGCCGGGGTCATCGACCTGCGTGGAACGGTGATGCCCGTCCTCGATCTGCGAGCCCGCTTTGGGTACCCATCGCGTCCGATGGAACTGACCGATCAAATGATCGTGGTTCGCGCGCGGCGCCGTTTGCTCGCGTTGTGGATCGATGAGGTCACGGCGTTTGCGGCCGGTGAAGACGTGGCGTGGACCGCGGCCGGCGGCCTCATCGCAGGCGACCGAAGCCTCGCTGGAGTGGCGTCCGACGCGGCCGGACTGGCGACGATTCACGACCTCGACGCATTCGTCGAACAGTGCGAGCTCGACGCCGTATTCGAGGCCACCGGCGCGTGAGTTGGAGCGAACGCGAATTCGCCACCATCGCCGCACTGATCACGCACGAGTTCGGCGTGACGTTTCCACCTACACGCCGCATCTTCGCCGAGGCCGCGATGCGGCGTGCGATCGGCCTTGCGCGCGAGCGCAACGCCGTGACCTATCTCGAGCGGCTACGGAACGAACCGGCGCTACTGCGGACCCTGATCGCCGAAGTTACGATCGGCGAAACGTACTTCTTCCGCGACGCCGAGCAATTCGAGGCGATCCGCACGATCGTGCTGCCTGACATCGTACGGCGCCGGATCGGGGATGCGCGGCTACGCATTTGGTCGGCCGGCTGTTCGACCGGCGAAGAGCCGTATTCGCTTGCGATCCTGCTCGACGAATGCGGCCTCGGCGATCGTACGTTGCTCCTCGCTACCGACGTGTCGAGCGCGTCGATCGAAACCGCGCGCCGCGGACAGTACGGCGCATGGTCGTTTCGCCGCGACGTTGCCGGCTGGCGCGAGCGCTGTTTCGAGCGCACCGGCAAGCGCTGGACGATCGCCACGGCTTTTCGCCGCATCGAGTTTATGGTGCACAACCTCATGCAACCGGCGCCCGCCAGCATCATTTCGGCCGGTGGTTTCGATCTGATCGTGTGCCGGAACGTGCTGCTCTATTTCGATCGCAAGACGGTCGAACGCGCGACGCACCTGCTCGCCGACGCGCTCGTACCCGGCGGCTGGCTCTTGATGAGCCCCACCGATCCGCCATTGCCGGACGAACTCGGGCTCGAGTCCGTCCTCACCCCGGCCGGGATCGCGTTTCGCCGGCCCTTACCGGTAATGGAAACCGTGCAGGTTGCGCAGCTCCCGCAGCTCGCTGTGCCCGTGACGATCCACGCAACGCCGTCGCGCCGCGTGAACGTGAGCCCGCGGCGCACGCCGGTTCGATCGCACGTCGATGCGGAAACATACGCCGTGCGCGCGTTGAATTTCCTCGACACGAGCCAACCGCATCAAGCCGCCGTATCGGCGCGCCGCGCACTTTTTCTCGACCGCTCGCTCGCGGTCGCGCACCTTACGCTCGCGCGCGCGTTACGATTGACCGGCAGCCGCTCTGCAGCGCAGCGAGCACTGCGGCGCGGCACCGCTCTGCTCGAGGCGCACGCACCGGAAGACGCCGTGCGCGGCGCCGGCGGCGCGTCCGCCGGAACGCTCAGCGCCGTCGCAGCGGCCGAGTTTGAGCTGCTCGTCGGCACCTCATCATGACGACGCTCTCAAGCGCGGAACGCCGGCAACACGTGGACGCCGTACTCGCCGAACGCGCGCGACTGCTCGCGCGGCCCGCCGTCGAAATCAGCGACGCTCCGACCGTCGAGCTCGTGCAGTTCGGCGCCGGCAACGAACGCTATGCCATCGAAGCGGCCCACGTGCTGCGGGTGGAGCGCTTGGGAAGCGTCACCCCGTTGCCTGGTGCCCCGCGGCACTTCGCCGGCATCACCAACCTCCACGGGCAGCTCGTACCACTGGTCGACCTGCGCGTTTTGCTCGGTGCAACGCCGACCACCGGCGGGACCTTCGGCGTCGTGCTCGGCGAGCAACGCGCCGAGATCGCTATCGTCGCTGAAACGCTACTGGAAATGCGCCTGGTGGTGCTCGACGCGCTCGGGCCGCAAGCGGCAGGGCGAACGCTCGTCCGCGCCATCTTACCCGACGGCTCCGCCGTCGTCGACGGTGCGGCGCTCATCGCCGACCCGCGACTCGTCGTCGGCGAGATCGTTTCCGACGCTACACTTGAGGAGGACGACCGGTGATTCATCGATGGAGTATTTCACGCAAGATCGCGCTGGGTTTTGCGCTCGGGCCGCTCGCACTCATCATCATCGGCTTCGTCGCTTATTTCAACACGAGCCGGCTGCTTGATTCGGAAAAGGTCCTCAGCAGTTCGTACGCGATGCGCGGCGCGCTGGACCGGATCGAAATCGATCTCGTCAACGCCGAAACGGGACAGCGGGGCTATCTCCTCACCCGTAACCAATCGTACCTCGAGCCCTACGACCAAGCGCGCGGCAAGCTGAACGCCGACATCGATAGCTTAGATCGTTCCGTTGCCGGCGAGCCGGCGCAGCAAGCCCGCGCCACCCAACTGCGCCCGATGGTCGCCGAGAAACTCAACGAACTACGCGACACGATCGAACTGCAACGCGCGCGCGGCACGGCCGCTAGTCTGGCGATCGTACGCTCCAACCGCGGCGAACTCATCATGAGTCAGATCCGCCGGCTCCTGAGCGATGCGCTCGCCGATCAGACGCAAACCGAGCGAACGCGCTACTCCGACGATCAGCAGACGGCCTATTGGTCGACGGCGGTCATCATCTATGGAACGGGGATCATGGTCGTCGTCCTGATCCTGGCCGGCGTCCTGCTGGCGCGCGCGGTCAGCGGTCCGCTTGAAGAAGCGGTTTCGGCGCTCACGTCGGCCAGCGCCGAAATTCTCGCCGGCACGACGCAACAGGCGGCCGGCGTTCAAGAACAGGCTGCCGCCGTCACCGAGACCGTGAGTACCGTCGAGGAAATTACGCAGACCGCCGAGAGTTCGAACGATCGCGCGAAGGCGGTTGCCGAATCGGCACTGCGTGCCGTCGAGAACGGGGTCGCCGGACGCCGCGCCGTTGAAGACACGGTCGCCGTCATGGGCGATGTGAAGACGCGCACCGAGTCGATCGCCAACAGCATTCTCGCGCTCGCGGAACAAGCACAGGCCATCGGCGACATCATCGCGGTGGTGAACAACGTCGCCGATCAAACGAATATCCTGGCGTTCAATGCGGCAATCGAAGCGTCGCGAGCGGGCGAGCAAGGCAAGGGCTTCGGCGTCGTCGCGAGCGAGATCAAGTCGCTTGCCGAACAATCCAAAAAGGCCACCGTCCAAGTGCGCCAAATTTTGGGCGAGATCCAACGAGCAACGAACAGTGCCGTCATCGCGACCGAGCACGGCGCCAAGACGGTCGATGAAGCGCTGCGCACGGTGAGCCAAGCGGACGAGTCGATTCGCTCGCTCACCGATATCGTATCCGACGCGGCGCGTTCGGCCACACAAATAAGCGCTTCGGCAAATCAGCAGAGTATCGGCATGGTGCAGATCCAACGCGCCATGCGCGACATCAGCGATACGACCTCACAGAACTTGGCCTCGACGCGACAGACCGAACAAGCCGCACGCGACCTCGATGCGATCGGTATCCGGCTGGCGGAGTTACTCCGGGGAGCAGCAGCCTAATCATCGTGAGTGCGAGCGGCGGTCCGTCGCGGTTAATCCGCATCTTCCTGAGCGAACTCGACGAGCGTCTAGGCACCTTTGACGCCGATTTAGTCGCAATCGAGAAGCCGTCGTCGGCCGAGGAACGTACCGAGATCGTTGCTCGGCTCTTTCGCGACGCGCACAGCCTCAAGGGCGCCGCAGCGTCGATCGGCGCCGGCGGCATCGAGATGATTTGCCAACAGCTCGAAGATACGTTGGCCGCACTTCGCAGCGGTACGCGAATCCTCGATGACGCTTGTTGCGAAGGACTCTTCGCGGGAGCCGACGCCCTGCGCGATGCCGGCCGGCTGCTCGCCGCGGAGAATCCCGCCGGCGCTCCGGTAGCCAGTCCCGTACCGGCACCGGCCGCCGGCCGCCGGCGCGACACGACCCTGCGGGTTGCGGCCGGCAAGATCGACGCGTTGCTCGAACAGAGTGGCGAACTGCTCGTCGCACATCACCGCACCCATGATCTGTACCGCGACGTCGTCGAGGCGGACAGCGCCGTACAACGCATGCGCGACGCGCCGGCGCGTACTGACCTGAGCCCGCAGCATCGACGCGAAGAGCTCCACGAACTCCATCGTTCACTCGAGCGAATCGCGGCCGCCATGCAGGCCGATCGCGCCTTGCTGCAGCGCGCCTCGAACGAACTCGACGACGGCATCCGCTCGATTCGCATGCTTCCGTTCGGCTACGCATGCGAGGGTCTCGAGCGCGTCGTGCGCGATGCCGCGAAGGCTACCGGCAAGCGCGTGCACCTCGACATCGTGGGCGCCGACGTCGGCGTCGATCGGGGCTCGATCGAGCGGTTGCGTGACCCGCTCGTGCAACTCGTGCGGAACGCGATCGACCACGGGATCGAACCGCCGGATGAACGTCTTCGCCTCGGTAAGCCGGCGGAAGGCACGGTCCGGCTCTCGGCGCGCCCGAAGTCGCCGAATTTTGAAGTCACGGTCAGCGACGACGGACGTGGCCTCGACCTCGAGCACTTGCGACGCCGCGTTCGCGACCGCGGCATCGATTTTGACGAAACCGATCTCGCTCGCGCCGTCTTTCTACCGGGCGTGTCGACCGCTGCAAGCGTCACGAAACTCTCCGGACGCGGCGTCGGCCTCGACGTCGTGCGCAGCGAGATCGAGGCGATGCGCGGCAATGTGGAAGTGACCTCGAAGCCACAAGTCGGCACAACGTTCTCGCTGACGTTCCCGCTAACGTTGTCGACGTTGCGGGCGATTCTCATCAGCGCCGGCGGCCGGACCTTCGGCATCAACGTGACGGCGGTCGATCGGGTGGTGCTGATCGGCACGGAGAACCTGGCCTACGCCGAAGGGCGAACGTTGCTGCTGAACGGCGCCGCTCCGATCCCGCTCGTGCCGCTTCACGCCGTGCTCGGGATCGACGCGCGCGGCGATGGTGAACCGCAACCGCTCGCGCTGATCGTGAGCGGCGCCGGCCGGACCGTTGCGCTGGGCGTCGATGCGCTGATCGACGAACGTGAAGTTCACCTGCGCTCGCTCGGGCCGCGATTGCGCGCACTGCCGCATGTCGCGGGCGGCGCGGTCGGCGGTGACGGCTCGATCAGCTTGCTCTTACGCAGTTCGACGCTGGTCGAAGCGGCACTGACGGTCGCGCGCACCCTGCGCACGCAGCCGGCAACGTCGATCGCGCTCCAGGTTCCAGCCAAACGCGTGCTGCTGGTCGACGATTCCGTCACGACGCGCACGCTCGAACGCAGTATCTTAGAAGCAGCCGGATTCGAAGTCTTGACCGC
>Ga0182030_10017183_pt1 | contig 13988 bp, 7 predicted proteins | sample 812S3MmetaG_FD_121299 | JGI IMG/M metagenome (GOLD analysis project Ga0182030, IMG submission 121299) | Permafrost microbial communities from Stordalen Mire, Sweden - 812S3M metaG (Illumina Assembly) | ecosystem: Environmental > Terrestrial > Soil > Wetlands > Permafrost | place: Sweden...
GCCGCGGCCGGCGAGGTATTCCTGGAATTCCGTCTGGACTTCCTCGACAATCCAGCCGCCGGCGCCGCAGCCATCCGCGGCTTTCTCGAGGAGTTCCCCGATTGCATCCTGCTGGCGACCTGTCGACGCCATCAGAACCACGGCAAATTCAACGGCAGCATCGACGAGCAGCTGGCCATTTTGGATCTCGCCGTTCGCAGCGGAGCGCATGCCATCGACGTGGAGATCGAGACGGCCGAGGTCTCCCTGGAGCGCTTACATCAATTTCGCGGACGCTCGCAGGTCATTGTTTCTTATCACAATTTCGAAGCTACTCCGCCCATGGATACCGTGGTGAACCGGGTCATGAAGGTGCCGGCCGACGCCTATAAGATGGTGACCACGGCGCGTAAGCCTTCCGATAACCTGCGCGTGCTGGCGTGCGCCAAGGCGCTGCCTAAACAGCACGTGATTGTGCTGGCCATGGGCGAACTCGGCTTTCCTACGCGTGTGTTGTCGCCGATCTTCGGAGGAGTGTACACTTACGCCACTCCTATGTTGGCGGAAGGCACGGCGGCCGGACAGGTAAGTGCGAAGTATCTGCGCCATCTGTATCGCGTGGAAAAGCTCGGCAAATCGGCCAAGATTTATGGTGTGATCGCCGACCCCGTCCGCCACTCTATCTCGCCGGCCGTCCACAATCGGGCATTCCAGGCGCGGCGCGTGGACGCCGTATATCTGCCGTTCCTGGTAACTCCCAGCTATCTGCGCGACTTCTTCTCTTTGGCGGCCAAGTTGCCTCTGGCCGGCTTCAGCGTGACCCTTCCGCACAAACAGAAGATCATCCGGTACCTGGACGTGGTGGATCCGCTGGCGCGGCGCATCGGCGCGGTGAACACGGTGTGGCGCAAGGCGGGGAAGTGGCGCGGCACGAATACCGACGCGGCGGGTGTCACCATACCGCTGGCCCGTCTGCTGCGCTTGCACAAATCGTCCGTGCTGATTGTCGGCAATGGAGGCGCGGCGCGGGGAGCTGCCTGCGCGCTCTCCGATGCCGGCGCGAAAATCTCGCTGGTGGGCCGCAATCCCGACCGGGTGCGCGCGCTGGCCAAAGTCTGCGGAGCGGAAGCGCTGTTGCGCGAACAGGCGGTTGCCGGGCATTTCGATGCCGTGGTGCATGCCACTCCACTGGGCATGTTCCCACATGTCGACGAGTGTTTCTTCAATGGCCATATCCCCGCGGATGTGGTGTTCGATATGGTGTACAATCCGGCTGAGACGGTGTTGGTGAAGCGCGCCAAGGAGCAGGGCAAGACGGTGGTGCCGGGGCTCGATATGTTTATCGAGCAGGCCGTTCGCCAGTTCGAGATCTGGACCGGTGAAACGGCGCCCCGTTCGGTCATGCTGAAGGCGGCCGAGGAAGCGCTGGAGCACAAATGAAACTGACACGGCGGCAATTGGCGGCGGCGATTTCGGGTGCGGCTATAGCACAGGCGCAGACTCCGCAGCCCTCCGCCGCGCCGCCCGACGAACTCGAAGCCGCGCGCGGCCGGCTCAAGGCCAATAGCGACTTACTCGCCCAGCAGGACGTGCCTGCGGCGACCGAACCGGCCTTCCGGTTCCAGGCCTGAGGCGCGCCATGGCGGCCATTCCCAGCGACGTTTATTTCAATACCATTAGCGAGCTGAGTGCGCGCCTGAAGGCCAAGGAGTTCAAGGCGGAGGACCTCGCACACGCCTTCGCGGAGAGGCTGGCGCAACTCGGTCCGCGCTATAACGCCCTGGCGCTTCCTTTGACCCAGGAAGCGCGCCGCAAAGGGAAAGCCGTCGATCAGGACATCAAGAACGATCGCTGGCGTTCGCCCCTGCAAGGCATTCCCTACGGCGCCAAAGATCTGCTCGCGTACAAGGGCCAGCCCACCACGTGGGGCGCGAAGCCTTACGCCGGCCAGGTATTCGATTTCAACGCCACGGTAATCGACAAGCTCGACGCGGCTGGCGCGGCGCTCACCGGCAAGCTGGCGATGGTGGAACTGGCGGGCGGCGGAGGCTATCGCTTCGCTTCGGCATCGCTGACCGGGCCGGGATTGAACCCATGGGATCGCACGCGCTGGTCGGGCGGATCGTCGAGCGGGCCGGCGGCCGCGGTGGCGGCAGGGCTGGTGACGTTCGCGCTGGGATCGGAGACGTCGGGGTCGATTGTCACGCCGGCGTCCTACTGCGGAGTGACGGGGCTGCGGCCCACTTACGGACTGGTGAGCCGCCACGGCGCCATGGCGCTCTCCTGGACGCTCGACAAGATCGGACCGATGGCGCGCAGTGCTGAAGATTGCGGGCGCATCCTGCAGGCGATCGCTGGGGGCGACGGCAAGGACCCGGGGTCGGCGGGAACGAGCTTCTACTATGCGCCGCAGTATGCGCGTCCGCTCAAAGAGCTCAAAGTGGGATACGCGCCCGTCGATTTTGCCGATCGCGCCGAGGAGTCCGCGCGCCCGGCCTTCCAGGCAGCGCTTTCGGCGCTCAAGGAGACCGGCGTCACACTGGTAGAAACCAAGCTGCCGCCATTCCCATACGGACCGATTTTGTCGACGATACTGGCGGCGGAACAGGCCTCCAATTTCGAGCAGCTCATTAACAGCGGAAAAGTGGACCAACTGATCGACGCGGTTCAAATCGCCGGCCTCAAGGCGAGTCTCGAACTGCCAGCCAGGGATTATCTGAAGGCCGTGCGGTTGCGGCGGCTGATTCAGGAAGAGTTTCGCAAGCTTTTCACGCAGGTGGACGTGCTGCTGGCGCCGGGAAGGCCCGGTCCGGCAAGCAAGCTGGAGCAAGCCCTCGATCGCGCCGGATTTCAGCCCCCCGCCGGCACACCGCCGGGCTTGCAGGGAATCATTCAGGCTGGCAATCTAGCCGGACTTCCGGCGCTTGTTCTGCCCTGCGGGCTAGCCGATAGCCTGCCGGTAGCGTTGCAGGTGGTGGGCGCGCCGTTCACCGAGAATCTGCTGCTCGGGATCGGACGCGAATTCCAGACGCGCACCGATTGGCACAAGAGAAGGCCGCCCGAACTGTAGCTGCCCGGCTACAGTGTGGCGATGCGCCGCTAATCTCTGAAAGTTCTGAAAGTAATTTCCTCAGCGCGACATACTCTATCGGTGTTGGCGATCGAACTGCTGCCGGGAACTATCTGAACGTTCCCGGAGTCTTATCCGTCAGCACCGATGTAGTGTGCCGACCGACGTTAGTACCTCGCCGCCGACCGCTCCCTTTGGTCACGGCTCAGTATCGGCATATTGTGTTTCCGAGCCGCGACCGAAGGGAGCGGTTTCCGGGCGCAGGCGTCAATACGCTGTTTGTAAGAAGTATTCAGGAGACTTACCATGCCAGTCGTGAGAAGGCTGTTGCTCTGTGGGATCCTCGTGGTTGCTACCGCTATTTTGATCGTACAAAGTTATCGGGCACAATCGCCGGCCGATGCCGCCGCCCATGCCACTTACTCGCACGGTACTGTGCGAATCAGTATCCCCTACGACGCGCCACTCGCGGGCAGAGGACAACTTACTCTGGACATCCTGGATCCCGAAGATAAAGCTGTAGGACACATCCAGAAGACCGTGGCGCTGGTCCAGGGCCATGGAGTGTGGCAGGCAGAGGTCCCGCTTTCCCAACCACTGGCGATCGACGATTTGATGTGGCATCGCCTGCGCTATCGTTTTACCCTGGGTAACTCCGGGCCGAAGCCCATCGAAGATACCGTTTCTCTCTCGCAGATCTTGCGCATGCCCGTGGTTCACGTCCTCGGCCAGCAATCGTATCTTGCAGGCGGACCGGCCGCCGTGCGAGTAATCGCCACGGACTCCGACAACCAGACAATCGATGGTCCCGGCTCGGTGCAGATCGAATTGGTGACGCCCGACCAGAAATCGCAGGTGCTGTACAACGGACCGCTGAATCAGCGGGGCACCACCGAAGCGCAATTCCATTTTCCCGCAGGGCTCGTGGGCAACTTCACGTTGCGCTATGCGGTCGACACCGCCATCGGGTCGGCTGAGTTTACCCAACCGGTCCGTCTCGAAGACAAAGCGCAGATTCTGCTGACCACCGAAAAGCCGATCTATCAACCTGGACAGACCATCCACGCGCGGGCACTGGCGCTCGACCGTTCCACTCATGAGGCGAGCGCCAATCGCAAGCTGACTCTCGAAGTGGAAGACTCCCGCGGCAACAAGGTCTTCAAGAAGGCGACGCAGACCGACGAATTCGGTATCGTCTCGGCGGACTTCGCCTTGGCGGACGAAGTCAATCTGGGGACTTACCATCTGCGCGCCACCATGGAGCCCAAGACAACCGCGGAACTGGCGCTCAACGTCGCCCGCTACGTGCTGCCGAAATTCAAGGTTATGGTTGAACTGGCGGGCAAGGATAGCGCGAAGCATGGCTATCGTCCCGGCGACCATGTCACCGGTACGGTGCGCGCGAACTACTTCTTCGGCAAGCCAGTGGATGGCGGCGAAGTCACGGTGAAGGCTTCCGGCATGGACGTGGGAGTGTTCGAGGCGGGCAACGTGAACGGCAAGACGGATGCCGAAGGCGCCTGGCATTTCGACGTGCAGTTGCCTTCGTATTTTGCCGGGCGCCCGTTGAATCAGGGCGCCACGCAGGTGTTAGTGGAAGCCACGGTGAAGGATTCCGCCGGCCATTCCGAATCGCGCGGCGAGCCGATCACTGTGAGCGAGCAGCCCATTCTCATCACCGCCGTACCGGAGGGTGGCACGCTGATCCCGGGGCTCGAAAACCAGGTCTTCATCGTCACCTCCTACCCCGACGGACAGCCGGCCGCTACGGACATTCAGGCGCACGGCGAGAGCGTGACGAGCGATGCGGGCGGAGTCGCGGTGATCCGCCTGCGCGCCAACGGCGGGGCTGAGGCGTTCGATGTGGAGGCGCGCGACAAGCAGGGAAATCAGGCCCGGCAGACCGTCCGCCTGGACGCCCGCACCGGCGCCGACCAGATTCTGCTGCGCACCGAGCGCGCCGTCTATCGCGCCGGCGATCGTATTCAGTTGCGCGTCTTCTCCACGCGGCAGCGCGGCAGCGCCTACATCGACGTGGTCAAGGATGGCCAGACGGTACTGACGCGCGACCTCGATCTGACCAACGGCCAGGCCGAGTTGACGCTCACCGCCACGCCGGACCTCGCCGGCACGGTCGATTTCCACGCCTACCTGATCGGCCGCGACGCGCGTCCGGTCGCCGACCATCGGCTGGCATTCGTGCAACCCGCCGACGAGTTGAAGGTGGAAGCAACCGCCGATGCCTCGGTCTACAAGCCCGGCGCCGATGCGCGCATTCACTTCCGCGTCACCAATTCGCGCGGGGAAGGTGTGCGCGCCGCTCTCGGACTGCAAGTGGTCGACGAGGCAGTATTCGCGCTCGCCGAGAAGCAGCCCGGCTTTGCCAAGGTCTTCTTCTTCCTCGAACAGGAGGTGATGAAACCGCGGTATGAGATCCATTCCATCGGCATGCCGGAGATGGTGACGACAGCGGACGCCCGCCGCGACCTGGCTGGACGCGCGTTGTTCGCCGCCACGGAAATCACCAGCACCAACAACTTCGACCGGGAGTTCGGGCGCACATTGCCGCAGGCACGCTACTGGGACTACTTCAACCGGTACCGAACGCACTTCAATGAGCAGGCGGGGCAACTCACCGCGCGTCTGACTCGCTTTTATACGGAGAATCCCAACGCCGGCACGCTGCCGGAAGTGATGAACAAGCTGGTGGAATTGAACGATCCACTGGTGCGCGACGCCTGGGGTAGCACGCTCCGCCTCGATCATCAGACTTGGATGCAACAAGACAACTATCTGCTGCACAGCGCCGGTCCCGACAAACGCTTCGACAATGCTGACGACATCAGCGCCTATTTGTGGGTGGAGACCGGAAAGAAGCAGGTGGATCCGGCGCCGGGTGGCACGATTGCAGTCAGCATGGAGCACGATCGCGGACCTTTCAACGGCCTCGCGGAGATCGCCGGCACGGTACTGGATGAAACGCGGGCGGCCGTTGGTGGCGCTACTGTCACGGCGCGATCGAGCACGGGCAAGACGATGACGACGCACGCCGATTCCGACGGGCAATTTCATTTCTCGGGTGTGCTGCCCGGCGAATACCGGGTGGAGTCGGTAAGCTATGGATTCCGCACGGCTTCCTGCGAAGTGGTCTTGCAGGCGCGCGATCGCGCGGTGCTTTCCGCCAGTCTTGTGGTGGGAGCGTCGACCGAGAGCGTCACGGTGACGACAGGCGGGTACGGCCCGGGAGAGGGTGGCGGTATGAGCGTCGGCACCGGCCGATTCGGTGGCGCTGTCGGCGGAGTTCTCGGCGGCATCGCCGGGGGTGTGCCAGTGGAGGTAACTGCCGCGGCGCCAGCTATACTACCTGTCGCAGACCACTGGGCTCGTCCACTCGGCGGCCTACCGGAGAACATGGAGTCTACCCGCCTGGAACAATTCGGCAACCTGCAGAGCGCGCCTGCTTTAAAGCTCGCCCCCGCCGCTCCCCACGTGCGCTCCTGGTTCCCCGAATCCCTCTACATCAATCCCGAGATCATCACCGACAGGAACGGCGCCGCCACCATCGCCATCCCCATCGCCGATTCCATCACCACCTGGCACCTGGCGATGCTCGCATCCACCACCCACGGCGCGCTCGGCAGCGGCACCTCGAGCCTCAAAGTCTTCCAGGATTTCTTCGCCGACCTCGACCTTCCCGTCACCCTCACGCAAGGCGACCGCGTCTCCATCCCCGTCGCGCTCTACAATTACTCCGGCTCGCGGGGCAACGTCAATCTTCACCTGCAACCCGAAGACTGGTACACCCTCGTCTCCGACGTCCCGGACAAGACTGTGCCCGTGGAATCGGGCCGCGTAGGCGCATCGCAGTTCACCCTGGAAGCCCGCCGCATCGGCAAATTCAAGCTCACCCTCACCGCGCGTATGACCGGCGGTGTCACCCGCGCCGATGTCCTGGTACGCGAAATCGAAGTCGTCCCGAACGGGCGCGAGCAGAGCGTCGTCTTCAACGGTCGCCTGGAAAATTCCGTCGAGCACGCCATCGATTTCCCCAGCGGCGCCATCCCGGACGCGAGCAAAGTCTTCGTGCGCCTCTATCCCGGTCCGATCAGCCAGGTAGTCGAAGGCATGGACAGCATTCTGCGCATGCCCGGCGGCTGCTTCGAGCAGACCTCTTCCAGCACCTATCCCAACGTGCTGACGCTCGACTACATGAAGCACACCAAGAAGCTGACGCCCGAAATCCACGCCAAAGCCGAGGGCTTTATCGCTAACGGCTACCAGCGCCTGCTGACCTTCGAAGTGCCGGGCGGCGGATTTTCGTGGTTCGGCCAGGCACCGGCCAACAAAATCCTGACCGCGTACGGCCTGATGGAATTTTCCGACATGGCGAAGGTCTACGACGTCGACCCGAACGTCATCCGCCGCACCCAGCAGTGGCTGGCGCAACAGCAACAGTCCGACGGAAGCTGGAAGCCCGACACGCAATTCATCAACGAAGGCGCCACCAGCCGCTATAACTCCGACGTGCTGCGCATCACCGCATACCTCGCCTGGTCGCTCGAAAACACCGGCTATCAAGGCCCGGCGGTCGAAAAGGCACGCCAGTATATCGACCAGCACATGAGCGGCAGCATCGACTCCTACACCCTCGCGGTGCTGGCTAATTTCGCGGTCGATTATCACGGCGATCAGACCTTCGCCAGTCGCGCCATTTCGCTCCTGCTCGACGCCGCGCGCACCGAAGGTGAGCAGACCTCGTGGACCGCACAGGAGACCGGTGTCTACGGCGGCGGCACCAGCGCCAGCGTCGAGACCACCGGCCTGGCGGTGCAAGCGCTGCTCAAAGAGGGCGAGCACTCCAGCGTGGCCACGAAGGCCCTGGCCTACATCGCGTCGAAGAAGGACGCCAACGGCGCATGGGGCACCACCCAGGCCACCATCATGGCGTTGCGCGCGCTGCTGCTCTCGACGGAGAAGGGCGCCGCCGATGTGCGCGGCACTCTCCAAGTCTCGCTCAACGGCAAGCCCGCGCAGACCGTGGAACTGACGCCGGAGAATAACGATCTGCTGCATCAATTCGTCTTCAAGGCGGCCGATCTCGGCGGCCGCAACTCCATCGGTATCCGCTTCCTCGGCAAAGGCGCGCTCGCCTATCAGGTGGTGGGCAGCTACTTCCTACCGTGGGACGCCAAACCCGCCAACGAGCCGCTCTCCATCGACGTGAAGTACGATCGCGCGCAACTCGCCCAGGACGATATTGCCACCGCCACCGCGACGGTGCGTAACAATCTACCGAAGACGGCCAACATGGTGATGGTCGACCTGGGAATTCCGCCGGGCTTCGATCTGCTCAGCGAAGATCTGCAGGACTACCAGGAGAAGAGCTCCGCGCTGAAGAGCGGACGCCTGCAGAAATTCAGCCTGACGGCCACGCAAGCGATTCTCTATTTCGATTCCTTCGCGCCCGGCGATACCGTCCGCCTGAGTTTCCGGTTGCGGGCCAAGTATCCCATTCGTGCCCACACCTTCCCCTCGCGCGCCTACGAATACTACGAGCCTGAGGTCAATGCGGTAGCGCGTCCCGTGGAGTTGGAGGTGCGCAAGAAGTAGTGCTATCCTCACCAGCGGATGGCTGCCAGGAATCTCGATGCCCGCCGCTGGTATGTGCGCGGACGCGTGCAGGGCGTGGGGTACCGATATTTCGCGCAACGCTCCGCGCAAGCGCTCGGACTCTCCGGATACGCGCGCAATCTCGATGACGGCCGCGTCGAGGTGTATGCTGCCGGTCCGGCGGATAAACTGGCGGAGCTGTCGCCGCTGCTGTATCGCGGGCCGCGATGGGCGGACGTACGCGGAGTGGAAGAGCAGGAAGCGGCAGTCCAGGTCTCCTCCTCGTTCCGCATCGATTAGGTAGGACATGCTTTAGCTTGTCCATGCGAGCGCAGCTCGCCAGAATTCAGGCGCGGCTCAAAGTGGCAAGTTTCCTTCCCTCCCGACGTGGCGCAGGCACTCCTGCCTGCCGGCGCCGACACTCCTGTCGGCGCGGGCGAGCTGCGCTCGCCGGGACAAGCTAAAGCATGTCCTACATCGCAGTCACAGATTGTTCGATCCGGCAGAGCTAATTCCTGACATAAGGCCCAGAGGCCGTCCTGTTGACATTCTAAAGGAGCGGCGCTATTCTTCTCTTGGATGTCTAAAGGAACGACGAAAACCGATGTCTTGCAGGGCACCCTCGACCTGATGGTGCTGCGCACCCTCGAAACCATGGGGCCGCAACACGGGTTCGGCCTTGCCAAACGAATCCAGCAGATCTCCGATGGCGTGCTCGATCTGAACCAGGGCACCTTGTACCCGGCGCTGCTCCGCCTGGAACAGCGCGGCTGGGTGCGCTCGGAGTGGGGCGCGTCGGAAAGCAATCGGAAAGCCAAATTCTACGAACTGACGCGCGCCGGCCGCCGTCAGGTGGAGCGCGAATCGCAGGACTGGGAACGCACCGTGGCGCTGATGGCGCGCTTTCTCAGGCCCGCGGAATAGGAGAAGCCATGCTCACTCTTTGGAAACGCCTGGCGGCCATGTTTCGCGGAAGGCGCCTGGATCGCGATCTCGATGAAGAGATCGCCGCTCACCTCGCCATGCAGGAAGAGGAATTCCGGCAACGCGGCATGACCGCCGCGGCGGCACGCGCGGCGGCGCGGCGCGAGTTCGGTGGAGTGGCGCAAACCGCGGAAGTCTACCGCGAGTCCCGGGGACTTCCGTGGCTCGAGACCGCCGCGCAAGATCTCCGCTACGCCCTGCGCGGCCTCAAACGCAATCCCGGATTCACCGCCGCGGCGGTGCTCTCGCTGGCCCTCGGAATCGGAGCCAATACCGCAATCTTCTCGATGTACCATGCGCTGCTGCTGCGCATGCTTCCGGTGGCGCACCCCGAGCAGTTGGTCAGTCTTTATCGCACCGGAGGTTGGGGCCGCGGATACTGTTCCTATCCCCTCTACCTGGAAGCCCGCAAGCGCAGCGACCTGTTCAGCGGCGTCATCGGACGCTCCCTGGATAAGGCCACCTTCCGCGCCGCCAACAACGACCGCCCGGAGACGGTGCAGGCCGAAGCGGTGACCGGCAATTATTTCGCCGTGCTGGGAGTCGCGCCGGCCATCGGGCGAGTGCTCACCGACGATGACAATCGCAGTCCCAAGGGCCATCCGCTGGCAATCCTGAGTTACGACTTCTGGCAGCGCCGCTTCGGCGGCGACCCGGCGGTATTAGGCCGGACCGTTACGGTCGACAAGGATCGCCTCACGGTGATCGGTGTGGCAGCGCGTGGTTTCCGCGGAGTAGAAGTGGACCATCGCCCCGATCTGTGGATGCCGGCGATGATGGAAGACGTGGATTTCAGCGATGCGAACCAGAACTGGATCTGGATCCTGGGGCGCCGCCAGGCCAACGTCCCCATCGGCAAAGTGCAAGCCGCGATGCAGGTTCTGCTGCAGCAGCAACTGACGGCGCTCTATGGGAATCATCCGAATGCCGCCTACCGCCAGACGGCCATGGCCCAACACATGGAAGTGCGCGAAGGCGGCGTGGGACTCTCCAGCCTGCGCGAAAACTTCGCCACGCCGCTCACCATTCTGATGGTGGCGGTTGGATTGGTGCTTCTCGCGGCCTGCGCCAATGTGGCCAACCTGCTGCTGGCGCGCGGGGCCGCGCGGCAAAAGGAAATCGCCGTGCGGCTCTCACTGGGAGCGACGCGGGCGCGCTTGATGCGCCAGGGGCTGACCGAGAGCCTGTTGCTGGCGCTCATGGGCAGTGGCGTCGGAATCTTGCTGGCGTGGTGGGGCGAGCGCGCCATCCTGCAATTCCTGCCCGCCGCTTACGGCGATCCCTTCGACGCGGCTCCCGACGCCACGGCGCTAACCTTTACCATCGGAATTGCGATAGTTTCCGCGGCGCTGTTCGGGCTCGCGCCGGCATGGCGTTCGACGGCAGTGGACCCGGGCGAGTGCATCAAATCGGGAGGGGCGCACGGGGGCCGGCGGCACTCCGCGCTACGTCAGACGCTAGTGGTGGCGCAAGTGGCCTTCTCGGTGATGCTGGTGGTGCTCGCGGGGCTCTTCGGTCATAGCCTGGCGGCGTTGCGGTCGGTCGACATGGGTTTCCGCAACCAGAACGTGATCGGCTTCACCCTGGAAATGCCCGGAACATGGAAACCCGAGCAGACCACGACGGTCCGCGAAGGACTGCTGGCGCGTATGGAAGCATTGCCGGGCGTGTCGCTGGTGAGCTTCGGCATGCCGGGACCGTACCGGGGTGGCTGGTCCAGTTCCGCGGTGCGCATTCCCGGGTCGGAACTCAACGCCACCGAACCGGCGTGGGTGAGCATCCAGGTGGTCGCGCCGCGATATTTCGAAATCATCGGCAGCACGCCGCCGATCGGGCGCGAGTTCACACTGGTGGACTCGGCAACCTCACCAAAGGTAGCGCTGGTGAATCAGACCTTCGTGCGCACCTATCTATCCGGTGAACGCCACCCACTGAATCGCGTAATCAGCTTCGACGGGCAGAATATGGTGGCGATCGTAGGGGTGGTTCGCGACATCCCGCATCAAGGACTCCGCGAGAAGATCGCGCCCACCGTGTATTTGCCGGTGAACCAGGCGCCCACGCCTTTCGGCGCGGTGCTGGTACGCTCGGCGCGTTCGCGCGAAGATCTGGCGCCGGCCATCCGGCGGGAAGTGGAGAAATTGGGGCCGGAAATCTCGGCATCGGACCCCAAGACCATCCGCCAGCAAATCGACGAATCGATCTTCCAGGACCGGCTGGTAGCCACCGTCGGAGGGTTCTTCGGCGCGCTGGCACTCTTGCTCGCCGCCATCGGACTGTACGGCGTGATGGCTTACGCGGCGGCGCGGCGCGCACGAGAGATCGGCATCCGCATCGCCATGGGGGCGAAGCGCGGCGCGGTGTTGTGGATGGTCATGCGCGGCTCCCTGCTACTGGTGCTGGCCGGTCTCGCGATCGGCGTGCCCCTGTCGCTGCTGGCCGCGCGCAAGGTAGCGCCGATCCTGTTCGGCATTCAGGCGGACGATTCGCTGACGTTCGCCGGTACGGCCTGCGTCCTGCTGGCGGTCGGACTGGCGGCGGCCTTCGTGCCCGCGCGCCGCGCCGCATCGCTCGAGCCCATGCTGGTGCTGCGCCAGGAGTAGCGTCACGGACCTGCGGCAAAGCCCGGCAAAGCTGGGCCTGAAGCGCTAGACTAAACTACGCGTATGCGTGGCTATTTCCGCCGAGTCGTCGGAACCGCCCTCCTGTTGGCCTGTGCCGCAATTCCGCAGGGCCTCGCGCCCGAGGTACTGCTCTTATCGCGCATCAAACGGCATCTGCGCGAGGAACTCGGCCGCATCCCGAACTACACTTGCCTGGAGACTATTTCCCGCTTCCGCAGCGATCCCAAGTTCGGCCTCCAGACCCACAAGGGGTTCGCTCAAGAGGATACAGTGCGACTGGAAATCGTCTATGCCGATCGTCGGGAATGGTATGGCTCGCCGGGTGCGCAAAGCTTGAGCGTGGAGCATCCCGTCGCGTTCATCGGCGGCGGAATGATCGGCAATGGCGCGTTCGCCATCACCCTGTCTAACATCCTGATGGGCGGTATCTTCACCTACCGTGGTGAGGAGCAATTGGACGGCCGTCCGACGGTCCGCTATGACTTTCGCCTACCGCGGCTACTCGGGCCGTTGCAGGTTTCCATTGGCGGCGGCGTGGGCACAACCGGCGAGGAGGGTTCGCTTTGGGTGGACCCACAGTCATTGGACCTCGTGCGTATGGCATCGCGTGCCGCTGAGATTCCCCCGGTTCTTCCGTTGCAAGAGACCGGCACAACGGTGGACTACGCCCGCATGCGCATCGGCGATTCGGACGCGGTGCTGGCGGAACGGGCCGATACCACCATGATCGACGACAGCGGGACCGAGGCCTACAACCGCATGGAATTTACTCACTGCCGTTCGTATGCCGCCACCAGCACGATCAGCTTCGGCTCCAAACCGCCAGAGCTCGATGTAGCGGCGCCCGCTCCGCCCCGGCCTGCCGGCGCGGGACAGGCCGTTCCCGCCTTTCTGGAAGTCACCGTCCTGCTCACCACACCGATCTCGGATCAAGATGCGGTAGGAAAACTGATCGACGGCAAAATCTCCGCGGACGTGGTGCATAAAGGGATGGTCGCGGTGCCCAATGGTTCCGTGGTTCACGGGCGCATTCGACGGCTGGAGCACTACCCCGGCCGTGGCGTGTTTGCGGTTGGCCTCGAGTTTACCGAAGTGGAAGTGCACGGCGAATCGCTTCCGTTTTATGCCGATCTCCTGCGTGTCGATAAGGATCCCCGTATCGAAGCGGTGCTCAGCCGGCGGATTCTCGTCCCCCGCGAAGGCAGCGTCCAAGTCACCGACGAGGTAATTATTCTGCCGGAGTTGCCAGGGGTCGCTTCCTTCTTCGTAAAGAGCGCGACCCTCGCCCTGCCCGCCGGCTTCCGCATGGTCTGGCGCACGCGCGGCGTGATTCATTAGGCGCCGCAGAGTTTGTTCTCGGTGAGCTTCGGTGGGGGCTTTGGCCCGGCGCCGCTCAGTTCAGAACGTGGGAAATCGTAACCGATTCGCTTCGAAGGTTTGAACTCAGCACCGCTACAGTCGCAGATCGGCAAGCCAAGAAGGGGCGCCTTTCAAAATAGACATCGTCAATCGCCAGGGTGCCGCGCGAACTCCTTCGCCGCGATCGAAGTCTGCTCTTTCTCTGGGTAACGGTTGACACGACCGGAACTCAGGTAGGTTCCGAACTCCTGAAGTCGCACCGCAATTTCGATGAGCCATGGGAATTAGGCTGAGACCATGCTTCGCGGAAAGAAGAAGTCTGGCCGCCGATGAACCCGGATAAACGCCGATTAAGATACCAA
>Ga0182030_10017186_pt1 | contig 13987 bp, 13 predicted proteins | sample 812S3MmetaG_FD_121299 | JGI IMG/M metagenome (GOLD analysis project Ga0182030, IMG submission 121299) | Permafrost microbial communities from Stordalen Mire, Sweden - 812S3M metaG (Illumina Assembly) | ecosystem: Environmental > Terrestrial > Soil > Wetlands > Permafrost | place: Sweden...
CAACGGCGACCAGGCCGGATCCGAGGCGTCCGTGGGCGTCGTCGCCACGCGCTCGTTGAAGCCGGTGATGTCGACCGAAACGAGGCGCGACGAAGACCCACCGCGACCACTACCGGGTGTGTCGCGCCAGAACATGATGACGCGGCCATTCGGCGAAAAAGTTGGACCCTCGACATCCCACGCGGCAGACAACAGGCGCTCGCCGCTGCCATCAGGATGCATCACGCCGATCGCGAAATTATCGGTGTCGCCACCCAGCTTGGTGAAGGCGATCAGGTCACCGCGCGGCGACCACACCGGTGTCGCATAGCGGCTGCGGCCATTGCCGTAACTGATGCGCCGAACGTTGCCGCCACTCGCATCCATGACATAGAGTTGTTGGTCGCCGCCGCGGTCTGAATTGAACGCGATCTGCGTCCCATCCGGGCTGTAGCACGGGCTGACATCGATCGAGCCCGAGCTGGTGAGCCGCCGCGACGCGCGGCTGGCCAGATCGACGGCGACAATGTCGGTGCCACCACCGTCGGAGACCGACATGATGACGTTCGAGCCGTCGGGCGAGAAGCGCGGCGCCAGCGTCATGTTGGGGAAGTCGCCAAGCACACTTTGATGTCCACTCGTCAGGTCGAACAGGTAAACCCGAGGACGGTTGTTGGCGTAGCTCATGAACGCGATTTCGTCCCGTGTCGGGTGAAACCTCGGTGTCAACACCAGCCAGGTACCGTCGGTCAGGAACCGATTGTTCTCGCTGTCCTGATCCATGATCGCCAAACGCTTGGTGCGCCGATCGCGTGGGCCGGTGGCCGCGACATAAACGATGCGGGAATCAAAATAGCCCTTTTCACCCAGCAACCGCTCGTAGATCACATCGGCAATGATGTGCGAGATACGGCGCCAGTTGGACTTCGTTGTGGTGTAGGCGGTGCCCTGCAACTGACTCTGCGGCAGCACGTCCCACAGGCGGAACTCGACACGGATATTGCCGCCGCCCTGCTCCTCCACGCGACCGGTCACCAGCGCCTGCGCACCGATCACCTGCCAGTTCTGGAAATTCGGCACATCGGCCGATGGCGCACCCCCTGGCCGGCCCGCGACCAACGTGGTCTGGCCGCCACCTTGGATGTAGGCGGCCTGATCAATCGGGCGGAACAGGCCGCAGCCACCCAGGTCGTTACGAATCACCGCAGCGATGTCCGCGCCGAGTTGGCCGGATGCACCATCGGCGCCAATCAGATCGGGTATTGCGATTGGAATCGGTGCGGAGCGGGCACGATCGACGGTGATCACCGCGGTGGAGCCGCCACTTTGTCCAGCCGCACCCGCGGCGGCCGGCGGCGCGGTCTGCGCCATGACAGGCACGCGCGCGGCCAGCATCGCGGCAGACCCCGCCGCGCCGGCCAACAGGCCACGGCGACCAAAGCCCGATAGTCCTGCGCGAGCCGGCTCATGAAGCAAGCCGGGCATGTCGGTAATCAACCCGAGCATTTCGGACGGAAATCGAATCGGACGATCGATCATCTTGCGGTCACCCTGTCCTGTTGACGTGCGGTTTGCCAGCTTCGCGCATGGGCGCAAGCGGCGAATAACGTAAGTGCGCGACATCGTGGTTCACATAAGCGGTATTGATCTTCGCTCAGGTGCCTCATGGGTGAATTCGGCGTCATGGCTTGAACAGAAAGGTCAGCTCGCTGCTCCTGCCCTTCAACGTCGCCGGCAAGGGAAGGTTGGCGCAATGCGGGTCGAGCACAGCCCGTCGCGCCCGCTCGGCGAACGCTCGAAAGATCGGATCGGACAGCTTCGGCACATCAGGCGGCGCGACCACGGCAAGCCGCGCCACACCCGCCGCATCGGTCGTCACCGTCAGCAGCACCCGCATCTGGTCAACGCCAAGCGCGCCCGCATCATAGGTCCAGCACTCGCGCACATGATCGCCGATCGCACCCACCTGCGAGCTCGACAGCGCCGCGGTGTCGTTGCCCTGTGGATTGCCACCACTGTTCGGTGCCCCCCCCTGCTGCGGGTTTGGCCGCGAACGCGGCGGCTCGGTCTGCTTCTGCATCGAGCGCAGCTTGATCAACGTGTTTTCGAGCGAATCGCTCTCCGGCGCCGGATTTTTCGTCGGGTTCGGCTGCGATGTCGTGCTGGTCGGCGCTGGCGGTGGTGGCGCCGGTGGCGGCGGCAGCGGTAACGGCGGCTCAGGTTTCGGCGGTGTCGGCTGCGGTGGTGATGGCGGCGAAGGCGGTGCCGGCGTGGCCGGCGCTGGTGTGGGGGAGGGCTCGGGTGGTGGCACCGGCAAAGGGGGCGTGGGCGTCGGCGGCGTGGGCGTTGCCGGCGGCGGTGGCGGCGCGGGAGGCGGCGGCGGCGGTGGCGGCGGTGGCTGGTTTGGCTCGGGCGTGGGCGGCTCCTTCGTCGGCGGCGCCTGCACCGGCGTCGGTGTCACCGCGGGTGCCGGAATCGGCGCCGCGACCTCGGCGCGCATCGAGGCCTCGGACTCCCCCTGAAACACCATCGCAACGGAGGTCTCCTCTGGCTCATCCGGCGCGCGGGTAAGCGGAATCCCAAGCAGCAGGAGCGCCGCAAGCGCGACATGCACGGTCAGCGAGACCCAGGCGCCGCGGCGCAGCTCCCTGGTCATTCAGGCTTACCCGCCGAAGCGTCCGCCGCTGGCGTGGGCCCCGCCGACTCCTGCATCAACGTCCCCTCAACCGGCCCTGGGGCGGCCCGACGCTGGAGCTGCGGGAGCGGCTGGAACCGCCGGCGTGGGGGCGGCGGTGCCGGGGGCCGGCGGACTCGGTACCGGCGGAACCCCACCAGGACCGGCCGCGGGCGCCGCCCCGCCGGGCTGTTCGGCCAGCAGCGCCACCTTGGTGAAGCCGCCCTGTGTGATGGTGCCCATCACCTCCATGATCCGGCCATACGTGTTCGACTTGTCGCCACGAACGAAAATCCGCCGGTCCGGATTGTTCTGCGCAATCGCCTGTAACTTCGCGACCAGGTCGGGCAAATCGACCGCCTGTTCCTGCAGGAAAATCGCTCCCTCGGCGTTGATGCTGACCGTGAGGGGCTCGCTGTCAGTGTTCAGCGGTTGCGCCGAGGTCTTCGGCAAATCCACCGACACCCCAGACGTCATCAGCGGCGCCGTCACCATGAAAATGATCAGCAACACCAACATCACGTCGACCAGCGGCGTCACGTTGATCTCGGACAACGGACGATACCGCCCACGGCCGCCCCCCCGCCCCGGCATCATCGCCATGAGGTGAGCCCCCCAATGCCTGCGACCCAAGCGAAGGCCAGGGGCTCCGCCCCTGGACCCCCACCAGAGGCAGTGGCCTCTGGACTCATGGTGTGGTTTTGCTGCGGGAGGGGAGTCGCGGTCGGGGGCGCCATACCGGCGCTGCCGGTATGGCGCCCCCGACCGCGACTCCCCTCCCGCAGCAAAACCAAAGGACGGGTTCCAAGGGCCGCTGCCCTTGGCGGGGATCCAAGGGGCAGCGCCCCTCGGCGGGGTCCAGGGGCGGAGCCCCTGGCCTTCGCTTGGGTCGCGTGCATCAGGCGCGCTCCTCGCTTTGGCGGGACAGGATGGCGCTGAATTCGGCGCCGAAGCCTTCGAGGCGGCCGGCGAAGCGGGCAAGGTCGGAGCTGATTTTGTTATAGGCCAGCACGGCAGGGATGGCGGCGACGAGGCCGATCGCGGTGGCGAACAGCGCTTCAGCGATGCCGGGGGCGACGACGGCGAGGTTGGTGTTGTGCAGGGCGGCGATGGCGGAGAACGAGTGCATGATGCCCCACACGGTGCCGAACAGTCCGATAAACGGGGCGGTGGCGCCGACCGAGGCGAGGAAGATCATCCAGCGTTCCAGGCGGTCCATTTCGCGCTGTACGGTGACGGACACGGCGCGATCGACGCGGTCGCGGGTGCCAGAGCGGCTCAGATCGGCGCCGGCGACGCGAGCGGATCGGCGCCATTCGCCCATGGCCGCGCCGAACACCGCGGCCATTGGATGGCCTGGTTTGATGCCTTCCTGCTCATACAGGTCGTCCAGGCTGCCGCCGGACCAGAACCGATCCTCGAACCCGTCAGCTTCGCGATTGACCCGCCGCAGGCTGCTCCATTTCTCGAACACCACCGCCCAGACCCAGACGCTCGCGCCGAGCAGGCCGAGCATCACGAGCTTCACGACGATGTCGGCCTGGACGAACAGGCCCCACAGCGACAGGTCACCGCCTGCCGCGCCAAGCGTCACTGCATCAACCGCCCGATCCACCTGTTCAACCCCTCTCGATCCCCGCGTTTAGCGCCCAACGCCCGAGTCACTTCCAGCGCTTGCCGCACACATCCTCGTCAGCTCGGTGCGCCAGCGTGCTGGCAAACGGGCCGGCTTGTCGCCGTTTGGCGGAACGCACGCAAGTTGCACTTCCAGGACCGCACACGTGCCGGCTGCCCAGGACCTCTTGACGCAACACGACAGACGCCCCGCCGACGTGGACCGGCTCGGTCACGACGGTCAGCGATTCGTCAAGTCGCGCCGGCCGCAGATAGTCCACTTTGATGCGCCGCACCACGAAGATAAGGCCATACTCGGCGACCAGCGTCGCATGGGGGATTCCCAGATCGCGCAGGGCTTCGGTGCGCGCGCGCTCCGCAAAGCGCAGGTACGCGGCGTGGTAAACCACGCCGCCGGCGTCGGTGTCCTCATAATACACGCGCAACGTATAATGGTGGCGCCCCGCCGCCAGCGTGGATGCGGCATGTCCGTTCATTCATCGACGCCCGAATCGCGCAGCAGGTCCGGTTGGCCGGGTTCGCTCATTCCGGTTTCTCTCACGGGGACGGGCAGCCCCAGGTGGCGCCAGCCCGCTTCGCCCAGCATGCGGCCGCGGCTGGTGCGCAGAACCAGGCCCTCCTGAATCAGGAACGGCTCGATCACGTCTTCGAGCGTGTCGCGCGCCTCGGCCAGCGCGGCGGCGAGGGTTTCGACACCCACCGGACCGCCATTGTGGTGTTCGGCGATGCGTCGCAGGTAGCGCCGGTCCATCGCGTCGAGGCCGACCCGGTCGACCTCCAGTCTTGTCAGCGCGGCATCGGCCGCGCCGCGGTCGATCGATTCGGTGCCTGCCACGGCGGCAAAGTCGCGCACCCGGCGCAGCAGGCGACCGGCGACACGTGGGGTGCCGCGGGACCGGCGGGCGATTTCCTCGGCGCCGTCGCGGGTGAGGGGCATGTTCAGCAGGCTCGCGCCGCGCGTGACGATCAGTTCCAGCTCGGTCGGGGTGTAGAAGATCAGGCGTAAGGGGATGCCAAACCGGTCGCGCAACGGCGTCGCCAGCAGGCCGGCGCGGGTGGTGGCGCCGACCAGCGTGAACGGCGGCAGGTCGATGCGCACGCTGCGTGCGGCGGGGCCTTCGCCGATGATCAGGTCCAGCTGGAAGTCCTCCATCGCCGGGTACAGCACTTCCTCGATGGCCGGCTGCAGGCGGTGGATTTCGTCGATGAATAAGACATCCCTGGGTTGCAGGTTTGTCAGGATTGCGGCGAGGTCGCCGGCGCGCTGGATGACGGGGCCGGAGGTGGCGCGGAACCCGACGCCGAGCTCGCGGGCGACGATCTGAGCGAGGGTGGTCTTGCCGAGGCCCGGCGGGCCGTGCAGCAGCACGTGGTCGAGCGCCTCGCCGCGGGCGCGGGCGGCTTCGATGAAGATCGCGAGATTTTCGCGCGAGGCGCGTTGGCCGATGAACTCCGAGAGCGTCTGCGGACGAAGCGACGCTTCTGCGGAGTCTTCTTCCCGGCGTACGGGGGAGACGGTGCGGTCGGTGTCGCTCATTGCGCGGCTTTCCCGAAGGAGGCCACGTCAGGCGGGGCTTGGGACTGTCCCAGCGATCCAGGTGAACTTGTTTTACGCGAAGCAAGATCCACCGCGGAGCACGCGGAGTTCGCGGAGAAAGGCGGGACGGCGCTTCGCGCCAAGTGCCGATTGCTGTTCTCCGCGAACTCCGCGTGCTCCGCGGTGGATCTCCTTGCAATGGGAACGATGTACGACTGCTGACCTCTCATGCCGGTGCCCGCTGGGCCAGTTCCTTCAGCGCGTCGCGAATCATCGCATCCAATGCAGCCGCATCCCCCAGCCGCTCGAACGCGCGTGCGACCGCGGGCTGCGCCTCGGGCCGGCGATAACCGAGGTTGACCAGCGCCGAAATCGCATCCTCCACAACGCTGGGCGCGCGCGCGGATGGCAGCGCGAACCCGGCGCTGGCCGGCATCATGCCCGCCTTGTCGCGCAGCTCGGTCAGCAACCGCACCGCCAACTTGGCGCCGACACCGGGCGCGCGGGTCAGGCTGGCGCGATCGCCGGCCGCGATCACGGCGACCAGGTCACGCGGCGACAGCGATGACAGGATCGAAAGTGCCACTTTCGCGCCGACACCCTGCACCGTGGTCAGCAGGCGGAACCAATCACGCTCGGCCGCCTCGGTGAAGCCGAACAATAGGATGGCGTCCTCCCGCACGACGGTCTCGATCAGCAGGCGTGCGGTCGCGGGGGACTGCGGGAGCGCGGCGAGCGTGCGCGTCGAGGCCTGGACCAGGTAGCCGACGCCGTTGACGTCGACGATGCAACTACCCTCGGCAAGTTGGTCGATCTGGCCGGTGAGCTGGGCGATCATGCGCGGCGGGCTCCCGCCGTCCAGGCCAGGCGGCTGGCGCGGTGATGTGCGTGGCAGATCGCCACGGCGAGCGCGTCGGCGGCATCGGCCCGTCGCACTGTCGCCCCAGGCAGCAGCCGGCGCACCATCATCTGCACCTGCTCCTTGGCCGCCCCACCGGTGCCCACTACCGCCAGTTTCACCGACTTGGCGCCGTACTCGGTGACCGGGATGCCGGCCAGCGCGGGCGCCAGCAGCGCCACCCCGCGGGCGTAGCCAAGCTTCAGCGTCGCCGAACCGTTGCGGTTCACATAGGTCTCCTCGACCGCGGCTTCATCCGGGCGATGTTCGGCCAGCAGCGCGGCCAGCGCGTCGTGCAGCACTTTCAGCCGCTCCGGCACCGAGGTGGTGGACTCTGTCGCGATCACGCCGTCGGCGAGGTGGCGGAGCCGATTGCCATCGACCTCGATCATCCCCCAGCCGGTGAAGCGCAGGCCCGGATCGATTCCCAGCAGCCTGACCATGGTGCGAATCGGTCCTTGTTCCTGTCTTGTGCCGGTATACGCGTGCGGGCGGCGATCCGGCAGACCATTTAATGGCGGCATCAGCCCGGGGCCATTGGGCGGGATCACGCGCGTAGGTGCCGCGCCGGCGGAAAGCCTCTAAACACGCCGCATGGAGGCAGACCTCGATTTCACCAGCTACAAGGCGGCGCTGATCGTGCTCGCCGCGGCGGGCGTCGTCATCCCACTGTTCCATCGGCTGAAGGTCAGCCCGGTGCTCGGCTTCATGCTGGTGGGGCTGGTCGTCGGCCCGTTCGGCCTCGGCGCCTTCGCCGACGGTCATCCGTGGGTTGATGCAGTGACAATCGCCGAGCCGGAGTCGATTCGCGCGATCGCCGATCTCGGCGTCGTCCTATTGCTGTTCATGATCGGGCTGGAGCTGTCGCTCGAGCGGTTGTGGCTGATGCGCCGGCTGGTGTTCGGGCTTGGCGCGCTGCAGGTGATGGTGTGTGCCGCCGCGCTCAGCGGCGCGACGCTGCTGTTGGGCCTGAGGCCGGTGCCGGCCACCGCGGTCGGGCTCGCATTGGCCATGTCGTCCACTGCCATTGTGCTGCAGGTGTTGGCCGAAGAAAAACGCCTTGGCACGCCGGCGGGGCGCGCCAGTTTCGCCATCCTGCTGTTCCAGGACCTTGCCGTGGTGCCGATGCTGTTCGCGCTCGGCGCCTTGGATCCCGAGAGCGGCGCCGGCAGCCTCGCCGGCCTGGGGCATGCGCTCGGCCACGCGGCGCTGGCAGTCGCCGGCGTCGCGGTGCTGGGCCGCCTGGTGATGCGTCCACTGTTCCGCAGTGTCGCGCGCACCAAGAGCGAGGAACTGTTCATCGCCGCCTGCCTGCTCGTGGTTGTTGCCACCGCGCTGGCCACCGCGGCGGCTGGATTGTCGATGGCGCTCGGCGCGTTGATCGGGGGTTTGTTGCTGGCCGGCACCGAATATCGCCGCCAGGTCGAGGTGACGATCGCACCGTTCAAGGGCCTGCTGGTGGGGCTGTTCCTGATGTCGATCGGCATGAGCCTCAATCTGCGCACGCTGTTCGCGCATCCTGCGATCGTGCTTGGCGCGGCAATCGGGCTGGTGGCACTGAAGTCGCTGATCGTGGCCGGCCTGGCGCGCTGCTTCCGGCTGTCGTGGACTGGCGGTGTCGAGGCCGGGTTGCTGCTGGGGCCGGGCGGCGAATTCGGTTTCGTTATCGTGACGGTCGCGTTGGCGCATCAACTGCTGGACGATGGCACCGCGAGCCTGGTGTTGTTCGTTGCGGCCCTGACGATGGTCGCCACGCCGATGCTGTCGAAGCTCGGTGCCAGGCTCGCGCCACGGGCCGTGCCGCGGCCGATTGACCCGGCGTTGCTGCTGCCGGGGACGCATGCGACGAGCCCGAGTGTGATCCTCGCCGGGTTCGGCCGGGTTGGGCAGACCGTGGCGGCGCTACTGGAAACGCATCGGGTTCCGTATATCGCCGTCGACCACGACGCCGACCGCGTGGCGCGACAGCGCAAGCAGGGCAAGCCGGTCTACTACGGCGACATGACGCGGACCGAAATCCTGCGCCACCTGGAGCTGGATGGAGCGCGCGCGTTGGTGATCACGATCGATGATGCTGGTGTCGCCGAGGCGTTGGTTGAGGCGGCGCGCGCCGAGCACACTGCGCTGGTGATTGTCGCCCGCGCCCGCGACGGCGCGCACGCCGCGCGGCTGTATCGCGCCGGCGCGACCGACGCGGTTCCCGAAACGATCGAGGCCAGCCTGCAACTGGCCGAGGCCGTGCTGGTTGATGTCGGCATTGCGATGGGCCCGGTGATCGCCTCGATCCACGAGAAGCGCGCGGCACTGCAGGCCGACATCAAGGCGATGGCGCCGCACGTGGAAATTCGCCCGCTCGGTCGGCGACGGCTGCGCGACGCCATCGCGCGCCGGGGCTGACATGCGCCGTGGCTGACATGCGCCGTGGCTGATATGGGCGGCGCCGGCAGGGACGGCGCTGGCGTGGACGGCGCAGGTCGTAACGTGCCCGGATCAGACCTGCCGGACGCGGAGGTGCTGGCCGAAACGATACGCCGCCAGCGTGACGGCGATACGGCAGGCGCGCTGGCGGTGCTCGAGCGGGCGATCGCCGCGGCACCGGACGTGGCGCGGTATCATCGCCTCGCCAACGAACTATACCGACAGGTGGGCCGCCACGTGGACGCACGCGGCGCGGCACAGCGCGTGGTGGCGTTACGGCCGGACGATCCGACGTCCCACACCGAACTGGCCGCGGCGTGCGGCAATCTGGGCGATATTGCCGGCATGCGGGAGGCGGCGGAGCGGGCGATTGCGCTGGCGCCTGACCTTGCCGCGGCACATTTCTCGCGCGGCGCGGCGCTGCTGGCCAGCGGCGACTTTGCCGAGGGCTGGCGCGAGTACGAGTGGCGGCTGCAACTGCCTGGCACCGCGGGCGGCATTCCACCAGCGGAATGGCTGCGCTGGGACGGTGCCGCGATGCCGAACGGCCGGTTGCTGCTGTTCGCCGACCAGGGTCGCGGCGACGTCATCCAGTTCGCCCGTTACATCCCGTGGGTGGCGGCGCGATGTCCCGACCTGGCGATCTGCTGCCCGCGTGAGATGTGGCCGATCCTGCGCCAGTTCCCCGAGCTGCGACTAATCGTGCAGCACTGGCATGAGGCAGGCGGGTGCAATGCTTTTGCCCCGCTCGGCAGCCTGCCGCTGCTGATCGGCACGCGGCTGGATACCATTCCGCCACCGGTCAAGCTGCGCGCTGACCCGGTGCGGGCGGCGGCGTGGCGCGCGCGGCTCGATGGGCTGGTCCCGGCGGGCTATCGGCGCATCGGACTGATCTGGGCGGGCAACAGCGCGCACACCGCCGATCATGACCGTAGCACGCAGTTGGCCAGTTTCCTGAAGCTGGCATCGGTGGACGACGTGGCCTTGGTGTCGCTGCAGAAGGGACCGTCGCAGGCACAGATCGGCGGTTATTTCGGCCGTGTGCCGCTGTTCAATCTCGGGCCGCAGATCCACGATTTCGACGACACGATGGCGGTGCTTGATGCGCTCGATCTGCTGGTGAGTGTCGATACGGGTGTGGTGCATCTTGCCGGTGCGATGGGCAAACCGACCTGGGTTGCACTGCCCTTCTCGGCGGACTGGCGTTGGTTGCTAGGCCGTGACGACTCGCCATGGTACCCAAGCGTGCGGCTGTTCCGCCAGCCGGCGCCGCGGGCCTGGGTGCCGACTGTCGCGCGGATCGCGGCGGCACTTGGCCAACACACGTCCAGGGCAACCGGGTGAACGTCGGAAAGGCGCGGGAGTGGCCGATCCCCTGTCATTGCGAGCCGTAGGCGAAGCAATCCCCATCCGGGTGCGCACTCGGATGGGGATGGCTTCGCCTACCTCTCGCAATGACAGCAACATCCAGGCAGCCCCATCGTTTCACCCGATCGCCCGAAACACACGTCCGTATCACTTGACCAGTCGGCTCCAGCGATTATAGCCTGAACTCGTTGCGGTAGGGCGCATCGGCCGATCGGTCGGAGGGGCATTGCCCGCCTACATCACCACAATCGTAATGCGCCCATGCCCAATCTCGAGAATCTCAAGAAGCAAGCGAAGCAATATCTGCGATGGCACCGTGATGGGTACTATCCCGTCGCGGAGCAGATCAGGTCGCTGCTGAGCCGGTACAGCGACATGAGCGACAGGCAGATCCTGGCGCACAGCTTCAGGCTCAGCGACGCGCAGGAACTCGTCGCGCGGCAGCTGGGGTTTGAGGATTGGCGGGCGCTGACCAAAGGGATCAGCACAATGACCGCTTCGTCAACAAAGATCGATCGCACATCCACGCTGCTGGCCGCGGAGCCGCAATTGTTCGTGAGCGCCATCACGACCGCCTGCGAGTTCTATGTGCGGACGCTCGGTTTCCGGGTGGGGTTTATCTACGGCGAGCCGCCGTTCTACGCTCAGGTGTTGCGCGACGGTGCCCGGCTGAACCTGCGGCAGGTCGATGGTCCGGTATTCGACAGCCAGTTCAGGATCCGCGCGCGCGATGCGTTGTCGGCGACCATCACCGTCGATGACGCCAAGCCGTTGTTCCTGGCGTTTCAGGCGGCCGGCGCGCCATTCCATCAGACCTTGCGGACGGAACCCTGGGGCGCGCGCACGTTCATCATACGGGATCCCGATGGGAATTTGGTTATGTTCGCCGGCGGGAGCGGCTGAAGCACTCGCACCGACCGGAACTGCGTACGGGCGGAGGTAGGGCGGAAGAGCGCAGCGTCATCCGGCGCTGGGTGCCGCCGTGGCGGATCACGCTGCCCCCCGGATCAACCACCGGGTCAAGCGCCCTGTGGCTTCGGTCTACCGGGGGCAAGGCTCTTCCGCCCTACGGTCAGCCTACAGCCGTCACAGTTGCTTGCGCGCCTGGGCGGCGAGCGCGTCGGTGGTGGTGCGCCAGATGCCGGGCAGACCGAGGACGCGGGCCAGTGCTTCGCGCAGCCATTTGATGCGGTGGGCCTGGCCGGTGATCCAGGGGTGGAGGGTCAGGTTGCAGGATGCGCCGCCCTCGGCGTGCAGATAGGCGAATGCCTCGGCGATGCCGTCGGCCCAGACGGGCGGCGTGACGCGACGCAGCCACATGCATTCGAGATCGTTCCATTCCGGCTGCGGTGGTAATGCGACCAGGCTGCGGTGGTGATAGGGGCCGAGCAGGAACGGGCGGTCGTCGCTGGCCCAGTCGGAGGTGTAGGTGAAACCGGCCTCGGCGAGCAGCGCGGGCGTGCGGGTGGATTCGGTGAAATCCTGGCCGCACCAGCCGGTGGGTGTCGTTCCGGTCGCGGCGTGGACGGCGTCGCGGCTTTCGATGATGACGGCGCGTTCCTCGGCTTCGGTCATGCGGCTGGTGATGCGGCCGGTGGCGTAGATGCCGTGCGCCATGAAGCAGGCGTTGCGACGGGTCAGTTCGTCGATCAGCTCCGGGTAGCGCGTCGCGGCCGCGGCGCCGAGTGCGACGCTGGGTGTGAGGCCGAAACGATCGAGCGTTTCCAGAATGCGGAAGATGCCGACGCGCGCGCCGTATTCGCGCTGGCTCCAGGTCAGCCAGTCGGGAAAGAAGTTTCCGAGGGGCGAGACGATGCGTGGGTCGCGGTTGGCGTCTTTCGGCGGATCGAGTTCCCAGTAGTCCAGCACGAGGGTGATGGTCAGCGCGATGCGGGCGCCGTCGGGCCAGGTGAAACGCGGCGCCTCGGTGAGCGTGCGGTAGGCGTGGTGCGTCTGGTCCATGCCGGGGTGCCGCGCCTCGTTGACCGGCGGGGTCTTGGCGGGAACGTGGTCAGCCATTTGCTGCCTCCCGTGCCGCGAGATGCGATTCGATCAGCGGCAGATGGTGTTCGTTGAACCAGTCGGTGATCGCGCCGGCGGTGGTCAGCCACACCCCCGGATGCGACAAGATGTATTCCAGTGCCGCGCGGAAGGCGCGGATGCGGTGTGGCTGACCGACCCAATAGGGATGCACCGCGATGCACATCACGCGGCCCTGCTCGGCGCCCTCGGCGTAGACGGTGTCGAAATGATCGCGGATCTGGCGGGCGAACTCCGCTACCTCTTCGCCGCGCCGATACAGGATGACGTCGTTCAGGTCGACCGAGTAGGGCATCGACAGCAGCCGGCCGGTCTTCACCTTGAGCGGGAATGGCTGGTCGTCGTGGTACAGGTCGGCTGTATAGTCGAAGCCTGCCGCGGCGGCGAGTTCGAACGTGTTCAGCGTGTTGGTGATGGCCGGGCTGAACCAGCCGCGCAGGCGCCGTCCGGTAAGGCGCTGGTGAATATCCTTCGACTCTTCCATCGCGGCGCGTTCTTCCTCGGGGGAGAAATTCCAGTGGTAGCGTGTGTTGTAGATGCCGTGCGACATGTACTCCCAGTTGCGCTGTTCCATCGCGCCGAGGATTTCCGGGAAGTGCTGCAGCACCGCCATGCTGAGGCTGACGGTGCAACGAATGCCGAGCGCGTCGGTCAGCTCGAACAGCCGCCAAAGGCCGACACGATTGCCGTAGTCGCGCTGGCTGTAGCCAAGCACGTCGGGATGCGGCGAGCGCGGCCACGGATCGCGGGTGCGCTGGAACGCGGGCAGGTATTCGTAGTGCTCGATATTCGGTACGATCCACAGCGCGACGCGCGCACCGCCTGGCCAGCGCAACGGCGGGCGGTGCAGGATCGGCGAATAGGGCACCAGGTCCGGTTCCATGTTGGCCTCCGTCATTTGCCTTGGCGTCATCCGCCGCGCGCCGCGTCCGGAAGCCTAGAACAGTTTCAGACGGTGTGGCAGGGCAGCCAACACGGTCACGGGGCTGGCATACCGCTTGCGTAACCTGCGACGGTATGCGTCGGCGCTGGGGCGTGCCGAATGATCATGGAGGTTCCACATGAACGAGGCCAAGACGGCTCTGGGTCAGAAGATTCTAAAGATCAAGGCAGCCAAGGGGCTCACCTGGGCGCAGATCGCCGCACAGCTTGGCCATGCGCCGGTGTGGACCTGCGCCGCCTGCCTCGGCCAGATGTCGATGACGGCGGAGACCGCGGCAAAGGCCGGCAAGCTGCTGGATCTGGACGAGGATGATGTGGTTTTGTTGCAGGCGATCCCGTATCGCGGATCGCTGCCGACCGAGGTGCCGACCGACCCGCTGATCTACCGGTTCTACGAGCTGGTGATGGTCTACGGCACGACCTGGAAGGAAATCATCCAGGAGGAGTTCGGCGACGGCATCATGAGCGCAATCGACTTCGACATGACGATGGAGCG
>Ga0182030_10017187_pt1 | contig 13987 bp, 14 predicted proteins | sample 812S3MmetaG_FD_121299 | JGI IMG/M metagenome (GOLD analysis project Ga0182030, IMG submission 121299) | Permafrost microbial communities from Stordalen Mire, Sweden - 812S3M metaG (Illumina Assembly) | ecosystem: Environmental > Terrestrial > Soil > Wetlands > Permafrost | place: Sweden...
ACCGACCCGCCCGAAGAGACGATGCTCTATTAGCGTGGCATCCCCTCACGTCTGATCCGCGTCCCCCGCTACCAGTCCCCATCGCGTCGCTCCGCCCTCTCTTCAATTAGCAATCGCACATTAGCAATTAGCAATTCCCCCCTCGACCTCCATCCTCCGCGCCAGACCCGATTACGCTATGGATGGTACATCGTATTTACATAGTAATTGCAATCGCTCTGTATCCGTGGATTTACGGCGCCCATGCAATCGGCGCCCCCGGGGGCATTGTGATCTACAAGCAATTCTCCTTTGACCCCGATTCCAATGCCGAAATGGCAGCCTACAGCACCTTCGATCATTACTCTTTCGTCGATAATGTTCACACCCCTGCCGGCCAGACATTGCGCATCCTTTCCGGCCAGGACCCCCTCTATATTCCCGCCCCCGGCGATCCCGGCAGCACCCCCGCGCAAGCCACCCTCACAATCCTGGCCGCCGAAAAACGATTCCCACAATTCGCCGCGAAACTGGAAACCGTCCGTCAGGCTTGGTCAGCCCTGCCGATCGCCGAGGCGCCCGTCGCACCAAGCCCGCCACCTTCAACAAACGCCGCCATCCCCAAACCCTCTCCGGCAGCCGGTTCCGCCAACATCCTTCGCACAAAATCCGGCCATGTCTTTACAGGATGGAGCATCTCCGCCTTCGAAGGCAAAACCGTGGTCATCAAACATTCCGGCGGCATATCCCGCATTCCGGCCTCCGAGTTGCCAAACGACCTCATTGGTCTTTCCCCGGCAAAACCCACTTCCCCTCCCAAAGCCACCGATGCGGCCGCTGCCTCTGCCACTTCAAATATCCCGCAAAAGGTAAAATGGTAAGCCAAAAAACCAGGGATACGCTGATAATTGCAATCGCATCTAAGGGCCAAAGGCTCGTCCCAAGCCAGCCCAGCGAGGAGGCGGAGGGGATTAGCGAGGGTTGGAGGGCGGGCGAGCCGGCAACGCCCTGGGTTAACTGCCCGAACGGCCCAAGCCCTGAAGGGGCGCGACAACCATTAATCAGCGTTTCCTTAGTTCGGCTTGGTCTCCCCGACCTCTCCCCGCCTGCGCAGATAATGCAGCAGCATCGTATCCGTAAGCTGCAGCCTCCTCGCCAGCTCCCTGGCGATGTTCATCATCAGCAGCGCGAACAGCTCGATGTCCTCGTGCCGAAGCTCGATCAACGCCCGCCTGGAAAGCGCCAGCACCTCGCTCTCCTCCTTCGCCACCGCCGTCGCCGTGTGCTTGTGCATGCTCATGATCGACGCTTCCCCGAAGCACTCCCCCACCCCCAGCTCGTGCACCTCGACCACCACGTCATCCTCCGGCAGCAACAACTCCAGCTTCCCGCTCTTCACAATATAGATATAGAACGGATCGTCCCCTTTCTTGAACACGGCATCCCCTTCACCCACCTTCCCATACTGGAGCCGCGGCAGAATGCTCTTGAGCTGAACATCGGTCGCCCCGCCAAAAAGCGAGATCTTCGACAGGATGGATAGAACCGAATCATACTCCGGGAGTGGGACGAATTGATTCATCGTGGGTGTGCTATCGGTCGGTGCGGAGAGTTCCATTATTAGCATTTCGGAAAGCCACGGTCCAGCCGTTTTCGGCCGGCCGGATGCCGAGGCGATAGGGCTTGGCGTGCGAACCTCCGCCCACCATCATTCCCTCAAACCCAATGGACTACACCACCTACAAAATCATTCATCTCATCGGAATCGCCGCCCTGGCGATGGGCATCGGCGGGATGCTCGCCGGCGGCAATACGCGCAAGGGATTCGCGATCCTCCAGGGCGTGGCATTGCTCGTGATGCTCGTCTCCGGCTTTGGCCTCCTCGCGAAGCTCCATCTCGGGTTCCCTCATTTTGCCATGGTCAAGGTCGCCCTCTGGCTCCTCATCGGCGCATTGCCCGTCATCCTCCGCCGACTGCGTGCTCCGGCCATCGCGGGCATCTGCATTTTCCTCACCCTCGTAGCCATCCTCGCCTGGCTCGGAGTCGTCAAACCCCCTCTCTGGTAGCGGCGCCACGCTCCCAGCGCCCGCCTGAGATTGGAGAGGAAAACGCTTAAAGGCGGACACCGGTCATGTATCCGGCAACGTGGCAAAGCCGGCTTGACGAAAGTGCTGGTCCAACGTGAACGCCCGGGCGAGTTTCTCGCGGCGCATCAGGCTGAATGAGTAGCAATCAATGAGATCCCAAGTTTTGTCCCGGTGCTTGAGCCAGAACCGCTCTGCTTCCCGGAGAAGCGGCGGTTCGATCTCGTGAATGACAACGTGCGCATCTTTGAGCAACCCCTGAAACCAGGCCCGAGCGTAAAAAGGCGAGAGCCGCTTTGTTATCAGCGAAACTGTTTCGAATACAACCACCCGCGTGGTGATGAGAGTGAATTCCGTTGAGAGAGCATTGAGGCTGGCGCGGTGGTGCGTATCATTCCCTGCAAAGGCCGCGAAAAAACCGCTCGAATCCGCGAAGATACGCTCGCTCACCTGACCCCACTCTCGCCGTAGAGATATTCGTCAGCCAGGCTTGCGTCCGTCTGTGGCCCATCCTTGCAGATTCCGACCCAGGGATGCCGCTGCTGTACGCTTGCGGTTCTTGCACCGTTGCGAAGGCGTTTTTGCGCGGGTCCGCCCTCGGACGTTAACGCATTGCGGATCATGTTACGGACGACACCCGCCATGGTTGTTCCATGAGCCTTCGCTTCGCGTTTCAGCCAACCGACCTCTTCCGGCTTAAGAGATATTTGGGTTCGAATCATCCCCACATCTTACATCACGTCCTGCCGACGACAAGACGCGAGCTAACTGCCCCTCGCCGGCGTCCTCCAGCCCAACTCCTCCGCAAAGGCTGCGAACACAATGTCCCGCGAGGACATCGAGCGCTGCATCGGGGAGTAACCCATCCGCCCGCGGTGCGGTGTGCGTTTGTCTCAGGAGGTTCATCATGAGCGCCGGCATCCATCCATTATGGTTCTCACCCGTAAAAGTTGGGCCACTCGTCGTGCACCTCCGCCAATTCTGTGAATAGAACCTGCGCGCCATCAACTTGAAAGGAGTTCACCAATATGCCACTGCCAACCGACGCAAAACAATTAGCCCTTGCAAACGAAATAATTCAGACACTGGATGATTTGAACAGCGGAGTCCACCCCGGCCATCGTCCCGCTCACGCCAAAGGCCGCTTGCTGGCCGGCTCTTTCACTCCCACGCCCGAAGCCGCCGCATTGTCTCGTGCTCCTCATTTCCATGCGCCCTCTACGCCTGTAGTCGTACGCTTCTCGGATTTCGCGGGAGTGCCGGCCGTGCCCGACAACGATCCAAATTCTTCCAGCCCTCACGGATGCGCCATCCGCTTTCAACTCGGTAAGCACCTGCATACCGACATCGTCGCCCACTCGGCCGATGGTTTTCCGGTGCGTACCGCCGCGGAATTCGTGCAATTCCTGCAAGCCGCCCATGCCAGCGGGCCGGACGTTCCGCACCCGACTCCAGTCGAGAAGTTTCTCGGCAGCCATCCCAAGGCCCTGGCCTTTGTTCAGATGCCAAAGCCAATCCCGACCAGCTTCGCCAGAGAATCGTATTTCAGCGTGACGGCGCACAAGTTCATCGATGAGCAAGCGACCATCTGGCAGGTGCGCTATCGCATCCTGCCCGACGCCGGGAACGAGTACCTCGACGCCGAAGGCGCCGCCGCAAAGGGGCCAAATTTCCTGATGGAAGAGTTGGCCGACCGGCTCGCCATCGGTCCCATCAAGATGAATCTTTGGGTGCAGATCGCGGCCGATGGGGACGTCGTGGACGATGCAACCGAGCATTGGCCGGCGGATCGTCCGCAGGTGTTATTGGGCACCGTGGCTTTAACGGGACTCGTGCCCGAGAACGATCCCGAGGCGCGCCGGATTATTTTCGATCCGATCCCCCGCGTCGAAGGCATTGAGCCTTCAGCCGATCCCTTGCTGGACCCGCGAGCAGACGCATACCTCGTGAGCGGCCGGCGCAGGCGTGCCGCCGCCCCTCCGCCCTAGATCCGGGACCTGGAGACAATGAGATCGGATTTCAATTCGTAATCAGCAGGTCGCGGGTTCGACTGCCTCGCCTCAGCGCAGCAAGGCCAGGAGAAGAATGCGTAGCGAAGCGAAGCCCTTCCCGCAGGTTGCGAATGCAACAATCCCGCCGTTGGCTTACTCTCTGCCATAGGACGAAATGCTCAGTAGCAAAATTCCTATCGTAAATCGGGGTACGGCGTAGGACGCAAAAGTGTGAAGAACCGGCGCGCGTTCAAAATCTATGAGCGAAAACGCCCCAGTGGAAACATCGGCTACAGGGACCGGCATTATCGCCGCCGTGATGAAAAGAGTTCCGGAGCTTCTGTTTGTATCAACCGGATATTGATTGAGGTAAGTGCGCTTTGGTGCTTCGATGATGAAGTATGCATATCCTCCTCAATGTCTCCATCCCTCACGAAGATTTTAACGCTGCCGTCCGTGATGGATCGGTCGGGCAAAAGTTGAAGCGAATTCTCGATGATTTGAGACCTGAGGCTGCGTATTTTACAGAAATGCACGGTCAACGGGGAGTGGTTCTCGTCGTCGATCTTCCCGACGCATCCAAAATACCTGCTTTGGCCGAACCTTGCTTTCTCACTTTTAGGGCAAACGTGGAATTCAAAATGATTATGAGTCCGATAGAATTGGCGAATGCCGGTCTCGAAGAGCTTGGTAAAAAGTGGGCGTAAACCGAGAAAGAGCGGCAGGTTGTCACAGTAAGGCTTCTTATGGCAAAGAGAGCGTATCCACTGTCCAAAGTCTATGGTTTGCTTGAACCAGGGCCGGTTGTCCTCGTCACGACAGCCGGGAGTGAGCACGCAAACATCATGGCGATGTCGTGGCACACGATGATGGAGTTTGAACCGCCCCTGGTGGGCTGTGTCATCAGCAATAAGAACTATTCGTTCGATATGTTGAAGACGACCAAGGAATGCGTGATTAACATTCCTACCGTGGAGCTTGCGGAAAAGGTCGTGGGTTGCGGCAATACGTCCGGAGCAGACGTAGACAAGTTCCAGAGGTTCAACCTCACGCCTAAGCCCGCCGCGGAGGTGAGTGCGCCACTCATCGAGGAATGCTTCGCAAATCTTGAGTGCAGGGTGTTCGATACGAAGCTGGTGACCAGCTATTGTTTCTTCATTCTTGAAGTGGTTAAAGCATGGATTAACCCCAAAATTAAAAACGCACGAATGATTCACCATCTTGGGAACGGAAATTTCACGGTCGATGGGGAGAGGATAAAACTGAAGTCCAAGATGAAGTAGCGGCTGAGCCGAACAAGCGGCACCTCAGCGAGAACAACCAGGGCAAGCTGGTGTCAATTTGTGTATAAAGCATGCCTGAATTTTTAACGGTCCGGTGCAAAAGTATTTCTCGAAAACCTTCCCTTGTGGGAGTATATTGTCGAATGCCAAACCGTTCCAATAAATCCCATAGCAGCCAAGAAATTGCGAAGAATGCCAATCCCCGAGGAGATCGGCTCACCTCCAAGCATGGCAAGACAACATCCCATCAGCCGGCAGGAAGGCGCATATCAGGCGGGGCTAGGGGACGGTGAATTGCGGGTAAAGGAATAATTATGAAAAACAAGAATATCGGCATGCTGTTGCTTTCCATTTATCTCATCGTGGTGGGAGTTGTGGGTCTCGCGGGTGTTTCGCTTGGCGCTCTCAGCATATTGGTGCCAATACTTGCCATTGCAGCCGGTGTTTGCCTTTTTATTGGTAAATGAGGCTCCCAATCTGATGAGAAAGCGAATAATTGTTTCGTCCCCGACATCCATCTCTGTTGAAGATAGGGTATGGTTGGATATTCAACGAACCGCCGAGGTTGAAATCACCTCCGAAACTCCGGACAATCCTGTTGACTTTGCATTGGTTGCAGGGACGAACTCGGGCTGGCTGGCAGCGCAGTCTGGGGAACAAATGTTGCGGCTACTCTTTGATGAGTCTCAAAAGCTCAACCATATCCGACTGGTTTTTAAAGAGAACAATGAGGCGCGAACACAGGAATTCGTGTTGCGTTGGTCGGCGGATGGAGAGGTGTTCCACGATATTGTGCGCCAGCAGTATAATTTCAGCCCACCAACAACCGAGGTCGAGGAATATGATGTGAACCTGGACGGAGTTAAGGCGCTGGAACTAAAAATAGTCCCGGACATAAGCGGCGGTCCCGCGATTGCATCGCTAGCGGAATTGCGGTTGGCCTGACGGTTTCTTATGACGCATCGCTTTCTTACGCCGTTATTCCTTTCAATATTGCTCACATCGGTTCACGCAGAGCTTTCGGGTGGTCGCGCCCCTGCGTTTCCCATTCCGCCGACCAATCTCCTCTGGCAGATCGGCCTTTCGGACGATCTCGCCACAGAGTTTGCCAGGGATTACCATCGCGGCCCCGAGACGCTCGCCATCCCCTCCGTCGGCGCGAAGATCAATGCGGCCGGCTGCGCGGTTATCTCGCGGGGCGTCAATGCCGCGAGAAATCCCACCTTCGATATCAGTTATCCCTTGCTGGACATCCCGAAGTACGGCGCTCTCTTTACCTTTAAACTCATAAACGCTCCCAAATCCGGCGCCCAGATGGCCGTCTTCTCAAATGGGGGATTTGCCGGTCTCATCCAGCTATGGGGGACGAGTGGCACAGATTATCCGTATCCCTGGCGAAAGACGTATCGCCTCTACATCCCAAAAGAATTCCTTCACGCCGGGAAGAACGAACTCCGCTTTACCGCCCCGCATCCGCTATGGAGCAATGCCACGTCCGACGATCAGCAATGGTGGACATGGGATTATTTAAAATTGGAGGCGCTCGCCGCTCCCATCGGCGAGCCGTGGAACGGAAAGGTTTCCTACCTCGGCTCAACCATGACGATGAGCGACGCCGGTTTCTACTTGAACGACGACACGCTGCGCCTCACGCCGATCGTCCTCAAGTGGCTGGGCATTGCCTATAGCGGTAACACCATGCGGGCAAATCTCTGGTACGACGTCCTGGCTCAGCAGCCAAAGCGCCTGGAATATCTTAAGCTGCTCGCCAGTTATAACATGACCGTTCTCGCGGACTTCATAAGTGGCAATCATTTTAAAAACGACGCCCAGGGCCAGATGCCGGCGACCATGAAGGGCGCGCTAAAGACCTTTCTCTCCGCCAACGGCAAGTACATTCAATACTACGAGCTTGGCAACGAGCCGTGCATGTTCGGCAACACCGACGGAGGGGGCTTTGCCGAGTACCTGACCCTCGCCACCGAGCTGAACTCTGACAAACCACCCACCATGAAGACCGTCGCCCCGGGATGGGCCTATGGTGGCAACAAAGGAGGCTTGCCTGCGAACTGGGATGCCTTCGTCGACAACCGTCGCACCGTCGAGTCCCTCTGCGATTGCATCAATGGCCATTCCTACGGCTATTCCTATTGCGCCAATGGCGGCGGCAGTTTCCTTTCAGAACTCGAAGCCTTTGGCGAGGTCGCCGATGGGTGGCCGAAGGAATACCTCACCAGCGAAACAGGGGCGAATAATTGGCACTCCGAGGAAAACGGCGCCCGCCAGGCCTCCACGCAACCTCACATCCAGGCCTTCGATCGTATCCTCCGCGCGCATCTCGCCGTCGTGGATCGCACCATGCAGCACGCGGTCATCTTCGGCGATTTCGGGTTGTTTGATATCCCCGCCTCATGGTCCGATCTGGATAATCTCAAACCCGCCCCTGCTCCTGACGGCCCGGCCATGGACACCCGACTCAAGACCTATCGCCGCCTCGCCCTCGCCTACGCCACTCACGGCTCACCCCTCACTTACACAGTAAGCAATTCATCCGATCTACAATATAAGATGGTTTACTTCCGCGCCGTGGATACCGGCGCCCTCCCGCCGCAGCCCGGCTCCGGAGGCACCTCCGATAAGTTGCTCCTTAACTTCGTCAATTTTGAATCCACTCCGCAGACCCTGTCCGTCCGCGTCACTCTTCCCAGGAGCGGCTCTTATCAGGCCGAGCGCATCGGCGCCGGCGACACCTGGGCAGCCGCGCATTCGATCATCAGTGTCACCGGCAAGCCCGAGGTCGAACTGAAGGAAGCTCTGGATCCCGGCGCCTCCGTCCAATATATTCTCTCCCCGCCCAAGCAGGGACTTCCACATTGATATCCTCCTGACGCACAGGGAGGTGGAGAAGGCGACCATGGGTTCTACTGTGCCAGCGTTTTATTCCTCGCCTGCCTCAACTCCGTCTCTTGCCTGGCAGCGAAAACCAATCCGGCCTTGAATTTGAAAACCGAAAGATCGGCCAGGGACGATATGCATTTATGAGCACGAAGCGCAGCAAATCAATTCCTCGAATCGTTTCGCCGGGGGAGTGGCAGGCGACCCGAAAAAAATTACTCGTGAAGGAGAAAAAGATGACCCGTGCCCTCGACGCGCTTGCCGCGGAGCGGCGCCGGTTGCCGATGGTGCTGATCGATAAGAAATACGTTTTTGACGGGCCCGAAGGCAAGGTGAGCCTGCTCGACCTGTTCGAGGGGCGCCGTCAGCTTATTCTTTACCATTTCATGTTTTCGCCGGTGGTTTCGGGCTGGCCGTCGGCGGGGTGCCCGGGTTGCTCGCTCGTGATCGACCAGATCGGCCACCTTGCGCACCTTCACGCTCGTGATACGTCGTTTGTCGCGGTCTCGATTGCCCCTTTGGCGAATATCAAAAAATATAAGAAACGCATGGGCTGGACCGTGCCGTGGGTCTCATCGTTTGGAACCGATTTCAACAAGGATTTCGGACGCACCACTGAACCAACCGAGAGCCATGACGGCGAGATATTCGGGCTCAGTGTTTTCTTGCGCGACGGGAAACGGATTTACCGTTCTTACTTCACGGAAGGGCGAGGCGTTGAGGGGTTGGGCACCGTGTGGCAATTGCTCGACCTGACGCCGTGGGGACGGCAGGAGACATGGGAAGAGTCGCCTGCCGGGTGGCCGCAAACGCCGCCCTTTGAGTGGTGGGAGCGTCATGACGAGTATCCCAAATAAAGGCCGATTGATTTGCGAGCGATGGATTGCCGGCGGGGCGCTCGCGACGGTGATTGCGCTGTGCTGGGGGTGGATCGCGGCGATGGCGCTGGACATGTACGGACCAATGACCGGGCGTTCGGCGTGGATGATGACACGAACCTGGGACTTAACCCATCAGGCGCTGCTTTTCGCGATGTGGGCCGTTATGATGATTGGCATGATGCTGCCCTCGGCGGCGCGGGCGGTATTTCGTTACGCTGGCGGGGAACAGAGGGAAGCGGGAGGAGAGCGCGTTCTGGCCCGTGCGTTTGGCTTCGCGACGGGATATGTGGTTGTATGGATCGTATTCAGTTTGATTGCGACGGCTTTGCAATTGGGACTGACAAAGGCGCGCTGCTCTCGCCGATGATGGAATTGCGGAACCGCTGGATGGGTGCGGGGCTTGTGCTGCTTGCAGGCATCTACCAGTTCACTCCGTGGAAACGGAAGTGCCTGGAGTGTTGCCGATGCCCGGCTGATCAAACCGGCGGGTTCCAGGCCGGGGTGCGGAACGGCCTATCATGTCTCGGCTGTTGCTGGGCGTTGATGCTGCTGCTCTTCGTCGGTGGAGTGATGAATTTGTGGTGGCTCTCCGTACTTACTGTTTTTGTAGTGCTGGAGAAACTCACGTTTGATTGGTGCCAATGCACCCGATTCTCGGGAGTGCTGCTCCTTGCGGCGGGGATCTGGATTCTACGCGATGGAATAATGACGTAAATGCCGGCCTGGCGGGATGGTGATTGCGAATGCAATCGTAAGTATATAACAGCAAGCGACTTCGACTTGGTTGCGGGTCGGGTTATCTGTAAAATGCCGGGGCCGGCTTTGACGCCGCATTTTGCCCTTTACTATGCGGCACGCGGCAAGCGAGAATCACTTTGTATCTCAGTCAACGCCCCCCCGCACCTTTTTTTAAAAAGTGCCAAAACGATTCCTCCCCCTCTCCTGCCTGGTGCTCCTGGTCTTGTGCCGGTGCGCCTTTGCGCAGCAACTGAATAGTTATTCAACGTCCTGGATAGGAAACACGTTCGGCGGAGCCGGCGACACGAGCGGCAACTACGGCAATAACTACCTCAACAACGTGCAGATGGGCTTCGACGCCGTCGGCTCCGGGACCGATGGCACCGTCTACACGGAACTCTCCTGGGACGAATCCCACGACGAAATGGGCATTTACAAGAACCGCGCGACCCTCGGGCAACCGAACCAGGCGGGCCCCGGCGCCAATTGGCTCCTGGATCAATGGGACTTCAATAATGCGGACGGAGGCGCTGTGGCAATCAGTGGCTCGTGGGCGTTTCTGACCGTAGACCGCACTGTGAACAGCTCAACCCAGGGTCCTGGCTGGCTCCGCCGCTACCAGCGATCTTCCTATAACCCGGACCCCAGCTTCAGCGGCACCTCGCCCGGCGACATCCATCTCAGCACCAACACTATTCAAGGGTTGTCCCTGCTCTCCAGCGGCACTCAACTCTCCGTCTTCGCGAGCGTGAGCGATACCAATGGCCGTATCGTAGTCCTCGACGGCAATGCGTTTGTCCAGACCAACCAGTTCGCGTTCCAAAGCGGAACCGGCAATCCGGGGCGCAGCGCCGTGGATAATGCCGGCTATCTTTGGATCATCGATTACGCGGGCGCCAACCCCGTCGTCCGCCAATACTCAACCGCCGGGGTGTCGCAGAATGTCGCGATCACCTTCGCCTCCGGAGTCCAACCGGCCGACATCGCCTTCAATCCGGTAACCAAACTGCTCATGGTCGCCGATTCCGGGACAGCGCAAGATATCAAGCTCTACAACCCCTTGCAGATTTCCGGCACCCCCACCACGCTTTCCGGCACCTTTGGCGCCCCGGGCGGAATTAACTCCGGAACGGACGGCCAGGTCGCTCCCCTGAAATTCTTTTCTCCCTCGTCGGTTTCCACCGATGGCAGCGGCAATATTTACGTCGGGATGACAAACGAGACGATTCAGCACCAATTGGGCGGAAGCCTGGCGTCCTACACTTACGGCGGGGCGCTCAATTGGGAACTCGACAATCTGACTTATATCGATATCGCCGACGTCGATCCCGGATCGGAGACCGACGTTTACACAAAAAACAAGCGCTTTGCGATGAATTACAGCCTCACATCGGGCTCGGAATGGTCATACGCGGCTCATACGATCGATCCGGTCAAGTACCCGCAGGATTTGCGGATCAGCAGCGCGACGTTTGGTAAGTGCACTCTTCTCGCGATGCGCCGCATCAATGACTCCGTAGGCAGCAGCCACTTATTCATGTACGTGACGGACATGTACGCGAATTACCTCGCCATTTATCGCTTCAACTCCGCCACCGACGGCGACGTCGCCGTTCCGTGCGGCTTTATTTCCAAATCTCACATTACCGGTGGATGGCCGCCCGTTCAGCCCGCCACGGGGGAATGGATATGGCGCGACGGCTCGGTCATTTCCGGCACCGGTGGCACCGCGACGCTCGACGGCGGATTCCAGAACGGTGAATTCCTCTTGAACGGCGGCAATAACGCTCCCTCGAACGCCTGGGGCTGGAATGTGGACAGCCACGGCAATGTTTACCTCGCCTCCGACACCGGGGGCATTCGCGAATACCCTTGCCAGGGGTTGGATGGCAATAACATCCCCATTTACAACTACACCACCATGACGACCACGGCGACGCCCGCGCCGTTTACCGACGTATTCCGGGCGGAATACGACGCGACCAACGACGCGATGTACCTCTGCGGCTACACCGCGGGTTATCCGAATTTATATCAAACCGGCACGAATTCAAAGGGACAGCCTGTTTATGGCCCCCTCTGGGGAAAAGGCGCCGGACGCGTGCTGGCCAAATATCCCAAGTGGAGCCAGGGAAATCGGACCGAAGCTTTCGAGATAGACAATCTCATCTACGAACCGAACGACATCTACATGAAGGGCGGCCCCAACGCCTCCTCAATCGCTTTCAGCGGAAACTATCTTTTTGTCCAATGGGGGGCCACCAGTCCCAATGACGCCCCGAACACCCAGCAAACACAGGTTTACAGCGCCGCCACCGGCGCTTTTCTCGGGTACTTGCTGCCGACCGGCCAGGGGAGCATCGGCGTAGCCCAGATCGACATTCCCTTTGGACTAAAGGCCTACCAGAGAAGTAATGGCGAGTATCTGGTCTTTGTGGAGGATGACTGGTTCGGCAAGGTGTTGATGTATCGGTGGACTCCCGATCCGGCTCAGGCTGGAATTTTTGTCAATTGCGGGGGCGTCGCCGCCAGCCCATTCGTCTCTGACACCAATTATGTGGGTGGAGTGGTCGCCTCGACGGGCTCGGCGATCAACCTCAGCGAGGTGACCAACCCAGCGCCCCAGGCGGTTTACCAAACGAATCGTTATGCCTCTCCCGGTGCGGGCAACAGCTTCACCTACACACTGGGGGGCTTTACTCCCAATGCCACCTATCTGGTCCGGCTTCATTTCGCGGAAGACTATTTTAACAGCGCCGGTGCCAGGCTCTTCAACGTGTCGATCAACAACCAGCGGGTCCTCACGAACTTCGATATCTTTGCCGCCGCCGGGGGCGAGGACGTGGCGAACATCCAGCAGTACTGGGCCACTTCCGACACCAACGGAGCCTTCACAATAGTCTTCTCCAATGGCTCCAAGAATAACGCCCAATGCAATGGCATTGAAATCGACCCAACCCCGCCGTCGATGCCGGCGGGCTTGACCTCCGCCTCGGGCAGCACGCAGATCACCCTGAGTTGGGCCCCGTCCGCCGGCACCGACGTCTATAACATCTATCGCACGACCAACACCACCAACACCGGAAGCCCATTTATCCTCATCGCGAGTTCGACATCCACGAGCTTCACGGACATCGGTCTAACCGACACCAATGACTACTACTACATTGTCGCCGCGTCCAATGGGGGCGGAGAAATACTCAATTCCACTCAACTAACGGCCACCGTCACCCTTCCGCCGCTTCAGATTTGGCGGCAGCAGAATTTTGGCACGCTTGACCCGGCGGATCCCGTGGGCGGCAACACCGCCGACCCGGCCCAGTGCGGCATCTCCAATCTCATGAGATATGCCCTTGGCCTGAATCTAAACGGGGCGTCCGCGGGTGGCCTGCCAGTCGTAGGGCAATCCGGCAGTTACGGCACCCTGACGTTCACGCGGTGCAAAGCCGACATTGACATCACCTACCATGTGGAGGCGAGTAATGACCTCAAAACATGGAGCGAGATTTGGAATAGCACCAATGCTCCCTACACAGGCGGCATAAATCCCGAAGCAGAAGTCATTATCTCGGACACCGTCCCTATGTCTGGCGCTCCGGGCGCCAAACGGTTTCTTGAGCTCGAAGTTACCAATCCATAACAAATAGCAGGCTAGTCGGTCCTGCTATAGTTCATCCTCCACGCAGATCAGGTTGCCGCCTCCGCCTGCTGATTACGAATTGAAATCCGATCTCATTGCATATCAGGTAGTTACGAGTGGAAACGCATCAAGTCGTGCAAAATTGTCAAACTTCGTTTTTGAAAAGGTTTGCAAACACTGCTTTTTTTGGGCCATCGTCGCCGCGCCGACAAGACCACTAGGCGTCAGCCTTCGTCCGATCGTGGCTATGGCCGCGTAACCCTCAGACGAATGAATCTCGGGGCGCTGCCCATCGGTGTCAGGTCTTGGACGACTACGGTTTCTGTGACGCCATCCGGAAGAGGGGTAAGGCTTACTGGCGCGACGAAGCCTGACCCGAATGGCACTAAGATAAGGCAGGTTTAGGATGTTTTGGATCTGGGTTTTCGGCGGACACTTTCCGCTGAATTCAGGAGGACCTCCTGGCTGATGGCGCGCAGTTCTCGAAGGATCGCT
>Ga0182030_10017188_pt1 | contig 13986 bp, 25 predicted proteins | sample 812S3MmetaG_FD_121299 | JGI IMG/M metagenome (GOLD analysis project Ga0182030, IMG submission 121299) | Permafrost microbial communities from Stordalen Mire, Sweden - 812S3M metaG (Illumina Assembly) | ecosystem: Environmental > Terrestrial > Soil > Wetlands > Permafrost | place: Sweden...
CATATTCGAGTGGTAGTTGATGGTGTCCAAAGACCTGCTAAAGTTACTAAAAAAGTTGAAGAAAAAGTAACCGATAAAAAGGAGACAAAGTAATGGGACAAAAAGTAAATCCAATTAGCATGCGTCTTCAGGTTAATAAAGAGTGGCGAAGCCGATGGTTCTCTGATAAAAAAGATTACCCTCATCAGCTAGCTCAAGACTTACAAGTTAGAAAAGTAATTCAGGAAAAGTTAGGTAGTCGTGCCGCAATTAATCAAGTTGATATTGAACGCTCACCTAATCTTGTAACTATTACTATCTCATCAGCTAAACCAGGTGTGGTTATTGGTCGAGGCGGAACCGGTGCTCAGGAACTTAAACTTGAAATTGAAAAGATTTATAAAATGGAAGTTAGACTAAACATTGAAGAACTTCGAAAACCTGAATTATACGCAAAACTTGTAGCAGAAAATATTGCTCACCAACTTGAGAGACGTATATCTTTTAGACGAGCTATGAAATCAACTGCAGCTGCTACTATGCGAGCTGGAGCTCAAGGTGTTCGAGTTGAGTTAGCTGGACGACTTGGTGGTGCCGAAATGTCTAGACGTGAAAAAGAAGTTCAAGGTAGTGTTCCACTACACACAATTCGAGCAGATATTGATTATTACTGTGCCCGAGCATCATATCCTGGATCAGGAATCATCGGTGTTAAAGTATGGATCTATAAAGGTGAGGTAAAGTAACATGTTAATTCCTAATCGAAGTAAATATCGAAAAGTCCGGAAAGGTATTATTACCGGACCAGCTACTCGTGGAAACGTTATTTCGTTTGGTCAATTTGGACTGCAAAGTCTAGATGGTGATCGAATTACTTCAAGACAAATTGAAGCCTCAAGGCAGGCTATGACCCGTTACATGAAACGAGGCGGTAAAGTTTGGATTAGAATTTTCCCTCACACACCTGTTACTCGTAAACCTTTAGATGTAAAAATGGGAAGCGGTAAAGGAAACCCTGAATTTTTTGTAGCCAAAGTTAAACCTGGAACTATTTTGTTTGAAATTCAAGGTGTAACTGAGGAAGTTGCTCGAGAAGCTATGCGATTGGCAGCACATAAATTGCCAGTTAAGACTAGATTTTTAGTTAAAGACGAGGTACAAACACTATGAAAATGATAGAAGTTCGAAAGATTTCGACAACTGATTTAACTGTTCAGACGACTAAGCTTCGTGAAGAAATTGTTGAGCTACGTCGAAAAATTCACCAAGGTGAAGTTACTAACGTCAGATTATTAAGACAGAAACGTAAAGATTTAGCTCGAATGCTAACAGTCCTAAGTGAGCAACTTAGTAAGGAGAAGATGTAATGAGTAAAGTTTTAACCGGATTTGTTTCATCTGATCAGAATAATAAGACAATTGTGGTTACTGTTGTGACTAAGAAAATTCACCCAATTTATAAGAAGCGTTATGTTAGCAGCAAAAAGTATCAGGTACATGATGAGAAAAATGTTGCTAAAAAAGGTGATCTAGTCTCAATTGTTGAACACCGACCAATAAGTGCAAACAAACACTTTATTTTAGGCGAAATAGTTCGAAAAGCTGGTATTGATCATGTTGAAGAGGAGCCAATCATATGATTCAGCAAGAAACCAGACTAAATGTATGTGACAACAGTGGTGCAAAAGAAATTTTGTGTATCCGAGTTCTAGGCGGTACTAGGAGACGGTATGCAGGTATTGGCGATGTAATTGTAGCTACTGTAAAACAAGCTAATCCAACCGGAACTGTTAAGAAAAAGACCGTCGTAAGAGCTGTAATTGTTCGAACTAAGAACATTATTAACCGACCTGATGGTTCTTCAATCCGATTTGATGACAACGCAGCAGTAATTATCGGTGATGATAAATTACCTCGTGGAACTCGAATTTTTGGACCAGTTCCAAGAGAACTTCGAGACATGGGTTATTCAAAGATTATTTCACTAGCTCCAGAGGTACTATAATGAACGACTTATATAAGATTAAATTAAAGAAGAACGATACTGTGATTGTTATCTCTGGTAAATACAAAGGAAAAACTGGAAAAGTACTAAGTACCTTTGCTAAGACCAATAAAGTCACAGTTGAGGGGATTAATATTGCCAAAAAACATGCAAAACCAACCAAAAGTTTACCTCAAGGTGGCATCATAGACTTACTAAGACCAATTGGTGTCTCTAAGGTGGCTTTATATGATTCAACTACTAAGAAGGCATCTAAAATCGGTTACAAGGTCAATAAAGATGGCACTAAGGTACGAGTTTACGCTAAGACTGGCAGGGAAATAAAATAATGGCTACAGCAACTAAAAAATCTAAAGCAACTATCAATTCTTCGAGTAGACTCAAAAGTCTCTATTATGACACCCTAGTCCAGGAGATGCTTAAGGAATTAAAGCTTAAAAACGTTAATCAGGTTCCAAAGTTGGAGAAGATTGTGCTAAACATTGGTCTTGGAAAAGCTAAAGATGACAAAAAAATGATCGAAGTTGCCACAAACACACTTCGAAAAATATCTGGTCAACAGCCAATTCAAACTTTTGCTAAGAAATCTATTGCTAGTTTCAAACTAAGAGAAGGCAATGTGATTGGTCTAAAAGTTACTTTACGAGGTGATAGAATGTATGAGTTCGCAGATAGGTTTATAAATATCGTATTACCTCGTCTTCGAGATTTTCATGGTGTTAAAAATTCAGCTTTTGATCCTGAAGGCAACTTTAGCATTGGTTTAGTTGATCAATCAGTTTTTGCCGAACTATCTTTTGAAGAAACAACCCATGCACACGGGATGCAAGCAAATTTTGTAATTAGAAGTCATAACCCACACGATTCGAAGCTTTTACTAGAGAAGTTTGGGATACCGTTTGAGAAAATTAAGGAGAATAACTAATGGCTAAGAAATCATCAATAGCTAGAGATTTAAAAAGAAAGAAAATGATTATTAAATATGCCGCCAAAAGAGCTGAATTAAAAGCTATGGGAGATGCTGATGGTTTACATAAGTTGCCTAGAAACAGTAGCCCAACCAGGTATAAGAATCGTTGTAACGAGACTGGTAGATCAAGAGCTTATATGAGACAATTTGGACTTTCAAGATTAGCTTTTCGTGAACACGCAGTTAAGGGTGAAATTCCCGGCATAACAAAGAGTAGTTGGTAGGATAATATATGAGCACAATGACAATAGACCCAATCGCAGATATGTTAACTCGAATTAGAAATGCTATCGCAGTTTCAAAAAACGAGATTACTCTTCCATACTCAAAATTCAAGGAAGATCTTGCCAAAATCTTAAAAGATTATCAATTAATTGAGAGCCTTGAAGTTAAACAAGAAGACAAGTCAATTTATAAGACTCTGAGAATTGAAATCAATAAAGACCAAGTTAATCCAAAGATTACTAAGATTGATCGAATCAGCACTCCAGGAAGACGAGTCTATACCCGTTCAAACAAGATCCCAAAAATCAAAAATGGACGAGGCTTAGTGATTGTGTCTACGAGCTATGGATTAATGACAGGATCTGAAGCTATTAAAAAAGGCGTTGGCGGCGAATTAATTTGTAAGGTTTATTAGGATTTAAATATGAGTAGAATCGGCAAACAACCAATTACAATTCCAACAGGTGTTACTGTTGCAATAGATGATAAAAATATCGTAGTCACTGGCCCTAAAGGTACTCTAGAACAATTTCTTATTTTTGGTATTAATTTTGAGCAAGCTGACGGAGTTTTAAACGTTACTCGGGCTGATGATGAAGCCGTTTCAAGAGCTAACCACGGTTTAGTTAGATCACTAGTCTTTAACATGGTTGAGGGTGTAACCAAGGGATTTGAGAAGAAACTTGAAGTAAATGGTGTTGGTTTTAAAGTAGCTAATTCAAATGACGGCCTAAAATTAAACTTAGGATTTTCTCACGATGTGAATTATAAACTTCCAGATGGCGTTAGTGCTACAATTGAGGGTAACATCATTACTATCAAAGGAATTAGTAAGCAAGCTGTTGGTCAAGCCGCAGCTGAGATACGATCTCTAAAAAAACCTGAACCATATAAGGGTAAAGGAATTAAGTATGTTGAGGAAAGAATAATCCGTAAGAGTGGTAAATCAGGAAAAGAGAAATAGATTATGAGTAGATTATCAATTATTACCAGACAAAAATCACTTCGAGCAAAACGAACTAGAAAAGTTCTAGCTGGCGGCGATAGGCCACGATTGAGTGTGTCAATAAGTAATCGACACATTACTGCTCAAATTATTGATGACGCTAAAAGCCAGACTCTAGTTTATGTAACTAGTGTTGGTATGAAATTAGATGGTCTGACAATGACTGATAAAGCTATCAAAATTGGCTCAGAAGTAGCTAAAAAAGCTAAAACAGCTAAAATTACTCAAGTAGTTTTCGATCGAGGAAGTAAAAAATATCATGGACGAATAAAAGCGTTGGCAGAGTCTGCCCGAGAAGGTGGATTGGAGTTTTAATATGGCAGACAATAATCAAAGAAGATCAAGAAATAACCGTCCTGAACCTGAAGTTAAGGAGTTTGACGAACGAGTAGTTCATATTGACCGAGTAGCCAGCGTTGCTGAAGGTGGTCGAAGATTTCACTTTAGAGCTTTAGTTGCAGTTGGTGATCACAAAGGCCGAGTTGGAATCGGTGTGGCCAAAGGTGTAGATGTTACTTCTGCTGTTAATAAAGCCGTAGGTATTGCTAAAAAATCTCTTATTAAGGTTAATTTATACAAAGATACTATCCCTCATGATTCACAAGCTTCTAGCGGTGGATCTGATATTTTAATTAAACCAGCATCACCTGGGACTGGACTTATTGCTGGTGGAGTTACTCGAACAATCTTAGAAGTTGCTGGAATAAGAAATGCACTTTCAAAATCTTTAGGTTCAAACAATAAGATTAACTCAGCTAGAGCTACAATCTTTGCCCTTGATTCACTAGTACCTGCTAAGGACTGGATTACTCGTTTAACTAGAATTTCTTCTACCCAAACTAAGACTGTAGAAAAAGTGACTGAAGTTGCTCCAAAAACTGTAAATAAGGAAGTGAAAGCTGTAGCTGTTAAGAAAGTTGCTCCTAAAGTTGTTAAAGCAGCTCCTAAAAAAGTAACTGTTGTTAAGAAAAAACCGACAGCTACAAAGAAACCTGGAGCTAAAAAATGAAATACAACGAACTAATAATGACCGCTAATAAGCAACCAAATCGAGTTGGTCGTGGAATTGCTGCCGGACAGGGCAAAACTGCCGGTCGTGGAACTAAAGGTCAAAATTCTCGTACCGGTAGTTCTCGAAAACCTGGATTTGAAGGTGGATCAAACCCGCTGTTGCAGAGAATGCCTAAGTTACCAGGATTTACTTCCCATAAAACAAGACCAGAAGTAGTCTATACCGGCCAATTGACAACATTGAAAGCAAAAACCATAAATAACTTAGCAATTTTTGAGAGTGGTCTGATTGGTTCAGCTAACAGCCGAGTTAAATTAATTGTTAAGGGTGAAATAGACAAACCAATTAATGTTGAAGTTCAACTAGCTAGTAAAACAGCTATTGAAATGATTAATAAAGCTGGAGGCTCAATTAAATTGGTACCTCAGCAAGAAAGAAAAAAACTAGCTAAGAACTAGCCTATAAATAGATTTTAATCTATTATTATATAAATAATCAGAGGGTAAACATTCAATGAACTGGAAAATAATTTGGAAATCTTTGTCCAATTCACAGATGAAGAAAAGAATTATCGTGGTTCTTGCGATGTTGATAATTTTCCGTCTTCTGACCTACGTTCCAATCCCACTAAATAATGCAGGAACTCTTAAACAACTTGTTGATACACTGTTTAGCTCCTCAAAAACTCCTCAGCTACTAAGTTATTTGAACGTTTTATCTGGTGGTGCATTGTCCAATTTCTCGATAATGTTAGTTGGCCTAGGTCCTTACATTAATGCCTCGATTATTCTCCAACTTCTAACTAAAGCTATACCTAAACTTGAAGCCTTAAATAAAGAAGGTGAATCTGGTCGAAAGAAAATCAACCAATATACTAGAATGTTAACTTTCCCTTTGGCCATTGTTCAATCGATCGGAGCCATCTATCTAGTTAATCAATCAGCTGAACAGATTGGGATGAATAGTATTATCGCAGGTGCCTCGCTAAGTACCTGGATTATTATGGTGGCGGCGCTTACGGGGGGTTCGATGTTGCTTATGTGGATGGGTGAGATGATTACTGAGCAAGGTATTGGAAATGGAATTTCTCTGTTGATTACCGTCGGTATTGTTAGTAGATTACCTCAATCAATTTCGGCGATAGTTAACGCTATTAACACTAATACCAGTAAGGTTATTATTCTAGGCCATAAGACATTTATTAATAAACAGGCGGCGTTGTACTATGCCCTGATAGTGTTTATTGCCATTTTAATTACTCTGGTGATTGTTAAACTCAATGAAGCCTCTGAGAAAGTGACGATAAATTATGCAAAACGGGTCCAAGGTAATCGGGCCTATGGTGGCATAACCACCACATTACCAATTAAATTAATTGCGGCTGGAGTTATCCCGATTATATTTGCGGTGGCCTTCTTGAGTGTGCCTAGTTTTGTGGGTCAATTACTATCTACGGCTCATGGTGTTCACTTGCAGCATATTGGAACTTTCTTGAATAAATACTTCCAGAGCCCTACTCATGCAACGTTCCTAGCTGGTGGGCTAGCACCTTACATCTATCCGGCGGTATATTTCTTGTTAGTGTTTGCGTTTACTTTCTTTTATACCGGCATTACCTTCAATGCCAAAGATATTGCCGAGAATTTGCAAAAACAAGGTGGCTTCATCGAAGGAGTTAGAGTCGGCAATCAAACTGAGAAATATCTAAGCAAAAAAGTTAATAGATTGACCCTTTTTGGGGGTGTTAGCTTAGGACTCCTAGCACTAATGCCGATAATCCTGCAAAAATTTATAAATGCCAGCATTTCTCTTAGTGGAACCAGTTTACTTATCCTTGTAGCAGTTTCGCTCGAGACCCTACGTGCAATCGAATCAAGAGCTTTGATGTTAACTTACGATCAGTATGAACAGCCTGACTTTTTCTATGATTCTAGCGAGCCGTTAATGGCTGCAACCGGAGCTAGTAGACTTCGATTTATACCTAGATTAAAAGGAAAGATTATCAAGAAGAAATCAGATTAAAAGTTTTGACTTTTATAGATTGATACTGATATAATGTGAGTCTGTTATAATTTATGGTACAAAAAAAAGAAGTTATTGAGTTATCTGGGACGGTAGTAGAGGCTTTGCCTGGTACACAGTTCAAGGTAGAACTTGAAAACAACCATATTATTATAGCCCACATCGCCGGCAAGATGCGTAAACACTACATACGCCTCGTACCTGGGGATAGCGTTACAGTTGAATTGACTCCTTATGATCTTAGTAAGGGTCGGATAACGTATCGTAAGTAACAAATTTAAAGCAGTGAGTCATTTTACTTATAGAGAGGATGATCCGCATGAAAGTGCGTGCAAGCGTAAAAAAAATTAGCCCAGATGATAAGATAGTCCGTCGTAAAGGACGTCTATATGTTATTAACAAGCTTAAACCACGTCATAAACAGAGGCAAGGTTAATGGCTAGGATTTCTGGTGTCACAATTCCTGATAATAAGCAGGTTCAGATTGCTTTGACTTATATTTATGGCATTGGACCTAAGTTTTCAAAGACAATCCTAGACAATGCTAAAGTTGATCCGACAATAAGGGTTAAGAACTTAACTGATGCTGAAATTGCTAAGATTCAAGATTTTATCAATGCTAACTACATTGTTGAGGGTGAACTACAGAGAATTGTAACTGGAAATATCAAGAGACTTCGAGACATTAATAGCTACCGTGGACTTCGACACAAACTAGGTTTACCTAGCCGTGGTCAAAGAACTCGAACCAATGCTAGAACTAGAAGAGGAAAAAGGATTGCAGTTGGTGGAACCGCTAAGAAAGCAGTTTCTAAAACTTAAATAGGTATATTATGGAAGACACTGAAGTTAAAAAAACACCCATCACAACACCAGAAACAGAAGTTAAAGCTCCTGTTGTTAAGAAAAAAAAGAATAAACGAGCTGTTCCAGAAGGACAAGTTCATATTAAGTCGACTTTTAACAATACGATTATTTCTTTTACTGATCCACAAGGTGGCGTCCTAGCATCAGCGAGTTCTGGAGCTTGTGGTTTTCGTGGTTCTAAGAAAAGTACTGCCTTTGCGGCCCAGATTGCCATGGAAAAGGCAGCAGGAATTGTTAAACAAAATTTTTCGCTTAGTCGTGTGGATGTTTTTGTTAAAGGTTTAGGTCTTGGACGTGATGCAGCAGTTCGAGCATTACAGACAAGTGATATCTTTGTAAATTCTATATCTGATGTAACTGGTTTACCTCACGGTGGTTGTCGTCCAAGGAAAGCTAGGAGAATGTAGAGATGGCTCGACTAACTACATCAATCTCTAAATTAAGTCGACGAGAAGGCTATGCACTTCACCCTAAGGCTCATAAAATACTTGCCAGACGACCAACTCCTCCAGGTGGTCAAAAGAAAGCTGGACGACCTTCAGTTTCTAGTCAATACGCTATTCAACTTCGTGAAAAACAAAAAGTTAAAAGATTATATGGACTGCTTGAGAAGCAATTTTCAAATCTAGTTCAAGAATCACAAAAAAAACAAGGTCCAACTGGCGAACTATTACTTCGTTTTTTGGAGCAACGTCTAGACAACGTTGTTTACAAGAGTGGATTTGCCAATAGTCGAAGATCATCAAGACAACTCGTTACTCATGGTCACTTTATGTTAAATGGCAAACGAGTAGATATTCCTTCAATTAGAGTTGTTCCTGGTGATGAGGTTGTCATCAGAGAATCAAGTATGAATAATAATTATTTCAAGAATATAGATGAACTTAGTCCACCGATAAGCGACACTTCAGCTTGGCTGAAGGTTGATCGCAAGAAATTTAAAATATCAATCACTGGATTGCCTTCGAGAGAAGATGCAGAGCCAGATATTAATGAACAATTAATCGTGGAATATTACTCACGTTAAGGAGACAAAATGTCAAAAACAATTCACACACCAAGTATTGTAAAAGTAGATGAGCACAATGATAACAGTGCAACTTTTACGATAGAACCATTGCACACCGGATACGGTATGACTTTAGGAAACTCGTTTAGGCGAGTACTGCTTTCTAGTATTGCAGGTGCGGCTATAACTTCATTTAGAATTGAAGGCGCGTCTCATGAATTTACAACTATTCCAGGGATTAAAGAAGATTTAGTTACAATCATGACTAATCTAAAAAATGTTCGTTTTCGACTATTTGAAGATGTTGCAGAGCCATTAGTGCTTCATTTTAGTGGTAAGGGTCCAATTACAGCTAAAAAGATTACTACAAATTCAAATGTAGAAATTGTTAACCCTAATTACGTGATAGCAACGAGTGATGATAGCAAAACTAGCTTTAAAATGGACTTTATCGTTGAGCTAGGTCGAGGATATAAGGCAATTGAGGAAGGTAACTCAAGCCGTCCTAGTACAGATATGATTTCAATCGACTCAATCTTTACTCCAGTACTTCGAGTAAGATATAAAGTTGAAAATACTAGGGTTGGTCAGATTACTGACTTAGACAAACTGTTAATTACTATCGATACCGATGGTTCAATTACTCCAAAAGATGCTTTCGAAGAAGCTGCTGCAATTTTAATTAACCAATATACTGCACTCGCTGGTCAAACTCGAGTGACTGTTGAAGTTAAAGAAACAGTTGAAGACATCAACAGTGAGTTGGAAAACAGTGAGAATTCAACTATTAATACTCCAATTGAGGATTTGAATCTATCAGCAAGAACAACTAACGCGTTAGTAAATAACGAAATCTATACTCTCAAAGATCTATTTAGCCTAAGTGACATCGAACTTCGAGAACTTAAAGGCTTTGGAAATCGAGCATTAGACGAAGTTAAGGAAAAATTGGCAGAACTGGAAATTTAGATATGCATAGGCACGGCTATAAAGGAAGAAAATTCCATCGACAGAAAGATCAAAGACGAGCTCTGATGAAGAGTTTAGCTGAGTCTTTAATTAAATATGAATCAATCGAGACAACTTTTTATAAAGGCAAGGAAGTTATTCCCTACGTTGAGAAAATGATTACTAAAGCTAAGCGTAATTCACTACATGACCGAAGACTGATTATTCGGAATCTTCAGACAGTTGAGTCAGCTCACAAATTAATTGATGAAATTGCTCCAAAACTAACGGGTAGAGATAGTGGCCATTTGAGACTACAGCGAACGAAATTAAGACGTGGTGATAATGCCCAAATGGCTAGAGTTGAATTCGTTGATTCACTAACCGCTGTCATTCCTCCTAAAGAAGAAACTGTAAAAGTAGCCACTAAGACAGTTAAAAAACCAGTAACTAAGAAGAAAGTGGCCACAAAATGAAAACCTTTTCCGCAAGACCAACAGATGTAGATAGAAAATGGTATGTAGTTGATGCTAGTGATGCCTCTTTAGGTCGAGTTTCAACATTCGTTGCTAAATTACTACTTGGTAAGGATAAACCAACTTTTACTAAGCATATTGATGTAGGTGATTACGTAATTGTCATTAACACTGATAAGTTAGTAGTAACCGGCAATAAACTCGAAGATAAGATGTATTACAAACATAGTGGATTTCCTGGTGGTTTAACGACCACAAGTTTAAAAGAAAAAATGGCGAACGATTCAACTACTGTTATTCGTAAGTCAGTTCGTGGTATGCTACCTGTTAATAAACTACGAGATGCTAGATTAGAGAGATTAAAATTATATAAAGACGACAATCATAATCATGAAGCTCAAAAACCAGTAATTATTAAGGTAATTAAATAGATATGGCCACTAAAAATTATTATTATGCTCTAGGTAGACGAAAAAGTTCTACTGCAACCGTAAGACTCACAAAAGGTAAGGGTGTAATTACCATCAACGATAAACCATCAGGTGAATATTTCTCTGAGAGTAAGTATTTAACCGTTAAGCTTACTAAACCTTTTGTAACCGTTGATATGGTAAATCAATTCGATGTCTCAGCTAAGGTCAAAGGTGGTGGTAGTAACTCTCAAGTTGATGCTATTAAACTGGCAATGGCAAAATCCCTTGTAGTTTTTAATCCAGATCTTCGAGCAACTCTGAAAAAAGCCGATTTACTTGGACGTGATCCAAGAGCTAAAGAACGTAAGAAATTCGGTCTTAAGGGCGCTCGTAAACAAAGACAGTTTACAAAGCGTTAGATTCTTTGGTTTTTAATCAATCAAGGTTGGTCTTATGCACAAACTTATAGTTTCGAAATCTGAAAATATCAGAATAGATAAATATTTAGCTGATGAAATTAAAGATTTAACACGTTCAGATATTGCCAAACTATTTACAAAAAACCAAATTCTAGTAAATGATCTTTTAGTTAAACCAAGCTACAAACTTAAACTTGGCGATTCGGTCGGTGTAGATTATCAGGTAATCAAGTTTGACGCTAAGAACCAGGTTGAGATACCGATTTTATATGAAGATAAAGATGTCTTAGTAATTGAAAAACCGGCTGGAATGTTAAGTCACAGTAAAGGTAAAGAAAACCAAGAACAAACAGTTGAGACTACAATTGCCACAAAACTTGTTGAGAGTGATTATAACCGTGCTGGGATTGTTCATCGGCTAGACAGAGCTACAAGTGGAGTTATGATCTGCGCTAAGACCAGAGAGGCTTATAAATCGTTACAGAACCAATTTAGCCAGAGAAAAGTTACAAAGGTCTATTATGCAATTTTATCTGGTCATTTTGAGATCAAATCAGCGATTATTGATCTTCCGATTATGCGTGATCAAAAAAATAAATCCAGATTTAAAGTCGATAGTCGTGGCAAGAGTTCTTTGACTAGATATACTGTCATTTCAGAAAATTCTAAATATAGTTTAGTTGAGTTAGAGCCAAAAACTGGCCGCACTCATCAACTACGAGTTCATCTCAAATATCTTAAACATCCAATAGTTGGTGATAACTTCTATGAAGGTGAACCTTCGGATCGTCTATATCTTCATGCTGCTAAACTATCTATTAAATTGCCATCAGGTGAAACTAAAATATTTGAATCCGAGATTCCCAAGACATTTGGTGAGAAAATGCAATATAATTAGACTATGTTGACTTCTCAAAATACTAAAAAACAAATTGATATGTTTTTGACTAATCCTGCCAATGCATTAGTCATTGAATCACCAATGAGAGAAGCCGGTCTAGAAATAACTTATCAACTAATTAGAAATTTACTTGGACTAAAACCAGATTATATTCTTGAAAATTCGCAATACTTTTATAAAATTGAAAGAGATAAGAGTACTGTGTCAATCGATAGTATTCGAGAACTAATAAAGAAGTTAAAACTTAAAAGTTTAGCAACAAAGTCTATAAATCGTGTTGGATTAATCACTGACGCCGAGTTAATGAGCGAAGTGTCACAAAATGCGATCCTGAAACTTCTCGAAGAACCACCCAGGGACACTGTAATTATCCTATTAACTAAATCTTTTGGATCGCTAAAACCTACTATTCGATCACGAACAGCTTTAATTAAGATAACAAAACCTAGTTATCTTGAATTTGTCGATCACTACTCCTCTAATAAACTAACGAGTGATTTAAAGAATAAATATGATCTTGCGGATGGAAATTCAGACTATTACAACAAATATATAAATGAAGACATTGATCTATCGAGTTCTGAGGATATTATCCTAATAAAGAAATTTCTTTCTGCCAGTAAATCAGATAGATTACTGATGATCAATGACTTTTGCAATAACAAATTAGTCTTTGAGACACTTTTATTTTCTCTTAAAAGTATTATTAAAATTGGTCTTGAAAACTCAATTAAAAATGAGAATAATCAAACAAAAATGTGGATTTCATACCTTAAAGCTATTGAAAATACTGAAACAGGGTTTAATAGTTCAGTAAACCGTAAGCTTCTTTTCACGAATCTTTGTCTAAATATGTAGTATAATTAGATTCACCTATGTTAGAGTTGTTGTTAATTCTATTGTTTGCCGTTTTATCATTCATGGCTTTTAGATCAAATCTAAAGAACAATGAAATTAAAATACTACCAAAAAAAGTTTCAAACCGTTTAGGAATCCTCTGGGATATAGCCCATGAAGGAATGCGACAAAATCGACTCCTTAGAGCCGAAAAAGCCTTGCTAACTATACTAAAAATTGATAATAAAAATGCTCCTGCATATAACCGACTCGGCATTCTCTACGCTAAACAAAAAGAATATCGAGATGCGATCGATTGTTTTGAGATTGCTTCAAGTATTGAGCCAACACCTACTAGTATTCATAATTTAGGTTTAATTTATTTTGAGACCGAGAACTATCAAAAGGCATTACAGGCGTTTGAATTAGCACTTAAAATGGAAGATAACCTAGCGACAAGACACATTGCCTATGCCAAAGTTTTGGAAAAGTTAGGCAATACAAAACTTATGATATCTGAGCTTGAAAGAGCTACTGAGCTCGAGCCTAATGTTGAGAGTTACAGTTTACTTAGAAAAGCTTATGAGGACTTATCAATGCATGATGACGCCAAGCTAGTTGATATGAAAATAAAAAGGTTGCAGATGAATGCAAACTCAAATCGACCCAAGCGTGTATTAAGGCCTAGAAGAGTTGTAATTTAGATTAAAAACCTGGTACACTTTTGACTATATGCCGACGTAGCTCAGTGGCTAGAGCGGCTGTTTTGTAAACAGCGGGTCGTGGGTTCGAATCCCTCCGTCGGCTCCATATGCAGGGATAGTGAAGTGGTTAAACACATCTGACTGTAAATCAGACGGCTACGCCTTCGGGGGTTCGAATCCCTCTCCCTGCACCA
>Ga0182030_10017189_pt1 | contig 13986 bp, 7 predicted proteins | sample 812S3MmetaG_FD_121299 | JGI IMG/M metagenome (GOLD analysis project Ga0182030, IMG submission 121299) | Permafrost microbial communities from Stordalen Mire, Sweden - 812S3M metaG (Illumina Assembly) | ecosystem: Environmental > Terrestrial > Soil > Wetlands > Permafrost | place: Sweden...
GATGGTGATGCCGCCAGCGGGACCGAGCAAGGCATTCTGTACCTCCATCGAACCGCTCACGGTGAGGCTGCCGGAGCCTTGCAGGATGCAGGTAATGACTGTGAGTCCCGCCACGTTGACCGGTTGGTTCAGTTTCACGGTAAAACCGCTACTGTTCACGGGAACGATGACGGCTGTGTCCCCGGTGCCAGGAACGCCGGTGGATGGCGACCAGTTCTGGGGGTTGGACCAGTCTTGATTGCCCGGCGCGGGAGCCTTGCCCGTCCAGATATAGGTATCCGCCAGCGCGGTCGTCGCGCAAAAACACCACCATAATATAAAAAAAGGTATCCTTCTGTGTTTCATGAGTTGATGTCATAAAATAGAAATGTCGGTACAAAAGTCAAGCGCCTTGATGAGGCGAATGGCGTTTTTAAGCGTTGAAATCAGCGAAGATACAGTTTTGCGAATTGTTGGATATTCTGATTCAAATAATTGTTTTACCATGACCGCCTGGATATAAATCAAAAACGTCGGCCTGGTTCCGCTCCATCACTGGAGGCAGCTCTGTCGCGTCGTCACGCAACGATCCGCGCGCTGATCGTGCCATTACCGGGGCGCCAACCGCGGGATCATTTCAAGCCACTCAATATTCCTGGCGACTGCGATGGATTGACTTTGCTGGCGGCACTGGCACGCATGGTGGGAAATGTGTCGGTTGCTGAGTGGGAGGCGGAATTTGCGCAAAACCGGGTGGTGAGTTTGGAACAGAGACCAGTGGCGGCCACGCAAATCGTCCGGGCTGGGCAACGCTACCAGCATCTGTTCCCAAACGTGACCGAGCCGGATGTGAATGGCGCCGTGGAAATATTGCATGAGGATGACGCCCTGATCGTGGTGAACAAGCCCGCCCCGCTGCCGATGCACGCTGGCGGCAGATTTTATCACAACACGCTCCAGCACATTCTAAACGCGGCCTATTATCCGCAGGTAATGTATCCAGCCCACCGGCTGGACGCCAACACCACCGGCTTGGTGCTGGTGGCGCGGACGAGGTTGATAGCGGGCACGCTGCAATCCCAATTCGCGCAGGGCCGGGTGGAAAAAGTTTACCTGGCCCGCGTGCCGGGCCAATTGCCTTGGGATGAACTTTTTTGCGAAGAGCCTATCGGTGCCGGCACCGGCGAACGGTGTTCCCGCACCGTGGATCTGGAAAACGGTATGGCGGCGCGCACCGAATTTCGTGTGCTCCGGCGCTTCGCCGATGGCACGAATCTAATTGAGGCACGGCCATTGACCGGGCGCACCAATCAGATTCGCGTGCATCTCTGGCATCTGGGGTTTCCGGTGTGTGGTGATCCGACGTACCTGCCCGATAAAACCCTGGGCCATACCCAGACGCTGGCGGTTGGCAATCCACCGTTGTGCCTCCATTCCGCCCGGTTGAAGTTTCTTCATCCGTTGAGCTTGGAGCCAATCGAATTCCATGCTCCCTCCCCTGCCTGGCTATAATGATTTTCCCAACATGAAAACCAGAATCTTTGCCGGCGTTTAATGCCGCCAACCCTCTCTGCCCTTGAAATAATCCGCGGGCATCACCTTTCGAGCGGAATGCCGTCGAACTGAATTCTCAGGGCCACGAGAAGCGATAGAAACGGATGGGGTAGTTCGTGGCCTGCGGATCAGTGAATTGAAGCGTGCCGAGACCGTTGGCAGTAGCCGAGCCGATATTCACCCAGGTGGCCGTGAGCAAGTTGGTGTTGGCCCAAACTGTGTAGGTGAGATTAGACACGCCGGCGCCATTGAGCTGGACGACTCCACCACCGATTTCCACAATGCCATTGACGATCGGTTGCGTTGGCAGACTAATTTGTGTCAAAACCACGTCATTACCAGTGCCGCCATGATAGCTGATCTTGAACTTTGCACCATTTGCCGCCGTGACGGTCGCACCTTCCAGCAGATTAGCGAACGTGCCGGTGACCGCGTCGGTGCCGTCGTTGTTGATGATCGTCAACTGGGAGTTCGTCGCGCCAATGACCGGCATGTTCAACTGCAGTTTGGAATTACCCAAGCCCACTGTGCCGGTAACATTAAGTTGACTGTAACCGCTGCCGGCCGTGCTGCCGTTGACCGCAACCAAAAAGGTGTCATTGGTGTTCAAAGCCACGCCACCGCTGTTGATATTGAGGATGCCGGGCCCGTTCATTCCAGGAGCCAGTATCCCATGACTGAAACCAATTGGACCCACAGTTCCCGACCCGCCCAGCAAAGCTCCGTTGATGAAGGATGCGATGGTGAAGGGCATCGAGCCATTGACGAACACCTGGCCCGACTGGATTTGCATGATGCCTGAGAACGGGCTGGCTCCGGTCAAGGTCCAAGCGCCACTGCCGACTTTCAACAATGCGGCGCTGGCAGTGCCATTGAACGCTCCGCTGTAGGACGTGGAACTGTTGTCGTAACCACAATAAAGTACGTTGTTGCCAATTTGGACGGCCCCGGAACCAGTCAGGGAGCCCACCCCGGTGTTGTAACTTGCCCCACCGCTTACATCGAGCAAGCCGGAACTGCTGATGGTTACGGTATTGCTGGTGGAAAGCTGATTGTTTTGCAATGTATAAATCACATCCCCGTTGGGCCCGTCAAGACCTTGACCGATGGTCAAAGCACCAGGAATGGCCGGGCCATTGGTCTTGCTCAAGGTCATGACCCCTTGTTGCAGCAGCGTCGTGCCCGTAAAATTGTTCGACACGCTGCCGTCCAGCAGCAGATTGCCCCAGTCAACTTTGGCTAGGTTCCCCGGGCCGCTGATCATACCGCTCAGTTCCAAAGTTGAGTTCGTATAGACATCAATCAGGATGTTGGTGGCAAGGGTGATATTCCCAGCCCAGCTATTCGTGCCAAACCCTGCGGACAGCTCGACCAATAATGGGTCGTCACCGGACAAACTCAACGGTTTTAGGCCGATTGCCACGCTGCCAAAGAGGAACAGGTTGCCGCTTAGATTGACGGTGGCCGGCGTGTTGGTATTGCCCAGCGCATTGTTCGCACTCACTTCCAAATCACCTGAATTGATGGTCACCGGGCCCGGGAAAGTGCTGTTGGTGCCCGCCAAGCCAACCTCGCCATTGCCGGTAATGACCAGGCCGGAAGTGCCGTTGCCGCCCAGATTGGCCGGGATGAACAAATCCGGCGAATAATTATGGCCGATGCAAGTGATCGTCTTGGTCCCATTCCACAGCGTGGCGTTTCCAATAATCTTTGACGTGGCCACCAGGCTGCTGTTGACGGTGATGTCCCCGCCCAAATAGAGCAATCCGCTGCCGGTGGTGGTAATTTGTGCGCCCTGCAACGTCAAGGCGCCGATCCAATCGTTGTGGTTGGTGAGGTCCAAGCGCCCGGTGTCTTGGATGGTCACTGGCTTGAAGGGGCTGTTAATCTGATAGTCTTGCAGATTGCGAACCACGCAATTGCTGTTGATCACGAGCGGCCCGGGGATGGCGTTGCCAGTGCCGCTCCGATTCAGAAGGAGCGTTGTCCCCCCCGGAAGGGACTGGCTCCCGGCGACGGTCGTAGTCCCGGTGTAGGTGTTGGCGAGGGCCCCGGAGAAACGCACCGGTTCGCCGTCGCCAGCCACAGTCAGATTGCCGGCGCCGGAAATTGCGCCTAACACATCAAACAGACCCAGGAAGTTGAAGCCGTAAATCGTCGCGTTGCCGGCGAGCACAATCGGGCCAGCCCAGACCGGATTCTGGGTTCCGGCTTGCCCGGCCAGAGTCGTGCCGGCCGCCAGGGTGACCGTCTCATTGGTGATGCCCGTGCCATAGATGAACAACGTGCCGCCGTTGGTCACCAAAGCGCTGCCGCCCGTCGCACCCAGCGCCCAAGGTGTTTCCGCGCTCACATCCATCACGCCGTTGATGGTCAAGGGACCGGTGAAGTAATTGCTGCCAGTCAACCGCAAATCGCCGGGGCCCGAAACCCCATTGGAGACCAGGATCCCGCCGCCGTTGTCTCCGATCGTTCCCGGGATTATCATGTCCCATCCGCCTGGCGCAAAACCGTGATTGATCGTAATGGTGCGCAGTCCGCCGGCGAAAATTGCCGATCCGTTAATTGTGGCGGTATTGGTGGACGCCAACGTGACGATGTCGCCATCGATCTGGACCCGGCCGGCCTCGGTGGTGATGCTGCCACCCGAAAAGGTGATCGGCCCGACAGTCTCAAACTCTCCGTTCACGTCCAGCAAACCCCCTTCATTAATGGCGAGAGCCACTGTCGAACCGAGGTTGAGCCCTTCGATGATGTCCTGGACCACTGCCGGCGTGCCCGAATGGTCTCCAATGGTTAGCGTGCCATTGGGGATGGCCGCGCCACTGGTTTTGTCGAGAAGGCACGTGCCAGCCTGGATGAAGGTGTTTCCGGCATAAGTGTTGCCAGCATTGCCAAAAAGCTGGAGCGTTCCCACATCCACTTTCTCGAATCCACCGGCGCCGCTGATGGCGCCGAGCAGGGTCAGGGTGGCCGACAATGGATAACAATCCACAGTGACATTGCCATTGAGCACGATGGGTCCATTCCAGGTGCAATTATCCTGTCCGTATAACGTAGCCCCGGCCGCCATGGTCAATGATTCGTTCGTGATGCCGGTGCTATACAGAAACAGAGTGCCGGAGCTCCCCACCGTTGTACCCGAATTGGTGGCACCCAAGGCCGTGGGCGTTTCCACCGAGAGTGTTATGTCGTTAACGATCAGCGGGCCGGTGAAACTGTTGTTGCCCACCAGTCGCGCGAAAGCGGCGGAGGGGGCGCTGTTGGTGAACAGCAGGCCGCCGCCTGAGTCACTGACATTCGCGAGCAGGTCCAGGTCTCGGAATACCGGGCCATCCGCAACGTTTACCAGGTGCAAACCGCCGTTAAAATGCAGGTTGCCGGTGATCATCGCTTCCGCGGTCGAGCCGAGGACGCTTACATCCCCATTCAAAGACAGCGTTCCAGTTTCGCTCGAGACCGTGGCACCTTGAATGGTCAAGGGCCCGGTGGTATCGGAGAAATTATTCAAGTCGAAAAGCCCTTTGAGGTAGACTGTCACTGCCTGGGTGTTGGGTGTTTCGATGCCCTGCAGCAAGCGGACCACGGGGTTGCCATTGCCTGAGCCGTCGCCGATGATTAACGGGCCGCCGAATGCATTGGCGCCACCGACGTTCAATTGAAGCAAACCGGCGTTTACCGAAGTCGTCCCGGCATATGTATTATCACCGGCATAGTCGTACGTCAGCGTGCCCCCGCCAATTTTCGTGATGCCTCCACTGCCAATGAGCGGTCCCGCCAAAGTGAGGAAAGCGTTGTTGGCAACCTCCACCTGGAGATCAGCGCCCAGGGTGATGCCGTTACTAATGATGTTGGCCCCGATGGTGTTGGTGGCCTCGATGCCCGTGGTTAGCGTAAAGGGGTTCCCGTTAATCGTGTAGCCGCCGCCGTTGCCAGCGAAACGGATTTGCGCCAGCACGAGGCTGGCGATGTTATTCGTGGTGTACACCAAGGCCGACGGGGCTGGAAAGACGAGCGAATCGCCATTGGCAGGGGTGCCAGCAAATCCCCAGTTGCCGGAATCGCTCCAGTAGCCAGTGGTGCCGCCGCCGGACCAGCTGTAGACATTTGCCTGGGCCGGCGCGCCGGAACCCAATGCGACGGCCGCGAGGATCGCCGCTCTGAAGTGCACGCGATGAACTCCTTTGGCAAGGAGCTCCAGGCATGCAGCGAGAGGAAAACATTTTCTTGGATTGAACTTCATGGTTCCAACCATGACGGGTTACGCAGAAACGGACAATACTCCCTTGGGAGTATTCCGCGCAGGGGAAGATCGTGTAAATTAAAATGCATACAAAGCATTGGAATTGTGCAATTAGACGGCATGGACAACCTTGGTAAAACCCGGCGAAAGCGATGGGCGGCCGCGTGTCCTGTTCCCAAGAAAGATCATTTCGGCAATCCTCTGCGGCCAGGGAGAGCGCTATTGCCGGTGGTGGTTCTGTTGCGCTTATGCCTCCCCTGCCCGCTCGACGCACAGGCGACTAACCCGCCCATTCAGGCGGCGGAACTGCCTCATATTCGCGCTGCCGATTTGCTGGCGTATGCCACCAATGCCGTCCCGCAGCGCGTCAGTATGGGAGGAGTTGTGCTTTCAGAATTTGCTCCGGGTTGCTGGTTTGTGCATGACGGCGATTTCGCTTTCAGGATACGCCTCGCGGACGCCAGCCTGCTGAAGCGGGGCGATGAAGTTACCGCCACGGGCACCCCGCGCATGCGGGTTGGAACTCCCTGGCTCGTGCAGGTCGGGACAGTCGTCACCGGGCGCGGAACAATCCCCACCGCCCAAAAGCTTGATGTCCGGGACGCGGTGACCGGCGGTCACGATTCGGAATATGTGACCGTGAGGGGCACGGTTGCCGGCTATGCAAATTACAAGAATTTGGGGGGAACCAACGAGGTGATCCTGGTGGATTCAGAGGGGGTGAATTGCAAAATGATATTCCCGGCCGGCACGCATTCGGAAAGGCTGTACGCTATTGGCACCATTGCCGATTTCACCGGAGTTTGTCGTCATGGGAATTATGTGGATGGCTCTGCTGAAGGGGCTGTCTATGTTCACATTGTCGTTCATGGCCCCGAAGCAGTACGGGTTGTCTGGACCAACACAGCCTCCTGGATATTGGTCGGCGGAGTGGCCACCGTGATTTTTGCGCTGGTGACGTTCGCGTTGCTGAAATGGCGGCAAATGCGCCTGATCCGGGGTTCCGAACTGCGGTTTCGCGCCCTGATTGAAAATTCCTTTGACCTCATCGTCGTGCTGAACGCCGACTTGGGCATGAAATATGTCAGTCCGTCCGCGCTGAGGTTTGTCGGGGCGGATTGGAACCTGAAATCCGCCCTCCAAATCATTCATCCTGAAGATCGGCCGATGCTGGGCAAGCTGCTCGAGGAAATTCGGAGTTTGCCCGGCAACACGCGCCGGATTCCGGATTGCCGCCTCCTGGCACGAGATGGGAGCGTGGTTTATGCGGATGCCATCGCCTCCAACTGCCTGGCGCTCGCCGGCGTGGAAGGCATTGTCATGAACATCCGGGATGTCAACGAACGCCAACATGCGGAGGAAAAATTGCGCGGCCTCAATTCCGATTTGGAAAAACGCGTTGCGGATCGCACCGCCGAATTGAACATCGTGCTGGCCGGCGAAAGAGAAGTCAACCGGCTCAAATCCAATTTCACCTTCATGGTCACCCATGAAATCCGCACCCCTTTGGAGGTTATTCTCAGTTCGGCGGAAATCCTCCTGCGCTATCTTGACCGTCTGTCCCCGGAAAAGCGAGTCAAGCACCTGCTTACGATCCGCGCCGAAGTCCAGCGGATGAGTTCGTTGATGCGGGATGTCCTTTTGTTCAGCCGCGCTGAAGCCGGACGCATTGAATTTCATCCTGCGCCGCTGGACCTGAACAATTTATGCACCCAGATCGTGGACGAAATCCAATCCGCCACCCGCCGGCGCTGTCCCATTCAGCTCCAGGTTGGGGAATCGCTGGAATCGGCCCGGGCGGACGAGAATTTGCTGCGGCACACGTTTGCCAACTTGTTGAACAATGCCGTGAAGTATTCCCCGGCGGGCACACTGGTGTCATTTTTTGTGAGCCGCGAGGACGGCACCGCGATCTTTATCATTCAGGATTCCGGCATGGGAATTCCAGAGACAGACTTTCAGCGGCTCTTTACCCCGTTTCATCGCGGCAAAAATGTTGCCACCATCCAAGGCACCGGATTGGGCTTGGTCATCGTCAAACATTGCGTCGAACGGCACGGCGGCACGATCTCGATTCAAAGCCGGCCGGGCGCCGGCACCACGATTTCTGTGCGGCTGCCCTTGTTCTCTCCCGCGCTGACTGAATTTGTGCAGCACCAGTCACAAATCCCGGAACCTCTATGAAAAAAATCCTCGTCATTGAAGATGAGCCGGCCACCGGCGAAAATTTGTGCGACATCCTGGAAATGGAAGGATTCCAGCCGCTGCTCGCCATCAACGGCCGCCAGGGCCTGGAACTGGCCCTGCGCGAGCTGCCCGACCTCATCATGTGCGATGTGATGATGCCGGAATTGGACGGCCACGCCGTGCTGGAAGGTTTGCGCGCCCAGGAAGCCGCCCGGCGTATCCCGTTTATTTTCCTCACCGCGCGGGGCGAGCGTCAGGACATTCGCGCGGGAATGAATCTTGGCGCCGATGATTATCTCATCAAGCCGGTGCTGGTCGATGATTTGCTGGAAGCCATCGAGGCCCGGCTGGAGCGGGCGCAGCAGCAAAAAGGCTTCCACGCGGACTTCACATCCGCCGGACCGCTGGAAAAACTCGGACTATCCCCGCGCGAGGCGGAAATTCTGTTGTGGGTCGCCCAAGGCAAAAGCAATTTTGAAATCGGTTTGATTCTTCAAATCAGCGCAGCGACGGTGAAAAAGCATCTCGTTCACACCTATGAAAAACTCGGCGTGGAAAGCCGCAACGCCGCCACTTTGCGCGCGCTGGAGATGCTTTCTTCAGATTCGGCCGGGTAGCGGAAAGCTCGGTTGACCTGATGCGCCGTAGGGGGGGCCAGTCTTTCAACGTGGCGCCACGATTACCTGGGTTGACAGGCCCCCCAGGGCCTGGATGGATGCCAATTCCTTTCGGGCGGCGGCAATCTGAGGATGTTGATCGCCTAAAATCCTTTGCCACATGGCCAGCGCTGCTTGCATCGAAGTTTCCGCCTCGCTCAATTTGCCCTGGTCCCGGAGCACCAGCGCCAGATTCTCGAGCGAGGCCGCCACGGTTGAATGTTCGTTCCCGTAAGTTGCCCGGCGAATGTCGAGTGCCGCCCGGGCCAGCGTTTCCGCCTCGGCCGGTTTTTTTTCCAGGCGCAAGGTTTCGCTCAAATGCGCCAGCGAAGCCGCCACTTCCGGGTGCTCCCCACCCAGCAGCTTCCGGCGCATGGCCAGCGCGTCGCGATGGAGTTGTTCCGCCCCGGCCAGCTGTCCCTGCGCCGTGAGGATCATGGCCACGTCATTCATCGCCGTGGCCACGGCGGGATGTTCCGGACCAAACAGCTTCTGCTGGAGGACCAGTGACTGGTTCGCCAGCGCGGCCGCTGCGGAAAGATCGCCCTCTTGCAACAACAGAACCGCCAAATTATCCATGGTGACACTCTGCCGCGGATCGCCTTCGCCGAACTCGCGCCGCTCGATCGCCAAGGCCTGGCGGAAATCTGTTTCCGCGTCGGCAAACCGTCCCTCGTCCCGCAAGGTGAGCGCCAGGTTGTTCAATGAGGTGGCGGCCGGCAGGCTTTCCTTGCCAAATAACTTCTGCTGAATTGTCAGCGCCTCCAGATGCGTGCGCTCGGCCTCGGCCAGTTTGTCCTCGCTGCGCAGGACCAGCGCCAGGTTGTTCAGCGAAACCGCCACGTCGGCATGGTTGTTGCCATAAATCTTCCGGCGCAAGGCCAGGGCTTGGCGGTGCAGGGATTCGGCTTCTGCCAGCCTCCCCTCGTCCCGGAGCACCACCGCAAGGTCGTTCAGCGAGAGCGCGGCATCCGCCAGCTTGCCGCCGCTGATTTTGGCCTGCAGCGCGCGGGAGTCGCTGTGAAACTCCTCGGCGTTCCCGGACAACCCAAGCTCGCGATAGACCTCGCCCAGGGTGTTGCAAATCTCGGCCGCAACCTCCGGCTCGTTCCGCAAATCGGTGGTGACTCGCGCAGCGGTCTGGTCCAGGATTTCGCGCAGCAACGTTGTGTCGCGTCCCAGCGCCACCGCCGGCCCCACGCCTTTGAGCATATTTTCCAAAAACAGCGACACTTGGCGGCTTTTTTCCGCCGCGCTGTCGGCCTGGCGCCGGGCTTCCTTCTCCCGCAAATAAAGCCCGGTCGAAACCGCCAAGCCGAGCAGGATCGAGAGACTGACAGCGGCGGTGGCGGCGCAGGCAAGTTTGTTGCGCCGCACCAGCTTTTGAAAGCGGTACAAGGCAGTGGGAGACCGGGCCAGGACCGGCTCATTTTTGAGAAAATGTTCAATGTCCGCCGCAAAGCCCACCGCCGTCTCGTAGCGGCGCGAACGGTCCTTCTCCAGCGCCTTCATCACGATCCAGTCCAGATCCCCGCGCACCAGGTGAATGAGTTTGGGCGCAGCCGCCTGGCGGTGCTTCGCCACGGTGGTGAGTTCCTGGTTGATCATCGTGCTCAGACACGTGGAGGGGCGCGGCGGTTCCTTCTCCCGCAACAGCCGGCGCATGGCGTCCAGTCCGGCTGACATCAATTCGGCGGGGTGGATCGGCGTCTGGCTGGTGAGCAATTCATACAGCAGCACCCCCAGCGAATAAATATCGCTCCGCGTGTCGATATCCAGGCCGCTCATTTCCGCCTGCTCCGGGCTCATGTAGGCCGGCGTGCCGATGAACTGCTCAAACTGCGTGAATACTGTCTTGTCCGTCAACCGCAGGCCCGTGGCTTTGGCGATGCCAAAGTCAATGACCTTGGGCACCGGCACGCCGTCATGCAGGGCCACCAGGATGTTGGACGGCTTGATGTCACGATGAATGATCCCTTTCTGGTGTGCGTGCTGGATGGCCCGGCAAACCTGGGCGAACAGCTCAAGCCGTTCCGCCGTTGTCAGGTTGTGTTGATCGCAATAGTCCGTGATCTTGATGCCGCGAACCAGTTCCATCACAAAAAACGGACGGCCCGTTTCGGTGGAACCAGCGTCGAAGATCTTCGCAATGTTAGGATGATCCATTAATGCCAGCGCTTGTCGTTCCAATTCGAAACGGGCTATCACATTCTTCGTGTCCATCCCCAGCTTGATGACTTTTAGCGCCACCCGCCGGCGGACCGGCTGCTCCTGCTCGGCCATATAAACGGCGCCACACCCGCCTTCCCCGATCAGCTGCAGGATCTTGTAATGGCTGATGCGATCGCCGGGTTTCTCCCCGGGAGGCGGCGGGAGGACGATCGTCTTGCGGAGCAGAAGGGTGGCGGGCTCAGTCATCGCCCCTTTCGTCTGCCCGTCAGCCTCCAGCAGGACGTGCACGCGCGCCAGCAGGGCCGTATCTTCCCCGCACACCGCCTTGAGGTAACCCTCCCGCTGGGCCGCCGGCAGCAGCAAGGCGCCGCTGAAGACGGACTCTTCACTTACTTTTGCATCATTCATAAGGGCGGACCCTGTCGTTCTAAAACACCATGCTGCAAACTGTCGCGGCGCCGCCGGGCACCCGGCAACCCGGTCAGGCAGGCCATAGCCCAGGACTGCCGGGCAGCGCGCCGGGTCATCGCGCCACGCTGCCTTGGTTTAATTCTTTTTGAGCCGCAGGTTGCCGGGCGGGCCCACCCGCCCGGCGCCCACGTGTGTTGCCCAGGTGTTTCCCACTTCCGGCTGGTAGTTGGCCGTCTGCCCCCCGGCTTTGGGGATCCGGATCAGATGGTTGCAACTGGGACACTGGATTTCGCGCCCGGAAAATTGCGGGTCGCATCGCAAGTGCTGGTCGCAGTGCGGACAACTGAACTTAAACTCATTCATAATCACTTAATCCTTTCAATCGGTTGGCGGTCTGCTGGTCCCCCACCCTCCCTCACGATTACCCCCGGCGAAATCTTCGACTTCAACGATTCATGCGAGATTGGGTGTGGAATCGGATCACCTTGGAATCGTTTTCTCATTTCGTTTGCCATGAGCGATCGGTTTTGTCACAGGGTTGGAACGATGAGGATGAGCCGGAAAAACAATTTAGTGGCCTTGGGAGTCACGCTCACGGAGTAGGTGTCGCCGTTGAATGTCGGCGGAATGCCGTCGGCGGTCCAGCCGTTGGGTTTGGTCAAATCCGAGTTGGTTTGCAAACCCCAAGCTGGCCAGGGTGTCATCGCCGACCAGGAAATCGTCACCATGCCGGGCGAACGGGTGGCACTCAGGGGCGGGCGCAAGGTGAAAATCTTGCCATTGACGTGCAGCGAGCCGCCGTTGGTCACAAAGCGGCCGGTGGAATTGGTGAGATAGATATTGTCCACCATCAGGTCGCCACCATTGCCATTGCCGTCGCCGCTCAAGTTAACCGTTCCATTGCGAATGATCAGGGCCGCTGATTGCATGGGGTTGGTAATGCAAAGACGCCCTCCCGACAGGTTGACATTGCCAATCGCTCCACTGATGCTGTCCCCAAGAACGACCAGGTTTGACACGTCCACCTCGCAACTGTTGAAGCCGGCTTCAGTAAAAGTGCCGGTGTTCGTACCATAGCCCACGTACATCGCGGCCAGTTGCCCCTGAAGGCCCGATGGCCCCTCTTGAATGGTCACCTCTGAATCGTCCGTGTTCATGCCAATGGTCAAGCTCGTGGCGCTGCCATCCAGGTCGCCCCCGTCGAAAAGGACCCAGTTTGAAACCAGTCCCTGGCCGGGGCCGGTTCCGTTTCCAAGGATTTTCACTTTTCCCCCATGCATGTGAAAACCGCCGGAACCCGTTCCATTCGGATTAAGAATTATTTGCCGGAAGGTGTTCGTGCCGCCGGTGACCGTCAGCACGCCGTTGCCGGTCACACCAATCTGGGTCAGCCCGTTGGTCGCCGTAAAGTACCCTCCATTCAGGGTAATCGTACTGGTCGCCGTCAAGGAAAGGCTGGACAGGGTGATGTTTGAGTTGACGTTCACAATGGCATTGCTCAGTACCGTCATCACTCCCACTGAGCCGTTGTGGCTGCCCAAAATGAGGGCGCCGGCGTCGAGCGCCGAGTTGCTGACAATGAGGAAACCCGGGCCACCCCCGGTGCCCAGGGCGACCGAGTCCGCCACCTGCAAAGGCTCAGTGGTGCCCGCACCGACCATCGCCAGAGTGTTCGAAAAACCTGCGGTTCCAGCCACCGTGAGATCGTTGATCGACAGCGTATCGGAAAATTTGCCGGATGTCGTGGTATCGTCAATCGTGACGGTCTTGGTGCCCGGGTTGGTGATGAAAATGGACACCCGGTTACTGGGGGAGCCGGAGGACCAATTGCCGGCATCCTGCCACCTTCCAGAATTGGGATTGGTCCAACTGTTCTTGGGTGCGCAGCACCCGGCCAGCACCAAGAGACACGCCGCCCCTGTCCAATGCAGGATGTTTTGGATCTTCAAGCAAGCATGCATATCCTTCCGACCTTGAGGTAACGCCTTGGAGTCGGGCCCATCCAGCGCCTCCAACTGTTTTTAGCCCACCTTGTCTTGTTCATACCAATGACTAATGCGTAAATCAAGCACAAAAGAGCTCGCGAATTTTTGCCGCCCGGAGCTTCGGGGTGACGTGGTGATCCAAAATCTCTCTGGACTTCGCATGATTATATGGTATGAACGACATGTTTAGGACAACTAAAGACCCGGAATCGGGGCCGGGAGCCCCGGTCCAGGGTTGGAGACACGCCCACATGAGCGGCCGTAAGGACAGCGGTTTCACACTGATCGAATTGCTCGTGGTCATCGCGATCATCGCGATCCTGGCCGCGATGCTCCTGCCCGCATTGTCCCGGGCGAAAGACTCCGCCCGGAACGTCGCGTGCGTAAGCAATCTCAAGCAATTGATCGTCTGCTGGCATCTTTACGCCGGCGACAACACCGATTTGGTGGTGCCCAATAACAACATCTCAGGCGCTGCTCCCGGCCCCAGCTGGTGCCAGGGGACGGGAATTCTGGATGCGACCACGACGAATATCGAGAACGGCCTCCTGTATGCCTATAACCGGTCGGCCGGCATATACCATTGCCCCGCGGATCTCTCCACCATTTTTGATCAGTACGGCAACCCACTGTCGCAGTTGCGCAACCGTAGTTACAATCTGAGCCAGTCGGTCAACGGCAGCCCGGCCCCGTGGCCGGCGGCGCACCTGCCGAGTTTCGCCAAATCGTCGAGTTTGCTGGCGCCCAACTCAGCGGGATGCCTCGTCTTGGTGGACGAAAATGAGGGCACCATGCTCGA
>Ga0182030_10017191_pt1 | contig 13984 bp, 15 predicted proteins | sample 812S3MmetaG_FD_121299 | JGI IMG/M metagenome (GOLD analysis project Ga0182030, IMG submission 121299) | Permafrost microbial communities from Stordalen Mire, Sweden - 812S3M metaG (Illumina Assembly) | ecosystem: Environmental > Terrestrial > Soil > Wetlands > Permafrost | place: Sweden...
CGCACCGAGAGAATATTGCTGAACGCCCCTGTGTCGAGTCCGAACAGCATGGATTTCGAATCGTTCACGCTCGTCGGCACCAAGATGCTGTGACCAAATCGGAAGACTTTCGTCCAGTCCACCATTTCGGGCGCAATGTAACGATCTTTGGGCAGGCGTCGTGCTGGTCTCGATATCGGCGCGGGAGATTTCTGATCCTTCGGAGTCGGCTCGTTCACGTTGTCATCTTTCTGCTCAGCATTCGCTTGTTCCTCTCCTTCGCTGTTCAGCGACTTCGGGGCAACTGTATCTTCGGGACGCTTCGGCAATGGAGCTAGTTTGAGCCTCATCCCCGGAAGATCAATGTCGATGAGATATGCCCCGAGCACATCGGCCCCGATTAACCCGTCTTCCTCGGCCACCGAGCCTTTGTCGGTTACGGCGACCACGCAGTCTTGGAACTCTAGGTCGCCGATTCGGATGTGGTCTGCTACCGCCGTGTAGCCGCTTTGCAGCCCTTTGTCGCCAATGCCTCCGTAGTGCACAGCAGAGATGCGGGTCAATCCCGCCTTTTCCGCCACCTTACGGCTTACAATGATCCCGCCTGCTCCCGTGTCAAGCAGGAGGTGGACATTCCGGGCATTGAGCTTTACCGTCAGGCCGATGCCCCGCATACGCCGTCCATCCTCGGCATACATGGTCTCCAGTTTCGTCTCGGCTTGCTCCACTTTGCTGACCAGCCTGCAGGCATGAATGGGCTTGTCTACTGTCGCCTTCAGGAACTCCAGATACTCCGTCATCCACTTTGTTTCTTCTTCATCATCGGGATGGGAGCCAGCGAGATACACTTCCAATGCCGCCAGTCTTTCTTTGCGCGGAAGCATGGTCAGCCATGCCCTCTGTACTTCGATATCATCGGGAGCGATTTCGTGGGCGCTTTGTAGCTGGTCATAGGCTCTGCGGTACAGGGAGTAGGAGCGGTACAACCGCGCCAGTCCGAGATAAGCATGCACTTCCTTTGGGTCGAGCTTCTTTGCCGTGAGGTATGACCCCTCGGCATCTGGCATCTCAGCGCGACGAAACTGGACATCGCCCTTCGCCGCCAGCAACGCTGCCGAATTGGGCTGCGCGGCTAATGCAGTATTCGCTGCGTCCAACGCTTCATCAATCTTCTGCTGCCGTAACATCGCCCGAACCAGCCCAACTTGCGCAGGCACCAGTTTGGAATCAGTCTTGAGCAACGCCTGATAGCCAGCCTCGGCTTCCGCGAACTTGCCCGCTCGATAAAGCTGGTCAGCAGCCGCAAACTCCGGATTGGTAGCTGGAGCCTTGGTGTCGTCGCCAAACATCAGTTGCAGAGAGATCAGCAGAAGAGCGGCGACGAGGGCTGAGCGCAGGAAAGAGAACATGACACGAAGCACTCCGGGTGGACCGAGCAGGGTAGCACGATTCCGCAATGCTGCGAAGCCGTCCAAAGCGCCCATCCACAATGCCTCAGGGTGCCCGTGATTGTTCTCACGAGCGTACGCAGAAGTCGCTGTCATCGCTGTGAATCGGAACGATATTGATGACGGTTCTTTTGGTGTGGAGTTTTCGTCTCCAACGTCCTTAATGTTCTCCGTGGCGTGGAGGCTCCGGTGGTGCTCTTCGCGTCGTTCATCTATGCGTTCGGTTGCTTAACCGTGATGGTGTTCTTGTTCGTCTTCCATCGAGCGCAGCGGTAGGCGTGATGTTGGAGCAGAGGGCTGGGGTTTGCGTGAACTTTGGGAAGTGCGACTTGTAAGGGGCATTTGGCGGCTGGCGGGCTCTTAACCACTTGCCACGTCGGGCATTCTTTCATACTAGCCGCGAAAATTGTTAACGAGCAGGAGAAACCAAACACTCAGCCAACTCCAGAGCGTCCACAGGCCAGAAACACTTCGGTCTAGGTCGTCGTATGTGCGGCTGTCCAGTCTCCGGACGACAAGTCAGAATCTTATCGACCCACTGGACGGGAACACCCTCCCGGCCATACACAGCGCCGAGGAGTGCGCCTGTAATCGCGGCATTCGTATCTGTGTCCCCGCCGCGCATGACGGTAGCAGCACTTCTCCATGAGCGCAATCATGTTTACATCAGGAGCGCACGGTTAGGGCCGCGATAATGCTGGCTACATAGCAGGCCAAAGAAATGCTGATGTCTCTGAGAGGTGCACTGAAAAAATAAATCTTGCAGAGCACCACAAAACCACCAAGCATTGCGAACCCGACGAGGAGCAGGAACGGTGATTGAAACAGGAGTTGGCCGTGAGCCAATGCGAGATAACCGAAAACCAAGCCGAACAAAATAAGTCCCATGCTGTGGCTGGCATTGAAACCCACCCAAGCCCGCCACATGGTTGTTTCGTTCGTAATGACAGGTGAAATCTGGCTCATGCTGATTTGCAGTGCAGGATCACGTGGCGTGAGGTTTGGCCCCCAGAATGTATAGACGAGGTGGGCGACTCCGAGCGAAAGGACAATGCTTGCACTAAGAACCATGAGAATCTTTGCGGCCAAGATACCCTCCCTAATTTTGTGAGCCTAACGCCTACACAACGACTACCGATACCCGCTACGAGCGCGATCAATGCTACGCCGATGACAACGAGGACAGCCACGCCGATCAGTTCACCCCGTTGGACAAGATTGCGCAATGCCTGAAATCCCATAACGGCTGCGTGAGCGACCATGCCGTAAAAGCGATCAAGCTCCGATTCGCGGACGGGTTGCAGGCTGCCAGCAGCAGGAAGACGCCGAGCGTGACATAAAGGCTCATCATCATCGCCAATACGGGCTCTTGCTTCACAAACAGCCCCAAGGGATAGATCATTGCGGTAAACAGCAATCCCACCAATACAAGCACGACCTTGAGCACCCGTTCTCGCTTCATCGTCCCCTCCTCCCGGTCACGAACTTGTGAGCCATACCTAGCAAGTCCCGCCGGACATCCGGCGTGAGGCGGGACATGCGAACGAGCACGGCGCTGTAGTTGAGATAGTGGTCGGGCACGTAGTAAACATCGGGAGCGGCTGCGAGCAGTTCGGCGCGGTCGTCGAAGCCGACGCGAACCGCAAGCGAATTCGGCTCAGCCGAACGATGCGTAGGCACGCACGCCATGAGTGAGGTACATCGTGCCATCGGCTTTGAGTTTTGGAATCGCGACCGAGCGATCAGTCCACTTCCCTTGGACTTTTACGCGCTCGTAGATTCTTACCGTCTTGTTTGCCACGGTACCTGCTCCACCAAACCCAATACATAGGGCCGCAGCGACTTCAAGAATTCTGGAAAAGTAGCACAAAATAGTCACAAACACTGGAGGGAACTCGGATGCGCTTCGGAATGAACAGCTTAAGAAAGGCTGGTAGCGCTACCGGGAATCGAACCCGGGTTTGAAGATGAGAATCTTGCTACCTAGCTAACACCGTCAATGACTTAGAGCGTGTTGTGACCATTCTGTATACCGCCTTGTGTACCACGTTACGCAAAAAACGCCCTATTGAACGGCGTCGCTTGCCTCTGGAAACGCGGCTGCAATTCCTTCCGCAACGTTGCGCGTCTGGTATTCAACGAACTTCCCAAACCCGGCAGCGACGTGTGTCTCTGTGACGTGGACGTAGTAGCGAGCGGCCACGGCGGGCGAGCTATGGCCCATGAGCCGAGCAAGGCTGTAGCGATCCATGCCGGACTGTGCGGCCCGCGTCCCAAACGTGTGACGCCAGCAGTAAAACTCGAAAGGCTCCAACTTGGCATTTCTGACCGTATCTTCGTGCGGATGCTGTAGCGCAACGATGTGCCCCGATTTGCCATTTCCGGGGAACACATACGAGGAGTGCGTCGGCTCTGCCTCTGCCTCTTTCTTGCGCCGTTGGAGAACCTCCGCCGCACGCGGCGTAAGTGGAACGCTTCGCCTTGCGGCATCGCTCTTGCCTTGGCGAATGTGAATCACTCCATGCGGAGACTCAGGCCGCGCCGCCAAATCCACGTCAACCCATTTCAGCGGGAAGAGTTCGCTGTTCGGGCGCACGCCGGTATCTACCGCCAGAGTCGTTGCATCGCGGAGATTGCCGGACGCCTTCGCCAAGTACCGCGCCTCTTCAGTGAAACTCAGCACGCGGGAGCGGCCCTTGGGCTGCGGCAATTCATGGACGGCGGGCGCGTGCTCCAACCTGCCCCATTCAACGGCGAGATGGAGAACGCGCCGCAACGTGCGTAAATCGCCGTTCACGGTCACGATGGAGTTTCCCGCCACTTCTTGCCGGTGACGGGCGTAGCGGCCCGCCAAATCGCCTGTGATCGCATTCAGCGGGGCGTCTGCGATGGCAGCGAATGTCAGGAGCCTTCCGAGACTGCCTTCGTAAAAAGTGTGTGTCCCCGGCTTCGTGTGCGTCTTGGCGTATTGCAGAAATTCCTTGGCGAATGCCCGGAAAATGGGCGGGGCGCTGGCCGTGGGCTTAGGCCACGGATCGTTAGGATGAATCTCTCCGAGCCTCAGCGCCCGCCGATGTTCGTCCTCAACGTCTTTGGCATCGTTCCTGTTTTGCGTCCGGGCAGATTTCACGATGCGGAAACTCTCGTTCGTACCGTCCGCGTTCCTGATCGTCCACCGGAAGTTGTACCAGTAGGCTTTGCCTCGTTTGTAGATCACTCAGCCCTCCCTTTGCTTGCGGCTTTGGATTTCGGTTTGTTCTTGCTGCCCTTCGGCCGTCCGCCCAGCTTTCCGTTCTCACGGGCTGCGTTCTTCTTGGCCTTGCTAGTTACACTCCCACGGCACGCGGGACAGTAGCAGACTAGATCGACATGGTGAATCGGGCACTTCATGCAGGCACAATAACCTAACACGATGGATTATGCAAAAGAATTATCGCCGGAGTGTCGAATATGCAGACAGGGCCGCGATGCGACCCTGCCTTGTGTTGCTGTTTGACATTCCGCCAGAAGAGAGGCTCTGCCGGAATCTTGCTATGCAGACCTTGGTACGTTGGTACTCTGGTTTTTGGTACACAGATACAGGTACACAGGTTCTCAGGTACAAAGGCCCGCATGAATTCGCTCACGCTTCCCAGACTCTCAGTACGTCTCGCACCACGCTGTAGCGCAATGATTCTGGCAATTCGTTTCCTTTGGCATCGTGCGTGACGGTTTCAACCCTGACCGCACAGAACTTCGCGGCGAAAACGTCAAGGATCATTGGCTGTCGGCGTTTGGGCAGGTCGCCGTTGAACAATGACCAAAGGCGGTAGAAATCCGTGCTCGGGCCGCGCTTCTCGCCTTTGCCTTGGCCCATGTTCACGAACTTTGCAACTTGGATGTCTGGCTCAAACGTCAGTTGGAAATCGAGCCTTAGCGATGTCCGCTTGTAGCGCCTTACGTGGCACAGCTCAGAGCCGATGCAATAGGCTTCATACTTTCCCGGCTCTATCAGCGGACGCGGTTCACTCTCACAGATTGGCGGCGGCGCGGCATTCCCGCCCGCATTGCTTCCGGCCGTGACTAGATGCACTCGCGATGGTGGTTTTCGCTCGTCTGTTTTTGCGTTTGTGGAACTGCGAATTGCACTTGCTTTCATCTGTCGCTCCCGCGTCTCTTGACGCTGCTATGCAGACCAAAGATTGTTCTGTGGAGTAACAGCTTCGGCGGGATAGAATCGAGCCACGGAATTCAGGCTTGGCGCTAGCCGCGTCGAAGCTGGTTAAGGGCCGCTTGAGAGATGTCACTCTTCAGGCGGCCCGTTTGTTCTATGCGACTGCTACCGGAGTCGGTTCACTGAGTCTCGCTTCAATCCAGCTATCGACATCGGCGCGACGATAGCGAACAAGTTTCTCGCCCGCCCGGAAGAAGCGCGGCCCTCTGCCCTCTGAGCGCCACAAGCGCAACGCGGCGTCGCTCACCCCGAGGTAGTGCGCCGCCTGCCGTGATGTAAGTGTGTTTTGCGGTTCCGTCACCATCCTTCCCCTTTCATGGCCGCTGTAATCGCGGCATCGCGTCCCTTGCATATACGAAATATCGCGCACTCATTTGCGCGTGTCAGCAGGACAATTTGTGTGAGGGGATAATGTCCGGGACAAAATCGACTTTCAGATTTCGTCCGGGTGACGCTTCAGCAATTTGCGGATGGCTCCGGGCGTAGTGGTCTCCGCGCCGTGCCGTTCGTTCAACTCGCTTGCGATTTGGGGATGGTTCATTCCGGCCCGGTGCAAATTTGCAGCTTCTTTTGCGAGGGCAGTCTTGCTTGGCCGTCCGGGTTTCCCTGTAGGCACCATCATTCGAGCGAGCGATTGATAGTTCTTCTTGAGCTCTTTGCGATATTCTTTCCACTTGGCGGGGATCTGCCGGAGAATCCGTTCGTATTCGGGTGTTAGTTCGGACACCTTGTCCAGATTATTGCTCGCCTCCAACCCAAGCGGCACTGAGGAAAAATCCCCCTGGAACGCCTTCTCCATCCAAGCAGGCTTAGACGCTAGGAACTCCTCAAGCTGTTTTTCGGGACTCTTGGACACCCAGTGCCACCTCCCGCGTGACGTGTATCCCGATTGAGGCAAAGATCGGCAGGCGGGCCGGGATGCTCCCGCCGTTCGGTGATCAGCCTAGCCGACTCGAAGAGAAGCATAACTCAGGCGACAGGGATTCGGAACTCAGCAGCTTAAAACGGCTCAACATGCGACTCTCGGGATCGGCCTTGATTCCGATCTCGAATCGCCGTTTCCAATCGTGTTGCGATTTCATCCTCCAGCCGGGTGCCGAAATTGCAGAAGTTCCTGTTCATGCTTTCAAACTGAAAGCACAGATCAATCAGAGCCACGGCAATGGCGGCGAGAAATACCAAGACGACAATTTCAAACCAGAGCGGCATAGGCTACCTCGCTTTCCTTCGCTCACTTGGCTTTGGAGATGTCATCCAACTTGCCTTCGATGCGGTCGAGGCGATCCGAAGAATTGGCCGTGCTCCAAAGAAACATGAAGACCATGATGCCTTCCATAATCCGCAGTTCTCCCGGATGCCCGAAGATGCCGCTGATCACCATCGCCACAGCTACAGCCGACAACATCCAACTACTGCTAGGTTTCATGTCTTGACTCCTGTGCTCAGTGAGAGCTTTGGCTATAGCCAATGGTGCAAAGATAGGCTATCGCCAATGCTCCGAGCATGGCAACTGACAATCTGCGAGCAGTTCGGCGCTAACCTTCGCCGGATTCGTCTCAAGCGCGGATTCACGCAAGAGGAGCTGGCGCATCGCGTTGGAATGGACGTGAGCTATTTGAGCGAGTTGGAAAATGGCCGGAAAGAACCGTGTTTGCGGAAGATGAAGGAAATCTCTCAGGCTCTCAGCGTTCCGTTGGCGCAATTGCTGCGCGGGATCTGACTCAGATTGTGATTTAATTTGAAGAAATAGAAAAGCCCGGATGCCAGTCCGGGCCGCGTGCCTTCTCATGCCCACACTAGGGCCGGAGCATGGAGTGTGTCAAATCAAACAAGCAGAACTTCAGCGAAGGTGACGGTCCCGCGATCTGGGCATTTAACCTCAACCGAGCGTGCGTCCATCGCAAATGATCCTCCGCTCAGGTCTAGCGTTACGCTGTTACGGGACTCGTCGTCTACAAAGCCCAAAATTTCATCATCCTCGTCGGCAAAGAAGATTGCGCCTTGGAAGCGATCTTCAAAACATTCATCATCGACGATGTTGACAACCGTTAAGTTCAAGACCGTTCTTGAGTTCTTCCACTTATCGAATTTCAGAAACGCCTCGCGGGAAGAAGCCATATTTCTTCACATCCTGTACAGCCATCTCTCTACGCAAGCAACATTGTTAGCGGCCACACTTCCATGGTCAGTCCAGCGGCCATTGCAGGCGTTACGCAAAGCGATGGATGAATCCGACAGAAATTGTAGTGCACGAAATGCAAGGCGCAAGCGGGCTTTGGATCTGAGGCCATGAGACCAGACGATAAAGCCGAAATTGCCCGCCGATTCATGGCTGTGCGTCGGCGGGCATTCCTTACGCAACGTTGGTTGGCCGAATTGATCGGCCTATCTCGGCAAGCCGTTTCCGAGATCGAGCACCAGCAGGTCATGCCACACCACACGACCTGGGATAGGTTTGCCGCTCTCGAAGCGAAGCACAAGCTGGCCCGGATCGAGTTACCAGTCCACTGGCAATAGTTTTTTTCTCAGCCGACACAAAAGGCGACATGAAATTCACCCTTCTCATTTTTTTTCAAAATCGAAGAGGCGAAAATGCGTCCATGCTCCCGCGCACCCCCGTACACGTGGACAACCTGGAAATCCCCGCCATCGCCAGCGTCGGCCTCCTCGTCCAATTTTGGACGACTCGATTTTGAGCGTCCGCCTATCCCCGGAGGGCCGGAAGTATCCCGCTGGCAAGAGGCCCGTCAGAGAGGCGTTTAACGCGCGGGAACGGCCTCTGTGCGCGTGCTTGCGCCGAATCAGAATAGCGCAGCGAATCCGCAATGCGCGTTCAGACGGGTTTTTGCCTCGACATTTTCAGGGACGAAGCCTGCGAACGTTTCAACACGCCGAGACGGAACCCAAATGGCCTGTATACCATTTTGTGTACCACTGTAACCGCGAAGTGCCGTTAGTCGATGCCAACACTCTTTCCGGACAAAAACAAAACCCGCTGATTTAGCGGGCTTTAGCGGATGATAGTTGGTAGCGCTACCGGGAATCGAACCCGGGTTTGAAGATTGAGAATCTTCCGTCCTAACCCCTAGACGATAGCGCCAGGCAGATGGGTTGCAACGAATTCTGATTATAACAAAAGCTCGTTTGAACCAAACCGGGTGTCGGGTGCCTCAAGCCTCGCGGTTTTCGAGTCCATGGGAGACGCCGCAAGGTGTTGTAAGCCTTCAGGTTGCACTTCTGGTCATGATTCAGGCCGAACCGTCTTGACAATGGCAGGCCACAGAGTGATACTCGTTTAGGCGAATAAAAAGCGAAAGCTAACCGCTCGGGCTTATTCCTGCCCTTCATGTTCCCTGACAATTGCGAGATCGTATGTCTGCCTCTCCGGTTTTTTTATCGGCGGTAGTGGGCCGCCCTTTTATTTTTTCTTCTCCGTCTTCTCCGCGCGCGATCGCGGAGAAGACCGCAAACAGGACCGCGAAGATTTTGGCTCAGGTCGGTGCCATGCCTAAGCTCGGAGCGGTCGTTCCCGCTTCGCGCCTCGACGTGCGCCTGGCGCCGGAAATGGTTTCGAGCGGCATTCCGCAACTGGACTCGCTGACCGGTGGCCTCGCTCGCGGTTGCCTCACGGAAATCTGCGGCACGGCTTCCTCGGGAAGAACCAGCGTGTTGCTTTTTGCGCTCGCCCGCGCCACCGAGCGCGGAGAGGTTTGTGCGCTCGTGGATGCCAGCGATGCGTTCGATCCCGCCTCCGCCGCGGCTGCCGGCATGGCGATGAGCCGCTTGCTGTGGGTGCGCTGCGGAGAAAAACATCCCTCGCGTAAACCTCCTTCGGCTAGTTGGAAAAATCGGCGGGGAAATCCGCCATGCCAGCGCTGGGAATCGCAATTGGGGCAAATGCTGAAGGTGACCGATCTGTTGCTGCAAAGCAATGGTTTCGGAATGATCGCTCTCGATCTCGGCGATATTCCGGTCGAGAGCGCGCGGCGAATTCCTTTGGCATCGTGGTTCCGCTTCCGCCGCGCGGTTGAACACACGCCGACCGCGCTGCTGGTGCTGGAACAGCAGCCGATTGCGGGGAGTTGCTCGTCGATGCTGGTGAAGGTGTCATCGGTCAGCCCGCAGCTCTTAGGCAATCGGCCTGCGCATTCGGACCCGCCGCATTCGGAATTATTGGACCAATTCGAGATCACAGCCGAGTTGTTACGCTCGCGCTTGGAGCGAAAGTTGGAACGCAAGCCAGTGCAATCGACGGCAAGTTTCAAAAGTCGAGCCGCATGGGCGGGATAGTCATTCAGGTCTCCGTTCTCAGTAAAAACTGATTCATTGAATGATGAGAACAGGAGCGAGTCTGAGAATTGGGAACTGAGAACTTTTGAGATCTGCTCATGTTTGCCTGCATCTTCATCCCCGATTTTTCCGCGCAAGCGCTCATTCGCTTTGAGCCCGAGTTGCGCGCCCGCCCGGTCGCGGTCCTCACCGGACGGCCTCCGCTGGAAAAAGTCGTGGCGCTCAACGAGAGAGCGCGGCAAAGGGGCGTGGAAGCAGGCACGACCAAGTCGCAACTGGAAGCATGGGAGAACTTAGTGCTGCGCGCGCGCTCGGAGCCGCAAGAGACATCGGCACACGCTGCCCTGCTCGATTGTGCGCAATCGTTCTCTCCGGAAGTGGAAGACACGTCGCCCGGCACCGTGCTTCTGAATCTTGCCGGGCTTGAGCCGTTGCTCGGTTCGCTGCCGAAGATTGCCCGCGATTTGGCGCAGCGCGTCTCTCAGATGGGATTGGAAGCGAACTTTGCCGTGGCCGCAAATCCGGATGCCGCTTTGCTCGCAGCCCGCGGTTTTTCCGGCGTGACCTTGATTCCCGAAGGGCGCGAAGCCGAGCGGCTGGGAGATTTGCCGGTGGATGTGTTGCTAGAAAGTTTTTCTTCCGATGCAGAAGAGGCCGCGCGCTGGGTGGAAACGTTTGATCGCTGGGGCATTCGCAAACTGCGAGTGCTGGCAGCTCTTCCTGGAGTTCCGGTCAGCGAGCGCCTGGGACAGCACGGGATCCGCCTGCAAAAGCTGGCGCGGGGCGCAGTGTCGCGCAACTTGCGTGTATGGGAACCGCAACTGATTTTTGCCGAGAGCGTGGAGCTGGAATACCCCATCGTGCTACTGGAACCGCTGGCATTTTTGCTGAACCGCATGTTGGAGCAAGTGTGCGCGCGCTTGCGACAGCGCGCGCTGGCGGTGCAGGAGTTGCATCTGAATCTTGAACTCGCAACGACGCAGCCGCAAGATTACGCATCATTCACCCGAACGGTCGCCAGCACTCTTACTCAGACGTTCACCCGCACGCTGCGGCTGCCCACGCCCATGCTGGACGCGAAAGTGTTTCTCAAATTGTTGCAGCTGGATTTGCAGGCGCATCCGCCCGGAGCACCCATCGTGAAGATTCATTTGTCGGCGGACCCGGCGCGGCCGCGAGCGCTGCAGAGTGGATTGTTTCAGCCGGTTTTTCCCGAGCCCGAAAAACTGGAACTGACGCTGGCGCGCATCGCAGGGATTGTCGGCGAAGGAAGAGTGGGGTCGGTGGAGTTACTGGATACACATCGCGAAGGCGCGTTTACAGTGCGGCGCTTCGCGCCCGTAGAGCCTGCGCCCGCAGCGCCCGCGCCGGTAAAGCCCAAAGTGAAGCAGCCGGGAAATCGGAAGGAGGATATGTCCATGTCAGAAAATGGCAGCGCCTATCGAGTCGATGAAACGGTGGAGGAAAACGCAAAAGAAAACGCCCAGGAAAAAATGAGCGCGGTGATTGCTCTGCGCCTGTTTCGTCCGCCGCTCGGCGCCAGCATTACTTTGCGCGAAGCGAAGCCGGTGCGGATGCGATGCCTCGAACGCGAGGACATTGCCGGCGAAATCGTCTGGACCGCCGGCCCCTGGCGCTCTTCCGGCGACTGGTCGGAACAGGAAGGCTGGTCGCGCGAGGAGTGGGACATTGCCATCCCCGCCAAGAGCAGTTGCCAGTTGCCAGTGCCCAGTTGCCAGTCTAATGAAAGAGAACCGGCAACTGGGCTCGTGTTGTATCGCTTAGTACAGGACAAGATAAGTGGAAACTGGTTTGTAGAAGGAACGTATGACTGAAAGCAGTTGCCAGTCGCCGGTTGTCAGTTCCCAGTCAAAGCAACTGACCACTGGCAGCTGGCAACTGGGAACTGATGTACGTTGAACTCCATTCCCGCTCCGCGTTCAGCTTCCTCGAAGGAGCTTCGATTCCCGAGGAACTGATCGCGGTGTGCGCGAACCTGGGAATACCAGCGATGGCATTGCTCGATCGCGATGGAGTGTACGGCTCGCCACGCTTTCATCTCGCCGCAAAAAAGGCGGAGATCAAAGCGCATATCGGGGCGGAAGTGACGTGTACTGCATTCTCACTACCGACACACCCTTCGGGCTGCGAGCTACTAGCTGCGAGCTTCGAGCAGACTGGGTGCTCGCAGCTCGCAGCTAGTAGCTCGCAGCCTCGTGGTGAATGTCGTCTCCCACTGCTGGTGGCTTCGCGCGCTGGATATCAAAATCTCTGCCGCCTGATTACGAAAATGAAGTTGCGCGCTGGCCGCAAAGAAGGAGCTTGCGCTTCGAGCTCGGATCTTAGTGAGCACGCCGATGGTTTGATCTGCCTGACTGGCGGGGAGGAAGGACCGCTGGCGGCGGCTCTCACGCATGGTGGGCCGCAAGCGGCGTTCGAAGCGGTGAAGCGCCTGACGGAGATTTTTGGCCGACTCAGTTTTGGCCAATCTAATGTTTACGTCGAATTGCAACGGCATTTTCATCGCGAGGAAGAGTATCGAAACCGGGTTGCGATCGAGATCGCGGAAGCTTTGCACCTGCCGCTACTCGCGACCAATGGCGTGAACTATGCCACGCCTCGGGAGCGCGAGTTGGCGGATGCCTTCACCGCGCTGCGTCATCGCCGCACGCTGGCCACTGCCGGGCGCTTGCTGGCGCGTAATACCGAACGTTATCTCAAGTCTCCCGCAGCCATGCGAGCGCTCTTTGCTGATGTTCCGAATGCTATCGCAAACACGGTCGAACTTTCTTCGCGGCTTGAGTTCGCGCTGAACGATTTGGGATACGAGTTTCCGCGGCATCCCGTGCCCGACGGCGAAACCATGATGTCGTTTCTGCGGGAGCGCACGCGGGAAGGAATGCAGAGCCGGTATGGCGGCGCGGATGCCGAGTTGAAGAAGCGCGCGCGCCGGCAGATCGAGCGCGAGTTGAACTTAATCGAACATCTAAAGCTTGCCGGCTACTTCCTGATTGTCTGGGACCTGGTGCGCTTCTGCCGCGAACAGAAAATTTTGGCACAGGGCCGCGGATCGGCTGCCAATAGCGCGGTTTGCTACTCGCTCGGCATCACGGCGGTGGATCCGATCGGCATGGAATTATTGTTTGAACGATTTCTTTCCGAGGAACGCGGCGAATGGCCCGACATCGATCTCGATTTGCCCAGCGGCGACGAGCGCGAGCGCGTTATTCAGTACGTCTATCAGCGTTATGGGCAACGCGGAGCGGCCATGACCGCCAACGTGATCACGTATCGCAATCGCATGGCTGCGCGCGAAATGGGCAAGGCTCTGGGATTCGATCTGGAGACGCTGAAGCGAATTTCAGCGGCGGTAGCCACCTGGGAATTCAAGGACGAGAACGATGCGCTCGATCGCCGTTTGCGCGATGCGGGGCTCGATCTCACGCATCCGCGGATTCGCAAATATTTCGAGTTGTGTCTGGCCGCACAGGATCTGCCGCGGCATTTAGGCCAGCACTCGGGCGGCATGGTCATCTGCGAGGGGCGACTGGATTCCGTCGTCCCGCTGGAGCCTGCGTCGATGCCGGGTCGCGTGGTGGTGCAGTGGGACAAAGAAGACTGCGCGGACATGCGCATCATCAAAGTCGATCTGCTGGGCCTCGGCATGATGGCGGCGCTGAAGGATTCTCTCGAACTGATCCATGTTCATTACAAGCATGATCATCATCACGAAGAAGTGGATCTGGCGCATCTTCCGCCGGACGACCCTGTCGTATATTCCACTCTGCAAAAAGCCGACACAGTCGGGATGTTTCAGGTCGAGAGCCGGGCGCAGATGGCGTGTCTGCCGCGCCTGAAGCCAGAACGCTTTTACGACATCGTCGTGCAGGTTGCGATCATACGGCCGGGACCGATCGTGGGAAACATGGTTAATCCATTTCTCAAGCGGCGGCAGGGCAGAGAGGCGGTTACATACCCCCATCCGTCGCTCGAAACGGTGTTGGGCCGAACGCTGGGCGTGCCGCTGTTTCAGGAGCAGTTGCTGCGCATGGCC
>Ga0182030_10017192_pt1 | contig 13984 bp, 12 predicted proteins | sample 812S3MmetaG_FD_121299 | JGI IMG/M metagenome (GOLD analysis project Ga0182030, IMG submission 121299) | Permafrost microbial communities from Stordalen Mire, Sweden - 812S3M metaG (Illumina Assembly) | ecosystem: Environmental > Terrestrial > Soil > Wetlands > Permafrost | place: Sweden...
GTCCGGGATCTTCATCGGGGTCAACAACACCATCACCACCCAGGCCGTGATGACCGTCTCCCCGGTGGAGAAGCCGGTGGCCTCGGCGGCCTACAGCTTCGTCCGGTTCATCGGCGGCGGCCTCGCACCCTACGCGGCCGGGCGGCTGGTCCTGGCCACCAACATCCACGTCCCGTTCTTCATCGCCGCCGGGGCCATCGCGCTCGGCATCGTCGTCCTGTCCACGGCTCACGGGCTGCTCAGCGAGGCCGAACGAGTCCAGGCTCAGCAGGTCAGCGGCACGGTGCCAGCCGGTGGAACGGGGCCAGCCGGGGGAACGGGGCCAGCCGGGGGAACGGGGCCGGCCGCCGCGCTGGTGCCGGTGGCGGGCAATGCCGTGAGCGGGGGGGCCGTGAGCACGGGGGCGGGCACGCGCGTGATCCTTGCCGCCATCGACAGCTCGCCGGTCGCTGCCCTGGTCACCGACGCGGCGGCCCGGCTGGCGGCGCGCGGGGCCGGCGTGGTCCACCTCGTGCACACCCAGGAAGACATCACCGCCGGCGACACGGGCGCCGACGGCGAGGACCTGGCGGCGGCCCGGGCGGTGGTCCGGGACCACCTGGATCAGCTGGCCGCGCACCACGTCCCGGCCGAGGGCCAGATCCTGCTGCACGCCCCCGATCACGGCGCCGCGGGCCGGATGGTGGCCGAATACGCCAACAGCATCGGGGCCAGCACGATCGTGATCGGCGCGCCGACCCACGGCAGGCTGCCTGCCCTGATGGACGGCAGTGCCAGCCGTGAGCTATGGCGGCACACCCGCAGTAACGTGCTGATCATCAACCCGGACGCGCCCGGGGAGGCCCAGGGCGGGGAGGCCCAGGGCGGGGAGGCAGCGGGCAGGGCCGCCGACGCCGAGCTGCTGCGCGGCTAGGGGGGGCGGCTAGGGGGGGCGGCTAGGGGGGCGGCTAGGCGTCAGCCGGGCTGGCGTCCTCGGCGGCCAGCTGAGTGCGGCTGCGCTCGACCGTCACGCGCAGTTCCTCGGCCAGGTTCTCGAACGCGGGCAGCGCCGCGACCAGGGCCGCCTCCTGGTCGGCAGGCAGGCCCGCCACGCATTCGGAGATGACCGCGCTTCGTTGCGCGGAGATCCTTTCGTGCCTGCGCCTGCCTTCCGGTGTCGCCTCGACCCGGGCCGCGCGGAAATCATCGGGGTCGCGCAGCCGCTTAATAAGGCCGAAGGAATCGAGCTTGCCGATAACCCGGGAAAGCATCGTCGGATTAAGGCCCTCGAGTTCGGTGAGTTCGGCCAGGCTCAGCGGGCCGCGGCCGACGGTTATTCCGAGCACGGACGCCTGGGTCGGGGTCAGCCCTTCGGAGCGGGAGGCGGCGTTAAGCTGCCGGGCCAGCCGCAGGACGACGCGCCTCAGGCGGATCACCGTGTCGTTATCCATACCCGCCCCGCGCCCTTCATCCCGATCCGAACCCGGGCACTCAATTGCCTGCCGGCATGCAGTATACGTGCGGCCCCCGGCACTCGGCTGGGTTAGTCGTTGGTCGCGATGATCAGGTCCGAGGCCTTGATGACGACGGTGACCTCTTTGCCTTCGGCCAGGCCGAGCTGCTTGACGGCCTCCACCGTGATCGAGGACACCAGGCGGGAGCCGCCGGCGTCCAGTTCGACGTTGGCGATCGCTTCTCCGTAGTTGATGCCCGTGACCCGGGCCGGGATCTGGTTCCGTGCGCTCAGCTGCATGGCTAAGGCTCCTCCTCGTGGTCAGTAACGCCTGTCGAATACCTAGAAAAGCGTCCCCAAATGGGGCAGTTGGGGTGCTGCTTATGCTATCAGGTCAATTTATCTATTTCCGAATTTCACATAACCGACTGTACGCGATGAGCTACTATGAGTCACTGATTGCTCGAATGAGAAGGCAGCATACCGGGCGCGACGTGCAGTGCCGCCAGGAGAACCTAAGCGGAAATACCGGGAGACTGAGATGATAGTAAATTACCGGAAACGCAAAGATTCGCGTCGGCCAGGCAATCTTCCGAGAGTAATCACCGAAAGGACTCAGGGAACCGATACTCCGGCAGCCCGATCGGGGGACGCTCCCGGGGAGACGCCTGCGCCGGCGAGAGTGACTGACCGTTTCAGCGAGGGCGACCGGGTGAAACTGGCCAGGCCTTTCTGGGGTGAGCTTGACCCGGGTAAGGGAGTCCTGGTGCGGGACGCCAGCGGCGCGGAAAAAGGGGAGCCGCCCACCTACCAGGCGGGCAGCCAGGGAACTATCATCTACCTGCATCCCGCACCGCCCGCTGTCCTATGGGAAATGCAGACCAACGGCAACTACATCGTGAGCATGGACGATGGCCGGGAAATCTACTCCAGTAGCCCGTCTGGCCTGCCATGGGTGAACACCGACCTGGTGCGCATCCCCGGGCAGTACCAGGTGACGCACCACAATGGAAAGACCTATGTGCGGCCGAAGTTTAATGCCTTCGACCGGGTGCGGCTCAGGGACGCATTTGTCTGCCTGGATGACGGGAAACGTTACGAGGCGGGATGGAAGGGCAAGATATTCCCTTTTGCCACGACCATAACCGAATGCTGGGATAGCGACCTTTACGAGGTCTCGCTTGACGGTGACCGCGGCATGGTTACCGTGCACGCTGAATCACTTGTCCTGATTCCGCCGGGAACGGAGACCGGGCTGGCGGCCGGCGATGCTGGCGCCGGGCGACTGACCCTTCGCCGCTGACCCTTCGCCGCTAGCGAAACAAATGTCCGCGGGCAGGCAGCATGGCCCGTTCGGAAAATAGCTTGTCAAGGTTTTACGAACTGGCTATATCGAGGGCGGCGCGGATGATGGCCTCGGTGTCGATGCCGTTGTAGCGGTAGAGATCCTCGATCGAGCCGGACTGGCCGAATTGCGCGACGCCTAGGGCGGCGTGCGGCACGCGGTTGACGGTGGCCAGGAAGGCCAGCGTGTGCGGGTGCCCGTCCAGGACGGTGACCAGGGGCGTGCCGCGGGTGGCGGGGAACGCCTGGTCGAGGATCCAGGGCTGGCCCGGCAGCCCGGCCTGCTCGGAAAGACCCTGCCTGGCCCGCAGCGCCCGGAACAGCAGACCCGGGCTGGTGACGACCACGACGTCGGCGGGGGTCCCGGCCTGCGCAAGGCGCTCGGCGGCGGCCAGCGCCTCGGGTACCACCGCGCCCATCGCGGCGATGGTCACCTTCGGCTGCCCGGCGCGCCGCAGCGGGTAGGCGCCGGCCACGACCTGCCTGCGCCTGCGCTCCCTGGCCGCCGGATCGGCGGGCACACCGGCCAGCTTCTGGCTGACCGGCCGGGTGGACAGCCGCAGGTAGGCCGAACTCCCGCCGGGCTGGCCCAGCCGGGCCAGGCTGGCCAGCAGGCACCACTCGGTATCGAGGGCGAACGCGGGTTCGTAGCTGACGCAGCCGGGCTGCTCGATCCCGATGGACGGCGTGGTGATGGACTGGTGCGCGCCGCCTTCTGGCGCCAGGCTCACCCCCGACGGCGTGCCCACCAGGATCGACTGGCCGCCCGCGTAGATACCGAACGACCACGGCTCGAGCGCGCGCTCCACGAACGGGTCGTAGAGGACCCCGATCGGGAACAGCGGCTGGCCCCAGCGGCTCCAGGTGGCACCGAGTTCGCCGAGCAGCCCGACCAGGTTGGTCTCGGCGATGCCGAGCTCGATGTGCTGCCCGGTCGGCTTCTCCCGCCAGTGCAAGATGGTCTCGGTGTCGTCGGCGAACCAGTCCAGCCGCTCCCGGGCCGACCACACGCCGACCTTGTTCACCCAGCCGCCGAGGTTCGTGCTCGAGCTGACGTCCGGGCTTACCGTCACCACCCGCCGGGCCGCTTCGGGCGCCTGCCTGGTCAGGTCGAGCAGCGCCCGGCCCAGGGCCGCCTGGGTCGTGGCCACCCCGGCCGGGGTGCGGCCGAGGTCGGCGGGCAGCTCAGGGGGAGCCTGCGGCGGCACCGGCGGGCGCCGCAGCCGCCGGGCGGTCTGCTCGCACAGCGCGCCCGCCGCGCTGTCCGGCGCCGGGCGCTGCCACGGCCGGTCAGCGTCGGCGCCCAGCTGGGCCGCGAGCTCCGCGAGCTGCTCGGTGGTCAGCAGGGCCGAATGGTTCTGCGGGTGCCCCTCGACGGCCAGGCCGTGGCCTTTGATGGTGTAGGCCAGGATGATCGTGGGCCGGTCGTCGGCGATGGCCTCGTAGGCCGCGTCCAGCGCGGCCAGGTCATGCCCGCCGAGATTGCGGATGGCCTTCCTCAGGGCGGTATCGTCCAGTCCGGCGATCAGGCCCGCGAGCGAGGCGTCGCCCGCGGGCAGCCGGCGGCGCAGTTCGGCCGGGTCGCAGCGCAGCAGCCGCTGGTACTCGGGATTGGGCATGGCGTCGATCCGCTGCCGCAGCGCGTCCCCGCCGTCCCGGCCGAACAGCTCCGCCAGCAGGCGGCCGTACTTCAGTGTGATGACCTGCCAGCCGGCCGCGGTGAACATGCCCCGCAGCCGGTCGGCGGCGATGCCGGGGACCACCCGGTCCAGCGACTGGCGGTTCACGTCGACGACCCAGACGATCTCGCCCATCTCGGCCACGCTGGGATCGACGATGGCCTCCCAGACGGCTCCCTCGTCGAGTTCGGCGTCACCCAGCAGCGAATACTGGCGGCCCGCGGCTTGCGAAGCGTCGCCGGCGAAGCGGTCGTTCAGGTAGCGGCGCGCCATCGCGCCCCAGATCGGGGCGGTCGCGCCGATGCCGACGGAGCCGGTCGAGTAGTCGACCGGGTCGGGGTCCTTGACCCGGCTGGGATAGCTCTGCAGGCCTTTGAACGCGCGGAGCGTCGGCAGGTAGGACTGGTCAAGCTCGCCGAGCAGGTAATTGATGGCGTGCAGCACCGGCGAGGCGTGCGGCTTGACCGACACCCGGTCGGCCGCGCGCAGGTGCCGGAACCACAGTGAGGTCATGATCGAGACCATCGACGCCGACGACGCCTGATGGCCGCCGACCTTCAGCCCGCCCGGGTTGGGCCGGACCCGGTTCGCATGGTGGATGATCGCCGTGGAGAGCCAGAGCACCTGGCGCTCGATCTCGTCCAGGGCGTCGAGGTTTTCCGCTTCGGCCCGCAGCTCGGTCATGGGTGCATGACAGCACGACCGTGCTTGGCCGCACAACTCGGGCCGCAGAATTCCTATAGCGCGAAATTCCTAGCGGGAGAGCCAGTAGCAGCGTTCCTCGCCGTAGTCGGTGAAACCGGCCCGGAGCAGGATCGGTCCCGAGGTCTCGACCCGGCCCTTCACCAGGGCCAGCTCCGCGCCGTGGTCGCGGGCCAGCCGGAGCCGTTCGGCCAGGACCGCCCGGTAGCTGCCGCGGTGCCGGAACCCGGGCAGCGTGACCGCGCCCCACAGCTGGGCCACCTCGCCGTTCAGCGTGGCCCCGCCGGTGCAGGCGGGCTCGCCGCCGACGGAGGCCAGCACGCGGAAGTTGGTCCAGGCCGCGACATCACGGAGGGCTTCGGCGAGGTCACGGGCGATGTCGGCGTCCGTCGGCTCCTTCCTGCCCCAGCCTCGCACGGTGAGGTTCGAGGCCGCCAGGAACGTGCGCTCGTCGGTAACCAGCTCGACGTTCACGTCGGCCGGAACGCCGAGCCGCGGCAGGCACGGGATAAGTTCGCAGGCCAGGATCTGTACGGTGTCGATCCGCTTGCCGCCCCGGGCGCGCAGCTGTTCCTCGGTGTCGTGCGGCCGGCTGGCGGCCGACAGCCACCAGGCCACGCCGAGCAGGCCCCAGCCGCGGACGTGCGCGAGAACCTCGTCGAGGAGCTCGGGGATGGGACGGGCGGATCGCGACCGGGTGATCTGGGCGGCGGGAAAGGTGGGATCGAGCGCCCAGTCCGGGTAGCGGATCAGCCGGTAGCCATCCGTCACCACCTCGATGGCCCCGTCGGGCCGCCACTCCATCGCGGTCGCCGCGTCAAGCACGCGCTGCGGTGTCCAACGGCTCAAGGCATGACCTCCAGCGCACGGTACGGGCGCATGCTAAGCGAATGTAGCATCGCACCTGACCGCTGGCTTCCGGCCGTTGCCTTCCGCTAAACTGCATACAGTTTTGCGCGTGGGAGCAGACGGGAGAAGATGCGATCGTGATAGCACAGGTGCGAGAGGACATCGCCGGCACGCTCCTCGAGGCGTACTCGAGCCGTAAGCCGGTGGAGCCGCTGACCGGGCAGTACGACGACCTCACGATCGAGGACGCGTATGAGATCCAGCTGCTGCAGGTGGCGCACTGGACGGCGGCGGGAGCACAGGTCAAGGGACACAAGGTCGGCCTGACCTCGGCCGCGATGCAACGGCAGCTCGGCGTGGACCGGCCGGACTACGGGCATCTGCTCGACCGCATGTTCTGGGCGGAGCAGGAGCCCATCCCGGCCGATCGGTTCCTGCAGCCCCGGGTGGAACCCGAGACGGCGTTCGTGCTGTCCAGGCCGCTGCGAGGACCGGGTGTGACGGTGGCGGAAGCGATTGCCGCGGTCGCGTTCGTGCTGCCCGCACTCGAGCTCATCGACTCACGGATCAGGGACTGGAAGATCGGGCTGGCCGACACCATCGCCGACAACGCGTCCTCCGGCGGCGTGATACTCGGCAGCACCCCGGTCGCCTTGTCCGCGGTTGACCTCCGGCTGGCCGGGTGCAATCTGCACAAGAACGGCGAGCTGGCCGGGACCGGCGCCGGCGGCGCGGTGCTGGGCTCGCCGCTGACCGCGCTGGTGTGGCTGGCGAACACGGTCGGCGCCCGCGGCGTCGTCCTGGCGGAAGGGCAGGTCATCCTGCCCGGGTCGGTCACCGCGTCGATACCCGTCCGGGCGGGTGACACCGTGACCGCGACGTTCGCGGGGCTGGGCAGCGTGACCGCGCGATTTTCTGGCGAGGAGAGCTAGATGGCGAAGGCAACGGCCGCGATCGTCGGCCCCGGCAACATCGGCACCGACTTGCTGGAAAAGCTGCAGCGCAGCGAGCACATCGAGGTCCGCTACATGGTCGGCGTGGACCCGGCCTCGGACGGGCTGCAGCGGGCCCGGCAGCGCGGCGTCGAATCCTCGGCGGGCGGCGTGGACTGGCTGCTGGACCGGGCCGAACGGCCTGACCTGGTGTTCGAGGCCACATCCGCCCGGGCGCACCTGGCGAACGCGCCCCGGTACGCGCAGGCGGGGATCCGGGCGGTGGACCTGACCCCGGCGGCGTTCGGGCCGCTGGTGTGCCCGCCGGTGAACCTGCGGGAACACCTGAGCGCGCCCAACGTCAACATGATCACCTGCGGCGGGCAGGCCACGATCCCGATGGTGTCGGCGGTGTCCCGCGTCACGCCGGTACCGTACGCGGAAATCGTCGCCTCGATCGCGTCGAAGTCCGCCGGACCGGGCACCCGCGCGAATATCGACGAGTTCACCACCACCACCGCACGGGCGATCGAGCGCGTCGGCGGTGCGCAGCGCGGCAAGGCCGTCATCATCCTGAACCCGGTGGAGCCTCCCATGATCATGCGCGACACCGTGTTCTGCGCCATCTCCCCCGACGCTTCCCACGATGCGATCGAGTCCTCGGTGCACGCGATGGTCGCCGAGGTGGCACGGTACGTGCCCGGCTACCGGCTGCGGGCCGACCCGCAGTTCGACCCGCCGGCGGACGACTGGTCCGGCTGGGCCCGGGTAGCGCTGTTCCTCGAGGTCCGGGGCAACGGCGACTACCTGCCGGCCTGGGCGGGCAACCTGGACATCATGACCGCCGCGGCGGCGCGGGTCGGCGACCTGCTCGCGACCGCTTCCTCGCCAGCTTCCCCGAGTTCCTCGCCGGCTTCCCCGGGCTTGCCCGCGGGAGTGAGGGCATGACCGCTCAGCTACGGGACCTGCGCATTACCGACTCCACGCTGCGGGACGGGTCGCACGCGATGCGGCACCGGTTCACCGAAGACCAGGTCCGTGCGGTGGTCCACGTGCTGGACCGCGCCGGGGTGGAGGTCATCGAGGTCTCGCACGGCGACGGGCTCGGCGGCTCCTCGTTCAACTACGGCTTTTCCGCGGTGGATGAGATCGCCCTGATCCGCGCCGCCGTGGCCGAAGCCGCCGCGGCGAAGATCGCGGTGCTGCTGCTGCCCGGCGTCGGCACGGTGGATGACCTGCGCGAGGCGCGCGAGGCCGGGGCGTCAGTGGCCAGGATCGCGACGCACTGCACCGAGGCAGACGTCTCGGTGCAGCACTTCGGGGCGGCACGGAACCTCGGCATGGAGACCGTCGGCTTCCTGATGCTCTCGCACCGGCTCGATCCGGCCGGGCTGGCCAAGCAGGCCCGGATCATGGTCGACGCTGGCGCGGAATGCGTTTACGTGGTGGACTCGGCCGGGGCGCTGGTGCTGTCCGACGCGCAGACCCGGGTACAGGCCCTGATCACCGAGATCGGGTCGCAGGCCCAGGTCGGCTTCCACGGGCACCAGAACCTGTCGCTAGGCGTGGCGAACTCGGTCCTGGCCTACCAGGCCGGCGCCACCCAGATCGACGGGGCGCTGTGCGCGCTCGGCGCGGGCGCGGGGAACGCGCCGACCGAGGTGCTGGCGGCCACCTTCTCCCGGCTGGGCATCTCGACCGGGGTCGACGTGGAGGGCGTGCTCGCCGCTGCCGAGGAGGTGGTGCGGCCCATCATCCCGAGACTGCCGTGGATGGACAGGGCCTCGGTGGTGCAGGGATACGCCGGGGTGTACTCCTCCTTCCTGCTGCACGCGCAGCGCGCCGCGGAACGATACGGCGTGCCCGCGCACGCGATCTTGCAGCGAGTCGGTGAGGCCGGCTACGTCGGCGGCCAGGAAGACATGATCATTGACGTCGCGCTGCAACTGCAGGCCGAAGGCCTTGCGCCTGCGGTGGCAGCGCCCGCCGGAGCGCGGTCATGAGCTGGACGGTGGACCGGGCGGCGGCGGTGCTGCTCGAGGCGGAGGACTCCCGCACCGACCTCTCCCCCATCACCGACGAATGGCCAGACCTCGACCTGGCCACCGCGTACGCGGTACAAGACGAGACGCTGCGCCGCCGGCTGGCCCGCGGCGAGCAGCTGGTCGGGGTCAAGCTGGGGCTGACGAGCCGGGCCAAGCAGCAGCGGATGAACATCAGCTCCCCGCTGACCGCCTGGCTGACCGACGCGATGGTGCTGCCCGCCGGGGCGGCCGTGCCCAGGGACCGGCTCATCCACCCGCGGGCCGAACCCGAGATCGTGTTCGTGATGCGGTCCCGGCTGGCCGGCCCGGGGATCACCGCGGCCACCGCGCTCGCGGCGGTGGATGCGGTCTGCGGCGGCATCGAGGTCATCGACAGCCGGTACCGCGACTTCCGGTTCACGCTGCCGGACGTCGTGGCCGACAACGCCTCGTCCGGCTGTTTCGTCACCGGGCCGGTAGCCGCGCCGCCGGCCGCACTCGACCTGAGCCTGGAGGCGTGCCTGCTCGAACTGAACGGGCAGGTGGTGGATTCGGCTACCGGCGCAGCCGTGCAGGGCCACCCGGCCGAGGCGCTCGCCCTGGCCGCCAACGACCTCGGCCGGCGCGGCCTGGCCATCGAGCCAGGCTGGATCGTGCTCACCGGCGGCATGACCGACGCCATCGCCGTCCCGTCCGGCGCTGTCCTGGCCGCCCACTTCACCCATCTCGGCTCGGTGTTCCTGCCGTAAGCCACGACGTGGCTGGCGGGTTAAAGTGGCCAGATGAGCGACACAGACGCCGTGGTCGAGTGCATCCTGACGCACTACGACACCATCACGGTGGTCGGCGCCAGTCGCGCACCGGCCAAGGCGGCCCACGGAGTGCCGGCGCATATGCAGCAACATGGCTGGCGCATCATCCCGGTAAACCCGCACGCCGAGCAGATCCTCGGCGAGCAGGTCTACCGGACGCTCGGCGAGATCCCCGAGCAGGTGGGTCTGGTCGACGTGTTCCGGCCGGCCTGGCAGGCACCGGACATCGCGCGGCAAGCCGTCGCGGCGGGTGCCACCGCCCTGTGGCTACAGCTGGGCATCGCGTCGGCGCAGGCGCGGACCATCGCCGAAGACGCCGGGCTGCTTTACGTGGAAGACCGCTGCCTGGTCATCGAGCAGCGTCGCCTCGGGCTGGCGGGCCCACCCAGACAGCCTTGACGTTGCAGAATTCGCGGATGCCCTGGGCCGATAGCTCCCGGCCGTAGCCGGACGTCTTGATACCGCCGAAGGGCAGTTGCGGGTAGGAGGTCACGTTGCCGTTGATGAAGACCATCCCGGCCGCGAGATCCCGGATGAAGCGGCTTCGTTCCTGCTCGTCGTTGGTCCACGCGTTCGCGCCGAGCCCGAACTCGGTGCCGTTGGCGAGCTCTACCGCCGCGTCGATGCCCGGCACCCGGTACAGGGTAGCCACCGGGCCGAAGACCTCCTCGGTGTGCACGCGCATGTCGGGAGTGATGCCGGCCAGCACGGTCGGCGGGTAGTAGAAGCCGGGACCCTCGGGCGCGGCCCCGCCGCACAGGGCTTTCGCTCCCTGCGCCACCGCGTCGGCGACGAGCTTCTCGACGTCGTCGCGCTGCTGCTCCGAAGCCAGCGGGCCCACGTCGGTGCCCTCGGCCATCGGGTCCCCGACCACCTTGGCGGCCATCTGCTCGGTGAACAGGCGCTCGAATTCGTCGTAGACCGCCTCGTGGACGATGAAGCGCTTGGCGTTGATGCAGGACTGGCCATTGTTCAGCAGGCGCGCGGAGGTACCCACCTGGGCCGCGGCCTGCAGGTCGGCCGAGGGCATGACGATGAACGGGTCGCTGCCGCCCAGCTCGAGGACGACCTTCTTGATCTCGCTGCCGGCGATGGCCGCGACCGACTGCCCGGCCGGCCCGGAGCCGGTGAGCGTCGCGGCCGTTACCCGCGGGTCGCGCAGGATGGCCTCGATCCGCGCGGAGCCGACGAGCAGGGTCTGGAAGGTGCCGCCGGGAAAGCCGGCCCGGGCGAACAGGTCCTGCATGAACAGCGCCGTCTGCGGCACGTTCGAGGCATGTTTGAGCAGCCCGACGTTGCCCGCCATCAGGGCGGGAGCGGCGAACCGCATGGCCTGCCACAGCGGGAAATTCCACGGCATGATGGCCAGGACCGGGCCAAGCGGCTGGTAGCTGACGTAGGCGCGGTCGGCCCCGACGGCATCGGCGTCGGCGGGCTCGTCGGCGAGGTACCCGGCGGCGTGGTCGGCGTAATAGCGGCAGGCGGTGGCGCACTTGGCGACCTCCTGCCGGGCGGCGGCCAGCGTCTTGCCCATCTCGGTCGTCATCATCGCCGCGATCTGGTCCTGCTCGTCGTCCAGGATCCCGGCCGCCCGCCGCAACCACTCGGCGCGGTCAGCAAAGCTGGTCAGGCGATAGCTGGCGGCCGCTGTCGCGGCGGCCGCCAGGCAGCGCTCCACGTCCGCCTCGCTCATCTCGTCATAGGTCTTTACGGTCTCCCCCGTGGCGGGGTTAACGGTCGCGATGGCCACGATCTCCTCCTTCACGCCGCGGCATCCTCGCCGCGGCGGCTCAACGTGGACCCTGCCCGGATCGCGCGGCCCCACACCTAGCGCGGGGAGCTCTGGCGAGGCGCCTGGTCCGGCGCGCTGGCCGGGTCGCTGGCCGGCTGACCGGCCGGCTCGCTGGCGAGCGCATCAGGAAGCTCAGGGGCGGGCCGCGGGGTGGCCCGCTCGATCGCGGGCCAGCCGACGTCGGCGTCGTATTCGGCCTGCTCGGCCCGGCCGCCGCCGCGCAGCCCGAACAGGCGCTTGGCGACCAGCAGGTAGGCGACGATGGCGAGGTTGAGCACCAGGGCCACCACCTTCAGCCAGGACACGCCCTTGGTCAGCTCGTACACCTCATACGGCACGAAAACGGCCGTCTCCACGAGCGTCAGGTACTCTGCCCACCGTTTACCCAGCCAGAGCCCGACGGACTCGATGCCCTGTACCACTGCGTAGACCGCGATCGCCACGCCGACCAGGTACAAGCTGGTGATGCTGACGGCAAACAGCCGCCGCAGGTCATGCACGACGCCCTCGTTGCTGCTGACGACTGATCCGCCCAGGCCACCCTGCAGATCCTGGAGAACGCGGGTGAACTCCGCGTTGAGCGCGGCCCGGTTGTCGGCGAACAACAGCACGGCGGCGGCCAGCGCGCCCAAGACCAGGAAGTGGACCACGCGTTCCAGCGAGATCAACCGCAGGACGTAACGGTCCCGCAGCGGCTTGCCCCGCATCGGCAGCGTGATGTCGTCCCGGGGCGGCAGGTACTTGCGCGCGGGCTGGTCTGGCGGGGTCAGCGCTATCCAGGAGTCGCAGCGCAGGCAGCGGTACCAGCGCAGGCCGCCCTGGTCACGAGCGACGACGTCATCTTCGGGGCGCAGCTCCGCCGCGTCCGTGCCGAGGAGCTCGTGACCGTGCAGCCCGCAGCCGATCAGCTCATATCGCAGTCTCGGCCGGTAACGGCGCGGCTTCTCCGCCCCCGGGGGCAGCACGCGGGCAGGTTGCGGAGCAATGGCGTTCATTAGCACCCATTACCCGCCACCCCGGAAACCTAACAGGACGCCTTCCGGGTTACCGCGACGGGGCGCGGACGCTGGAGCTGAGGATCGGTAACGCCCGGTAACGCTTGGTAACGCCCGGCGCCGGAACGATGGACCATTGGGCCGCTTGCAACCGGTTCTATGGTCCATCGTTCCGGTCGTGACCACGCGGCCGGGACGGGCTTTGCTGCGGGTGGTGGCTAAGGGGCGGGGGGGATGTTGTAGTTGATACGGAAGAGGTTCTCGGGGTCGTACTGGGCCTTGACGCGGCCTAGCTCGGCGTACTTCCCGGCCCCGCCGAAGGCCTCGGCTACCCGGTCCAGCTCGTCGAAGTTGAGCATGTTGACGTAGACGCCCTGGCCGACCCAGGGGGCCAGGTCCTTGACGATCGTGCGGGTGCGGGCGATGTAGTCGGCGTCGTCGGCCGGGTCATCCCAGCGCATGGCGAAGTTCAGCCAGAGCAGGTAGCCGCGGTTGGAAAAGGCCGTGTCGGCTTCGGGGACGTCGCCGATGGCGCCGCCGAGGCCGATGATCTCGACCTCGCCCTCCATCGGCATGTCCTTCCAGAAGTCATACAGCCGCTCGATGGCGCCCTCGGCCAGGTCGGCGACGTGCGCTTCCTTGGTGTAGTAACGGTGACCGTCCTCAAATTCGGAGTCGATCAGGTGCTGCACCCCCGCGCCGAACGGCAGCACGGTGGCGGCCGTGATGCAGGGCTGACCGATGCTGCGCAGCCGGTCGATGAGCTCCACACCCTCGGGATCCTCGGCGTCCTCCAGCCACATCGAGATCAGCATGAGCACGCGCTTGCCGACGTACTCGGGCGGGACGAACGGCAGTGGCGGCAGGTCGTGCTTGAGTGCCGCGTGCCAGCCCACGCTGCGCGGCAGGGTCGGGACCAGCTCGGCGTAGGCCCGCAGCGCCTCGACCGCGTCTTCTGGCTCGTAGACCGAGACCCCGATGCGCATCAGCGGGCCGAAGTCGTAAGCCTGGAAGGTGAAGCGGGTCACGATGCCGAAGTTTCCGCCGCCGCCGCGCAGCGCCCAGAACAGGTCGGGGTGCGAGTCGGCGGAGACCTCGATAACCTCCCCGCTGGCCAGGACGAGCTCAAGGGATACAAAGTTGTCGCAGGTCAGGCCGTACTTGCGGGAGAACCAGCCGATGCCGCCGCCCAGCGCCAGGCCGGCCACGCCGGTCTCGGACATGATGCCGGCCGGGACGATCATGCCGTGCGCGCCGGTGGCCGCGTCCACGGTGCCGAGCAGGCAGCCGCCGCCGGCGTGCACCAGCTTGCGCTCGACGTCGACCGTCACCTCGCGCAGGCCGCTCAGGTCGATGGTCAGGCCGCCCTCGGACATGGCCTTGCCGGCCACGTTGTGGCCGCCGCAGCGCACGGCGGGCGCCA
>Ga0182030_10017194_pt1 | contig 13984 bp, 17 predicted proteins | sample 812S3MmetaG_FD_121299 | JGI IMG/M metagenome (GOLD analysis project Ga0182030, IMG submission 121299) | Permafrost microbial communities from Stordalen Mire, Sweden - 812S3M metaG (Illumina Assembly) | ecosystem: Environmental > Terrestrial > Soil > Wetlands > Permafrost | place: Sweden...
CTCCGTTGGCCTCGGCGCCTCCCTCGTCCTCCTCGCTCTCCAGAACGGCCACCAGAAAATCGTAACCTTGCGCATCCCTCTTAAAACCCCCAGATATAGTATCCCGAATCGAATCTCTCAGCGGCAAGTGGCTCGAACTCGATTTCTGTAGCCCCAACGCGCCCTCTATCCTTGAATATGCGATTAAGATATATGGGCGTATAGATATATTAGTTAATACTATGGAGTATATATCACTTATTAGAGCTTTTGAGACCTTCATGTAAGATACATTGTCTTTGATTCTGGGGGCTTTCAAGGAAAAAAGCGGATTTAAACTGTAGTGAGAAATATTATAAAGAGTAAATAAAGACCAAGTCCTTCGCGCCCATGAATCCAATCCGCATCACCCCTCCTTACACGCGCGTTCATGGCCCAAGAACAATGGCCGAGCTCTCTAGCACAATAGGAATCGCCTCACGATCCCTATACTCAGCGTCTAAATTCGCACTTGAACGAGTTGAAACCGCTTAAGATACAGGTTCTTCTTGTTGACCTTGATGCTGTTAGGACACAGTTCGTACGAAATTTGACGGGAAGGTTTCTAGAGAAGGAGATCGGGGTAGTATAAGGGGACGCTTGTGGAGAAGATGGTGAATGTGATGACGGGTATGAATGGGAAGGGGACGAGACCGCTGGGAGATTGGGGGAAGGGCGCGAAGGCTATTTCTGACGTTGTGATGGGGGTTGAGCGGTGGATGGGATAGGGTGGGTGATTTTGTGAGGTTGCTGCTTGGGAATAATGGGAGTGCTACGTGAGGATTTAAGATTGGGGATTTGAGGAGGAATTTGGATGGGACGGAGGGCACTTAGAAGGGGGCTAATTGTGATGAGTTGTAAGTTATATAAGTCGCCTTTCACCGACTGCAAAAATTTGCCAGTGTAATTCGTACAACCAAAAGAAAATGTTTCATTCTCGATGCTTACGGTCGAAATCGAGTTCTGATACATATTCTGCTGATATTAAATATCTTGTTTTTGCCCCGTCAAATACAGAGTTTTTTGAGTTATTTTGACAAGAGTTTGGGCACCGAATAGTTTGTCAGTGCGTAGTAATTGCGCACTTGTTCGATGCTTTTACTGCTATCTCGAAGTTTCAACGAAAACTTTATTTGAATAAACCCCTCTACCATTCTATGGAGAAGTGCTGCATGATGACATAAGTGTGGGTAGTTTGTAGGCTGAGAAATATATTGCGAAAATTTGCTGATAGCTTATTCTCTTTGCTTGTTTGTCTTTTCCATTCCACCTAATGAGAGGGAAGTACAACTAGGACTGTTGCAGGTCTAGGTGCATAAGCTTAATATGATACTGACAAACTCTGTTAAGAACTTATCAAGAATTTGTCAAGTATGTGATTTTTAACACTCTTTGTGCCTTATGTAGTCTTCTAAAACTCGTCAGGTATGCAAATGATTCACTCTTCAAAACGGCTCATCAGCACTCGCTGAATAGTCAAAGTTGTTGGAAAAGCCTCTTCAAATGGAAGATTATTATTTCAACTCTAGTCGATATTCTCTATATAATGTCAAATCACGCAAATCTCTTGTATTCAATTCCTCGACCATCATGCCCTTCTTGTCCATCTGTCGTTTCAATTGCAACCTGAATGGTCCTCATTATTTCCCCATTCTTGAGCGTTTTCACGTCGTTGGGACTTCCTCCGCATGCAAGACCAATACCCTCAATTGGTAAAATCGTCTCTTGACTCTCATTGCTGCTCGAGATTTCTGCATAATCCTTCGGCCTCGCCACTGAACTAGTGACAGTCACTCTATTGTTTGAGAAAACCTGCATATTGTGGCTTTCTTTCGTGGCTTTACTTCCATTTACGTAGGAAGAACTGATCTTCTGACTGAAAAATTTGAAGAGGGGAGCGAGAACTGGAATGCAGGTGAGAATGATCTGTGAAAGGGATTTAGTACAGTCTCATTAGGAGATTAGGATACATGCATACCCCAACATTCATTTCAATGTTGCCCCATAGCACTAACAGGGTCGAGTTTCCACTACCAGTAGCAATGACTGGGATTTGTGTCATCCTCAAAATTGAGCAGACAGTTGTAAAAAGACGCAGCAGGAAGACCCCCATCAAGCCATACTTTTTCGGACTATTAATGCGCAGTGCATAGAGGAATGGGATTGGGAGGAAGAAAAATGAGAACATCGAAGCCGATGGTTGTGCCAGCCAGGCCATAATTCGTGGGGCCGAAAGGAAGGCAATGTCCAGGTGTCTTTGGTCGCCATGATTTACGGACCTGGTGATTCATTAAACAATCTGTCATTTACTGGAATTCTCGCATATAGGTCATAGCTTACCGGTGTGCAGTTGAGGATCAGGACGAGTGTTCCAGCCAAGTGCGCAAGAATGCAGAAAACAAGAACAAACCATACGATGAAACGATAGACTTTCTGGGCTCGGGAGAGAATTCGGAGGTACCCTAGGCACAGAGCTACTTTAAATCCGAGGATGCCCATCATATAAAATGGTCTTCCAGCAAAATTGACCTAGTCGCAGATCAGGAAAAATGTTGGTTACCTTCGTGAGTGCACTTACGGTTGAGTATGTGTTGAGGTTGATTTTCGGACGATCCGCAAGTGGTAATCCAAGTCCATATCTTGTTTCTGTTCAGAATATTCAGAGAGGCTACGATAAATCGTTTGTAAAATCACATACGCGCGACAGTAAGACCATTGTAGGTGACGCTGCAGACCTACAGCAAGAAAGAGCGCAGTCAGCATAAACGCCAACCAAGTGAAACAAGAGAAACTTACAGCTGAAGCAACAATGACAAAGTCATCTGCGCCCAAGAACTTCAACATTCGTGCCCGTACATATAACCGGGTAAAGATAACCAGAACCATCATGGCACATATGGTAATCGAGACTCCCAAGATTGTCGGGTACTGAGACTCGGCATTAACCTCGGGGGAAGCATTATACACCCACTGACCAGTCATGGTGGATAATGCTGAACACGTCAGATCTGTGGATTCTCAATGTTACAGTCCATGGAATTCGAAAGATACAACAATTATATACGACACACAGTTCTTTGGCGCTCGATTAGAGTACCCCTCTTCCCGTGGAAATGCCCGAATCTTGCAGCTACACTCGCACCTTCTGCAGTGTGCATTTTACATGAGAGATCTGCACCAGGTACGTGTTTGAAATGCAAAGTATGTAAGGCGGGGAAGAGTTGTACCTGAATCCAACGGGATAGTAAATATGTTATCATGCAGCATCGATACAATTTGGGCTTGGCGAGAATCAAACTCGGTTTGAACGAGGTCCAGGGACGGTAATTGCTAGGTATATCCTAGTTGATTTTAGCGCCCTTTTTTGAGAGTGTTTTTGATAATGCACGATGTCTGTTCCCGATATCTCAGTTGGTTCATGGAAAGCTAGTATAGTTTCTCTTTTGGTTGGTCAAATATTCAAATGTTTTCCTAGCCTATGTTGAACTTAGAATAAAACAAAGTAGATGACAACTGAAAAATGCTCCAGATCAGGATACAATTTTCCTGCTGCATACAGCTGGATGCTGGGCCGCAGCATTAAGCAATTGGACTTGCATCTTAAAGATATACAACCAATGCGGCTACTGGAAAGATTGACATAATCTCGCATCCACCAGTGGCAAGGATTTGGTGGCAGAAGAGGAAATAACGGGATTTGTCCACATCAAGAGTACCCGTTGGGGCCGTTGGGGGATCAGCACTGCATATTTGAGAAACAACAAGTTTGATTATCTCTGATAAGGTCTTCTCAGTTCAGAAGGTGTCAAGACTGAAGCTAGAGACAATTTGACAGCTATGGAGTAATTCCCGATTAAGTTCATGAAAGGTTGGTAGCTTACTCGCGAGATAGTCCACGTTTGATCCCCAATGGTCTAGCTACTGCCGATCTTCTGATTTTCAAACGGTTAGCTAGTTATGTCAAAAATGTGGAAGACCTCTCATAATAAAGAATAGAGCATCTGAAACTGCATCACTTGGTTTTTATTTGACGGAAGCGGCCGATAATGCAGGTTCAGGTATCTTACGAAGCTAAGAGAGTAGGAAGCGTATGGCAAAGTGCTCGTATTCTTCAAACCCTCTATTATGTCTCGGAGTATACCGGCTGTGCAAATTACGCCTTCTAGTTTGCACTGATCCATAGAACCGCCGACGAACGCACCTGGCAATTGCGAAAAGCACTAAGAGGTGATGAATTACCAACTCGGCAGATCCCGGAAGATCCCCCACATTTCCATGATCATTGGAGAAGGTGGACGCTTAGCAGCTTAAACATAAGCGTTAACAGGGATCTTGGACTTCCGTCTCCCGCTTTGTTGTTAGATAAACGAGGGTGATCCTCGCTAATTTGACCAGGGATCCAATCCTTCGCAGCATTGGCTTAAATAGGGGTACGGTCCTAAGCTCTTGGTATCGGTCCCGTTGGTTTGTATGATTTGTTCTAAGGAATGTGCTAACTACGGCGAAAAGCAAATTGCGCCACACCCGCCGCGCACGGCAGTTTTCTGTACACGTCAAGTTTATGATCGTCAATGAACCATTAATTATCGTGCCGCAATTGCAAGATTAGTCGAAATGGAAGAGGGTAAATCAATTTCTCAACGCTGAGACCTGAGTTGCGAAGCACAACTTCGATGGAGTCTTGTCATTGATTCTTAAGCAGTAGCGCTTAGAGCCATCTTCTTCCAAGTACAAGAGCATCTTCATACGTTTCTCCCAGCAATAACCATCCGAAAAGAGCTTGCCCACCTTCTAGGATTGAAATTGCCTCTTCTTTGCTTATCCTTGCTAGGTATTCGCTCATAGTCTTATCTTTACCACACTTCCTCTTCTCAATAATTTCGATCCCCTAAAAGCGCAGCAACAAGAGTTTATCGATTTCTTTGCATATCTATTCACATCTTCAACATATGTCAGCATTTCCTGGAGAAGTAGTATTCCTGTGACCATTCCGAAGCCGGTTGCGAAATTGTACACCAAACCGAAAGGAGAAAGCCTCTCTGAAATGTCAAGCACAAGACTTGGAGGGGCTGGGCATGCTCTTCCTTTCGTAATTGAATACGTCCTCGGTTTTTAGGCGATTGCACACTTCTACCCAAACTTGCCACTTAGTAACCACTTGTCCAGCATCAGGTAGGGCTTTCGGCCATCAAGTTCACATTGTATTTAGTATACAACTTTGCGGTTCTAGCGGTAAGGGGCGCTGTGAGACTTCAGGAACCAATTCAATCTGAAAGCCTATCGAACTCATGAATTAACTTATTGATAATAGTCGAGGATTTTGGATGGCATACAATTGTCTCTAATAGCTTTTGCAATGCACAGAGAGACTCCGACCGAAAGAGAGAAGCTGCAATTGCAAATCCCATTAGTACTCCGTTCAGCCATAGCCATGACATATTATGCAAGGAAGACCGTTATTAGGTTAGCTAGTTCTGATAGCAGGGTTTGGAGCCAACTTAACACTTTGCAGCGCTATGCAGCAATTAGGGGTCTTTCTGGGTGATATTGGAACGTCAAAAGCGTGTACCCCACGTGTAGCTTAGTTCATACGGCATGCGATGTAACATTCGCAAGGGATCTACATGATGACTGCCGGAAAGACCACGGGCTAGCTTGCAGATCTCGCTTCGGCGTGGCACAGCTGCGCTACCTTAGCCCCAAAGGGCGGAAGAATGCTACCTACTTTCATTTGGCATGTACGCCGCCAAGATTTCTTTGGCGCAACTCATGTTATCTGGTACCGCTATGGAATAGTTGCAGGAGAACGGATCGACGGCAAAATAGAAGCATTCTGGAAGTATACGCCAGGTACTTCTTTTAAGCACAAAAATACACCTTCCCTACCCTCTCGATCTGCAACATTCCGCATTTATTTTTATTTTATTGTTTTGTGTTTCGAAAGTCTGTTCTAGTAGTAATGTCATCCATATTGGGTAATCTGTCCAAACACAGAGGCGCTGTCCTCGTGGCAGTTGTCGCAAATACTGGTTCTCTACTTTTCGGATTCGATACTGGCGTAGCAGGCTCAGTTGTTGCTTTGAAAAGGTTGGTCAATCGCATTTCCTAAGAGAAATACACTGTTCTTACGAGTCTAAAAGTTTCTCGACCGAATTCGAATTCTCTAGTAATGCTCAAAAGGCTGCAGATTCGTCCTCGAATATCGTGGCATTGTTGAATGCCGGAGCGTTCTTCGGCGCTCTAGCTCCAGCACTTCTAACAAGATTTATTGGTCGAAGGCTGATGATGACTCTCGCTGCATTCTTTCTCGTACTAGGAGGAATTCTGCAAACTGCAGCTCAAGGGCCCTCTCTTTCTATGATTTACGGTGGAAGAGTTATATCTGGTTTTGGTGTAGGTATGATTAGCAACCTCACACCGGTCTATGTTGCAGAAACAGCACCCAAAGAGCTCCGAGGCCTCCTGATGTCACTATATGAGATGTTTTTGGTCACTGGTGGCCTTTTGGCATATTGGACAACATACGGCTGTTCATTGCACCTTGCACCAACGAGCAGACAATGGCGAGTTCCCTTGAGCATCCAAATCATTCTTGGCGGAATTGTTTTCGCAGGGTCATTCATCATCATCGAATCACCTCGCTGGTTGGCGAAGCAAAACAGGTGGGATGAGACTACAAGAGCACTTTGCTATTTGAGAGGCGCCAATCAAGATAATATCGAACTCAAGTCAGAGCTCGCCGAGATGTACGCGCAGAGTAAGTTCTGACTTGCACCACGAGTCTTGGTGAAGCTGTTGCTGACTTTCCAAATTACAGTCGAAGAAGAGATAGCTGCTACATCGGGACGGTCCATCAAGGAACTCTTCCAGCGCAGAATCTTCATTCGTTTGATGTGGGGCAGTGGAGTCTCGTTCTTCTCTATCTGGTGTGGTCAGACTGCTATTTTATACTACGGACCCACGGTTTTCAGACAAATCGGCTTCACCGGGCAAAATGCAGCTCTTAGAGCGAGTGGTATTTTCACCTGCATCAAAGTCGGAGTCACTGTCTTGTTCCTCATTGGAGGGGTTCAGCAATTCAAGCGCAAGAACCTGCTATCAACTGGAAGCTTTCTCATGGCAACATTTATGTTTGCACTTGGTGGCATTCTGAAAAGTTATCCTCCGGATCCAAAGCATCCTACAAATGATACACCAAGTGGAAAAGGAATGGTAAGTCGTCTAATTCCAGGGAGTGTGCAATATACTCACGATTCTAGATGGCAGCCATCTACCTCTACATCGCAGCTTACTCTATGTCGTGGGGTCCTTTGGCATGGGTATATGTTGGAGAGTGAGTAATTAGACTCAGAGAATTTCCAGATAGCTAATTTCGTGCAGAATATTCCCAACAAGGATTCGCGACTATGGAATGGCCATTTCCGTCATGGTCACCTGGCTCTTTAATTACGTTGTTTCAAAGATAACACCGACTTCCATCTTGCATATTGGCTAGAAGACCTGGATGATATTTGGCACTATGAATGCCGTCGGATTCATCTTTACTTTGTTCCTACCGGAGACTAAAGGACTCTCCTTGGAAGAAATAGATGTGTTATTCAAGGTTGTAGATGAGCCTACCCGCCGCCATGACATTGAAGAGCATGTTGGTATTTCTGCCGTGGTGAGGGATGAAAAAGACGCTGCTGTCACTGCCTCATCTACAATATCTGGCTGAAGATTAATGGATCTAGGTCTATGCAAAGGCTTTGAGCTCTAAATTTATTCTAGGAGTTACGAACGTATACCCATGGATAAATATCATCATCATGGGTTGAAATATACTTGTGTTTAACAATATAAATGCATTCCAAAACTTTTCCGACTTGCAAAATCAGCCATACACCCAAGACAATTAGAAAACGAGAGCGTCAAATTCCCCGAAATTGGTAATAAAAAAGCTCTCTCCTCGCGAGGCTACAAAAAATCAAAGTGTGTTAAAAGCGAATCGTGAGCTGCTCTTCCTAAACGCCCTTATGTGGAACTGGCGCTCCAATCTTGTAAAACCACCAGCACCTCGACAACAAATGGAATCCAAATCATGTTAATGACTTCCCGGAATTCAAGAGCCTCAACAGAGCATGACACAGTCAGAAGATAAAGAGCGGTGGTAAAGGTTCGAAATCCAGCTCAACTGATATGAATAACCAACAGTCGACGAGGTTCGGGGACCGATATCGAACAGACCGTGGCAATAATTGCAAATATGCCGGCCTTCCCAGTCTCCTTCCATCGTGTTAGATCTGTATATAACACGCGTCCGGCATAAACAGGTTGAGCAAGGTTCGATTCTTTGAGCATAATATGCGTCGCAGTCCCAGGTTGCAATAAAGGTTATTGATTGCGCCATCACCTTGACACGTTGGCCATTTTTAAAAGATAAGTCTTTTACTTTTGATGGCTCTGCCCGCTTCATTTTGGCCGTTTTCTTATAAGACTTTAGAAATTTTGGCACCGGTGGTCTCTGAGAGACAACAGAATCGGACGCAGTGGTTTCTGATCTTCCTGGAAACGGCGAAAGTAGAGATAAAGGGTTACTGGGTGTGATAGCACTGCGATACCAGCCAGGAGATGATGAAATATGGTATCGTGGGCTATATCTTTCGAATGGTGAATCCGCAATGAGGTCGATTAGAGAGTTTGTTGCTTGAAGTTTATTGTTCACAACTGTGGATTTTAGGTCCTTCGAATCCCCTTCCACATCTCGAGTAGACTCTTGCTGATCCTTGATTGTGGAATCAGTTGATTCATTCATATCTTCTTCAGCGGTATCGCCGGCTGGGGTTTCCCAAGTGATGTAGGCGGGAGTGGCTACAATTCGAGTTAGAATTGAAAGGTCTCTTTGGTGGTAAGGACTGCTTACGAATGCCTCCCTCCAGTATGTCTTTCTGTGGTAAATTCTTCCGCTTGATAAATCTTTGAATTTTTTGGTTCTGTACTGGACGACCTCCTATAGCGAACTGTGTTGCTTTGCCATCGTCTATTTTTCGTTTGAGCTGTTTCCGTGCAATTACTCGCATGTCAGAGTCCTTTATATTCTTTTCTAGCTTCCAGAGAGCAATCCGCCGCTTGTATTGTCTCTCTCTGAATAGCTTATTAGCTTACGATCTCCTCGAATAATATCAAACAATAATGTTCTGATCTTACGTTGCACGAAATCCACGTAATTCTTCCATGAGCCCCTTGACTTCCTTCAGCGCCTTGTCCTCGACGCTATACAGACGAGTGAAAAGTTCTCGTTGCTCCTCCCACTCCTCGGGTGTATGATCATAACCAATTGGTAATGAGACAAAGTCTTCGAGCTCTTCATGGATCCACGGTAGGATGAGCTCGGCGTGAGGCTGATCAGGCTGGTACACTTCATCCAACGAAAGCTGCTGGACAGCGGTGGGCAATGTCAAGGCCTCCATTAAAGACTGATGAGGTTAGCTGTAATTTTCAGTTTTAGCTGTGACAGAAAATCCGAATCAGAACTGTTTGAACATTGTCAAATAGAACGTCTGGAAATGTAAACCTTTGAGATCACAGCCTCGCATAAGTCCAAAAGCCTCTTGCCTAAGCGACCTGCGAGGTCTTTTTATTCTCGACTGTGTTTCGTTCGTCTAACAGAATCCTATCATCATCCATGTGCGATGTGGTCTAGCCCCACCCCTGGTAGCCACTAAGAAGAGGCTTCAACCAAAGGACCATACATACATAATTTTACAGACCTAAATTTCTAGAAACACGTGCCGCTCTCGCCGTCGATGATCTTGAGGGAAAGATGACATAATTCTTTTACAAGAAATACTAGAGCTCACCGATCAATTGGTAATCGTCTACAACCGATAATCCTGAATTTTAAGTAGTCACTGCCCTATAACCCCCTGTAATTTCCAGCGGGCTTATAGGGCACATTATCGGTTGAGGACCATTGTCGGTTTCACCGGTAAACTCGAGTACTTTGTTTTCTCATGAGCATTTCGTGACCAATATTCCGCGCCGCATGAGGATCTAGGAATGCGATGAAAGTCACATCTATTCAGTGTTCTCTTCTAGGAACTATCACCTATAGACCACTCAATCCAGAACTCAGCAACCGCTGCGAGGCCTCGCTACTATTAAATGGCCATCCATCCCATCATACTGTCAAATTCGACGCACCCAACAACATAATATATCCCTCACAGGATCCCCTGAAGAAACCCCTCAGACGCAGGAGCCGGGTGATAGCTTGCGCCAGGAAATCCGCTGAAAACAGACGTATCCCATGGAAACATGGCAGGACAAGCCAACGCAGTAGTCACGGGCGAGATTGCATTGTTCACCAATGTCAAAACTGGATCAACAATACTGGCAAGTAATCCAGCGAGCGAGCTGGAGGCGCCTTGCTGAGCAGCCTGGAGCAAGAAGCAGGCGAGGTTATTTCCTTCCAGGAGAGTCTCGGCATGGAAAATACCTCCAGTCAGTGTACCGAGATCGACGCCTGTGAAGGAATTCACCGTGCCGGTATTTCCTCCCAAGGAGAAGAGCTCGGGGTACTTGGTCGCCATGATTACGAGGTCGGGCTATCGACACGTTAGTAAGGAGCTGAATTCTTGGGAAAGGATTCTTACAGTTCCGTTCGCGAAGTCCAGCGGGTTAGAGGATGGTCGTCTATACCAGTTTTGTGGGATCTGCTCATAGCCGGGAGTGTACTAGTCGATTTGCTCAGTAAATTGCCTTCTTGCATTCAAACAATCTAAACTTACGACAAGTGCGTCATCAGGACCAGTGACTGAGAAGAAGCTCTTGAGAATATCACGGTCGAGGTAGCCTTGAACATATTCGGTAGAGTGCTTGTCAAGTTAGTAACTACTAAAGAAATTTCTTTTGGAACCTTACGTTGCTGAACATTTGGGGAATCAAGGAATACGTGGCCATAGCAACAACACCTCCAAAATTCTAAATAATATCTGTTAGTAAATCAGAAACTTATCGAGGCAGAGAAAACCATGCCGCATCGAAGAAGTAAGGGTTATTTGCAATCGAATAGTCATGTGTATATTTCGCATGATCGCGGAGAGCATCGAGAGTGAAATTGGTAGTCGAGAAGTACAATTGCTTGAAACGTGCCAAATTGAGCGAATATGCATCACCGTCATTAAGATAGGCATCCATCTAAGTATCGTCAGTGAGTCTCGGTAAGTGAAGCTTGAGAACTCGCTCCTTACCCGAGTGGGAGATCTATCGCCTTCATATTGATTATGAGAATACGAGATTCCCTCCGGATTCGACAACAACAAAGGCAGACTGCTCGTAAAGGGCCCACCAATTGACCATGTCTCAGCAACTAGGGCGAAAATTAACACACTATTTGAAAACGAGCTTTTGTTGAAGCATACCGAGATCACCTGTCAAAGCAATGCCAATGGTGGACAGGAATGTACTAATGAGCGGTCCAAAAGCATAAGCTTTTCCTAGGCCGGCGATAACTTCCAACTAATGTTAGTAATCATCCTTGCTGATGAGCTCGGTACAAACTTACTCTGAGCGGTATTAACTATGCCATTGTGCGGAATGAATCCATGATTGGCAGCAGCATTAAGTCCAGGGCATGGTCCGCGCTCATCGGTGCTCAAAGGTGCGACGACTAAGTATTTCCGTGTCAGTACATACTCTCTGAATGATCTGATTCTGATACGTTGAAGATTTTCAAAAGCGAGTATGGAGACCAGGAAATAATGAAGAGAGATACTTACACTCGTTTGGAGAGCCAGGGCTAACATTGACATATTGGTCGACGGGGTCAAAGGACAAGTTGGGGATTATGCCGTTGTTGGGCTCATCAGCGCTGAGGGGAAGGCCGGTCTGGCGAATGGATAACTTGGACAATGCGTCTCCCATATGGGGGAACGCCGATCTGATAATACACACCCTGGGTCAGCATTGAAGAACATAAGACAAAAGAGGGGCTCGTTATGAAGCAGGAAAGTGGTCTTTCTTGAAGGGTGAACACACGTTGACTGAATTGCGATCGAGGCCAAGAAGGCCAAAAAGGCCAGCATAGGTTGGAATTGCATGATCAAGGTCTTATCGAGGTTTTATTTGATGAAAGAGCTGACCAATTGATGTCAATAAAGGAGGTGGAATAACTTTCTTCGAAGTATTGGCGAACTCGTGTGATCTATCAATAGTCAAAAGCTGAGGTTACAGTACTTTTATATCTTCAGGAAGAGGTGAGCAGAGGCCGGGATATCGGGAATTTATCGCAGTGAATTAAACGATGTTGATCAGCTGTATTTAAATAAAAGCCTTTAGGTGCGTACGCGAGATACAGGTGAATCGTAATATCTCATACAAGGTCCTCCAGAAACGCTGCAAGAAACTTGGATATCTCAAACGGGCTCCTGCATATCTCCATATTACGATACGGAAGCCTTACCTACATGGGTCAAATACGCAGGCTGACATTAATTGGACTCATCAATCTAAACTTTATTAAATCTCTATCGCACCCTGAAACGACAATGCCTATGTAGGGCTTATGCTGGTAGTCCTGGTTTCTGGGTCGACCTTTAGCTAAAGGAGTACATCCAGAGGGAACAAAGGCTATATCAAGGTCGAAGGACTCTCGGATACTCTTACTAATCGCGATCTTGAAATCTAAAAGTATCTCAGGGTAGCAAATTGCTCTATCTTCTTCTGTCATATGCCGACTCAGATATCTTAGCAAATGGTCTATCTCAAGATCAAATACTAAGAGCGCGTTCAGTTTGATTTTTTTTTTTTACAATTTAGATCTGATTTACATAATTTATTAGCCAAATTAAAAACAAAATTACTAAAAATAAATACAAGTTTAACAAATTAGATTTAAATAATATTTAAAATTTTCAAATTAAATCTACTTTAATACAAATCTTAAAATATATATATAAAAAACATTTACATACTCGATTTACTAATAACTTATTTTATAAGCTATTAATCATATTTTTAATTACTAGTATTGATTTAATAAACTAAATCTACTCAAAATTATAAAAATTATGCTCTATTTTAACAAATTTTAGCCCTCAAAATCAGATTATGTAAATTGAGGAAAAGCCAAACTGAACGCGCTCTAAACAGCAAACTATTATCATCCCACTCTAACTAGAGATCCCTCACATAATCCTCACCAAAAATAGAAATAACTCTATCCATTTATAGATATAAAAGCCATGCTTCATGTGTGACTATAAAAAATCCAAGAAATTTCCCCTCAAAATCCCCTTTTCAATTCATTCAGGGGTCTCGCTTAAAGCACGAAAACACGAAGAATGTATCACTACCTACATCGCAACCCAACATTCCTCTGATCGTGAGCCACTTGACGTACATACTCAAACCCTCCTAGAGCCCGGTCGAAAATGCTCAGATGTTTCGAAACCAAGCCAGAGAGTGAAGGGGTCTCTATCATGGCACGAAAAGGTCAGAGGATCTCAAGCTGTCAAAACGTTGAACCAAGAAACAAGGAGCCTCCTATTAATTAAAATGCCGATGTCCTCTAAAATGGACCGTGGGAATAAAGAAGAAAAACATTCTTCATTCCTCCCATCAACCCCCGCCCAGATCAGGAATGTATCGAATCACCCAGCGTCCCCGGATCCGGCGACTTCTTTGTTTCTCAGACAAGAGACCTCTCCCCTCCTTAAGAATAAACAAACGTCGCGGAATTTTCTCCCTCCCAGATGCTGCGCGACATTAAAACTCAGCCCCCATCAATTATATTCATCACAAGTCCGCGACGTCGCGAGTCTCGCTTCAATATCCCTTTGCCCAGTGGCGCACCAGCAGCGGGCCTAAAGAGCCGTCACGATGAATACCGACGCGGCCGTAGCCGAACTGAATCAAATTGTGCAGGGCCTCCCTCCGGCCTACCGAGATTTCTATACCCAACACCCGCCGCGATTTCGGAATCGCC
>Ga0182030_10017196_pt1 | contig 13984 bp, 10 predicted proteins | sample 812S3MmetaG_FD_121299 | JGI IMG/M metagenome (GOLD analysis project Ga0182030, IMG submission 121299) | Permafrost microbial communities from Stordalen Mire, Sweden - 812S3M metaG (Illumina Assembly) | ecosystem: Environmental > Terrestrial > Soil > Wetlands > Permafrost | place: Sweden...
ATCATCGATTTGGCGACGGGCGGCGAAAGGAATGTGTCGGCGCCGCCGGGAGAAATGCTGGCGCGGGCAGGGGACATCGCCGCCGAAGCGCTGGCGGTCGCCGCGACTTATGGGCGCTTGCCGCCGTTTTCGCAGGCCGCCGAGACGCGGAACGACGCGGGGAATTCCTCCGGGCCGACGGCACCGTGACGACGCTTTAACGGCTTGTTAACCATGAAACCGCCGGGGGCGTCGGCGAGAAAACATGTCCGATAACTCGGGTTACCGGGCATGGAGGGGAACCCTCACAGAATTAGGCAGTCGCTCGCGTTCATTGAGCGGACAGCCCCGAAAAATCCAATCCAGGCGTCGGATTTTCGCGCTTCAAGACTGGACCGGCTTCGCGGCATATCGATGGACCGCAGCCGCTGAGGCCCGTAAAACCGGCTTGCTTTCCCTTTGAGATTAAAACAATCCTCGCAATCATCGGGCGAATCGGGAGCGTGAGCTGTGAGTTCGTTTTTTGAACGACCGATTCTCAATTCCCCATATTCCGCGCCTCGGCTGCACCATGCCCTCGATATGGATGGCCAGCCTCTGGACGTTCCGCCCGTAGAGGGGCGCCGGCGCTCCGAACTGATCACACCGGTTCCCAGCCCGCGTCGACGTGCGCAAGGCAAGCAGGCTAGCCTTCCTTTGCAGGACGAAGCCGGCCTCTCCACAAAGACCCAAGAATACAACCCCACCCCGATCATCAACGAAATCCGCTCGCATGTGGAAAGTTGGCGCGCTTTGCCCAATCCCGCCGACTGGGGAGTGACGCCGGCGACGGCAAGGCTTCTGACCTATTGGCGGTCGCATAATTTTGCGGGCGTAAAGCCATTTTTCTGTCAGGTGGAGGCTGTCGAGACGATGGTCTGGCTGACGGAAGTCGCGCCGAAACTGAAGCGCGCCGCGCATATTCGCGAGCATCTGAAAGCGTCCAACCAGCAGGCCAACCCCGAACTCTTTCGCCTCGGCATGAAGATGGCCACGGGGGCTGGCAAGACCACGGTCATGGCGATGCTGATCGCCTGGCAGACGGTCAACGCCGTCCGATCGCCGTCGAGCGGATTGTTCTCCAAGGCGTTCTTGATCGTGACCCCCGGCATCACCATCCGCGACCGCCTGCGGGTGCTGCTGCCGGAGGACGCCGACAGCTATTATCGCACGCGCGAACTCGTTCCAGCCGAGATGCTCGGCGACATCGCCAAAGCCAAGATCGTCATCACCAATTACCACGCGTTCAAGCGCCGGGAGACGACCGACCTTACCAAAGTCGGTCGTTCCCTCCTGCAAGGTCGCGGCGAGGCGCCGGTGACGATCGAGTCCGAAGGCCTGATGATCGCCCGCGCCTGCAAAGGCCTCGAAAACGTCAACAACATCGTCGTCATCAACGACGAGGCGCATCACTGCTACCGCGAAAAGCCGCTGAGCCAGGAGGAAGCGGAACTCAAGGGCGAGGAAAAGGACGAGGCAAAGAAAAACAACGAGGCGGCGCGTCTGTGGATTTCCGGCATCGAGGCCTTGAAGCGTCACAATGGCGTGCGCGCGGTCTATGACCTGTCCGCGACGCCGTTCTTCCTCAGCGGCTCGGGCTATGCCGAGGGCACGTTGTTCCCTTGGATCGCCAGCGATTTCTCGCTGATGGACGCCATCGAATGCGGCATCGTAAAATTGCCGCGCGTCCCCGTCGACGACAGCCTGCCGTCGGGCGACATGCCGATGTTTCGCGATCTCTGGAAACATATCGGCAAGGACCTGCCGCGCAAGGGCGCGCGCAACTCCGGCGACCTCGATCCGCTCAAACTGCCCACGCCTTTGCTGACCGCGCTCAACTCGCTCTATAGCCATTACAGGCTGGTGGACGACGAATGGCGGCGCGCCGGCATTGCCGTGCCGCCGGTTTTCATCGTCGTCTGCGCCAACACCTCCATCTCGAAACTCGTCTACGAGTGGATTTCCGGCTGACAGCGGCCGAACGAAGATGGCGAGCCCTATACGGCGCATAGGGGCCATCTTGAATTGTTCCGCAATTTCGACGAACACGGCCAACGCCTGCCCCGTCCGAACACGCTGCTGATCGACAGCGAACAGATCGAATCCGGCGACGCGCTCGACCCCCAGTTTCGCGAAATGGCCGGCCCCGAGATCGAGCAGTTCAAATATGAGATGAAGCAGCGTTCCGGCTCCGGCGCCATCGCGGAGACGATTTCGGATTCCGATCTCTTGCGCGAAGTCATGAACACGGTCGGCAAAGCCGGGCGGCTTGGCGAAGCCATCCGCTGCGTGGTCTCCGTCTCCATGCTCACAGAAGGTTGGGACACCAACACCGTCACGCATGTGCTGGGCGTGCGCGCCTTCGGCACGCAATTGCTATGCGAGCAGGTGGTCGGCCGGGCGCTCCGACGGCAATCCTATGAGGAAAACGACCAAAAACTGTTCAATGTCGAATATGCCGACATCCTTGGCATTCCCTTCAGCTTCACGGCCAAGCCGGTTGTGGCGACCATCGTCACGCCCAAACCCGTCACGCGCATCCATGCGGTCAAGGAGCGCGCGCATCTCGAAATAGCCTTTCCCCGCGTCGAGGGCTATCGCAAGGAACTCCCGGAAGAGCGCCTGTCCGCGCATTTCACGGAAGACTCCCGGCTCACACTCAACGCTGCCAATGTCGGTCCCTGCACTGTGCTGATGCACGGCATTGTCGGCGAGAGCGTCGAGATCACCCCCGCCGTGCTCGACGACATCCGTCCCAGCACCATCTCCTATCATCTTGCAAAGCGTCTTCTCGACACGCATTTCCGCGAGCCGGGCGACGATTTCTCACCCTCGCTTTTCGGTGAAGTGAAGCGGATCGTGCGGCGCTGGCTCGACGAAGGCTATCTCGTCACGCAGGGCGTGCCGCCCGCCGCCGTCACTTTTCTGGAACTGGCCGATCAAGCCGCGGAGCGCATCTATCTCGCCTGCCAGCGAATCGAGCATGGCGAGAACCGCGTCAAGGCCATCCCCGACGCATACAATCCCATGGGCTATACACGGTCCGTCGGCTTCAACACGTCAAAACCCGTGCGCGATAGCGACCCGCGCAAGTCGCATGTCAACGCGGTCGTCCTCGACAGCGACTGGGAAGCGGAACTTGCCCGCTGCATCGAGCGCAATCCGCGCGTTATCGCTTACGTGAAGAACCAGGGACTTCAATTCGAAGTCCCCTATCGCGACGGCGGCGTTCCCCGCCGCTATATTCCCGACTTCATCGTCCGGATCGACGATGGCGGGGAAGAGCCGCTGAATCTGATCCTCGAAACCAAAGGCTATCGCGGCGGCGACGCGCAATTGAAGGCCCAGACGATGAAGGAGCGCTGGGTACCCGGCGTCAACAATCTCGGGACCATGGGCCGCTGGGCCTTCGCGGAGTTCACCGATGTGTTCGAGATACAAACCGCCTTCGACGCGCTGGTCGAATCCTTGAGCCGTCAGTCACCGGCGAAAATTCCAGAAAGAACCATCTGATGGCGCGCGGCCCCTCCAAAACCTCCAATGGAAAGAGCGTTTCGACCCTCACCCACGAGGGCGCGGCGCGCAAGAATATTCCGACTGCGGAATATCAGTCCGTCGCCGAACATCTTGAGGAACTGCATCCGCAGGCGCCCGTCGTCTATCCGCGCGCGACGCCTTTGGCGGAGGGCGAGACGCGTGAGCGGAACGAGGATCTCGACCCGCAGATTATCTGGAACGGCGCGCGCATTCGCGTAACCAAAGAGCAGGTGCGGCAACTGCTGGAGAAGGGCGAAGTCGCGATCGGCGACGCGCAGCTTGTCTGGCGCGGCAAGGATCGGCAGGACTGGTCCGATCTCATCGTGCAAACGCCGCCGCTTTATATTCAGGAAAAAGTCCACCCCAAGGCGATCATCGACGATCTCGTGCGGCGCACCAAGGCGAGGGCGCAGGAGACGAGCGACGCGCCGGACCTGTTCGCCGATTTCAACGGCCTCGAGGATCCCGAGAAGCGCACGGAGTTTTATCAGCACGACCAGCATTGGTCGAACCGCATGATTCTCGGCGACTCGCTGTCGGTCATGGCGAGTCTGGCTGAAAGAGAAGCCTTGCGCGGCAAGGTGCAATGCATTTATTTCGATCCACCCTATGGCATCAAATTCAATTCCAACTGGCAGGTCTCGACGCAATCGCGCGACGTGAAGGACGGCAAACAGACCGATATCTCGCGCGAGCCGGAACAGGTGAAGGCCTTTCGAGATACGTGGAAGGATGGGATACATTCTTATCTGACCTATCTGCGCGATCGGTTGACCGTTGCGCGGGATTTGTTGACGGAGAGCGGGTCGATTTTTGTGCAGATTGGCGATGAGAATGTGCATCGCGTGAGGGCGGTGATGGATGAGGTGTTTGGCGATAGCAATTTTATAGCGCAAATTTCTCTTCAGAAAACAAGCGGTCAAACATCAAGTTATCTGCCTGGCGTTGTTGATTTTGTTCTTTGGTTTGGAAAGCAGGCAACGGCGCTCAAGTTTCGAAAGTCTCTTGTCCTTAAGCCACCGATCCGCAGCGTGGAAGAACGATACGTATGCGTCGAAACAGATGAAGGCAGCATTATTGATTTGTCGGTTCGACATAAACGTGGTGATATCCCGCTACCTAAAGGTAGAGTTCTCCGACTCCAAGACACGACATCACAAACTGGATCTCTTAGCAGCCGCTTTAAGGTTGACTTTGAAGGAAAGAGTTTTCTGCCCTCAGGAAAACGAGGCTGGTCTTTCGCCTCGGGACTTGGAACGCGTCTATCAAAATGTGGCCGCCTTTTTGCGGTCGGCAACGGCCTACGGTGGAAAAATTATCATGATGAGTCCAGCTACTCTCTGATAGAGAACAATTGGACGGACGTGAGCCCGTCAGGATTCGGCGAAGACCGAATATACGTGGTGCAAACGATCACGGATGTAGTGCGGCGCTGCATCCTCATGACCACCGACCCCGGCGATCTCGTGCTCGACCCAACCTGCGGCTCTGGCACGACGGCCTTTGTCTCCGAACAATGGGGCCGGCGCTGGATCACCATCGACACGTCGCGCGTCGCCCTTGCGCTTGCCCGCACGCGCTTGATGAGCGCGCGCTATCCCTATTATCTCCTCGCCGACACAAAGGAAGGCCGCCGCAAGGAGCAGGACATCTCCGGCAGGATTCAGCCCGACGCGCCCACGCTCGGCGACATCAGACAGGGCTTCGTCTATGAGCGCGCGCCGCATATCACGCTTAAAAGCATCGCCAACAATCCCGCCATCGATACTATCTGGGAGCATTGGCAGGTGAAGCTCGAACCGTTGCGCGAAACGCTCAACAAGGCGCTCGGCAAAAATTGGGAAGAATGGCAAATCCCGCGCGAGAGCGGCGAGTCTTGGGACGACGGATCGCAAACGGCTCATCGGATCGCCAGCGATCCCGCCCGCCTGGAAGGCGAGCGCTTGAGCGCCCTCGCCATTATCAAACACAACATTGGTAAGAGCTTTACGCTTGAGACTTTGCCGGAAAAGCCGCGTACGCCGTGGGTCGCTCCCGCCGAGGAGGCGCACGCCAAATGGTGGGAAGCGCGTATCGCTCGCCAAAAGGAGATCGACGCCTCCATCGCCAAGGCGGCCGAGGTCGAACTGCTCTACGACCGCCCCTATGACGACAAATCCCGTGTGCGCGTCGCTGGCCCCTTCACCGTCGAAAGCCTGTCGCCGCACCGCGTCGTCCCCGCCGACGAGGAAGAGCTGATCGACATTCTCGACGCCGACGAGGGCACGCGCCGACGGCAAAAGCAGAACAACCCGCCGACCGATTTCGCGACCATGGTGCTGGAGCATTTGCGCAGCGCGGGCGTCCATCAGAGCCAAAAGCGCGACACGATCCACTTCACGTCGCTTGCCGGCTGGCCCGGGGAATATATCGGCGCTGAAGGGCGTTTCATGGAAGGCGAGCAGGAGCGGCGCGCGGCGATCTTTATCGGACCCGAATTCGGCACGCTGGGGCGCATCGATCTCGTCGCCGCTGCGCGCGAAGCCACCGACGCGCGCTTCGACGCGCTGATTGCCTGCGCCTTCAATTTCGACGCCCATGCGTCGGAGCTGTCGAAGCTCGGGCCGCTGCCGATCTTGAAGGCCAAGATGAACCCGGACCTGCACATGTCCGACGATCTCAAAAATACCGGCAAGGGCAATCTCTTCGTGGTGTTCGGCGAGCCGGACATCGACATAGAACAGCAAGCCGGCGGCGCACTCGCCGTGGCGGTGAAGGGCATCGACGTGTTCGACCCCAACACCGGCGAAATCCGCTCCGGCGACACAAACTCCATCGCTGCCTGGTTCATCGACACCGACTACAACGAAGAGAGCTTTTTCGTCCGCCACGCCTATTTTCTCGGCGCGAACGATCCCTACAAGAGCTTGAAGACCGCGCTGCAGGCGGAGATAGATCGCGAGGCGTGGGAGACGCTGTACCGCGCTAAATCTCGCCCGTTCCCGAGGCCCGAGACCGGCAAGATCGCGGTGAAGGTCATCAATCACTTTGGCGACGAAGTCATGAAGGTGTTTAGGGTGTGAGTCGACTTCAATCCGAGCGCGGGATGAATGCCATGCACACGAGAAGGGATTTGATCGTCGCGGCCGTTGCAAATCTTTGTCTGGCGAGCGGCGCCAGGGCGGCGCCGCCCACGATGACGACGCCGGACGGCTATACGCCGCCGTCTGGTTCGAGAGGACTTCTGGCGAAAGTGCGTTTCGACAAGGCGGTTCGCGCCGGCAAGAAATATTCCGATCGCTTTGATCGGTGGGACGGCTCCCCCAAGGGGAAGAAAGATCCGTCCGTGTGTCGAGGAATGTACGAAATCCCCGATGGCCAAGGAAAGTCGGTGCTTTTCTGGGAATCGAAAATGGGGATCGATACCGACGGAGCCTCCAAGGCGGTTCGCGAGCAGGACGGCAGCTCAGATCCCAAAACCAGTTATCACTTCAAGGATGGCGTCGGCGTCAACTCGGAGATCGTGCCCTATTTCGTGTTGCCGACGGTCGACGATATCAATGTGGATCCGGCGCGCAAGAAATTCCCGAACGGTCCCTGGGAGGACAGCAAGGACAACTTCATCGAGGACTTTCGCGTCGAACGAGGCAATCTTGGCGTGGTGATCCTCGCCGGAAAAATGACGGGCGCCATTTTTGTCGATGAGGGCCCCGCGATGAAGATTGGCGAGGCCTCGCTTCGCACACATGAATTGGTCAGGAGTCCTCCGCATCCCTGGATCAGCGATCCGGCCGACAAGAAGCTGAATCCCAACGACGGGGTCGATGGCGGCGTTCTGTATGTCGTGTTCCCTGGAACCAAATTCGACATCAATCGATTTGGCTCCAGCCCATCGGAGCAGCTCGCGATGACCGAGGAAATACGGAAAGAAGCTCAGGCTGCCTTCGACGCCTTCATCAAAGCGCAGTCCTGATGGAATTCCGCATCGCCGACACATTCACCGACGCGCTCGCGCGTCTTCCCGCGCAGGATCAGAAGGCGGCGAAAACCTCCGCCTTCGACCTGCAAATGGACCCGTCGGCGCCTGGCCTGCAATTCCATCGCATCGACAAATCGAAGGACCGGAATTTCTGGTCCATTCGCGTGAATCGCGACATCAGGATCATCGTTCACAAGACCGAGGCGAGCCTGTTGCTCGCCTATGTCGATCATCACGACGAAGCCTATGCCTGGGCCGAGCGCCGGCGAATCGAGGCGCATCCGAAGACCGGGGCGGTGCAGATCGTAGAGGTGCGCGAGCGCGTTGAGGAGATGGCGCCGCGGTTCCATTTCGACCGCCCAGTCCCGCCGGTTCCAACGAAACCCGCCACAGCACCTCCGCTGTTTGCCCGGCTGTCGCGCGACGATCTTCTATCGACCGGCGTGCCGGAAGACTGGATCGCGGATGTTCTCGAGGCGAACGAAGAAAAATTCTTCGAAATCGCTCCTCATCTGCCGGCGGAAGCCGCCGAGGCGTTGCTGCAATATGCCGCGGTCGGCGTGTTGCCAAAGCCGGAGCCGGCCCAGGCCGAAGACCCTTACAGCCATCCCGACGCTCTGCGCCGTTTCAGGACCGTGGAAAATCTCGACGAGCTGCGGCAGGCGCTCGATGCGCCCTGGGAAAAATGGGCGGTTTTTCTCCATCCCTCGCAACGTCAGATCGTTGACCGCGACTTCGCCGGCCCCGCGCGCGTCGCGGGATCGGCGGGAACGGGCAAGACCGTCGTGGCGCTGCACAGGGCAGTCCGGCTTGCGCAAAGCGCGCCCGACGCGCGCGTGCTGCTCACGACGTTTTCCGAGCCTCTCGCGCGGGCGCTGGGTCGCAAAGCCCGCTTTCTGACCGGCGAGAGCGCGGCCGTCGTGCCGCGCCTTCACGTCACGTCGCTTCCCGAGCTTGCGAGCGAACTGTTTCAACTGGCGTTCGGCCGCAAGCCCCAGATCGCCTCGCAGGAACTGGTGCGCAGCGCGCTCGCCAAAGCCGCCGAGGCGGTCGGAGACCCCAAGACGAACATGCGGTTCATCCATTCCGAATGGACGCATGTGATCGAGGCGTGGCAGGTCGCAGATGCGGAATCCTACTCGCAAATCCCCCGCCTTGGGCGAAGGAACCGAATGGGCTCGAAGCAGCGCGACCGGATCTGGCCGGTCTTCGCTGGCGCGAGGCAAAGTCTCGGGGAACGCGGCCTCATCACGCCGGCGCAGATATTTGCGCAAGTCAGCGCGCATTACGCCGGGCGCGCGGACAAGCCGTTCACCCATATCGTCGTCGACGAGGCGCAAGATTTGGGCGTGCCCGAATTGCGGCTGCTCGCCGCTATCGCGCCCGAGGGCGGCGACAGCCTGTTCTTCGCCGGAGACCTTGGCCAACGCATCTTCCAGCAGCCGTTCTCATGGAAATCCTTAGGGGTCGATTTGCGCGGACGCTCGACCGTGCTCAAGGTCAATTACCGCACATCACATCAGATCAGGCGCGCAGCAGATCGTCTGCTTCCTTCTAACGTGCGCGATGTCGACGGCCTCGAAGAGGATCGCAAGGCGACGGTCTCCGTATTCGACGGTCCAGAGCCAATGGTCAGGCATTACCCGACCGAACAGGCGGAAGCGGAGGGGATCGCCGCATTCCTCACCGACCTTTGCGGCGCGGGATTGTCGCCTTCCGACATCGGCGTTTTCGTGCGCTCACGCGCCGAACTGCCGCGCGCGTGGTTGGTGGCGAAGATCGCCGGTTTCGAGGCGCGAGAGCTGACCGAGAGGGGTGACGAGGGCCCCGAACGCGCGCTGGCGATTGGCACGATGCATCTCGCAAAGGGGCTGGAGTTCAAGGCAGTCGTCGTCATGGCCTGCGACGACGAGATCATCCCCTCGAAAAGCCGAATCGATGCGGTCGCCGACGAGGTGGAGCTTGAAGACGTTTACGAGACCGAACGGCAATTGCTCTATGTCTCATGCACCAGAGCCCGAGATCGCTTGTTGATTACGGCGACGGAGCCGGGCTCGGAGTTTCTGTCCGATTTAGCGATTACGCAATAAAACGCCTAGACCCAATGATGAACTGCGAACCTGATTCGCAGATAATCAAGAGATTCCAGTCCAATAATGAAGCGCGAGCGACAGCGTTTGTTGGGCAAACAGCCCGCAAAAACGCAATCTCTGGAGCGGAATTTGCGCCGGTTGGTTTGACTCGCTATTCAGGCAATGGTGCCTTCCGACATCCACAAGCGGATTGCCCTGATTGGCGCCGAGAACGGGGGAGCATATGCACAGTCGTTTTGCGGGGCTGAAGGCGATTGGCGCCGCCGGCGCCGCAGGGCGTGATTTAATCATCATGCTTCATACAAGGGTGGGACGGGGGCGATGGCAGAATCCAAGAACGTATTCATTAGTCACGTCCACAAGGACGACCACGGCTTACAAAAGCTAAAAAATTTGCTCGCCCCAAAGGGCATGGATGTCCGCGATTCATCGATCCACGTCGGCAAGTTCAACAACGCCTCGGACCCGAACTACATCAAAACCCAGATTTTGGCCCCTGCCATCAATTGGGCTGGCACGTTCATCTGTTATGTGTCGCCGCAGACGAAGGACAGTGAGTGGGTCAACTGGGAAATTGAGTATGCAGCCAAGCAAGGCAAACGGATTATCGGCGTATGGGAGCATGGCGAGAAGGAGTGCGATCTTCCTACCGCACTGCAGGAGTGTGCCGACGCGATGGTCGGATGGAACGGTAATGCGATCATCGACGCGATCAACGGCAAGGACAGCTGGGAAAAGCCAGATGGCGGTCCTTGTGCGCCAGTGCCCCTCAAGCGCCACCCCTGTTAATGGCTCGCATCTACTCATACGTGGTGCGCTACGATAGCGGGTTCGCACCGAACCCTTTCTACGGCTATTGCACACTAGCGACGTGTAAGCCGGATATTCGGCGCAGGGCCGATGTCGGCGATTGGGTTGTTGGTAGCGCCAGTAACGACCGTAGCATCAGGCGAGGCGGGCATCTCGTTTACGCCATGCGGGTGACCGAAACAATGACGTTCGATGGCTATTCCAAGGACGCGCGCTTTGACGCGAAGAAGCCTTTTCGCTTGGGCAGCCGGAAGCAGAGCTGCGGTGACAACATTTATTTTCGTAACACGCCTGACGGCGATTGGCGCCAGCGTGATTCATTCCATTCGCATGCGGATGGCCAGCTCCACCAGCAGCATGTGGCGCGGGATACCGGCGTAAACCGCGTGCTGGCTAGTAATGATTTCATTTATTTCGGTGGCACAGGCCCGGCTTTCCCCGATGATCTCCAGGATCGGGACGGCAGACCTCTATGCAAGAGTGGGATTGGTCGATCCTGTTTTGACGATTCCCGGTTGGTTAAAGCCCTGGAACACTGGATGCGTAGCTTTGAGGTGAGCGGGTACCAGGGGCCGCCACAAGAATGGATTTCGCTCCGTGGCTAACCCAATCGCTCCCATGACGGGATCATTTCGTTTGGCGGATTATGCTGCCGAGATCGCCGACACAGATGTGCTTGACCCGTCAGACGTTAATCCAATCCTACAAGGCCTTTATGGTGAGGTCGGCGGTATCATGTCGACCGCCAAGAAGCACATTCGTGAGAAATCCGCCTATCCCGGATTTAAGCGGGCCGCTGAGGAAGAGTTCGGCGACACGCTCTGGTATCTCGCCGGGCTTTGCAGGCGGCTGAGCATTCCGCTCGATCAACTTTTCGCTGAGGCAGCGAGCGGCGAGCGCTTTAAGACGGTTGGTGCTGCAAGCGATATGGTTGAAGGGGCATTCGCCCATGTGGCAATGCCAACTTCGACGGATACGGTCGATATAACACTTTTCAGACTTGGGCGCTCGGCGGCGGCATTGCTGGAAGCCACGCCAGATCATGCAAAAGTCGTGGCATTTGCGAGCGATTATCTCGATGCGCTACACGCCGCTAAATTGGCTTTCGCCGAAGTCGCACGAGGCAATTTGCGGAAGGCCAGGGGTGCATTCATCGCGCCCGGCCCAGAGGATCTGGTCGATTTCGACGCAGAATTTGGAGTTGAAGAGCAGCTACCCCGGACGTTTAGAATCCGCATCAACCAACGGGGCAGCGGCAGGAGCTATCTCCAGTGGAACGGGGTATTCATTGGCGATCCTTTGACCGACAATATCGCTGATCCGGATGGCTATCGATTCCACGACGTATTTCATTTCGCATATAGCGCGATCCTTCATTGGTCGCCCGTCATGCGCGCCCTAATCAAGCATAAGCGCAAGAGCAAGCCCGACTACGACGAAGTTCAGGATGGCGGTCGCGCGATCGTGGTCGAGGAGGGCTTGACCGCCTGGATATTCACCCGAGCCAAAGAGTTGAACTTCTTCGAGGGGCAGGACCGCGTCTCACTTGGCATGCTCAAGACCATCGGCGAGTTCGTGGCAGGCTATGAGGTGTCACAATGTCGACTCAAGCTCTGGGAACGGGCTATCCTCGAAGGCTATGAAGTCTTCCGCCAAATCCGTGCCGCCGAAGGCGGTTGGGTCATCGGTGATCGAGCACTTCGCACGATCCGTTATGCGCCGCTTGAGTGAAAAGCATGAATCTACACCCTTTCGTGAATGCCGTCGCTGCCTTGCAATTCGATAATTGCTTCAATCCTTACGTCGATTGTTGCGAAATCCACGATCACCCTGACGCGCCTAACCGTCGCGCGACGGTCTTGTCAGCGATGGTCGAAAGTGCGGCGCGAGAGCCGATCGACGCGATCTGGGTTGGTCGAGATCTTGGGTATCGCGGTGGACGCCGGACGGGCCTTGCGCTGACTGACGATGTCCATATCGATCGACATGCTAGGCGTTGGGATCTTGTAACCCGGCGACCTACGATTGGTGCCGCGGTTGCCGAGCGGACGGCTGCAGTCATCTGGAGCATGCTCGATCAGATTGATTCCAGAATATTCCTGTGGAACGTCTTTCCACTCCATCCTCACGAAGCGGATGATCCGTTTACCAATCGCCAACATAACGCGCGCGAACGGCGTGCTGGCGAGGACATCCTCCAAGCGCTGATTTTATTGCTGAGGCCAGCATGCATCATCGCAATTGGCAACGATGCGGCTGCAGCAGTCAACCGCGTCGCGAATATCGTACCGGTGGTCTGCGTCCGGCACCCAAGCTACGGCGGGCAGACCCAGTTCTTGCGCCAAATTGCGGAGCTTTACGACCCTGTTCCGCCGACTAGACTCTTGCTTTAGGATTGGGAACCGAACCCCGCTCCTGCGGTGCATCAGGAAATTTAGCCTCGGGCGGCGGCTCGGCTTGTCTGAAAAACAGCGTAGTCTCGACTCCAGAGATTGGTGGTGGAGGCAGACAAATGAAAGCGGCTGCGTCAAAGACTAGGTCACGTACGGGAGCATCTGATGGCGAGGCGTGTCTTTTTCAGCTTTCATTTTGCTAACGACTTCTGGCGTACCCAGCAAGTGCGCAACATGAAAGCCATCGAAGGTCAGGCGCTCTGCTCTGCCAACGATTGGGAAGAGGTCAAGCGCAAGGGTGATGCGTCGATCGAGAAGTGGATCGGTGATCAGATGCATGGCAAGACCTGTGTAGTCGTATTGGTCGGCGCAGAGACGGCAAACCGGCCATGGATCATCCACGAGATCTCTAAAGGCTGGAACGATAAACGAGGTGTCCTGGGTATCCGCATTGACAAATTACTCGATACCAACAGTCGGCCGTCCACCGCAGGGATGAACCCGCTTTCGAGAGTCACCTTTACCGGTACCACGCGGACCCTTGCCGAGGTAGCACCACTCAAGGTCCCGAGCGGAGCTGATAGCAAGGCCGTTTATGCGTCCATCGCCAACAATATCGAGACGTGGATCGAAGAGGCCATCCGCATACGGGCCAGCAACTAGCGCCCACAGTTGGGGAAACTACGTGAGCACCTATGAGATCGGCCTGCTGGGTGATGTGACGGATTCCGACCGCGATGCGCTCGTAGCGGCTATGACGAAGCTCATTGCCGATTTCGATTTGGAGATCGGTCGCGACGTCATGATCCGGGTCGGGAACTCCTTTGACGAGCGCGAACGGCACGCCGCATCCGCGGCGGCCTACTTCGGCGGCGCGGTGCAGGCTGATCAGGAGTTGACGCGTCGCGCCTACGCTTCCAGCCTGCCGGTGATCCCAACCGTACCGGCTGCTGGTGATTTTGGTGGCATGATACCCGCCTTTCTCCAAGGAGCTAATGGCCTTCGCCGCCGAGCCGATGATCCTGAGATGCTGGAGCTGGCCGTGGCGCTCCTGGAATGTATCGGCCTTCTCCGGCGCCAACGCCGGGTGTTTGTGAGCTACCGACGGGTGGAGTCTCGCAATGCGGCCGTCCAGCTCCACGACCTACTGAGCGGGCGTGGTTTCGACGTCTTCC
>Ga0182030_10017197_pt1 | contig 13983 bp, 11 predicted proteins | sample 812S3MmetaG_FD_121299 | JGI IMG/M metagenome (GOLD analysis project Ga0182030, IMG submission 121299) | Permafrost microbial communities from Stordalen Mire, Sweden - 812S3M metaG (Illumina Assembly) | ecosystem: Environmental > Terrestrial > Soil > Wetlands > Permafrost | place: Sweden...
CTGACTCGGCGGTCCTATCGAGGTTGACCCGTTCGCGATTCGATCTTGTCGTCCATTTAGCCGCGGAGACTAGTACCGGCAAGAGTTTGAATGAGGCTTCAAAGCATGCTTGGGTGAATGTTCTTGGCACCACTCGGTTGATGGACGCGCTTAGTACGAATGGAACATTTCCGGAACACATCATTCTCCCGTCTAGTAGATCTGTCTACGGTGAAGGTGAGTGGATAGATCCCATTGACCTGAATACGCCAATAAAAGCGGCCATGCGTGAAGTTGCGGATTTAGCACTCGGTCAGTGGCTGCCTCCAGGGTTGCCGATGGGAGCAGTGCCCATGCCAAGCGCAGCTCACAGAACCTCTCCGAGCCCGACAAACGTGTACGCGGCCACCAAACTGGCCCAAGAGCATCTCTTTCAAGCGTGGTGTTCGGCGCGCGGCGTGCCCCTAACGATATTGCGTCTTCAAAATGTTTACGGACCGGGCCAATCGCTCTTAAATTCTTATACCGGAGTTTTGACGCTCTTTGCTCGACTTGCTGTCGCCGACAAAGAAGTCAGAATCTACGAGGATGGGGGCATTGTTCGTGACTTCGTTTACATCGATGATGTCATCTCGGCGTTTCTCGCGGCATGTGAACATCCTCCAGCGAAACAACGAATTCTTGATATTGGCTCCGGAATTCCATCGACGCTCTTGGAGATTGGTCAGCTCGTAGTAGATGCGGCACGTGCGGGGAATTTAGTCGTATCTGGAGAGTTTCGTCCCGGCGACGTGCGATGCGCATTTTGTGACATCCATCGTGCCAACGAGGACATTTCTTGGTATCCACAAACTGCGATAGACGATGGCATACGGAACCTCATCAAATGGATCCGCTCTTCTAGGGCTAACGAAGATTTTGGTCCCTGAACCGTACCGAGAATCATGTCGTACTGTTGTTGAGATCAAGTGTGGTCTTGCGTCGCGGCATGCCGTGCTGCCGAGACACTTCCCACGCTCTCTCATAGTGATGGTCGAACATAGGTTCAGGAAACTGTGGTCGGCATCAACAACCAGAATTCGAAGGGGTTCAGATTGCTCCTCCATGAAAACAAGGGAGGGCGTCACGTTACGCGCGTGAGTCGCTTTCAGCCGAGGCCTCCTTCAATACCCGTCGCTCATTGACGAGTCCGACAATTGATGTTGCAGGCTGCGCCGCCTGCTTGGCGTTGTTTGTATCGATGTTCCTTGCAAAGCAAGAGATACTGCCGTTCAATTCGTCCGTCGAATACGAAAATTCGGAAATGGATCGGCGTCTCTGCCGCCAATGTCATGTCAATACATCACTACAATTAGCAACTAAGTCCGATGATGAGAACGACGCGAGATATACCGCCAGAAGGCTCCAAGTGAGACGTCCTCGGGCTGGGCGCCTCGTCCAGAATGCTGTCGCGTTGATCGTATCTGGAGGAGGCACGGGCTTAATCGGGATTGTCTTCTGGGGTGTCGCGGCCCATGTTGCGACCGCTGCGACCGTTGGCCGAATGTCGGTAGAGATCGCAGCTATGACTTTGCTGGCCACACTTGCACAACTCAGCTTTGGCTCGTCTTTTGAACGATTTCTTCCCATCGCTGGCGATCGAACTCGCGCCTTTGTAATTCGTGCTTACTCGCTGTGCGCTTTCATCTCGTTAATTATTGCAACGTTGTACGTCGTGCTGGGAATTGGCCATCGCTTCTTGCCAACGTCATTTGGTTGGCGCGCCCTCTTCGTCATTTCGGTTGTCCTCTGGACGATCTTTGCGCTTCAAGATTCGGTGCTCATTGGTCTGCGGGCCACTCGCTGGGTGCCCGTGGAGAACATTCTCTATTCGCTCGTGAAACTTTCCCTCATCCCGGTGTTCATTATGATCTCCGCGAGTCAAGGGATTTTTCTCGCGTGGATGGCGCCCATCGTGGTAATTATTGTGACGGTCAACTGGTACCTTTTTCGCAGGCGTATTCCGATGCACGAAGCAATAAAGGGTGCGACAGAAAAACTCCCCTCTCTTCGTGAGCTTTTTGTTCTCACTGTGGCTCAGTACGCAACACTTCTTGTCACGGTGCTTACAGGTTCAATCGTTTCATTGATCGTGATAGATCGCTTGGGCGCCGTTGCGAGTGCTCATTACTACTTACCTGGGCAGATTGCGGGTGGAGCATCCGTTGCTCTGTGGAGCATTGACCGATCATTCCTAGTGGAAGCATCTTCGGAACGTGGTGCACTGCGCCGACATGCACGATCTGCGCTGAAGGCTGGAATAATTGTGCTAGTTAGTACTGTCGGTCTTGGTGTCATTTTTGCTCCGGAAATCCTCAAGATTTTCGGTCCGTCGTACGCAGCGAAGGGTACGACGCTTCTGAGGATGTTTCTTTTGAGTCTTCCAGGAAGTGCGATCGTAGCCTTTTACTCGTCATTCGCGTGGTTAGACAAACGTGTTTGGAAATTAGCCGTCCGCGAGTCTCTCAGTGCCGCTGTGTACTTCGTTCTCGTTTTTACCCTCATCGGTCACTACGGCATCCTGTCGATTGGCATTGCGCAACTAGTTACGTCCGTAGTGCAAGGCTTCCTCTTCTTGCCTCTTTTGATTACGCGTTACAGAAGGATCACATCAGATGATGCTGCGAATGGCGCGGCTGTGACGGATAGAGTTGCGGACCCTTAATAGGCCACTTTTAGCCACCGAGTTTTGACTGAGTTGAAGTAATCGACGTCCATTTTCTTTGACTTCGCGCATATGCGAAGGGACCGCGGGAGAAAGCCCAAACTTCATGAGCGAAGAGAGTGGATGGGTAAAGGGAAGTCGAAGCATCCGCCGCCAATGTGCGGGTCTTTCTTGCCCGGAATCGCTCAATGCCTTGCGTTGTTTTCCACTTGAGCGCGATCGGGAGCTGGGCCAGAATAGTCACCAAGTGTCGACGGTCATTTCGAACGAGCGCCATCAACATTGCTGTGAATCCCAGCCCGTAGCCGTCAATCTGCTTGAGCAGTTCCGCATATTCTCGCCTATGGCGATGGTGGACGTACGCGGAGGGTTCGTAACCGATTTGACCGCCCGACCATAGGATGCCGATGATGGCCACTATGTCTTCGCCGCCAGGCGCTGGAGTTCCGACACCAAGTACGGGGTCGAAGCCGCCGATTCGTTGGAGCGTGGATTTTCGAAACGCCATGTTGGCTCCAGCACCGAACGCGCCAACACCGTAGATCGAAAAGCGACGCACTTCTTCGCTCGCCGCATTCCTGACCAGTACCCTGCTACCCCGCAAAAGCGGCTGGCTACTCGGAGCGCTCTCAAGGGTGACCGGAGCGAACGTCCTCTCGCTACCGAATCCTCCGAAATAGCGTTCGAACCAGATCTGCGCCGGCGTCTCTAATTCGGTAGGCAGTATTAGTCCTGTTACTGCCTCGAGGCGCGGGCATGACACCATTCTCGTCCCAATGGCGCGCAACCATTGAGCGTCCACGCGAACGTCGTCGTCCGTGAAGGCGATAATTTCGCCGGTAGCTTCTGCGACGCCGGCATTGCGAGCCGCCGAAATACCGGGGCGCGATTCTCGAATTACGCGTAACCACGGTTTTGATTCCACGAGTTTTGGGAGTTGGTCCTGCGCTGGCAATTCGGTTCGATTGTCGACCAATAGAACTTCGAAGTCGGGGTAGTCGAGCTGCCCTATGGCTTCAATGCAGTACCCCAGTTCTTCGATTCGGGAAACAATGGTAGGTACTACAACTGATATGCGGGGAAGTGCGCTGTCGGGCAACGTCGTGGTCTCTGGCGAATCCGAGCGTAACAAGTCGGGTCTCGTGATCAATTCCTGCAGTCGAGATTGTATGGCTGTCGTGCCAATTGTGAGATCCATCATCACCATGCATCGCGGAGTGCCCTTCTGAAGGACAACGACCCACGCGCTCTTATAGTGTTCGTCCTCTTCCAGATCGGGTAATGGCTCCTCGACGTTCATGATCACAATTTGGGCGGGACCAGCTTGCGCCGCCATCTTCTTTAGCGACTGTGGCACATCGTCGACGTCGTGACGAAATCTCATCCTGGATAACGCAAGGTCGTAGTGATACGCGGTGACTGGGAAAGAACTACATACACGCTCGCACAATCATTGCGAGAAGTAGGTGAAAGCACACGCACGTTACCTATTCTATGATTGTCTCATGGATTCCTCGATGGATCGAGTTTCCGCTCCGGCTTCTCGTCACTTCAGTCAGATCTGATGGCAGCGCCGAACGAAGGGGAATACCGAACTAAAACGGATGATGATCGCTCCGGCGTCACACTTCGGATTATGACTGAGACGTTGTCCCTCGATCCTGTCGGTGGAATTGAGATGTGCACGTTCGAAGACTCACTTGGACTGGCAGCGCGAGGACATGCGATAGACGTCATGTACAAAGATGACGGACTTCTTCGACATCGTTTTGAGGGGGCTGGTGTCGTCCTCAAAGGTCCAGTCACGTTTGATTTCAATGTTCGTCACCCCTTGAATGGTCTCACCCGCTTCGTGGGTCCGGCGCGATGGGCGCGTTCAAGGGACCCGGACATTCTCTTGATATCCCGTTTCGAGGATATCTACTGGGCGGCCGCGATCGCCACTTGGTCACGGTGTCCCATCGTGTGCCAGCTTCACCACATGCCGAACGAATTCCGCCTCTCGCGCCTACAACATCGCGTTGCGCACTTCGTTGCGGTGTCGAATTTTATGCGAGAAGCGTGGATTGGTGCTGGCCTCGATGCCGAACGCGTCAGCGTGATTGTTAACGCGTTGCCTCCTGGCGGGTACCCACGAGGAGGTCTCTTAGAACGTTCGGCCGCGCGGGAGCGGATTGGACTCTCCGAGGATGTCAATATTGTGCTCTGTTACGGTCGAATGCTTCGAGAAAAGGGTGTGGGCACCTTGCTCAAAGCGTGGGCCGAACTTGGACTAAGTCCCGACGAGGCACAACTCGTCCTCGTCGGCTCGACGACGTTGTTGGACGACCCTGAACTCGCACAACTTTTCGGTCAACTCAATCCGGCGTCCATTCACTTGTTCCCGATGCAGATCGACGTGGTTCCGTTTCTCCACGCAGCCGACGTGGTGGTCTTCCCGACGTGGCTCGAGGAGGGCTTTGGTCGGGTCGTACTCGAAGGCTTAGCAACTGGCCGGCCCGTGATCGCTTCGCGCGTGGGAGCCGTGCCTGAAATCCTCTCGGGTGCCATGACGCGTTTCCTTGTCGAACCGCAAAATTCAAGCGAACTCCGCGATGCTATTGCGTCGCTTCTCAATTGGCGCCGAACCGAACCTGAACTGGAATTGGAATGTGCTCAGTGGGTGGAGGCACGTTATTCATTCGAAGATCACATCTCCGCCATGGAAAACGTGTTAATGAGATTTCGCCGCCGTAGATAGCGATTGGCATCCAACGCCTCACTCTCTCGTGTGAACGAATGATGCATGGAGATGATGTTGACCTCCAGGAGTCGGCATGAAAGCATTGATAATCGGTCGAGATGAGATGCGGGTGAGCACTGAGAAAAGATTTTGTTGTGTTGTACGCGGGGCGTCGCTACTTTGGGTGCTCGACAAGAATTGGGTGGTGAACGGAGAGGTTGAAGCAGGTGCGGAAATAAGATGAACCGGAGAAGGTCAACCAATTGGTCGGCATCACTTGGTGCTGGGGCAGTGGCGGCGTCACTCGTTTGTTTCCCCACCGTTCAGATTGCTTCTCGTTCGGTTGATCTGCGTGGTCCACAATCGAGTCACGTTCTCGTTTCGGGGACCGTCGGCACGTTGGACATTCCTTCACGTCCGATTGAGATCAGCAGTGACGTCAAACGGAGCGCGAGTGATGTCGCCACGATCTTCGACGATGAGTTCTCCGGTCACACACTTCCCACGACGTGGTCGGTCGCCCAAGGATCGAACCAAAGCAATGCTGAGCGTGAGTGTTATAGGCCGGGCAACGTATCCGTGAGCGGTGGATTTCTCAATGAAACTGCAGTCGTAGGAAGAACTTGCGGTGCCTACTGCCCTCCGACTTCAACAAACCTCTGCCCCTTCATTTCTGGTGGCGTCCAGTGGGCCAATTTCTCCTTTACCTACGGCACCGTGACCGTAAGGGCAAAATTTGCAGGCGGGATCGGTGCGTGGCCAGCGATCTGGCTGCTTGGTTCGAACTGTCAACAGCCGAGCTGGCTGACATCCACTTGCGATTGGCCCTCACCAGGTTCCGACGAAATCGATATCGCTGAAATCTTGGGCTCGAACGACAGGCGCGTCAATGAGGCAATTCATACCGAGGACTCTTACGGAAGCGACGTCGATCCAAGATGTGAGCCTCTGGTGAGTGCAGCCAATAAGCAATGGCACACCTACTCGCTCATTTGGGCCCCGGATTCATTGACTTGGAAGATTGATGGTGTTCAAACGTGTCAGATGACGACGTCGATTCCGACAACTCCAATGTTCCTCATCATAAATACAGCGGTCGGTGGTACAGGCGCTGGTCGAGTGGAGCCTTCTACGCTTCCACAGACCACTGAGATTGATTACGTTCGCGTTACGCAGCCGTAGGAATTTGTTGGTCAGGCGGGTCACCGTCTCATCTTTCGCGCCGGTGCCCCAGTTAGGCTGTTCGTGGTTTTCAAAGTCGGAAGAAGGAACCAGCTAGGCGAACCTTGAAGGCTTTCCGCCTCGTGATTGCGGATTATCAGATTTATTTGCCGGTGCCGCCAACGTTTCCTGAGGTCCCTATTGTCTCAAGGCGCGTCCTGGATTCATCGCATCTGATGCGAATCTCTCGTTGATTGTCACGCCGGAATGCGGCTACGACGAAACTTCGGTGAATCGGGCATCACACGACCTACCGTGCGTGGGCGACCCTTGGTGACAATACTTGATTGCTCATTTTGAAGAAGTGATCGCCAATTATGGATGTGCTCACCGCGACGAGATTAGCGAAGAACGTTATCGCGAAGTGAAGGGACGACGTGTTCGACGCGTACTCCATGGTCAAGTTAAAAGTGACCAGCCACCAAATCGATAGCAGAACGGTCACGACAAACACTGCGCCACCCATCGATGGCGACCTCAGCCAACGAGCGACCCAGATCCAAAGCATCGGCAGGAGGAGCATCGTGTACGCGAAATGAGACACGGGTAATAAGAGCACCACGCATCCCGCCACGTTCCAGAAGCTCAAGACCGTACTGTCACTCCAGCGCAACACCATAACCAGTAGCGCGAGAACCCATACAGCAAGTAAGGCCGTCACTGCAGCCCTCAGTGGAGTTGAGACGAGCACCGCTTTAGCGATCCCACTCGATGAAAAGAGTAATTTGGGCGCGCCCCAGACAGAGAAGTTAGGGAGGTGTTGGGTGCGCGCATCAACCGTTACCTTTAGCAAATCCACGAGTTGCGACGTGCCCCCGATAGCCACCGCCATGAGGGGAGCGACCAATAACGCGCCAAGAAACCCGAGAAAGGCGCGCATTCGGCCGGGGTAGTCACGGCGAAGCATCACCAACGCGATGCTGCCGGGCCACGTCTTTATCAGCGCCCCGACGCCCAGCAACACACCTCCCGCGACCGTCCAGCCCTGTTCCGTTGCGAAAACCGCCGCCGCGAGCGCCACGAGGACGAAGGTGTCGGATTGACCGTTTGTCAGTTCTGATGTCGTCGGCATGAACTGAAATGCAGTGAGCATCATGATCCCGAAGAGCAGGGGCCGTCGCCAAGAATAAAGGGTGGGTGCTTCCACTGCCATTACCAGCGCGCCAAAGAGAATTACTGCCGCAATAGAGCATGCGGTCCACACCTGCCAGACGTGACCGTTTCCGGCGTGGGAAAACGGCAACAATATGACGGCGATCAACGCTGAGTAGACGTATCCACCACCCTTCACCAATTTGGCGAAGCTGTAAGGACTATGACCCTCTGCAATGAGGCGTGCTGCGTGCAGGAACGTCCAAAAGTCGCCTGCCACACCATTGGGACCTTTCGGCACCACTCCCATATACAACTGGTACCGCCGCACGGCCAAGTACAAGGTTCCCGAGACGGCCACGAACCATAACAACCAGTACAAGAACTTGTTGCGAGTAATCAGGCTCACGACAACTCACCAAACGCAAGTCGTTGTAACTTTGAATCCTGGAGTCCTCGCGTAAAAGGGGAACGCTCGGTGCGACGCATTTTCGCTCGGGCGCGACTCAACTAAGTGGTCGTTTTCTTTGTCACGGCTGGTGCGAATGACTCCTTGTCATAAATTCTGGTGAAACCAACCTTCATGATGTTGTGCAACGAATAGTTTGGGGACTCAGGTGTTCCGGCGGCCGTTTCGTTATGGAAGAGCCGACAACCCATCGCCGAAGCATCCTCAAGTATTCGGATGAGTCGAGCGGTCTGATACCCGCGACCTTGATGCTTCGGATGCGTGGCGCCGAATCCAGACCACGCAATGTCGCCCGTAACGTACATGGCTACGGTCGAAACCAAGGTGTCACCATCGAATGAACCGTAATGACGAAATCCATCGCGACCCAGCGTGGCCCCGAACCACGGCCCGAAGAAGTTGGGCACCCCCCACGCGGCGATGTTCACGGCCTCGACTTGCGCTCGATCGTCGACAAAGAGTTCTCGGACTTCAACATCCTTTCTGGCCGCTGGTATGTCGACAAGGGTCCGCCAGCACTTTGCGACACGATCTGCGATGGGGCTGAGTCCGTGACTCAAAAGTATTTCCTTCAAATCGTGTGGTCGGCTCGCTGGCGTGAGTTCAACTAAATAGCGAGACTGCGAGTGCGAAGAATAAAATTCTTGAAGGACCTCAATATCACTTGCCGTGGCCGGCGTTTTAACGCCGAGTGCAACGACCCGATTGAATACTCCGAAGTTGAATGCCGTTATCGCGCTTAATGGCGTGTTGGTGTTGCGCTCAAGTTCAACCTTCAGGGGATTGCCCTCTACTGACGCCGCCGCCGCCATGCACGCTGCCCACATTTCAGCCTCGTGGATTTCAATGATACGTGCGATCTCTTCGGCATCATGATCCATGGGAACCAAATCTACTTGTTCATCAGATTCGCTCAGATTTCAAGTGGAGGCGATCTGCGAGTATCTTCTACCCTCCTTGCCACTCTTTCAATCGGTCGCGAAACGTAGCCACCCGTCGATTCGTTGACTCAGGCGAATACCAAGCAAGATGAGGGCTCAATATTGCGAGAGACCAAAGCTCGCTGTTGTCGGGCAGCGGTTCGGTCTCGAAGCAATCCACAATGGCGCCCGCGGGAAGACCATCAGTTAATCCACGAGAAAGGTCGTCATCGTTAATCACTCCCCCGTGGGAGATGGAAACTAACCAGGTTCCTGTTTTCCATAGTGTCATCTCCGACGCATTAATGAGGCCCACGGTTTCAGCTCTTCGCGACGTAGCGACCACGACGATATCGGCACGCCTAGCTGGAGCGAGGGCGCCCGCGCCAGTTATGGTGACGTCGCTAGCGCCAACACTCTTAAGCAATTTCATGGATTCAGCACCGATGGCTCCGCGACCAACTATGACGATGACCGCGTCCTTTAGGAGGATCGGCTTTTGGCCGTAGCGGTCTGACCACTTCTTGTAGTGTCCCAGTCTCTTGCACGCCATGAGTGTCGCTGTAAGTACCCACTCGGCAACGATGTCCTCGGTGGTTCCCTTGCCGTTCGTGACGAGCGTGTCTCCCACTTCGGGGATGTGTTCCATGCCGATGAAATCCGTGTGCAACCACTCGACCGTGCCTGGCCCAAACTGATCCAACCAATCTGGAGGGGTGCCACCGGCGTGCCACGCAGCCGACTGTGTGACTTCGAGTTCCGGGACGACGATGTCGACGAGGTCGGGATGTTGTTCGATCAACCGATCGTAAACGTGAGGATGCACACTAATCATCGGCCACGCTCCATGATCTCGTCCCACGATTCCGCCGTATCTGCGCCGAGGCCGCGGAAGTAGCAATGAACTTCAGGATGGTTTCCCTTCAATATTAAGGCGGCCTGTGGATTAGTCGCACTGAACCAGGCCACAAAGATAATAGGGTCGCACACCATCTTGAACGCGCCCAGGGCTCGATCGAGTTCGGGAATGAGAGATGCCGAAGCGTCGATGCACCAGGTGCACTTCGTGGCGACGTCCATCGAGGCCATCATCAATCCGGAACCAATCGAAATAAGAAGACCGGTCGCTGGGGACCGCTCGTAGTCAATCAGGGGCAATCCGTACGCCCTGGCAATCTGAGAAGCGTCTAACACGAAGTTCCTCCCCTACACATCATCGTGTCCCCTCCAGTATTGTCGCCTGAGTCAAATTTTGGATCAATCTTGCAGCGATTCCTACCAGTCTCTTGAACTCAACTGTGCATCGTGGAAGGCGGAATCATTGCTGCCATCTCAGCGGGCGTACGGCCAATCTTCTTAACGGATGCCACGTAAGTCGTGACACCCCAAAAGACGACGTCAATAATGCCCGTTCTTCCACTCGAAACAATCAGTGCGTTGGCGTTGTTGACCAGACGCCGAACTGTTGGCGTTTTCATAGGGCACTTCCGCCTCTTATCTCTCCTCACTTTTTCAATTGGCTATTACCGCTAATTGGAGATAACAAGATTTCCGAAGACCGACAACGTGGGGAGCACGGCGGCCTGACTACCGTGGGTTGAAGATTCTATTGAAAGTGAACTGGAGGGAAGCTTTGGACACGAATAACGAAAATCCTCCCGATCGTTTCTCCGCCAAAGCCAATCGGATTATCGAAGACGCTGGCCGCCACTTCGCTCGGTTCACTCGAAACATCAGTGGCCTGAGGCGAAATCGGCGTGGCACTTCATTCGTTGCGTCCGAGTTGATCGCGTCTCTCCCTCCATACGAACCAGCAGACACTTTTGACGCAATGTACATCGTCGCGCATCCAGATGATTCATTGCTCTTCCAGAGCCCCTCCCTGCTGCAGAACATTCAAAAGGGACTAAGGGTCGTGACAGTTCATTTAACGGCCGGCGACGCCGGCATGGCCGAAAGTTATTGGCGAGGGCGTGAAGCGGGTATTGAAGCTGCCTACGCGAGAATGGCTGATTCGCCAAACTCGTGGTCTGCTGCAAGCTTCGTGGTCGACGGCCATCACTTAGTGCTCAACATATTGCTAACGCGACCCAACGTCGTCCTAATGTTCTTGCGTCTTCCTGACGGAGGTTTTCCTAACGGTCTCGGCACCAAGACATATCGATACCAAAGTCTTATGCAACTTTGGCGCGGTACACAAAGGTCAATATCCGCGGTCGATGGATCGAACTCTTTTGATAGGGATGACCTTATTAACACTTTGGCCAAACTCATGAATTCATTTCAACCGTCACTGATAGCAACGCAGGACTTCGGCACCGTCTTGACAGAGGGAGATCACGCGGACCATTACGCCACCGCAAATTTCTCGCAAGAAGCCCACAAGTTGTACGCGCAACCGCACCGTTTATTGGGGCACGTCGGTTACGCCAGCGAACATCATCCGGCGAACATCGATGGCGATCTTCTTACGAGCAAGCAGGAGATTTTTTACACCTATGGCAGCTTTGACGAGCTTGCATGTGACAGTGATCTCACGTGTTCGGGTTCGTCGTATGCGGCCTGGTTGCGACGTGAGTATGTTTTGGCATCCGAGTCAGTGGGTGCCGAAACAGATCATGGGATTGTCCAGGCGCCATTTCTCGGAGAAACTTGACTTTCCTGATCGGCCAGAATCTGAGTATGTCGCGGAATTTCAACCACCCGATCCCCAAGCGATTGGCTCACCGCGGAGACGACAAATATTGTTGTCTTGACTTCCATGGCGGCGTCTGTTGCCAGATACTTTTGTCACGCGAACGTGCGAGCCGTTCGTTCATGCTCGCAGCTCCTAAGTCACTGCATCGGTCATCGCATTACGCTTCTAATGCACTACACGCCAGGCATCGCTGCTGTCTACGAGCTAGTTGACGATGGGACTGCGGGTAACGAACACCGGGAGAAGTCTGGGGCCACAACCGGCTAAGCGCCTAGAATAAGTCGCTATGAACGAAGCGGCCAGACCAGAATCGGTCGTCGGTTGGGTCGAGAAAACATCCATCGTTCACCACAACAGCGTTGCTGTAACTGGAGTCGGTGAGACACTGACGTTCAGTGAATTGTGGCTAAGGGCAGTCGCCTTGGCGCACGAGTTGATAGCGAATGGCGTTCAGCCCGAGCACCGTGTCGGCCTCTGGGCCGAACAGTCCAGTGATCTACTGGTCGGAATGGTCGGAATTATGGCCGCTGGCGCGACCTACGTACCTCTTGATCCGTCCTATCCAAAGGCTCGACTTGACTTCATCGTGTCTGACTCGGAACTTTCGATCATTGTCGCTGCCGACAATCTCTGTGACGCGGCCTCCGAAATGGGCATCCCGGTGTTGTCGACGAAAGGAGATCCCGCAACGGCCCGCAATGGAGCAAACCTGCCCGAACTCAAGGGCAACAATGCGGCGTACGTGATCTACACTTCCGGGTCGACTGGACGCCCTAAGGGTGTCGTTATAGAGCACCACTCAGTAATCGCACTGCTCGAATGGTTGTCCGTGGATTTCGCGTTGCGTCCAGGAGATCAGGTGATGGGCACCGCTTCGCCCGCGTTCGATGCCACCGTCATCAACGTTCTGCTGCCGCTGGTCGCTGGAGGAACCTTTATCGCACTTGCGAGGGACACCGCAAGGGATCCTCGCGCGCTCGCTGAAGCCATCACCAGTTACCGCCCTCGAGCACTTTGGGCTTCTCCCACCATGCTTCGGATGATGACCGAGACCGAATGGCAAGGCGATGCGGATCTTGACATCTGGACTGGAGGCGAGCGAACTGCCGGATCGGTCATTGAGTACATTGCCCCACGAGTTCGCTCGCTAATCAACGTCTATGGACCTACCGAAACCACAGTCATGGTCACATTTGCTCGTCTACAAGCTACTGATGTGGATTCACCTATTGGAAATTGCCCGAGCCATATGACGGGCATGCTCCTAGACACCAACCGTAAACCGACGCCCCTTGGGGAAATCGGCGAACTGTACATTTCTGGGTCACAACTTGCCCGCGGTTACCTGAATGATCCCGCCCTTACTGCGGATCGCTTCACCTCAATCGAAATCGACGACGACAACTCCGCGCGCGCCTATCGAACAGGAGATATGGCGAGAATACGAGATGACGGCTCGCTGGTCATTGCGGGCAGGGTTGACGATCAAATTAAGTTGCGAGGCTATCGAATCGAGCCGGGTGAAATTGAACAACGCCTCATTCAGTACCCGCACATACTCGAGGCCTTCGTACTTGCTCATAAGTCGAACGACCTCGACGAGCCTCGTTTGGTCGCTTTCCTCAAAAGTGACGACGAGATACAGATTGAAGCCCTGCGATCCTTTGCCAAAGAGACATTGCCCGAATTCATGGTTCCCTCCGTCTTCATTGAGGTCGATGAGTTCCCTCTGGCACCGACCGGCAAAGTGGACAAGCGCCAACTTGCGGATCTGGTATCTGCGAGCGTTGACGAGAGTGAAAGCGAATCGTCTTCATCGGAGGGCTTCTCACCTGACCACCAACAGACTTCTGAACTGGAGGCGTCCGTCTTACAGTTGTTCGCCACTGTCTTGGATATCAAAGAAGACGCCATCGGTCTTGACGATGACTTCTTTGACCTTGGCGGAACGTCACTGCGTTGTATGCGCCTCTTCATGTCGATCGAGGAGAAATACGAGATTGCGTTGCCGATGTCAACCCTCGTAACGGCGTCGACAGTTCGACTCCTCTCAACCACCATCGAGAAACAAACCAATTCGCCGCGATTGCAAGCCACGGTCGGTGACACTTCGGCTGACGAATGGGAATGGGTTCTGTGCATTCTTTGGTCGGAGATCCTGAAGGTCGATGAAGTGGA
>Ga0182030_10017198_pt1 | contig 13983 bp, 9 predicted proteins | sample 812S3MmetaG_FD_121299 | JGI IMG/M metagenome (GOLD analysis project Ga0182030, IMG submission 121299) | Permafrost microbial communities from Stordalen Mire, Sweden - 812S3M metaG (Illumina Assembly) | ecosystem: Environmental > Terrestrial > Soil > Wetlands > Permafrost | place: Sweden...
CTAATTATCGATAGCGATGGGCGCGTTTCGGCGGCGTCCGGGTGAGACAATGGCACAGCTTATTTACTTGTGTTAAGCTCTTATTGGTATTGATTCGATAGTGTTTTCCTGTGCCGCAGCGGGACCCTCGATGCCCCCCAAACCCTGGCCCGCCGGGCCCACCCCTGTCCCAACGCCCGACGCCTTCGCGCTGGGCGCCGCCGCGCTCGCAGAACTCATCGGGCCGCTGTCAGCCGCGGATGACGCCTTGGCGCGGCTCGATGAACGCCTGCGCAATAGCTCGGTCCGCGACGGCCTTATCGCGAGGACCGATTTTGCTGAGGCCTGCGCTGCGCTGTGGGCCGAAGGCGAGCTGGTCCAGCTCGAGGATCTCGTCCTCCACGATGCCGGCATGGACATCCGCAGCCCCAGTCATGAGCTCGTCCAGGCGCACGCCTATCTGCGCCTTCGCCGCAAAGCGGCGCGTGGCGATCCCAAAACTTTGCTTTCGCCAACAGGGATTTTGACGCTTGTTGGAAGAACTGCAGCTCACCGTGGCGCGGGCGACTTCGCCGAGGGGGCAGGGGGCCTCGACGCAGCCGGCCCGCCGGAGCCAGGTCGTGGGAGCAATTCCTTTGGGCAAGAAGTTACCGCCCAGACCACCACTTTAACCGCGCAAAACACTGCCCCCGCGCTGCCTCGCCGGGTTGACCAAACCACCGCCGCCGCACCGTCAAAAGATTATTTTGTCTATCATGAGGATTGGGATGAGGAGGCCCATCTCGGCGCATGGTGCGCAAGCCTCGGCGCGGCAGATCGGTTACCGCCGATTCTTGGCGCCCTCGGCCTAGCCCTCACCTGGCAGGCCGGCGAGCCCCTCCAACGCCAGGCTCGAATCGCCCCCCTTTTGGCCGGGCTTTATCTGCGTCGCTGCCGCCGAACCAATGCGCATCTTGTCAGCTTCAACCTCGGTCTACGCAGCCTGCGGCCGCCGCCGCGGCGTGCCAGGACGAGCCTCGAGCAGTTGCGCCACGGGCTCGCGACCGTCGAAGCCGGCGCACGGGAAACCCTCGCCCAGCACGACCGGCTGATGCTGGCGCGCCAGGTTCTTGAGCGCAAGTGCAGGGGGCGCAGGGAAAATTCAAAAATGCCGCGTCTTGCCGGGCTTTTGCTCAATTCGCCGCTCGTCAGCGTCCCGATGATCGCCCAAAACCTCGAGATCAGCCAGCAGGCGGCGCAGATGCTCGTCGAAAATATGGGCTCGACGTTGCGCGAAATCACCGGACGCCGACGCTACCGGGCCTGGACGATCGGCTGAGCGGGAGAACGCGGCCGATCGAACCACCCAGGCGCAAAAGGAAGGAGATGGGACTAAAAATATTGCTCTGCGCTGCGCACGGTAGAGTCTTAGTCGCGATTTCAGGATCACGGTCAGCTCGCGACGGCCCACACTCGGATGGGCGTGTCAAAAACTAGTCACTCCAAAATTGTCCCAGGAACTAGACGCCGCGCCGCGTTCCTGAAACCATTGTTTAGCTCAACCGTCGAATCGGTCAGCCGTCCGATCGTCCTGCTGCGGCTGGACCAGGAAAATAATGGCCCGTTTCCGTCTCATCCATGCGGCTGACTTGCATCTCGACAGCCCCCTCGCCGGGTTGGCTAGCAAGTCGCAAGATTACGCGGCCCGCCTCGATGATGCTTCGCGTCTGGCGTTTGATAATCTGGTCGCGCTCGCGATCGAGGAGGAATGCCGACTGATTGTGATCGCCGGCGATATTTTCGATGGACAATGGCGTGACTACCGCACCGGCCTATTCTTTGTCGATCGCATGCGCCGGCTCCGGGAAGCAAGCATCCGGGTGGTCATGATCCCCCGCAACCATGACGCGGAGACTCGTTTCGACACCTGTCGGAATATTCCGACAATGTCAGGCTTTTGTCCGCCAACCGCTCAGACTCCGTGCCGATTGACGAGCAGGGGGCGGTCGTCCATGGACGAAGCCTTCCGCAACGCGACCTCGTCGACAACATCGCGCTCGGCTGTCGGCGGACGCGAGGTTCAACATCAACGAACTGGCGGTTCGAGATGCGCCCGCTTTTGACATTGACGTTAGCTGACCCCCGCAAGGGCTTAGCTCTACAGCAAAACGGACACGAAAGCCGTACGATGATAGATTGAGCTGCTTCGGCCGGATTTCGCTGCTTTACCGTTAGTTGCTTTTTCGCCGCGCGCGCATCCGTCTCCCTATCTTGCGGCACGGAGGAATGTCGATGGGGGTGTCTCTCGCCGAAGCCGTGACGCGCTTGATGGCAGGCGCGAAATTGTCATGGCAAACATTCGAGCAGCACAAGGCTGGAGCCATTGCACTTACCGCACCTGGTCAGCGGCGCCTTTTCCAGTTTCTCATCAAGCAGCCATCGTCTCAAATCGCTGAAGGCAACGAAAAGCTTTTTGCGGGATTACACGCGGCATGGGCCGATGAGACGCGTGATCCAGCTTCCGCGGAAAACCAATATTCTAGTGCCGAATTCACAGGTCCCTGGCGGTTAGACCGCATTGAATCAAGCAACTTTGGGGGTCTCAACAATTTCAACGGTCCAGTGTTCGACTTGCATGTCGGGATGGAAAACTGGTGCCTTGAAGGTCAGAATGGGGCGGGAAAGACCTCTCTGATTGGTGCGGTCATTTGGGCACTGACCGGCCAGCGGATTCGTGAACAGGAAGGCCTTGCCGACGACGAGGGTCGCCGTGCCCCCGTATTCGATGACAAAGGTATGCAGATCGGCACTTGGCCTCCTCTGGTCGCATATCCCGCCGACATTGAAGATCTCAAAGCCGACGCTACCGTATGGACGCGGCTCACGTTCAAAGACGACCAGGGCAACACCGCCGTTGCATTCCGCAAAGTGCATTGCTCCGCTGGAGACGCCACTCCGGTCCCAATTATCAACGTCGACCCGAGGTTAATGGCTGTGCCGCAATTGATTGAAACCGGGCTTCTGATGCCTGCGCGTTTGCCCCGTGTCGGCTTCGGTGACCGGAGTCATTCGCTCTATGAGGCTGTCAAGCTACTGACGGGTCTCGATCAGCTCTCTAATATTGCTGAGGGAGCGGCGATCTTCACACATGGGACGAGGCGCTTTTTAAAGTACGCAAAAGACCAAGGGATCGAACGGCAAAAGACAAAATTCGACGAGAGCATCGCCAAAGCCGAAGTGAAAGCTCTAGAGGTGGCGTTCGACATCTCCGCTCTCAAAACTCTTGGCCAAAAGAACGTTTCTGTAAGCTTGCGGAACGCCGCGCAGGAAGCGTCAGATCAGGCAGGAGAACATCTCGCCAAACTGAAGGCGGAGATTGCACCTGGCATCGACACGACAAAGGTGGACGACCGTGCAAAGGTTAAGCGAGGCGTCGCTTCCGCTCGCGCTATTCTGGGGCAAGGAACGAAGGGCATCTCAGCGTTCGAGGCTTGGGCGGCCTTGAGGGCAGCCACTGAAGACACGCAGTTCAAGAAATTGCCGGACGCGCTCACTTCGTCGAAAGAGGCACTGTCTGCAGCATTGGTTTGGCATCGCCGGCAGATTGCCGATCAAAAGTTCCGCCTCAAAGCACTGGCGTCACAGTATTACGTTGTACCTTCAGGCGATGTGGCTGGCGAATGTCCCCTGTGCGCGGCGGAGTTGATCTCGGTGACTCAACAGAACTTGGCCGCCGAACTCGCTGATCTCAAGAAGGATGCTGAGGCCGCTGAACGCAAACTCGACGACGTCTGTGCTGGTCTTGAAAAGATGCTGTCAGACTTTCTGCCCGCAGACGTGAAAAAGCATTTCGATGCACTAGCGATAATGGAGCCTCGATCGGCCTACGCCGCGGCCGTTCAAGAACGCTTTTCAAGCGAGCCGCCATTCAGCGACGTCCATACTGGTATTTCGACATCATGCATGGCTGTTGTGGCTGAGCAGACCAAGAAGCTGCCCAAATTCAATTTCAAGGAATTCAGCGCCGCTGCCGCAGACCTTCCGGCCGCGGCAGCTGCGCTGTTGCAGAGGATTCATCTCCTTGAGCGGACCATATCGCTTGCTAGCTGGTGGTCCTCGAACCGCCAGCCGTTCCGGGACGCCTGGATTGAAGTTTTAGGAAAGAAGGACGAGGACGGAAAATGGCCTGCTAGCTGCATCGAAGGGCAGCTCTCGGCACTCGAAGAGGCGATCGAGAAAGCCGAGCCACTTGATGACCTCTCCAAATATCTCGTCGCGGCTGCCGAGGCCAACGAAGCCTGGGAGAAGATCCAAGAAGTTCAAACGGTTCGCGAAGCGATAGCCAAGGCGCTTGAGCCACTCAAGGACTTACGGCTCTTGGTTGCAGCCGAAACAGCACGCTCGATTGCGGCACTGGGTAGCAAGATCAAGGCAATTCTAGACCGCATTCACCTTCGGGAACGGCTCGCTTATGAAAACGCATCCCTTGGAAAGAAGGCCGTCCGTGTCGAGGGCAGTTTCGAGCCAGGCATGCAGATCGACGCAGCGCTCGTTGCCAATTCGTCTTGGCTAAAGGCCATCCTGTGGGCTTTCGTGCTCGCGCTTCGTGAACAAACGATCGAGGGACTTAACGCTAATCCCTTTCCGCTGGTTATCCTCGATGATCCGCAGATGACTTTCGACCCCCGCAACAAGCGGAAATGGGCCGAGGAATTGGCGCGACTTGCGAATCTCGATACAAGAGAACCGCTTGGAATGCAGTTGTTCCTGACGACACACGAACGCCAATTCTTCCAGTGCCTCGTAAACCACGAAAAGCTCGCAGGCCAACAGGGATTGATTGCTGCTATCAACAAAATATCGGGCGTCGCCACCATCGTGAATGGCTGCAGCCTTGAACGTGGCTGGAACGACGCGAAGGCTAACAACGATGACGCGCTTGCTCGCAAGTATATTAGCGACGTGAGGGTCTATTGCGAAGACCTTTTGAAATTCATGCTTCGTGGCGAAGGACCTCATATTGCGTCTTTAAGTCTCGATGGCCTGAAGCAGGAGTTAAAGCGCCTGCAGGAAGGTGCTGTCGTGCCCTTCAATCGAAGGGCTTTCGTTGATCTCCGCAATACACTTGATGGCGGAGGTGGAAAGTCGATGAAGCTGATCAATGAGTCACACCACAGGGATGACGGCACCATCGGCCTTGCTGAGGCTGAAGACGTAAAAAAAGTCTGGGATGGCGTACTTCAGAAACAGATTTCGACCGCGTTCCACGTCTTTGCAGAGTACGAAGCCCATTATGGTGATCCACGGACCTTCACGTGGGAGAAGAACGTTGTCGAGCTTCCCACGAGCCAGAATGCGGAGATCAAGAAGCTCGCGCTTTTCCGGACTGGTGTTGCGGCGGCTGCAAAGAGCGATGGCCGAGCTGGAGATGGACTGCTCACGATCGAGGAGTGGGCGACGGCGAAGCCTCTGACGCTTCCCAATCACGAGATTTATCAACTGACCAGCGGAACGCTCGACCCGGTTGCAGGGATTGGCGATTTGATCATCGTCAGCAACTACGCCAAGGTGAATGAGCGCAATCTCGTCGTGGTAGCGTTTGGGGATAGACTACTTGCACGCCGCTACAACTTCACCGATGCGCACCCCGATATCATCGTACTGACGGGACAATCCGTTGACCCCTATAATTTGGTGCAGCCCGTCATTGCGCCGCGCGAAGGCTTGGTGCCACATAAGATAGTGGGGACCATTTTCGCGTCGCATCTCCACCGCCCGCCGGCCCTAGACCCAAACAGCGATTTTCTGCCGTTGCCAAACGCATCGCTCATTCAAGACGCATTGCAGAATGCGCGGTTGTTCGAAGTGAAGGGGAGAAGCGCCGAGCCAATTGCTCTGGAGAGCCAATTTCTCATCACACATCCCGTTACCTTTGACGAGGCCCACATCAGGACAATGGAGGGGCGCTTGGTTGTTGCCGTGGACGAGCACGGTGGCCGATACTTCAAGCGACTCCGCTTGCGCGGGCCGCTCGTCGTCCTTGAGAGCCTGAATCCAGACGGAACGACCCCCGCAGAGCTCCTGAGCGTCGATGGGACGTCCGGGTTGCCGACTCTCACCGGACTACTTGAGGTGCGAGGCATTCTTTTTGAACTGCCGACCTAGGGACGAGGCACCGGTCATCGTCATCATTGGGAATGACCGTTTCTGATGCACCCTTGAAGGTCGACTGTTGACACCAAGCGGCGCTCCCTTAACGGGAGCTCCTGACCTCAGGGGGACATAAGCTGACGGCCACCGATACACCGCGCAAAGACAAAATAGACAGCACGAAATCGGAGGGCCAACCTAATGGAACTTAATTCAAGTGATTCGGGGTACGTCATGCGGTTCATTCACGCCGCCGATCTTCATCTCGATAGTCCTCTCACTGGGCTACGCGAACGCGCAGGCAGCCGGGCGGAGGATCTCGCGGGTGCGACCCAGCGCGCCTTCCGAGAGATGATCCAGTTCGCGATCGACGAAAAGGTCGATCTCGTCTTGATCGCTGGCGACATCTTCGACGGCGACTAGAGCGATTACAAGAGCGGTCTCGAATTCATTGCCGGCCTCGCCGATCTCGACAAGGCCGGTATTCGCGTTGCGATGATTCGCGGCAATCACGATGCTGCCAACAAGATGAGTCGCCGCCTGCAATGGCCGAAGAATACCTTCGAATTCCGCAGCCGGTCCCCGGAAACGCACGTCATAGACGAACTTGGCGTCGCCATCCACGGCCAGAGCTTTCCGAATGGCGCTGTACCACAGAATCTGGCTCAGAACTATCCAACAGCGCGAGGCGATCTGTTCAACATCGGTCTCCTACATACTTCTGGGAGCGGCCCTAGCGCCCATGTGACCTACGCGCCGTGCAGCGTCGCCGACCTCACGGCCAAAGAATACGACTACTGGGCACTCGGGCACGTCCACACCCGGAGACTCCTCTGCGAGAGCCCTCCCATTGTTTTTCCTGGCAACCTTCAGGGCCGTCATATCAACGAGCCTGGCGAGCGCGGCTTCATGCTCGTGACCGTCGAAGCCAACCATGTTCAAGACGTTCGCTTCGTACCGATTGACGTGTTGCAATGGCAGCGTATCGATGTGAATCTTTCCGACGTTCCCTGCTTCGACGACGCGTTGTTGGCGATCGGGACCTCTTTCGAGGCCGCGCTCTCAGCCGCCGACGGCCGCGCGCTCGCCGTGCGCCTCGTTCTGGCCGGCACAACGCCCCTCCACGGCGAATTGATTTCGAGATCCGAGGCGCTCGAAGCCGAAAGCGACGCGCTGGCGCTAACTGCGTCCGGTGAAATCTGGATCGAGCAGATTCAGATCGATACCAGGCCCGTCGTCGCCAACCCTGGCGACAGCGCCGCAGGCGCTCTGGCGACTCTGGTCGGCACGATCGCAACCGACGACGCCGAGGCCGCCGACTTCCGTCGGGGCGTCGAACCGGGGCTCCAAAAGGTGCCGATGGAAATCCGCAGAGAAGCCGGTCTTGAACCCCTTACCGACGCGCGCTTCGCGGGCATCCTCGCAGACGCCGACGCGCTGCTCCGCCACCGTCTCACCGCAAAGGGCAAGTGGTCATGAGATTCGAGAGCCTCATCCTTGAGCGCTTCGGCATGTTTGAGGACGCAACGCTGGATTTCGGCGACGGCGGCGGCCTGCACGTCATCTATGGTGCCAACGAGGCAGGCAAGTCCACCGCACTCGCTGCGATGTCCGACCTCCTCTTCGGAATCGACGAGCGGACCCCGTTCAATTTCCGCTTCGAATATGGGCAGCTCAGAATCGGCGCGAAGATCGCAAATTCAAACGGCGAACGTCTTGAGTTTAAGCGGCGCAAGGCGAGAGCGGGTACTCTGGTCAGCCTATCGCAGCCGGAAACCACCCTTCCCGACGCCGCGCTCGTGCCTTTCCTCGGCGGGGTCGACCGCGACCAATTCCATTTTATGTTCGGCCTAGATCAGGAAAGGCTGCGCAGCGGCGGAAAGCAAATGCTCAATCCCCACGGGAACTTCGCGCATGCCCTGTTCGCTGCCGGAACCGGCCTCGAATCGGTCAACGCCGTTCTCTTGGAACTTGACGAGGAGCTGAAACGCCTCGGCTCGCTCGTCGACAGGCGCTCAAAGGGAGAAATCTGGTCGGCAATCGACCGCTTTACAGGCGCCATCTCGACCAAAAAGGCGGACATGATAGTGCCCGATCATTATCACGCAGCAGAGACGGCGCGCGACGACGCCACCGCAAATCGCCTGGCCGTCGACGAACAATTGAAAAGTCTACGGGCGCGCCGCAATTTCCTTGAGCGTGGACGGCGGGTCGCGCCGACCCTGGCGGCGCTCTGGACGCTTCGCAGCGAAATTGTCCAATACGACGCGATCCCGGACCTGCCGGAGGATTTCGCAGAGGCATGGAAGAAGGCTGACGACGATGCCCGTTCCGCAGCCGAAGCGGTCACCCGCAACGTCGCCGAGATGAAGAAGCTCACGGAAAAGCTCGAAGCTGCGCCGGCGGTCGGCCCAATCGTCGGCTTCGAGGAAACTATCACCGCACTTTGCGAGCGGCTTGGTAAATACCTCGGTGACGAGGACGACGTCCCTAAGCTCGCTCGCCGCATCATCGAATCGAACGACCAGATCCAAACGGTACTGCGCGCACTCGGCCTGGACGACGATCCCGCACACGTTGAGGATGTCCTCCCCAGCAAGATCACGTTTGCGAAGGTCCGCGCACTGATCAAAGACGGCGCGGTCATTCGCTCCGAGTCGGACACCGCGGGAACCGACCACGAAGACGCCAACGCGGCGCTAGCCGACGCCGAAGCCGCGCTCAAGGATTTGCCGCCTGACGTTGACGCATCGGAACCGAGCGAGCTCCTTGCTCAGGCGGCGAAGCTCGGCGACGTCGCGAATGCGCTCGCCGCCGTTAAAAACGATGCGGACGCCGCCACCCTGGCCCTCTCCGAAGCGTTGGGGCGCCTCGGATTATGGTCCGGCACCGCCGACGAACTTGCCGCCCTGCCGGTTCCCGACGCGACGGCGGTAAATCGGAGCGAAGAGTGCCGCGTCGCCGCGCAACAAGACATCGGTGCGCTCAACAAGAAAATCGAAGAGACCAAACGAGAGGCGCTTCAGGTCGACGCCGATCTCGCTGGCCTCGCGGCCGCTGGCGAAGTCCCGTCGCCGAAAGCGATTCGGGACGCACGCGATGAGCGCGAGGGCCGTTGGCGCTGGATTCGCTCACGATTTGTCCAACCGGTCGAAGCCTCTGGCGAACCGCCGGCCGACATCGCAAACCCAGATCTCGTGGGAACCTATGAGACGAGCGTCCGGCATGCCGACGAACTCGTCGACCGGCGCGAGGCCGAAGCTCAGCGCGTCGCCCAGCTCACCACCTTCACGGCCAGCCAGAAGAAAATCGCTAAAACGCTCGTCGACCTTGACGCTCAACGCAACGCTGCCGAAGAGGAAATGCAACGACTCGATTCGGAATGGTGTGAACTCTGGAAAGACACCGGAGTGATCGTTAAGTCGCCCGTGGAAATGGCGAAATGGCTGAGCCGAAAGGACGAAGTCCTTCGTCTCCTCGGCGAGGCCCGAAGGGCGGCGGGAAAGTTGCGGGAGGCTCACGCTACGGCCGAGTGCGCCCGCACGCTCCTCGAAAAGGCTGCCCAAATGCTGGGGCTGGGGCAGCCCATACAAGAGCTCGGCGATCTCGACCGGCAGCTGCGCCAGGCCCTGGCCAAGCTGCAGGCCGCCGCGACCGAGAGGTCGGCGGCGGTGACAAAGATCAAGACCGCGAGCGAACGAAACCAGAAGACGAAAAATGCTCTCGAACGCGCTGCGACTGCCGAGGCGAAATGGCAAGCAGCATGGCGGTCAGCGGTCGTTGAAATTCACCTCGCTCCCACAGCCGAAGCGGCGGAGGCCGAAGCCGCTCTCGGTGCCTGGGAGGCGATTACCGCGCCTCTCACCAAACGCAAAGAGGATCAACGCCGGTACAAGGGTTTGAACGAAGATCTAGATCATTTCCGCGTCGATGTTGCGGCGCTCGTTGCCGAACTCGGTGAAAGCTCGCTGGTTGGCGCGCCTATCGAGAGGATCGTCCGCGACCTCAAGATACGGCTCGACGCCGCGAAAGGCGCCTTTCAAGAGCGCGCCAACCTCAAGAACCGCACCGATGACCTCCGAACGGCCCTCGATGAAGCGAGGGAACAGCACCGGTCGGCGAATTTCGTCATTGACGGAATGCGGAGAACTTACGGATTCTCTCCCGACGCCGACGCCTACGATTTGGCGCGCCGCTCGTCTCAGCGCCGCAGCCTAAGGGTTCAAATCGAAGAACGCGCAAAGGAACTGACCAAGGCCGGTGACGCTCTCGATGAAGCAACGCTGCAGGCCGAAGTCGACTCCGTCCCGCCGGATCAAGCCAACGCAGAACTCGCCGCCATCCAGGAGGATGAAGGCCTCCTCATAGCCAAGATTCAATTTCTCGCAAAGGCGGAGACGGAAGCCGACCACGGTCTTGCCGCGCTGGGTGGGAAGAAGGGCGGCGCGGTCGCCGACCAAGAGGCGCGCAACGCCGCGCTGGCGGCGGGCGGCCATATCGAGCGTTGGTTGCGCCTTGAGGTTGCCCGGCGACTGCTCGAGCGTTCGGTGCGGCGCTATCAGGACGAAAACCAGAACCCGATGATCACCCGCGCCAGCGAGCTTTTTGCGCGGATCGCCAGCACCGCGGCTAATCCGATCGAACGCATCTCGATCGACTACCGGAACGCGGCCAAGCCCGTTCCGATCGGCCGGCGCCATGACGGCAGCGAATGCGGACTGGATGGATTGAGCGAAGCGACGCGTGACCAGCTATTCCTGTCGCTGCGCGTCGCGGCGATCGAAAGATTCTGCGGGGACAATGAGCCACTGCCCTTTATCGCCGACGATTTGTTTATGACCAGCGACGAACAGCGGGTCCTGCCGCTGCTGCAGATCTTGGCGGAACTTGGCCGGACGACTCAGGTCATCGCCTTCACCCACCACCTGCACGTTGTCGACATCGCAAAGAATTTGCCAACGGCTGGCGTCCGAATTCACGCCATGCCGGCAAACAGCATAGCCCCCGGAAGATTTAGAACTCAGCGGTGCGTTTAATGCCGCTCGCGCTTGTCCATGACTGCTCCCGCTGCTTCCGGCTGGAGCGGTTGCCAGGTGGGATTTGCACCCACTGGAAAAGCCCCACCTTATCGGAGAGCATAAAAAAACCGTGGGGTGTTCTTCAGCCACAGGACGGAGGCAGCCGAGGATTCCGACTGCTCGGTAGCAGGGCGGCGCGGCACAAGCAAGTTCCCGGCAGTTTCGTGCGTGGCAGCCTAACACCTTAACCCACTCCGGCCAGCGTCCGGTAAAATGGACGGTGCCGTTCATCCCGGCATTTGAGCCCTGTAGCTCAAATCTCTCTTTGTTCTACCCCGTTGTTCTACCCCACGGTTTTTCATGCTCTCCTTTCAGCAGCGCCCTGGGACGGCTGCTTGAAGACTGTCAGAAACCTGCGTATATTTCTAACAGGAGGATGGCCATGCAGCGGTTGACCGAACAGATTCTGGCGCATGCGGAAGGGTTGCCCGAGGGGACTCTCGTGGCAGCTAAGAGCTTGCTCTACCTCGGTAATCGAGCCGCAGTGGATCAGGCTCTGTCGCGTCTTGCTGAGCGCGGTCGGCTGATTCGCGCGGGCCGCGGCGTCTATCTCCGTCCCATCACAAGCCGGTTCGGCACGCGGGCTCCATCCGTCGAGCAGGCGGTCGAGGCGCTCGCTGCCCAGCGGGGCGAGGTCATCGTCTCGAACGGGGCGGCCGCTGCGAACGCCCTCGGTTTGACGACGCAGGTGCCCATCCGGTCGGTCTATCTGACATCGGGGCGCAGCCGGACGATGAACCTCGGTAAGCAGGTCATCGAGCTGCGGCATGCGCCGCGCTGGCAATTGACTCTGGCCAACCGGCCGGCAGGCGAAGCGGTCCGGGCGCTGGCCTGGCTCGGCCCGGAGAAGGCCGAGGAGGCACTCAAGACGCTGAAACGAAAAATGCCGACGGGCGCGTTCGGTGAACTGGTGGCCGTCGCGCCGCAGCTTCCGACCTGGCTGGCCCGAAGCGTGGGCAAGACCGCCTATGGCTGATGCTTTCCTCCGCCTTTCGGCCAAGGATCGCCGCGACGCCCTCGGTGTCGCGGCCGATCGATCGGGGCGACCTGCGCACCTCCTGGAGAAGGATGTGTGGGTGGTCTGGGCGCTTGCCGCCCTCTACGGATCGCCCCTCAGCGAGCACCTGGTGTTCAAGGGCGGCACGTCGCTGTCGAAAGCCTATAGGGTCATCCGGAGATTCTCCGCGGACGTCGACCTCACATACGACATCCGCGTGATCGCGCCGGACCTTGTGGGCGCCGATGGCGAAGCGTTGCCGAAGACGCGCAGCGAGGAGAAACGGTGGTCGAGCGAAGTCCGCCGGCGTCTGCCGGAGTGGGTCACCGGGACCGCGCAGCCCGTCATCGCAAGCGCGTTGGCCGCCGAAGGTCTGGCGGCGACGATCCGTGCCGAAGGCGAGAAGCTGTTCATCGACTACGAGCCGACGGCGACGGGCTCGGGCTATGTCGCGCCGATCGTCACGCTCGAGTTCGGCGCCCGTTCGACGGGCGAGCCGGCGAGTTTGCGGGATGTCACCTGCGACGCGTCCGGTCTGATCGAGGGGGTGGAGTTTCCGACGGCGCGCCCGCGCGTCATGCACGCGGAGCGGACCTTCTGGGAGAAGGCGACCGCCATCCACGTCTTCTGCCTGCAGGAACGGCTGCGCGGCGACCGCTTTGCGCGGCACTGGCATGATGTTGCCAGGCTAGACGAGGCCGGTCTCGCTGCAGCGGCCTTCGCAGATCGCGATCTCGCCCAGGCGGTGGCGCGACACAAAAGCATGTTCTTCGCAGAAAAGGCGGCCGACCGCAGCCCGATCGACTACACCGCGGCGGTGGGCGGCGGCTTGCGCCTCGTGCCGGCGGGCGATGCCTTGAAGACCATCGAAGAGGACTATGCCCGCATGGTCGAGGATGGGCTGCTCCTTGAAGATGCTGAACGCTTCGAGGTGCTCATGGCGAGATGCGCCGACATAGCCGCGCGTGCTAACCGCGCCGGTTGCGCGCCCGACTCGAAGGGTGGGCAATCTTGACCCGATCCATACCCCGCAATTCGTCATTCGACGCCGATCTGAACGCGCCGCCAGATGGGGCTCCGGCGCATCCTGCGGTTACGACCCGGCCGCAAGTCCTGCCTTTCGGCGAGCTGACCTGGAAAAACTTTGAACGGCTTTGCTATCGAATTGCAGGCAAGGCCGAGCGCGTTGAACACGTCGCGCGATACGGCCGGTCTGGGCAAGCCCAATAGGGCATCGACTTGTTCGCTCGGTTGGCTACTGAGAAGTATGAAATCTGGCAGGCGAAACGCTATGAAGCGATTACTGCTGGGGAAATAAAGAAGATCGTCGACACGTTCCGCGTTTCGTGCGGGGACATGGAGCGACAAGTCCGAGCAGCTTATCCTAGCGGTCCAGGCGTCGTTGGCAGACACGAAGGTCCAAGATGCCATCGAGCAAGAGGCCATAGCGCTTAAGGCCGAAGGGATCACGTTCGTCCCGCGTGGCGGAGAGGAGCTGAGCGAAATTCTGAGGGATCATCCGGATCTCGTTGACGATTTCTTCGGTCGAGGATGGGTTGAAGCTTTTCTCGGAACGGATGCGGCAAAGCAACTCGGCGCACGACTTGATGGAGCGGAATTTGCCCGGGTGTGAACCCAGATCCGCGGATTCTACGACGCCCATTTTCATCTACTAGATGTAATGACCTGCAAACATCCGGCGGCGGGATCGCAATCATCGGACAGGCGTGCGCAAATTGATTGCAACTGGGTTTTCGGCTCGGGCTCACAATCATTGCAAATGGGCTCGAAATCATTGCA
>Ga0182030_10017199_pt1 | contig 13983 bp, 13 predicted proteins | sample 812S3MmetaG_FD_121299 | JGI IMG/M metagenome (GOLD analysis project Ga0182030, IMG submission 121299) | Permafrost microbial communities from Stordalen Mire, Sweden - 812S3M metaG (Illumina Assembly) | ecosystem: Environmental > Terrestrial > Soil > Wetlands > Permafrost | place: Sweden...
AGCACGACTGAACTCGCAGCCCCCAAGAATAGAACCAACATCACGCAGCTACGAGCATCTTCGCCTCAATAGCGCGGACCTGACCATCGAGTACGGTACATTCACGAATAAAGCAGGCTAACTGCTCGGAGTGTTCTTTCTTCATATCAAATAGTTTCATTTTGATGCTCCAATTTCTTAAGTTCCGCACGCCGTTACGCCTCCCCGCGTAAAGGCCATTTGCGGTTTGCTGCATTCGCGTGTATCGTCCCCGTTGTAGAGGCAGCTAACGCGAAGGACCCCCGGCTCTTTCTAGCCGGGCAGCACTTAAAACTTTTCAAAACGGCGGGCAGGAATGACGGTTATCACTCCCGCCCACCAAAGCCCGGACAATGGGGGAACACTGTCAAGGCTTTCGGGGAAAATCTAAGAATCTGTGCGCTCTGTGCGCGTATCGGGTAGACGGCACAAGGCATCAAGCCATGCCGCGCTATCGCCCTTTGGCTTCATGGCCGCGTTAATTGCATCCTCTACACGCTGGACAAATGCTTGCGAAAGTGCCGATGCTGTCATCACATCTAGCGGGCATTCCAGAGCAACACGGGGCAAGCCTTCCACAAGGCCAATCACGCCGATGAATTCCATCCCGCGCCGGGTGCAATCGCGCTTTACGTCTTCTGACATCGGCTCTGGGTTCAAGTCCACCAATTCAAAGTCAGAGTTTGCGAGATTTCCTAGAACACAGACCGAAAATGCAGACTGATTTACGAGGGCCTCGAACTTGTCGTATGTCTTCATTGGGCTACCCTTTCTGGTTTGACTAGCTCTAACAATTCGGCGCGGCGCACAACGGTGCGGGACCCTGATTTGTAACGGGTTAATTTGCCTCCCGGCTCCATCCATCGCCTGATTGTCCAGTGCGAAAGGCCCACAAGCTGCGCTGCTTTATCGACTGTGAGAAAGTCCGTGTTGTTGTTTTTGCTTCCCATACCAAGGACATGCTAGTATTTCTTGTGTGTCACGTAAATGACACGAATCGTGACATGATAAGAAGGCCATAAATTATGTCACTAATAGAAATCCCAATTCGGTTACGCTTCCTGCGGATTCCTACCACGTGGGAGATTCGCACAGTGAAAGGCGACTCCCGCCACGAGGGCCGCCAGTACGCTTTTTCAAAGCAAGTGGCCAATGACTCGCTAGACGCCTTCAAGGTGACTGAACTGGACGCCTGGACGTGCAGGGAAGAGTTCTTTGAGATTGCGGAGCATGACAACGAGACGCTCTTGATGTTCCTAACCAAGATGGGCGTATGGCTTCCCGTGAAAGGCGAATTATTGGGCCATTGGTCTAGGGATGTAATGCAGCATTACAGAGAGGGACATCCGGTGCCTATTGACGTGGGCAGCCTATGGAAATTTCGAGCCGGACTCAAACACGCTTTAGTCAATAAGAAGGCGTTTAAGGAAACATATGCACCCCTGCTATCACGTCCCGAAACTGGACTCCAAATGATGCAGCAATCCGGTATTGAGTTCCCCATGCGTCTTGAACTAACGGCGGTCGCTTCCGGCGTTATAACGCTCACGGATGCCTATCACGCGCTGCTTGCAACCGTGTTCTTTGACGTTGCTAGGGGGATTCATTTCAGAACATGCGAACGGGAAGACTGCGGAAAGCCTTTTCCGCTGGAGAACAGGCACGAAAAGAAGTTCTGCTGCTGGTACTGCGCTCACATCACAACTGTCCGCCGTAACCGTCCATCGAAGGCCACGAAACGGAAACCGCGTAAAGAATCGCGCTGAGTACCCCGTAATCGCGTTTAGAAGCCCGTAGGCACGCCCGCAAGAGATAGTGCGTGGACATGGCAGCTATTTTGTACGCCGCTTCTTAGGCGTTGCCCACGTTCCTGTGACAAGCGAGTCTAGCCGGTCCTGCCGCCCCTTCATCCATTTGCTATAGGATTTCTCTGTAGTTTTTATGCTCTCATGCCCCAAGAGTTTAGAAACCTCCTCAAGGGGTACGCCCTTTTCTAGCAAGTCTACAGCGAAGGTATCCCGTAATCTGTGGCTAATCATAAAGCCGCCATTGAGCAGCCCCGCCCCTTCGAAGACGCGCTTAAAGTCCGTTGTCCAGCGTCTAGCGGACTCCACTACGTCCGCGCCGCCAAGCAAGAAAAGGTATTCCGGCGCACAGTCAGCCGGAGCGTTTAAGACCTCTGTGGCGACATCATCCGGGATGGGGACTGATACGTCCGTCCCCGTCTTCTGCCGGGATGTGACAATGCGGTAGAGCCCCTTTGCGTTATCGCGTATGACGCGGCCACGGGGCAGCCCTACGGCGTCCCGGATGGCTAGGCCGCTATACCGCATGAGGCGTATGAGCGCGCGCATACGGGCGGCCCGGCCCGCAACCGTGCATGACTTATGGTCAGAGCGCTTGGCAGTGTCCGGGCACGCATCCGGGATAGCGGCTAGCAAGCGCGTGAACTCTTCCGGCGATAGCGGCAATGTGGGCGTTTCGTCGATCTTTATCTTTGGCAATGCCGGAATACGCTGGAGCCATTGGGCCTCATAGCAGTAGCGTAAGAATGACCGGACACGCTCACGGGCTTGTGCCCGCGTATGTGTGCTTGGGTATGCTTTCTCCCACGTAGCACAAAGGCCGGTGAGCAGTTCCCGCGTAATCCCTTGCACCGTGTACACGCCTTGACGCTCACAATACGCCTGGAGCCGGGCTAGCTCGCGTGTGTACTTCCCTAGCGTGTTAGGCACTATGCCTTGGACTTGCTTGTCCTGTAGAAAGACGGAGACACACGCCCCAAGATCGCGGGCGCTATTTTCGGACTCAGCACTAGGCGCACGCCCGGCTAGATGGTCCTCAAGTTCCCGCTTCCCTTGTTCCGCTTCCGCCCATGCCCGCGTACCGGCCTTGCGGCGGTATTGTTTGCCGTTTTGGGTCCATCGAAAATGTTTCCGGCATCTACAGCGCTTCTCGAATTCATCCCCGGCATATTTACAGCCGTCCGAGTGGCGAACAAAAATTGTGATTAGTGGGGCTGTGCTCATTGGGTGCGCCTCCAAACAGAGACACACCTTAGCACAGAATTAGCGCAAAATCTCGCACGCCACATTGAGCCGTGGCCTAAGTAACTGATTATAAAGTGAATATAGTATCTAAAATTATGGTGGCCAGGGAGGGAGTTGAACCCCCGACACGCGGATTTTCAGTCCGCTGCTCTACCAACTGAGCTACCTGGCCATCCTGAACGCACCGGAACAAGGTGCTTACGGAAGGGATAACGGAAGCGCACACTGCTTGCCGGAACTGACTGATTATAACAGTACGGCAAAGGTTCGCAAACCTGAGCTGTGGATAAATGGCTCGCCGCACAGGCTCAGCACATATCCGCAAAACGTCCGGCCATCATCACTGCAACACAGTGATTTCCACCGAACCAGTAAGCGACCTCGCGATAGTCGTCGAGTTCGAAGAACGCAAGGTCGGCGTCCTTACCCACCTCCACGCTTCCCTTGCATCCACCTAATTCCAGAGCGTGTGCGCCATTGATCGTCGCCGCCGTCAGCGACTCCTCCACAGTCATCCGCATTTGCGTGCAAGCCAGAGACAGCACCGTTGGCATGCTGATGGTCGGCGAGCTTCCAGGATTGTAGTCGGTTGCCAGTGCCACTGGCACGCCTGCGTCAATCAACTTGCGCGCCGGCGGATATTTCTTTGTAGCGAGAAAGTAATTGGCTCCGGGAAGCAGCGTCGCCATGGTCATACCCGCCGCAAGCGCTTCCACGTCGGCTTTCTCAAGGCAATCCAGGTGATCCAGAGATACCGGATTGTGAGCGAGGATTGCCGCCAGCGGAGTGTTCGTCAACTGACCCACGTGTACTCGTGAGCGCAGTCCGCAGCGCTGGGCGGCGTGCAGAATCCGTTGCGTCTGCGCCACGGTGAACGCTCCGCGCTCGCAGAAAACGTCCGCGTACCGGGCCAGCTTCTGGCGCGCAACCTTGGGCAGAACTTCCGCACACATCAGCTCAACGTAGCTGTCCGGATTCTGTTTGAACTCCGGTGGCGGCGCATGCGCGCCGAGAAAAGTGGCCACAACCGTTCCCTGCCATCGCTGGGCGGCTCGCCTTATCGCCCTCAGACTCTTGATCTCCGAGGCGGCGTCCAGTCCGTAGCCGGACTTCGCCTCCACCGTAGTGGTCCCCTGCAGCTGCGCCTGCCGCAGCGCGGAAAAAACGTGATCCGCCAATTTTGATTCGCTGGCCGCACGCACCCCTTCGATGCTGGCGCGAATTCCGCCGCCTGCCGCTGCGATCTCCTCGTAGCTGGCACCCGCCACGCGCTTTTCAAAGTCGATCAGCCGCGGCCTTACAAACACCGGATGCGTATGCGAATCCACAAAGCCCGGCAACACCACCTTGCCGCGGCAATCCAGCTCAATCACCTCGGTGCGATGCTGCTTGAGCCACGGGGTGCGAAGTACCTCGCGGGTTTTGCCGACAGCCACAATCTGTCCGCCGGAGATCAGCACCGCCGCGTCTTCAATCACGCCGATCTCACGCATCTGCGCGCCGCGCCTTGCGCCCGGCTCGCCGCTCATCGTAACCAGTTGAGAGATGCGATGCAGCAGCACCGGCGGATCATGGCGGACTTCTTCCGATTTCTTCGTCGATGCCATAGCGTGTCCTGTGCTCTTACTTTGTTTCCATGGGAATCTTTACACCCTTGGCCTTGGCGAACGCCTTGGCCTCGTCGTAGCCGGCGTCTACGTGGCGGATTACGCCCATTCCGGGGTCGTTGGTCAGCACCCGCTCAATGCGTTTTGCCATCTCGTCGGTGCCGTCGGCCACCGTCACCTGCCCGGCGTGCTGCGAGTAACCAATGCCCACGCCGCCGCCATTGTGGATCGAAACCCACGACGCGCCCGAGGCCGTGTTCACCAGCGCGTTCAACAGCGGCCAGTCGGCCACCGCGTCGCTGCCGTCTTTCATCGACTCGGTTTCGCGGTAGGGCGATGCCACCGAGCCGCAATCCAGATGGTCGCGGCCGATCACAATCGGCCCCTTGATCTTCCCCAGCTTCACCAGCCGATTGATCGCCAGGCCGAATTCGGCGCGCTCGCCATAGCCAAGCCAGCAGATGCGCGCAGGCAATCCCTGGAAGCGAATCTGCTTGCGGGCCAGGTCGATCCAGCGCGTCAGCTTGCGGTTGTCCGGAAACAGCTCGAGCACCAGATCGTCGGTCACCGCGATGTCGTGCGCGTCACCTGAGAGCGCGACCCAGCGGAACGGCCCCTTGCCCTCGCAGAAGAGCGGGCGGATGTAGGCCGGCACAAAGCCCGGAAAATCGTAAGCGTCCTTGACTCCCTGCTGAAAGGCGAAGGTACGGATGTTGTTGCCATAGTCAAAGGTCACGGCACCCATTTTTTGCAGGCGCAGCATTCCTTCCACATGGCGCGCCATCGACTCCAGCGAGCGCTGCTCGTATGTCTTTGGATCGCGCGCGCGCAGCTCCAGCGCCGCCTCAAACGTCATTCCGTTTGGCACGTAGCCGTTCAGAGGATCGTGCGCCGAGGTCTGGTCGGTAAGGATGTCCGGCACAACGCCGCGCTCGGCCAGCTCTGGAATCACGTCGGCGCAATTGCCCACCAGGCAGACGGAGATGTTCTCCTTCTTGCGCAACGCGTTCTTCAAAATCCGCAGCGCCTCGTCCAGCGAATTCACCATGAAGTCGCAGTAGCCGCTCTTCAGCCGCTTCTTGATGCGCTCGGGATCGACCTCAATGCCGAGGAAGGCCGCGCCGGTCATCGTCGCCGCAAGCGGCTGCGCTCCGCCCATGCCGCCCATGCCGCCGGAGACAATCAGCTTGCCGCTGAGGTCGCCGCCAAAGTGCTGTTCACCGGCGGACATGAAGGTCTCATACGTCCCCTGAATGATTCCCTGCGAGCCGATATATATCCACGACCCGGCCGTCATCTGCCCATAGGCCATCAGCCCGGCGCGCTCCAGCTCGTTGAACTTCTCCCAGTTGGACCAGTGGCCGACCAGGTTGGAGTTGCAGAGCAGCACGCGCGGCGCATACTCATGCGTGCGCAGAACGCCCACGGGCTTACCCGACTGGATCAGCAGCGTCTCATCGTTTTCCAGCACCTTCAGCGAGCGCACGATGGCGTCATAGCAATCCCAGTTGCGCGCTGCCCGCCCGGTGCCGCCATAGACCACCAGATCGCGCGGACGCTCGGCCACGTCTTCATCCAGGTTGTTCATTAACATGCGCAGCGCGGCTTCCTGCGCCCAGCCTTTGCAGGAGAGTTCCATTCCGCGAGCTGCTTTGATGGGAGTATAGATGCGGGCTGCCTGTTCGAGTTCGAGTGCCATAAGAGTGCCTCACGCGCACCGGAGTGCAGAAAGTGTGAAGGAAAATCGTAGTGCTTAAAGAGGGTGGTTGGCAAACGGGAAGAGAGAATGCGGTTTTGAGCTTTTAAACTAAGGCAATGGGGGGTACCATTGCACCGTTCAGAGGAGAGATTTTCGATGAGGGCATTAATAATGAAGAGTGCGGCGACCCAGGTCATACTCATGAGTTTCGTCCTATCACTCGCAACCCCATGTGACACACTGGCGCAAAAGGCTACAGCGCCAGCAAAACCGGTGTCCACGGCCTCTCTTGCGGGAAAGGTTTTCGCGATCACCAAGGGCGGCGACGTCAAGCCAGCATTGATGGCGCACGTCTATTTATTTCCTAGCGGTCGCGCGATCAATGCGTACTTGATTGCAAGGCTCCAAATTGACGCCAAGAAGGAGGCGAAAATGATAGAGATTGAACGTAAGAGCAAGGAAGCGGGTCTGGAGCCATATAGGAGCAGCGCCGAACAACTGCAAGACTGTCGCGACGTCTTGCGTGGCGTGGACGAAGCGATCAAGGAGTCTATGGACGTCGCTCCTGAGCTGCTCGGCCCCGCCTATACCGCCGCTACTGACGAAACAGGAAATTTTAAGATTACCCGGGTTAAACGAGGTGACTATCAAATAGTGGTCCGAGGACAGGCGGGCTTCAACGACGTATTGTGGATTGAACCCGTTGCGGTCGATGCCGGAAAGACAACCATCCTGAAGCTAAGTTCCGTAGCGAAGGCCTGCCAAGTCGAGTGAATGAGCTTGGGATCTAATATCTACTAAAGGAAACATCCTAATGTACGCTTATTCTCTCATCAATCAGTTCGGTCGGAAAATTGTCGAAACGTTTCCACCACGATTCGTTACGGAATACGAGTGGCTCATACGAAACCTGGGTCAGGCCGGCACGGAGCGCTATCAGAAAAGGTATCGCAGTTATTGGGCGATGAATGCCGCTCGACTGAGCACTGAGTTTTACGTCACTTATTTTGAGATTTTGAATACCGCAGCCAGCGAAGCACCTACGCTCAGCGAAGTCGTCCTCGCGCTATATGAACCGTCCGCTCGACGAGACGGAACAAAAAGCATACAGTTCTCTTTCGCCACGAAGCTGCTACATATGGCGAACCCGGACCTTCCGATTTACGACAAGAACGTGGCCCAGTTTTATTCTTTCCAACCGCCTCCTTCAACGATAAGCAGGGACTCCCGGATTCGAGCCCTCGTAGGATTCCATGAATTGCTGAGGTCGGAGTATGCGGGGGTTCTCGAACAGGGGTTGCTGAAGGGGCCAATCGATGAATTTCGTAATCAGTTTAGGCCGCAGCTTCTTACCGACCATAGGGTCATTGATTTTCTAATTTGGCAGACTGTGGAATTGCAAGCCAAAGGAGACCTTTGACAGGGGCGACGCATATAAAAGGATCTCATTAGCTATATGCAGTTGGGGTGTATTTGGGAGAGAAGGGGAGATGGACAATCCCCTGAAGTATTTTTCTGAGTTGCGTGACCCGCGGGTGGAGCGGAACCGAGAACATTTACTGGAAGAAATCCTTCTGATCGCGATCGCGGCGGTGTTGAGCGGGGCGGAGAGCTGGAACGACATTGCGGACTATGGCGAAGCGAAACGGGAGTGGCTAAAGACGTTCTTGACGCTGCCCTCCGGCATTCCATCGCACGATACGTTCAATAGGGTGTTTGCGGCGCTGGACCCGGAAGAGATGGAAAAGGGCTTTGTAGCCTGGGTTTCGTCGATAGCCAGGCTGACGGCGGGCAAAGTGGTTGCCATCGACGGAAAGGCATTGTGTGGTAGCCGCGAGACCGGCAAGAAGACTTTGGTTCACATGGTTTCGGCCTGGGCCGAGGGCAACGGTTTGGTCCTGGCCCAGCGCAAGGTCGATGAAAAATCCAATGAGATCACGGCGATTCCGAAGCTGCTGGACGCCCTGGAGTTGGCCGGAACGGTGGTGACCATCGACGCCATGGGATGCCAGCGAACCATCGCCGAGAAGATCGTCGGCAAGAAAGCCGATTACATATTGGCGGTCAAGGAAAACCAAGGGACTCTGCTGGACGGAATCAAAGACTCATTCCGGCAACTGCCTACCGACGCGGTGGATGAAGAAATCGATTGCGGCCACGGGCGGGTCGAACAACGCAGATGTTCGGTGATTGCCGACTTGGGGTTGATTGAAAAAGCTGTGAAATGGCCGTCTTTACAGGGCTTGGTGCGTATCGAGGCCGAACGATATCACGAGGCCACGGGCAAGACCGAGCGTGAAACCCGCTACTACATCACCAGCCTCACCCCTGATGCGGCGCGATTGAACCGGCTGGTTCGCCAGCACTGGGGCATCGAAAACAAACTGCATTGGGTGCTCGACGTGGGCTTTGGCGAAGACCTCAGCCGGAAACGCGCAGGCCACTCCGCGCAGAACTTCTCCGTCCTCAATCGCATCGCTCTCAATATGCTCAAGCAGGACAAAAGCTCCAAACGAGGCATCAAGGGAAAACGCCTCAATGCCGCCTGGGACCACCCCTATCTACTCAAACTGCTCGGAATCTGATATGCGTCGCCCCTGAGACCTTTGAAGGGAGACATTGCTTACCGCCAATTGGCGCAGCCTCACGGCGTGGTATTCAAAGGGGCTGGATGTAGGGTTTCGCGCCATTGAGGTGCCTTATTCAATCCACCCGCCCCCCACCACTTCATCTCCGCTGTACATCACCACGGCCTGTCCCGGAGTCACCGAGCGCTGCGCTTCATCGAAGGTGACCAGCACCTCGTCTGTGCCCACGGCTTCCACGGTTGCTGACGCTGCCGGATGGCGATGGCGAATCTTCGCTTCTACGCGTAGCGGGCCGTCGAGTTTAGCGATGGAGATCCAGTTCATATTGCGCGCGCGCAGGGTCTTTGAGAGCAGCGCCTCGGCTCCGCCCACCACCACCTGCTTGCGGTCGCCGCGGATTTCCACCACGTAAAGCGGGGCACGGAGCGCACCCCCGAGCGGCGAGCCGGTAATCACGCCGAGTCCCTTGCGCTGGCCAATGGTGAAGTTGTGGATGCCCTGGTGGCGGCCAATCACCTCGCCGGTGACGGTTAGGAGATCGCCGGAAAGATCGGGCAGGCGCTCGCCCTGCTCTTCCATGTAGGCGTCGAGAAAGGCCTTGTAATCGCCGCCTGGAACAAAGCAGATCTCCTGCGAGTCGGGTTTATCGGCCAGCACGGTCAAGCCCTGGCGGCGCGCCTCGTCGCGCACTGCGGGCTTGTGCATTTCACCCAGGGGAAAGAGGGTGCGGCTCAATTGCTCCTGGGTGAGGCCGAAGAGAAAGTATGTCTGGTCCTTGGCGCGGTCCGCCGGACGCTTCAATATCCAGCGCGCGCGCGTCCCGTCCCACTCATTGCGTGCGTAGTGGCCGGTGGCGATCACGTCCGCGCCTACCGAGCGCGCCGTCCGCAGTAGTTGATCGAACTTCAAATGATTGTTGCAGAGCGAGCACGGAATCGGAGTGCGGCCTGCAAGGTAGTCCTCGACGAAAGGACGCACTACATCGCGCTCGAAGCGCTCTTCCTGGTTCACCACGTAGTAGGGAATCCCCAGCCGCACGGCCACGGCGCGCGCGTCGTAGACATCGTCAAGCGAGCAGCAGCGCCCAGCTTGTGGCTCGAGGCTTCCACTCGCGGCCCCATTCGCAGCCCCGGCCTTCGCCTGCGGCAGCCTGCGCTGATTCCACAACTGCATCGTCAGTCCGATGACATTATGGCCGGCGCGCACCATCAAGGCGGCTACGGTCGAAGAGTCCACCCCACCGCTCATCGCCACCGCAACTGTCTGGCGCTCGTCCATTACTGGCTCGTCCGTTACTGGCTTATCCGGTGCCACATTGACCCCTAATGCTTTCCTGCCCACGCCGGACTCAGCTCACGCAGCTTTTCCACCACCTCGGGAACCCGCGCCAGCACGTACTCCACTTCCTCTTCCGTATTTTGTTTTCCCAGGCTGAAGCGAATCGATGCGTGCGCCTCTTCGGGAGTAAGCCCCATCGCGGTCAACACATGCGAAGGCTCAATCGCACCCGAAGAGCAAGCCGCACCGGTCGATACCGAAATCCCCTTCAAGTCCATCGCGATCACGAAGGCCTCGCCCTCGATTCCGTCGAAGATTACGCTGGATGTATTCGGAACCCGCGCGGCTGCGGCGCTGTTCACGCGCGTGCCTTCCAGCGTACCGAGAATTGTCTGCTCGATCCGGTTGCGCAACGCACTCATGTGCTCTGCACAACCTTCGGCAAGCCACTCCATTGCGAGTTCGGCGGCCTTCCCCATGCCTACGATTCCTGCCAGGTTTTCCGTGCCGGCGCGGCGTCCGCGCTCATGCTGTCCGCCCAACATCATTGAGCGCAGCAGCGTTGCCCGCCGCACAAACAGCGCGCCTACTCCTTGCGGCCCGTGCATCTTATGCGCCGTAATGGTCAGGAGGTCGCAGCCGATCCGCTCCACGTCAATTGGAACTTTGCCGGCAGCCTGCACCGCGTCGGTGTGGAAATACACGTCCGCCTCGCGCGCAATCGCCCCAATCTCTTCCACCTTCTGCAGCGCGCCCGTCTCATTGTTGGCCATCATTACGGATATGAGCTTGGTCTCCGGCCTCAGCGCGGCGCGCACATCCTCGGGACGCACCACGCCGTCCGAGCCGCATGCAACGCAGGTCACGGCCACGCCCATCTCCTCCAGCCTCTTGCAGGAGTTGATCACCGCATGGTGTTCGATAGATGAGCTGATCAGATGATCGCCCGCCGCCAGCAATCCAAAGAGCGCGAGGTTATCGCCCTCCGTGCCGCCGCTGGTAAAGATAATTTCGCTGGGCCGCGCGCAGAGCAGCTCTGCCACTTGCTCGCGCGCAGCTTCTACCGCAGCCTTGGCCTGCTGGCCCTGCTGGTGGATCGAGCTGGCATTGCCAAAGCTCTCCAACAGATAGGGCCGCATGGCCTCAAAGACCTTCGGTAGCAAAGGCGTTGTCGCGTTGTTGTCAAAATAAATTCGCCGCATCACTACGCTTATTCTATCTCCGCTTGCCTGCCGTCTGCTTCTCGTGGACAGCACAAAGATCTTCTATGTCGAGCCGATCGCCACTGCCGCCTTCAACGCTGCCAGCTTCAGCAGAGCAAAAGGCCCGGTCGCGTGCGCTCCCAAGGGCAGAGCGGCACGTCCGGGCCTTGCAACCGCTTTTCGCGTTCCTTAATCGCGCTCGTCGATTGGAATCCACTTCGCCGGGTAGGCCGGTCCTGTGTATTCCGCCCGCGGACGGATCAACCGGTTATCCGCCAGTTGTTCCATGATGTGTGCCGTCCAGCCCGCAATGCGCGACATCGCGAAGAGGGGGGTAAACAGGTCTACGTCGATTCCGAGGGTGTGGAAGGTCGAAGCAGAATAGAAATCTACGTTCGCGTTCAACTTCCTCTCGGCGTTAATAAACTCCTCGATTGCCCGCGAATATTCGAACCACTTCGTCTGCCCGCTCGAATAGCCAAGGTCACGCGACATCCGCCGCAAGTGCGTCGCGCGCGGATCTTCCGTGGTGTACACGCGATGCCCGAAGCCCGGAACCTTTGCCTTCTGCGCGAACATGCCCTTGACGAACTCGACCGGATCCGCGCCGTTGGCGTCGATCTCCATCAGCAGTTTGAACACAGCCTCGTTGGCGCCGCCGTGCAGCGGACCCTTCAGGGCTCCAATTCCCGAGGTCACCGCCGAATGCATATCGCTCAGCGTGGCCGCCGTTACGCGAGCCGCAAAAGTCGAAGCGTTCCACTCGTGGTCGGCGCTCAGAATCAGTGAGATGTCCAGGGCGCGGATTGCGGTCTCGCTCGGCCTCTCGCCGTTGAGCATCAGCAGAAAGTTTCCCGCGTGCGTCAACGAGCGGTCCGGCTCTATCAGCGGCAGGCCTTTGCGAATCCGGTCGTAAGCCGCTACTACCATGGCGATCTGCGAAAACAACCGCTGAGCCTTGTGATAGTTGGCTTCCAGGGTGTTCACCGCTTCTTCAGGGTCGAAGAATGAAAGTGAACTCACAATCGTGCGCAATACATCCATGGGCAGCGCGTGTCTCGGAGCCTGCCGCAGCAGGCTGATGATCTGCGCGTCCAGTTTGCGCTCCCGTGCCAGTTGCAGGCTGAACTCCGCGAGTTGCGATCGCGTTGGCAGCTTGCCATGCCACAGCAGGTAGGTGACTTCCTCAAACGTTGCGTAATCCGCTAATTCGTGAATATCGATCCCGCGATATGCCAGAATTCCATTGTCGCCGTCGATATAGCAGATAGACGAAGAGCCTGCGATAATATCTTCAAGACCCCGATTTGTTGTTGTAGTCGTGGACATCCGCCCCTCTCAGCATTCAATCAATTGTGAAAAAGATAACGAAGCGAACCACTCCCGGCGGTCTTGCGTGGGAGCCTGAATAATTTGCCATCCTAGCGCTTGCCACGAACAGAGATAATCGCAGTATATGGAACTGACTTTTATATCACAAGCTTTCCCTGCGATTTTCTTAATTTTGCATTAGTTTCACGCATTCTTAGGGGCTTTTGATGCGTGCGAAGAGAGCGGCAGCGACGACTCGCATATCTTCAGAGTAGCTCTTTGGGCGCCTCGGCGGCTCGGGCGGCAGCTCGGGAACGATTAACCAGGAGGGCAATGGTTTGGGGAGGGGGAGTAGCAGACTGGGCAATCCTTTTGGAAGATTCTAACGATTGCCCAGTTGATCACGGGGCGGAGGGCAGGTGATTACGAAAAGGTCAATCGTTAGGCGGATCGACGGTCGGTCATGTAGAAGTGCAGGCCGTCGGGGTCGTAGGTGGCGATCAGCTTGCCTGCGGCGAAGACGTTGGTGTGCGCCCAAGCCAGGCTTCCGTTGGCGTCCATGCCCATTTCGGTGAGCTGCTCGCCGGCGAGGCCAAGGACGTAGTCGCTGGCCGGAGTGAAGCCGCTGATGGTAGGGTCGCAGCTCATCGTGGTGATGCTGCCCTTGGAGACGCGCAGGCCGTCGGCATCGTAGATGTAGCCGGTCTGCGTCCTCTAGTCTTCAATATTCTGGTTTCAGAACTACTTTTGTCGCGCATTCAGCTTGTCGAGTGCAAGTTTTAACTGTTCAAGCTTCTGGCCAGCTTCGCCGAGCTTGCCTTCCGCCGTCAGGCGCTGGTAGTCGCCCAGGTTTCTAGCGGCTTCCTTAATGAGCCCATTGAGATCGGTTGCAGGTTGAGCGGAAACCGCAGATGGCGATGCGCGTGGCGCAGGCTCTGCGGTGGCGGCCGAAGCGCTGGTTGAAGAGACCGCTCCACCGAAGAGCCCAGCCATCGCCGACTCGAAGGTTGGCCCGTAGGCGAGCCGATCTTGCAGCGCAAGCACAACGAGACGCAACTCCGGCATTGGACTCCGGTCGGCCTGGAGGTAAATCGGTTCCGCATACAATAGCGCGCGCCCAGTTGGAATCACCAGCAACGTTCCGCGACGAACGTGCGAGCCTTGCTGATTCCACAAGGTCAACTGTCCGGAGAGCTGCGCGTTTTGATCGATTCGCGCTTCGATCTGCAG
>Ga0182030_10017200_pt1 | contig 13982 bp, 9 predicted proteins | sample 812S3MmetaG_FD_121299 | JGI IMG/M metagenome (GOLD analysis project Ga0182030, IMG submission 121299) | Permafrost microbial communities from Stordalen Mire, Sweden - 812S3M metaG (Illumina Assembly) | ecosystem: Environmental > Terrestrial > Soil > Wetlands > Permafrost | place: Sweden...
CGAGACATACAGCAACGGACTGCGCATCGAAAACCAGTATGCCGTCAGCCACCGGCCGCGTGCTTATGTGGCATATTCGGCCGCAAACCCTGAAGCGACCGCCGGCGAGAAGCGGACCGACCCGGCCGGCATCGTCTACCATACCACCGAGAGTCTGCAAGCCCCATTCGAGCCCAGTCAGAACGAGGTGTTGAAGCGGGTCGGCGAATCCTTGATCGACTACGTCCGCCGCCGCCGCTGCTATAACTTCCTGATCGACCGCTTTGGACGGGTATTCCGCATTGTCAACGAAAGCGATGCCGCCGACCATGCGGGCCACTCGGTGTGGGCAGATGACCGGTATTTCTACGTCAATCTGAACGACAGCTTCATCGGTATTTCCTTCGAGGCGCAGACCGGAGCCGGAGAAACCAGCACCCGTGTTGGCGCCGCGCAAGTCCGCGCCGCCGCCATGCTCACCGAGATGTTACGCAGCCGCTACAAAATCCCCGGCGGAAACTGTGTCACGCACGCGCAGGTTTCGGTGAATCCTTCGAATATGCAGATCGGCTATCACATCGATTGGGCGTCCAGTTTCCCATTCGACAAGTTGGGCCTGCCCGATAACTACGCCACGCCTTCGCCCGCCGTCGCCCTGTTCGGCTTCGACTTCGACGCGGGTTTTGCCCAACGGGCCGGCGTGCGTCTGGCCCTCGGGGCACTAAATGCCGATCGCCAGCTCGTGCTACGGGCGGCGGCGGCGCGCCAGAGTCCGGAGGCGTACCGTAAAGCGCTGCACAAACGATATTTGAAGATCGTCGCCAGCCAAAAAGGGTAAGGCAGAAGGCAGAGAGTTGCTTAATGTCTGAAAGTTGCGCACGTTTCAGAGACTACCCAGAGTTGACACGGATTATTTGCGCACGCAAGATGTGTAAGGTGGACATCACTCTTTTCCATCGACGACGAGGTGATCCGGCGTGCGCGCCAGCAGGCGGAGGCGCTCGGAACGAGCGTCGATCAATTGGTGCGCGAGTATCTGGAGCAGTTGGCGGGAAAGCGCGACCCGGTCGCGGCTGCGGCGGAATTCACGAGGCTATCCGGGCTCTCTCGCGGCGACTCGCGAGGCTGGAAGTTCAACCGCGAGGAAATTCACGAGCGGAAATGAGGATCAAGCCGCGAAAACCGACCCGCACAAGTCCGCAGGCAGCTATTCTCCGCCCTCTATCTCGGTTAACCCCAGTGTAGCGGGGGATGGCCCGACGCGTTGAAGTGGCTATCTGTAGCTAAACATCACCGCCGAATAATTCAACACTCACGCCCTTCCGTCCGTCCCCGTACAGTCCCGCTCACACCCCCTTTTGCTCCGTTCCCCCTGCCAATGCGCCGTTCGATGGAATCCTATTTCTTTCAATCGTTTAAAGCGCCAAACTGTCTCCAAACTGGGAAGGAAGTACCTTAATGAGCACTCAGACTGTCGATCCGAAGCCCCAAACGTCTGCCAACCTCGTACAGATCGGCTCCACCATCGAAGACACCATCCGACAGCGGCTGGCCGAAGAGCGCGCCCGCCTGGAGCGGGAAGCCGGTGTGGCGGTTCGCGAGGTCCACCACTTCAAGCGCCCCGCCGAGCGTCACTTCACCAAAGACCAGCGCGCCCAGACCACCCTTCTCTTTGGCGGACTGACCTGGAAACACGAAAAGCTGGTGCACGGCGCTCTCGAGGGCCTCGGCTATCGCGCCGAAGCCGTTCCCACACCGAACGTCAAGGCGTTCCAGGCGGGGAAGGAGTATGGCAACAACGGTCAGTGCAATCCCACCTACTTCACCGTCGGCAACCTGGTGCAGTACTTGCAGACCCTGGAAGAGCAGGGAATTCCCAAGCAGGAAATCATCGACCGCTACGTCTTCTTCACGGCCGGCGCTTGCGGACCCTGCCGTTTCGGCATGTACGAAGCGGAATATCGCCTCGCCCTGCGCAATGCCGGGTTCGATGGCTTCCGCGTGCTCCTGTTCCAGCAATCCGGCGGCCTGTCGCAATCCGACGCCGAAGCCGGCCTGGAAATGAATATCGATTTCTTCCTCGGCATCCTCAACTCACTCAACTGCGGCGACGTGATGAACGAGGTAGCCTACGCGCTGCGCCCGTTCGAGGTGAACGCGGGCGACACCGACCGCATCCTCGACGAGAGCATGGATTACCTCCACGAGGTGTTCCGCAAGAAACGCCCCTGGAAACTCGACGAAGGGATGGGCAAATACCTCGGCGGCTTCAGCGACACCGCGGAATATTTGGGCAAGTTCGTCAACCAGTTGAAGGGCGACGAATACGTGCCGGCGCTGGAGCGCTGCCGCGACAGCTTCAACCAGATCGATATCGACCGCCTGCGCGTCAAGCCCATTGTCAAGATCACCGGCGAGTTCTGGGCGCAGACCACCGAAGGCGACGGCAACTTCAATATGTTCAGTTTCCTGGAGCGCGAAGGCGCGCAGGTGTTGGTGGAACCCATCGGCACCTGGATCATGTACATGATCCACCAGGTCATCCAGAAGTACAAAGATTTCAAAGGTCTCGAAGAGGGTGCGGTGCTGCCTCCCCTGTGGAAACTGGGCACGCGCGCCAAGATCGAGTTTGGCTTCCGCCAGAAGGTGGCCAAGCTGAAGCTCGCCGAAGCTATTTTCAAGAGCGAATACCACAAGATCGTGAACGCGTTGGGCGGCATCGCGCACCATCTGGCCGACCAGTACGAGTTGCAGCGCCTGGGCCACCCGTTCTACAACTCGCGCGCCGGCGGTGGGGAAGGCCACCTCGAAGTGGCCAAGAATATCTACTATTCGAACAAGGACCTGGCGCACATGGTGCTGTCGCTCAAGCCCTTCGGCTGCATGCCCAGCACGCAGAGCGATGGCGCGCAGTCCGCCGTGGTTTCCAATTACAAGGACATGATCTACCTGCCCGTGGAGACCTCCGGCGAAGGCGAGATCAACGCGCACAGCCGCGTGCAGATGGCGCTCGGCGAAGCCAAGAACAAGGCCAAAAAGGAATTCGCCGCGGCCCTGGAAGAGACCTCTCTCACGCTGGAGCAGTGCCGCCAGTGGGTGGAAGCTCATCCCGAAACCAGACGCCCGCTTTATGAGGTGCCCCACAAGAAGGGCGTGGTGGGCGGCGCGGCGAATTTCGTGCACCACATCGCCGCGCGCATGGCCACCGAAGGAAGCAGGGCGAATTAAGCGCCGTAAGAAGGCCGACGGGGGCGTCGGCCGCGGACCAGGGGGTCCGCCCCACAATCTTTGCCTGACGGACGAGATCAAACCATGGACAAGAACTTCCTGATCGGAATGGACGTAGGCTCGACCACGGTGAAAGCCGTGGTGATCGACGCCGCAACGGACGCAATTTTGTGGAGCGATTACCAGCGGCACGACACCAAGCAGCCGGAGAAAGTCCTGGAATTCTGCCGGCGCTTCGAGACGGAAATCCCCGGCTTCGATGCCACGCGTTCCCGCATGTTCGTGACCGGTTCCGGGGGCAACGGACTCACCAAGTATCTCGGCGGCAAGTTCGTGCAGGAAGTCAACGCCGTCTCGCTAGCGGTGGAAAAACTCTACCCCGAGTGCGGCAGCGTTATCGAACTGGGCGGCCAGGACGCCAAGATCATTATCTTCAAGACGGACCCCGAGACCGGCCGCAAGAAGAAAATGCCGTCGATGAACGATAAGTGCGCCGGCGGCACCGGCGCCGTCATCGACAAGATCAACGCCAAGCTGCGCATCCCCTCCGAACAGCTTTGCGAGATGGGTTACAAGGGCGTCAAGCTCCATCCCGTGGCCGGCAAGTGTGGCGTGTTCGCCGAAACGGATATCAACGGCCTGCAGAAAATGGGCGTCCCGCCCGACGAATTGATGGCCTCGCTGTTCGAAGCCATCGTGATGCAGAACCTGAGCGTGCTGACGCGCGGCAACACGCTGCTGCCCGTGGTGCTGCTGCTGGGCGGCCCCAATTGCTACATCAAGGGCATGCGCGATTGCTGGAAGGCCAACATCCCCAAGATCTGGGAAGAGCGCGGGACCCCGCTCCCCGAGGGCATTCCGCCCGAGGACCTGATCAAAACCCCCGATAACGCGCAGTACTTCGCCGCCATCGGCAGCGTGGAGTTCGGCAAGAGCGAAGACGACACCGTCGGTCAGTACATTGGCTTCACCAAACTTGCGTGGTACGTCAACGTGGGCCGCGAAGAAGAAAAAGCCAAGCGCGGCGGCGGCGTCGGACTCACCAAGGACGATGCCGATCTCGCCAGCTTCAAGGAAAAGTACCGCACCAGGAAGTTTGTGCCGCAGCCCTTCCACAAGGGCGAAGTCATTGAAGGGTTCATCGGCATCGATGGCGGATCCACGTCCACCAAGGCCGTGCTGATGTCGAAGGATCACAAGCGGCGCATCCTGGCCAAGACGTATCAGCTCTCCAAGGGCAACCCGATCGAAGATACCATCGAAGTGCTGCAAAAGCTGGATCGCCAGATTCGCGATTCCGGCGCGGAACTGAAGATTCTCGGCGTCGGCACCACCGGCTACGCCAAGGACATTCTGAAGGACGTGGTGGGCGCCGATGCTGCGCTGGTGGAAACCGTGGCGCATACCGAGGCCGGCCTGCACTTCTATGAAGGCGTCGACGTCATCTGCGACGTGGGCGGCCAGGACATCAAAATCATCATCCTCAAGAACGGCCGCGTCAAGGATTTCAAGCTGAATACGCAGTGCTCGGCGGGCAACGGCTACTTCCTGCAATCCACCGCGCAGGGCTTCAACGTCAAGGTGGAAGAGTATGCCGACGTCGCCTTCGCCGCCAAGGGGTTCCCCAGCTTTGGCTACGGCTGCGCGGTGTTCATGCAGAGCGACATTGTGGACTTTCAGCGCCAGGGATGGAAGCCGGAAGAGATCATGGCGGGCCTGTGCAACGTGCTGCCCAAGAACATCTGGCTGTACGTTTCGCAGATTCCCAATCTCTCCGCCATCGGCACGCGCTTCCTGTTGCAGGGCGGCACACAGTACAATCTGGCCGCGGTGAAAGCGCAGGTGGATTTCATCGAATCGCGCTTCAAGGGCAAGGACACGCCGGCCGACGTGATCGTGCACGAGCATTGCGGCGAAGCCGGAGCCATCGGCGCCGCCCTGGAAGCCGGACGCCTCTGGGACAATGGCCGCGTCAGCACTTTCATCGGCCTCGACGCGTGCGCCAACATCCAGTACAAGACCACGCGGGAAGAGGCCACCCGCTGCTATTTCTGCAAGAACAAGTGCCTGCGCACGTTCATCGACGTCAAGACCAACCTGATTCCGTTGGACTATAAGCGCCCGGCCAAGACCAAAGTTCCGCTGGAGGCCGGCGCGCAACGCCTGATTATCGCCACCTGCGAAAAGGGCACCGTCGAAAACATCGAAGAGATGCGCGGCATCAAGGGCGGGCTGGACAAGATCAAGAAGGCCAACCCGAACTTCGTGGAGATCGCCGCCAAGCAGGTCTTCCGCGTGCCGGACATTCCCAGCCAGGCAGACCCGCTGCCCAAATTCCAGATCACCGCCGCGCAGAAGAAGCGCGCCGAACTGATGAAGAAGCGCGGCGCGCTCCGCATCGGCATGCCGCGCGTGCTCAACATGTACTCGCAGACGCCCATCTTCACCGGCTACTTCGCGGCGCTCGGCATCAAGGCGGAGAACATCGTCTTCAGCGACTACACCAGCGAAGAGATGTACAAGGAAGGCGCCAAGCGCGGCGCCATCGACCCCTGCTTCCCAAGCAAGCTGGGCATCCCGCACGTCCACAATCTGCTCTATCGCGCGCACGCCAAAAAGCCGCTCGACATTATCTTCTTCCCGATGATCGATTGCCTCACCAGCCCGCTCTCGCACGTGCAGGCCACGCGCACCTGTCCCACCGTCGCCACCACGCCCGCCGCCGTCAAAGCGGCGTTCGTCAAGGAAGGCGACCTGTTCAAGGAGAAGGGCATCCTCTTTCTGGACACCTTCGTGAACCTATCCAAGGCGGACCTCTTCGAACGGCAGATGTACGAGCAATTCAAGGATATCTTCGGCCTCAGCCCCGAAGAGAACCAGCGCGCCGTGGAAGCCGGCTACCGCGCCCTGCAATATTTCGACAACGTCACCATGCGCGGCGAGGCGCGGCAGGTGCTGGAACAACTGGAGCGCGAGGACCGCATCGGCGTGGTGCTGTTGGGCCGTCCGTATCATAACGATCCCGGCGTCAACCACGAAATTCTGGAAGAGTTCCAGAAGCTGGGCTACCCGGTGTTCGCGCAGGATTCCCTGCCCATCGACGACGACATTATCTGGCGTCTATTCGGTCCCGAAGTGGCCGCCGGAGAATGTGCCGGGCCCTTGGCCATCAACGACGTCTGGAAGAACAGCTACAGCGAAAACACCAGCCGCAAAGTCTGGGCCGCCAAGTACGTGGCGCGCCACCCCAACCTGGTGGCGCTGGAGCTTTCCAGCTTCAAGTGCGGCCACGACGCGCCGATTTACTCGGTGGTGGAGGAGATCGTGGAGCACTCCGGCACGCCGTACTTCTGCTTCAAGGACATCGATGAGAACAAGCCCACCGGCTCCATCAGAATTCGCGTGGAGACCATCGGTTACTTCCTGAAGCGCTACCGCGAGGACATGGTGCGCAATAAGCAGAAGACCAACACCATCGAGCAGCAGCTCAAGGAATTCGAGGCCCGGCTGCGCCGCCAGATGCTGCGCGACCGGATGGACGATTCGCGCGTGCTGGAGAGCTTCGAGCACGGTTCCATGCCGCAGATTCACGTGTCGATTGGCGCGCTGGCGGCGAGCGCTCCGCAGGCCGCGCGGGTGAGCGGGGATTAATTCGGGCTGCTAAAATACCGGCAGCGAATGGAAAAGCGCTACCAGGTATTTGTAAGCTCGACGTTCACCGACCTGATCGACGAGCGGCGCGCGGTGATGCAGGCGCTCCTCGAACTGGATTGTATTCCCGCCGGAATGGAGTTGTTCCCTGCTTCGACCGACGACCAGTGGACCCTGATTCAGCGGGTAATCGACGATTGCGATTACTATCTGGTCATCGTCGGCGGGCGCTACGGCTCGATGGACGCTCAGGGAATCAGCTATACCGAAAGGGAATACGACTACGCGCTCCAACAAGGCAAGCCAGTGCTGGGCTTCGTACACGGGCAGCCCGGCGATATTCCCGCCCGCTTTACCGACCGCGACGCCGTGGTGACTGCCAAACTGGAAGCGTTCCGTTCGAAGGTCCAGCGCAGGATGTGTCGATTCTGGACCAACGCCGACGGACTCGGTGGAGTGGTTTCCAGAAGCTACGTGCAACTTCTGAAGACCCACCCGGCTGAGGGTTGGGTCAAATCCCGGTACGCCAAGACGACCGAGGATCTGGAAAAAGTCAATCAGATGCACGAGCAAATCCGCGTCCTCGAACAGGAGATCGCGCGCCTCAGAGAAATCGGCAATAGTGTTCCAGCCAACCTCGCTCGGGGCACCGATGTGGTCAGAATCGACTACTTCATAGGAGACCAGCAGAAAGACCGAGACACAGCCGAGGTGACTTGGAACGACATCTTTTTGGTTGTGGGCGAGGCATGCATGGACCTTCCGGGTGAATGGGAGGTTCACGGTCGCTTATGCGACTGGCTCTGCGTGTTGGTGCAAGCCCGGGTCACGATGACCGAACGGAGCTTCCAGAAAGTCAAGATTCAGTTTTACGGGCTAGGGCTGCTCAGAATGGAGATGTTGATGCGTCGCGGTGCGAAGACAGCTATGCTGTGCTGGGTGCTAACCGAAGCTGGCCGCGGCGCCCTTGCTGAACTCGTGGCCGAAAAGCGGCCGGAGGCGGCCACGCCGAGTTCTGTATGACGCCGAAAGTCTACCTGGAAACATCGTTCGTGAGCTACCTCACTGGACGGCTCAGCGAGGACCTCACCACGCTCCAACGCCAACTCAGCAGCCAGCGCTGGTGGGAGCAGGAGCGGCACAAGTTCGATCTGGTCGTCAGCCAGACGGTGTACGAAGAGTGCCTGCGTGGAGACGAGAAGGCAGTTCAGGACCGCTCCGCGGTTCTACAAGAAACTACCCTCCTGCTGCTAACCGGAGAGATACTGGAAGTGGCGAAGCGTTTGGTGTATCCGGGCCCGTTTCCATTAAAGGCCGAAGCCGATGCGCTTCATGTCGCCGCGGCGACGGTATACGGTTGCGAGTTTTTGCTAACTTGGAACTTTAAGCACATCAACAACGCGCAGATGAAGCGCGGCGCAGCGAGGATCATCGAAGAGTATGGATACCAACCCGCAACCATCTGCACCCCCGAAGAGCTCATGGGATCTGACCCGGAAGCCGAAGGATGAAATAGTCGAGGAGATCCACGAATGGCGACAATCCTATGCCGCCAAGTTCGATTTCGACCTCGATCGGATGTTCGCGGATTTGAAAAGCAAGGAAGCCCTAAATCCCGCTCCGCGCGTGCAGGGGCAGCCTTTGGAGCCAAAACCGCCGAATCCCGTATAGACCTGCTGCGTGGCGCCCAAGTCCCCTGGTGGACGCACCTCCTTCCCCACCACGGGCCGCCGATTCCGATATACTTGCCGCTATGCGCCAATCCGGCATATGCGTGAAGCGCGCGCCGACCGAGATCATGCGCCGCCCGCGCGTCGCGCGACCGCTATTGCTCGCCCTGCTGCCTCTCGGGCTCGCCGCCCAATCCACCGTGGCGGTGGACAATCCGCGCGTGCGCATCCTGACGGCACTCGATCGTCCGCACCAGCCCTCTGCGCTTCATCGGCACGAGTTCAACCGCGTGATGATCTACCTCGACAGCGGCGATCAGGATGTCTCCCATCCCGGCGCTGCCACCGAGCACCTGCACTGGAAGGCCGGCGACGTCGCCTGGAGCCCGGCCGGCGGCATGCACATCAGCGAGATCGTCGGCGACGCGGCGTTGCGCATCGTCGAAATCGAAATTAAACAGCCCGCCCCGGCGGTTCCGCCCAAACGTGCCCGCAACCTTGACCCCCTGGCGATCGATTCCGCCCACAACAAGCTCCTCTTCGAGAATCCGCAAGTGCGCGTGTTCCGTTCGACTCGCGAATCGGGCGGCCGCGAAAAGTGGCACCAGCATGCCGGCGCCGGACGCGCCGTGGTCCTGCTCTCGGAACTCTCCGCCCGTCTCGAATCGGCCAACGGCACGTTGACCTCCATGAACGGCGCCCCCGGTGACGTCTTCTGGACGGATGGCTACATCAACCACCGCGCCACCAACATCGGCAACCGCCCGTCGGAGTTGATCATCGTGGAGGTGAAGTAGGGCGCATAAGCCGGTGGCCAGGCCCGAGAGGCTCAGTGCCGTTACATAGCGTGCGCGGTGGTGTGGATAAGGATCTCCACTTTGTCGTCGACGCGGAGCATCAGGGTGCTGGGGTTCTTCATGCCCCATTTCACGTAGGGCACCTGGAAGATGCCGATCACGTTGTACTGGCCCCCGGCGGCGTCCACCGTGATGGGGAGCAGGATTTCGTGCTCGGTGCCGTGAATGGCGAAGACTCCGTGCAATTGCACTTCCGACTTGCCTTCGGCGGCGATGTTGCCATCCACGCGGTCGGGACGGAAGGCAATTTCGGGATATTTGGTGATCTCCAGAATGGCGGTGTGCATCCGCTTATCGCGGCCTTCGCTGCCGCTCTCGCCGCTGGCGGCGTCCACCACGATCTCGCCGGACGCCTTGCCTGTCCGCGGGTCGAAGCTCAGGGTGCCGCGCTTGAGATGGAAGTCCCCGTGCACCGTGTGCAGCAGGCTACCGAGAGTAAACTCCACCTTGGTCCGCGCGGGATCGATGGCGTACGACTTCGGCTGCGCGGGGATGGTATCCGCGGCGGCCAGCAGGACGGCGGACACACAGAGGGGAACAAACAGACGCATCGGTTTCATCATAAAGTCAGCATTCGCCAGCCGAGGGCCAGCCCGTTGGTAAGGAAATCGGTAGTGGATTGTTCGCCGACGTGCATGGCGAGCATACGAGCGAAGAGTTTCGGTTGTCCGGCCATGGCGCGAATGGCGCGCGAGCGCAAGCCGCCAGGACGGTCGAGCAGCAGCATCAGGTCGGCCAGGAATTCGGGGCGGCGGCCGATGCGGCGGTGCTCGGCCTGGTAGCGCGAGAGGTCGCCGGAAGCGAGCGCGGCGGCCAGCGCCACCGCTTGCTGAAAGAGCAGGCAGAGGCCTTCCCCGGTGATGGCGTCGACGGAGCCGGAAGCATCGCCCACCAGCGCCACATTGCCACGGTAAACGGCTTTGAGGCGGCGCGAAGTAGTGACTCCGCCGCGCTGGAGATTGGAGGCGCCGGCGGCAGCCAGACGGCGCTCCACCGCGGGAAAGCCGGGCAGCGCATCGTCCAGGCGCAGATGCTGGTCGCGCGAGATCAGTACGACACAGACTTCTTCAGCGGCCACGGGCGTGATGTAGAGCTGGCAACGGTCGCCCCAGTGGATCTCCATGCACTCGGTCCAGGGTGCAATGTGGTAGTGGCGGCGGAATCCGAAGCGGCGGCTCTGGTGGTGGCAGGCATCGAGCCCGGCCCAGCGGCGCACCGGCGAGTGGCCGCCATCGGCGCCGGCGATCCAGCGGGCGCGCACCAGGCGGCCGTCGGCCATGACGCCCTCCGGTGCGATGCCGGTCACGCGCACACCCCACGCCAGGCGGACGCCGGCATCGAGGGCCCGATTCACCATCATCTGGTGCAGCGCGGTGCGACGCATGCCGAGTCCATATCCGTTGGGGAAAGCGGCCTCGACGGCGGAATCGCCATCGCAGAAGCGGATGCCGCGAAACGGGTGACCCTGCGCCTCGTCCAGATCGAGACCGAGCGAACGCGCGGCGGCCAGGCCATCGGGCATGATGCCTTCGCCGCAAGCCTTATCGATGGGCGGCACGGAGCAGTCGGCAAGGGTGACAGTCAAACCGCGGCGGCGCGCGGCGATGGCGGTAGCCAGACCGGCCGGGCCGCCGCCGATTACGAAGAGATCGGTGGAATTCGGTAGAGACGTCATTGGTTAGATATTGATCGCGCGGCGGGCCAGGCCCAGGGCCTCGGTCCAGAAGGTGGTGGAGTTGTGCATGAGGTCGACCACGTCGCGAATGGCCGTGACAAACTCCTGCAATTGTAGCTCGGTGACTACCAGGGGCGGCGCCACTTTCAGCACCATGAAATTGTTGCCGCAGATCTGGGTGAGAATGCCCTTATCGCGAAACATCCGCATCACCAGAATCTGGCCGAACATCGCCGGGTGAATGCGGCGGAAGCCCTCGAAAGCGGCGCGCAGGCCAAGCGACCGGGGGGCGGTGAATTCGATGCCGCTGAGCATGCCGAGTCCGCGCACGGCCGCTACCATTTCATAGGGGGCGAGGGCCTCGGTGAGTTGCCGGCGAAGGCGCGCGCCCATCCTGGATCCGCGTTCGCCCAGGCCCTCCTGCTCCAGCACGTCGAGCGTGGCCAGGCCGGCGCGCATGGCGAGCGCGTTCTCTCCGAAGGTGGAGGCGTGAACGATGGCGCGTTTGAGGGAGCTGAAGACGGAGTCGCTGACAGCTTCGCTCATGAGCACCGCGCCCACCGGGATCAAGCCGCCGGAAAGCGCCTTGGCCAGAATCACCATATCCGGCTCGACCTGAAAGTGGTGGGCGGCCAGGAACTCGCCGGTGCGGTACATGCCGGTCTGCACCTCGTCGAGAACGAAGAGCGTGCCGTAACGCCGGCAGAGTTCCTGCGCGACGGGAAGGTAGCCGGCGTCCGGAACGCGGATGCCGCCTTCGGACTGCACCGGCTCCACGATGAAGGCGGCGAACTTGCGCGTCGCCAGGTGCCGCTCGAGTTCGCCGAGGTCGCCGAACGGGATGCCCTGGGTGCCGGGCAGCAGGGGGCCGAAGCCCTCGCTCCAGAACGGATCGCTCATTAAGGAGAGGGAGCCGCAGGTCAATCCATGGAACGCGCCGTTGGCGTACAGCAAGCCGTCGCGGCGGGTGTGTGCGCGCGAGAACTTGATGGCCGTCTCCACTCCCTCGCTGCCGGAGCTGGTGAAAACGACACGCCGCAGTCTGCCCCCGGCGAGATGCACCAGGCGCTGCGCCAGTTGGGCGGCGAGTTGCGGCACGTGGCTCTGCAACATGGCGGGGCCGGAGCGGTCGAGCTCTTCCTTGAGCGCGGCGACGATGGCGGGGTGGTTGTGTCCGGCGTTGTAAACGCAGTAGCCGGAGAGGAAATCCAGAAAGCGGCGGCCGTCGGCGGCGAAGAGTTCGGATGCCGCGCAGCGCTCGTACTGCACATTCATCTGCAGAATGTTGAGCAGCTTGACCCACTGCGGGTTAACGTGATCGGAATAGAGTCCGTCAAGCGACGGAACTGCGGTAGCGGCCGTAGAGGCCCTCTGAGGCGTCTGCATGGTGCTGTGACGTATGCAATCTGCCCGCCGTTCCGGGGGAATGCGGCAAGTTGGCTGTAGAGAAGGAGTTAGGGCCAAAGGGTCGAAAGCGCGGCGGCATAGGGGCGGCGAAATGCCGCAGGCTGGGGACTGTGTGGTCACCCCAGTAGGACAGACGATCGCCTTGTGTCGTCTGTCGAACTTCCGTGCCTTGGGAGGAGTTGTCAGACCACAAAAAACGGTGGTCAGTCCCACTCAGCGGGTGGATTCGCGGGGGATCAGGATGGGGTCGATCAATACCGTCGTGGCGGGACGTTTCCGCTTGGAGCCGATGGACTTGACCAGCATGTCGGCGGCTTGCCGGCCGATGGCGGTGCTGCTCTGGTCGATGGTGGAGAGCGGCACGCGCAGCAGGTCGGAGTAGTGCACGTTGCCCACGCCGATGACCTTGATCTCTTGAGGAATGGCGATGCCGGCTTCGAGGATGGCTTTCAGGGCGCCGGCGGCGGTGGGGTCGTTGTAGCCGAAGATGGCATCGGGACGGGGCTCCAGGCCGAGCAGGCGGCGGGCGGCGAGGTAGCCGCTTTCATCGTCGGTGGCCTGCACGACGGAGCAATCCGAAACGGCGAGGCCGGCTTCGGCGAGGGCATCCTGGTAGCCTTTCAGGCGGCCGACGCCGGGAGTGAGCGGCGGCCCGGCGATGTGGGCGATCTGGCGGCATCCGCGCTCAATCAGGTGGCGGGTGGCTAGGCGGCCGATGGCTTCATCGTCGGCGCCGACATAGGATGCGTTAGCCCCGGCGAAGCGCCGGTCGAGCAGGACGTAGGGCACGCCGCGCGCTTCGATGCGTTCGAAGAGTTCGAGGGAAGCCGGCGCCTGGGCCGAGGCGATCAGCAGGCCATCCACCTGGCGCGCCAGCAGACGGTCCACTTCGCTCGATTCCACCGCGCCATCTTCCTCGGAGTTGCAGATCACCACGTCGTAGCCAAGCGGCCGGAGGGTCGCGGACACGCCCTTGGCGATTTCGGCGAAGAAGGAGTGCATCAGGTCGGGCACGATCAGCCCGATCATAAAGGTGCGGCGCGCGGCCAGGCTACGCGCCACCCAGTTGGGCTGGTAGTTGAGTTCCTTGATGCGGGCCAGCACGCGGCTGCGCGTTTCCGCGCCGACATCGGCGCAGCCCCTGACTACCTTGGAGACGGTCATCACGCTGACATTGAGATCGCGCGCAATGTCCTTCAAACGCACGGCAGGGGTGGTAGCGTTAGCCATGTGGATACGGGCGCCGGGCCGCGCCGCGAGATGCCCTACAAGCGGTCAGAAGGCGAGTATACCAAGTTACGGAGGGTGTCGGCGGGCGCGCGGGGTTGCTAGAATAGGCGTCTGTGGCGGGATGGTGAAACTGGTATACACAGAGGCCTTAAAATCTCTGGCTCTATTCCTGTTTTCAATTGCTTAGAGCCTTGTTTTCGCCAACCGTGATACGATCTATCACATGGGACTGTATCGACGGCCCGATTCGTCAATCTGGTGGGTGTCGTACACGAAGGGCGGAAA
>Ga0182030_10017201_pt1 | contig 13982 bp, 11 predicted proteins | sample 812S3MmetaG_FD_121299 | JGI IMG/M metagenome (GOLD analysis project Ga0182030, IMG submission 121299) | Permafrost microbial communities from Stordalen Mire, Sweden - 812S3M metaG (Illumina Assembly) | ecosystem: Environmental > Terrestrial > Soil > Wetlands > Permafrost | place: Sweden...
AAATCGCCACTCTCCCGGCCTGATGGCCACCAGCGCAGTGGCCAGCCTGGCCGCCAACCGCCCCATCGGGAAGGCCTTCGTCGACGAGCTCTGGAAGGCGCCCATCCCCAGCGGACATGGGCGCTACTACGATGGTATGCTCTACCTTATGAGCCTCATACATGCTTCGGGGAACTATCGCATATGGGGTCCGCGATAGAGCGCCGGTCTCTGACCGTTTATTCTTGTACCAATGTGGGTGCCCCACCCTCGCGGCGTCTCTGTTTTTTCCGCTAGGGTGGGAGGGACAAAATCACCCAGTCAGAGACCTTGGAAGCGGGAAAATCTCCTATGCGGCCCCAGGTTCATGTTATGTTGGCGATTCAGTAATTTCATTCTTTTGTAGCTGCGGCTTGGTGAATACGCGCCGGCTGCCGGGGAGATCAATTGTTCGTCGATCGTCTTTATAAGTCTTCGTCCGCCCGGCGGAGAACCAAGTATAACTTCACTGTTGACCCGCGCGCTTACTTTCCCTTCATCCTAGCGGCGCTCTGCCTCTTTGCGCCGCAATTCGCGCGCTCGCAGGAGGCGGAAAGCGCGCTGGCGGCGAACACTCCGCAGGTGACGGAGACTGCATCGGCGCCGAGCGCTCCTGCCGAAACGAGGCCGCCTGCCAAGCAGCCCGTAGAAAGCGACCTTACGGTGGAGGGATTAGCTTCCTACGGTCATTACAAGATCTTCGCCAGCGGGTCAAGCTGCCATCTCTACACGGGTGGAGTGGAGTACGACCGCCATTCCTGGGGCTACTTCCTGAAAGCACGAATGGACTATGCGGCGGAGTTTCTGCCGGTGGTTCTTCTGGATGCACCGGTTACACAAGATATATGGGGCACTCCGACGACCCCCAATCGGCACATCGTGCCAGGGGTAGGTTTTTCGCCGATTGGATTTCGGATGCTGTGGCGTGATCACAAGGCGGTCAAGCCTTACCTGGCCGCCAAGGGCGGGTTGCTCGTCTTCCCCCAAAAGGTGCTCTCACAGGAGTCTACCTACTTGAACTTCAGCCTTCAGTCCGCCACGGGCATGGAGGCCAGGCTGACGCAACGAGTCGATCTGCGCCTAGGTCTGTTCAGCGATTTTCACTTTTCGAACGGTTTCATGGTGCCGGTCAATCCCGGCCTGGACGTCATGAACGCGAATCTTGGGATCACTTACCACTTGGGCAAGTAGGTCCTTAGGGGGGCCGCGCCAGTCGCATTCCCGCTCAAGGCAGCGGAAGGTCGGCGTCCATTCCGGCGGCAATCAAATCGGCGCGCAATCGCTCGACGGTCGAGAACTGAATGGCCTTGAAACCCAGCGCCCGCGCGGCCTCCACATTGACAAGCCTGTCGTCAAGAAAGAACGTCTCCTCGGCCTTGACGCCAAGCTCTTGGAGTAGGAGAAGATAGATAGCCGGCGCAGGCTTCACCATCCCAATCTGAAAGCTCCACACCAGCACGTCGAAGCGCCGTATCCAGTCGAACTCCCGTTCTACCCTGGCAAGCACGTTGTCGCTCATGTTCGAAAGGATCGCGGTGAGCAAGCCGCGCTTCTTGAGTTCCAATTGCCAGGCAAGCATGGCAGGGTTTTCGGTGGTCCACAGGAGCGCGTCCAACTGGTTCAGTTCTTCCACTGTCTCCGGGCCGAGCGCGAGGCCGGCCTCGCGGACGAGCTTCTGCCAGAAGGCCGGGCCGGTGAGCTTGCCCTCGTCGAGGGCGGGGCGGTCGGCCCAGTAGAGGCTCTCAAAGCGGTCAAGAGGCAGGCCGGTGATGCGCAACATTGCGGCATGGGCCTCAGGCTCCGGCGGACCGGTCAATACCATTCCATAGTCGAAGACCACCGCGCGCAGTCCCAATCTTCCTCCCTATAGACGCCCGTGTATGTTTGAAAGGGACGCCTGTTTCTATTGTGCCTGACCACATGCGGCAGGGCGGACGACTTCAGTTGATTCGTGGGACGGGGAAATGCGCTTCTCATTGAGAACGGACTGGAATACTGAGGAGAGCGAGCTGGCGCGGGCTCATCGGCTGCGTGCGCAGGCCGGGTTGCCGATTGTCGACCTGACGGCCTCGAATCCAACTCGCTGCGGCTTTAGCTATTCGCCCGATTTGTTGACTCCGCTCGGCGATCTGCTTGCGCTCGATTACGATCCGCAACCCCGTGGCAGCCAGCGCGCCCGCCAGGCGGTCAGCCGCTATTATGCGGACCACGGAGTTGTGGTTGCGCCTGATCGGATTTTGCTAACCACAAGCACCAGCGAGGCTTACAGCTTCCTCTTCCGGCTGCTCTGCGATCCGGACAGCGAGATTCTTGCCATTCAACCAGGCTATCCGCTCTTCGACTTCTTAGCTGGCCTCGATGATGTTGAGTTAAGGGCAGCCCCGCTGCTTTACGACCATGGCTGGCAGATCGATCCCGAGGGAATTCGCCGGGCAATCACACCCCGAACGCGAGCCATCGTGCTGGTTCACCCCAACAATCCCACCGGCCACTTCACCAAGCCTTGGGAAGCTGTTGAGCTGGCACGGTTGTGCCGCGAGTTTGCACTTTCGCTGATCGTGGACGAGGTCTTTCTTGACTATGCCTTCGTTGGACAGCCGAAGAGCTTCACTGCTGGGCTTGACGGCGTGCCGGTCTTCGTTGTGAGCGGGCTGAGCAAGATAGCCGGTCTGCCGCAGATGAAGGTGGCCTGGATTGTGGCCGCCGGGCCGCAGGCCGGCACGGCGCTTGATCGCCTGGAGGTAATTGCCGATACCTTTCTCTCCATGAATGCGCCGGTGCAGTGCGCGCTGCCGGCCTGGCTCGGTGGGAGGGCGGCAATCCAGCAGCAGATCCAGGAGCGCGTCGCGGCCAACCTGGCCGAACTCGACCGCCAACTGAGCGGGATGGACGTGGTTCGCAGGCTGGAGGTCGAAGGCGGCTGGTACGCGGTGCTGCGGATTCCGGCGCTGGCCCCCGACGAGCAGACCGTGCTGGCGCTGGTGGAGCGCGGGGTCTGGGTCCATCCGGGGTACTTCTTCGGAATGGCCGACTCCGGCTGGCTAGTAGTGAGCCTGCTGGCGCCGGTAAGGGAATTCAGTACCGGAGTAACCGGGATGGTTGACTACTTGAAGAAGAATCAAGGTAGTAATGAAATGGGGGCCTCGCCTTTAAGTTTTACTTGAAATATACCCCTCATACATTTGATATAAAACGCGTTGAAAAATTGAATTATTCCGGTCGCAGCCCACGAAGAAACGGATTGTTTCTACGCTCCTGGCCAATGGTGGTAGCGGGACCGTGGCCGGGCAGAACCTTGGTTTCGTCGGGCAGCGTCAGCAGGCGGCTCTCGATGGAGTCGATGATCTGCTCGGAATCGCCGCCGGGCAGGTCGGTGCGGCCGATGCTGCCGGCAAAGAGTGTGTCGCCGGCGATGACCATCTTGAGCGGAGCGAAGTGAAGACAGACCGAGCCTTGGGTGTGGCCGGGAGTGTGAATTACCTGGGCGGGGTAGCGATCGAGGCCTACGCTCTGGCCATCGTCCAGCGGCGCATCGGGCGGGGCGGTCTCAGGAGTCGTAATGCCCAGCCAGCCGGCTTGTACAGCCATCATATCGAGCAGCGGCAGATCGTTTTCGTTCAACAGGATTGGCGCTCCGGTGAGCCGCTTGAGCCGCAACGCGCCGCCGACGTGGTCGATGTGGGCGTGGGTGACCAGAATCTGCTTGAGCTTGAGGCCGAGTTGAGTGAGTCGGCGATGAATGCGGCCAACCTCATCGCCGGGATCGATGACGATGGCCTCTCCCGACTCCTCATCGCCAAGGATGGTGCAGTTACAGTCCAGCGGGCCGACAGGGAACGTCTCCAAAATCATGCTTCCATTCTATAGGCGCTTGCGGGCTAGGTGTAGGTGCGGCGAACTGGGTGCCCCAGGTCCCGATTGTGAAACTTGGGAGAGCACATATTCACGCGATTACAGTGCTAGCGCTATGCTACAGAAGGCACGTGAATTGTGAACCTGCTATAGCTGGCGTGGTTTCACTCCCAGGTTGTCCATCACTTCCAAGGCAAAGCGCGCCGAGACCGTAGCCGGGCCGCCGCCTGCTCGATGTGCCATTGCATGCAGGATTCGCAGTCTTTCACCACGGAGATTCCCACAGCGATCAGCTCTTTTTGCTTTTTTGGCAGAGCACCGTCGCAGTAGGTCGCCTTCTCCATGGCCAGAAAGCCGTCGTAGACCTTCGACTTGGCCGCGAGCAACTGCGCATGTGCGCGCTTACGCTTGGCGGTAATCTCATCGAGCTTATTCATATCGTGCCGAAATCCCTTCGTTGGCTTGGAATATTCCCGATTTTACTTTCCAGCGGCGGGTTTTCGGAAGGTCAACGCGTAGGTATCGCCGAACCTTAACTGTTCCAGATGAATCTCTTCCATCTCGGGCGGCACCAGTTCGATTGGCGCGCTGACCGGGGCCTTGCGATTCTTGTAGAGGTAGCCACCGGGGCCATTCTCGTAGATCTCCTTTACGTGTTTCTCCGTCTCATCGGAGATGAGCAGTAGACTGCCCGGTTTGGCCACGCGAATCATCTCCCGGATGGCTTTGGCCCGATCGTTGAAGAAGTTGATTCCGCCAACGTGAAAGACCACATCAAAGCTCTCATCGGCGAAAGGCAGACTCTCGGCGTTGCCAAGGTAGAGATCGGCGTCCAGCTCCCAGCGGCGCAGGTTGGTTTGGCAGTTGGCCAGCATTTCAGGCGAGAGATCGAGGCCCGAGAGTTGAACACCGGCGGGCAGATACTTGAAGTTGAGGCCGGTGCCCACCGAGGTCTCAAGCACGGAATCGCCGGGTTTGACTTCGAGCAGGCTCATATAGCTCTGGAAGTGTACATCGCGACTGAACCCTTTCAGCGCACAAAAAACTCTCTGGATGTCGTCGTAGAAGCCGCCGATGACTTCATACAGGTGGTTGTATTTTCCGTTGTCGCCGGTGAGATCTTGCGGCGCGAGGAACGAGGGAATCCCGTCGCGGATGGAGAAGCGCTCGCCGGAGCTGCTAACCAGGGCCTCGCGGCCATTTTCAATGACCACATGCAGCGGGTTGCCGGTGAATGAGCTTTGAAGCCGGGCGACGGCCTCAGGCCGGTTGGCCCAAAGCTTCTTTTTGCCGCGGTTTAGCAGCGCCCAGACGCTCACCAGAACAACTCCGGCGGGCGGCATCCATGCGAGAATTTCACCGAAGGAAAGCATCTTCAGCAGCGCCGCGCCGGCGAGCTGGGCGAAGCCGTAAGAGAGAAGAGCCAGCGCGGCAACGAAGGCAGCGCCCCAGCCGATCTTCATGGCGCGGAACTCATGGTTCCACATCCAGACGATCACTGCGGCAATCCAGTTGTGGAAGAAGGGGGCAAAGCAGATCAACAAAAGAAGAGGGCCGCCTCCGATGCCTTTTACGACATGGAGCAATGGCAAGTTGGCAGCCGGGTCGTCCGCGAGAAACTGAAAGGCCCTGGTTGAAAGACACGACAAAGACAGTATCTGCACCGCTGTTGCCGCGAGCGGAAAGGGGAGCGTCGAGAACAATCCGGGCAGTCTCGGACTGGTTATCCGGTGAAAAGTCAGCGGCAAGACCTCCAATAGCGCAGCAAGCAGTATCCACGCAACATACTGAGGCGCAAGCTCCAAAGGAGAATGCAAGAAGAGACGCCAATCCTTGATCAGATGAGGAATGAAGCTGAAGGCCATCAGCCACAGAAATCCGCGCCGGGGCATCTGCGTGCCTACGAACCAGACGCCCATGATTGGGCCGGTCCACGCTCCCACTTGAGAAACGAAGTTGCCGGAGACAAAAAGGATGGCGACAATCCAGGCCACGGTTTGCAACCAGCGGCTGGAACGAACATTCGTAGGCATTTGCAGTTCTCCTTTACGTGCGCGTGCAGTGGTTGTAGATTTCGGTTGACGGCCTCGCAGACCAGGTTCAGGGTTTCTCGCCTTGAGCTGCCGACTCCATCAAAGCCAACTGTGCCAGCGCCGATTCACCCCACTCCAGCGCGGCGCGAGTCATTACAATTCCTAGGTTCAGCGTGAGCATCCAGTAGGGCAAATGAGGGTTTTGCGATTGATGCTGGTGCGCCATCACTTCGATTCCTTCAAGCATGGCCAGCGAGCGCTGGTTTCGTTGTTGCAATTCACGGACATGCGCGATCGAGACCCCCGGCGCAGCCTCATGGCCAAAGAAGAGTTTGAGCATGAATTCATTGCGCGGCGGATCGTTTTGGAAAGGCCGGGCGAGCCACTCGCGAAGGCAGATGCGCCCGGCATCGGTCAACGCATACGTCTGCCGCCGTTTCTTGGGCGCCGCGGCTGGCTTGTAAATCTCAATCAGACCTTCGGCGACCAGCTGCTTCAGGGTGGGGTAGATTTGTCCGTAGCTCTCGCCCCAAAAGCTGCCGAAGTTCTCTTCGATAGCCTTGTGAAGCTCATAGCCGGAGAGATTCGACTGGATGGAGAGCCCGCCGAGCAGAACGTAGGCCGTACGACTGTTCTTCATATTGCTGTAAGATATATCTGTCAGATATTTTTGTCAACAGAAATCTTCAAAAATATCTTTCGTGAACAGCCACAATCGCAAAAAAGACGGCAGACCCTGAGGCCTGCCGTCTTTCGCCGACCTGGGAGGAGGAATCTCTGTGCTCTATTTGCCTGGCTTGGCCGGCGCAGATGCTGGGGCAGTTTTAACGCCCTCCATAACCGAGTGAGAGCTGCCTGCGGTGCGCACGTAAAGGACGGTCAGGGCGATCGAGGTAACCATGAAGAGTATCGCCGCCCATGTTGTTATCCGGGTAAGGACGTTGGCTGCGGCCCGCGGACCGAAGGCGGTCTGCGATCCCTGGCCCCCGAAGGCTCCGGCAAGGTCCGCCGAACGGCCCTGCTGCAAAAGAACCACAAAAATCAAGATGGCGCACACGATGATGTGCAGCGCGATCACGAAGTCAAGAGCAATCTGCATGTTGTTAAGCTGCTTTCCGAGTTCTGCCCGGGTCACCGGACTTGAGAATCTTTGGTGCGGAAGAGGGGACTTGAACCCCTATGCCTTTTGGGCGCCAGCACCTCAAGCTGGTGCGTCTGCCAATTTCGCCACCTCCGCACGGGAGTGAACTCTACGAGTATAACAAAAATGATTACTGCGCGAGAGACGGAGGCCGACGAAATGAAACACCCAGCCTTGCGGCAATGGAGCGGCCACATGGCTTTTCTTTTCAGAAACGATCATTCGCCCAGGCTCTCCATCCAGGCGGCCAAGGCCTGCTGATCGGGCGTGCCACCGGCGTGCGCGGCGCGGATGCTTTGGCGTTCTGCCGGGATGCGGTTCTGGCTGACCTTGAACTTGCCCTCGATGCGTTGGATGAGGATGCGAAAACCCGCGATCCCGGCCAGCATGGAGCGGCGGAAGCTCTCGGGCATTTCTCGCCATTTGAGGGCGAAGGCCGGCTCGTGAGCGTGGATGAGGCTGGCGAGCAAGGCCTCCTTTCCGGCTTCATCTTCGATCAATTCCAGCGTTCCATAGGCGTGAATGGCGATGTAATTCCAGGTGGGAACCGATAGCGGGTCAGCGTAGAGCGTGGGCGAGACATAGCTGTGCGGGCCGCTAAAGACGACCAGCGTCTCTCGCCCGGCGAGGGATTTCCAGTGAGGATTGGCGCGGGCAAAGTGGCCCTCAAGCAGGCCGTGCGGGCCCTCGTTCTTGACCACGAGCGGCAGGTGGGTGGCGATGAGCGGCGCCGCGGATTGCGGCTCCGATTGCGGACCGAAGAGGATGGCGAAGGAGTAAGCCTGCATAGCCTCGATGAGGAGATCGCGATCAGCAATCTGGTTGAATTTGGGCGTGTACATGGTGCTCCTATTGGATGCGCTCGAAGCGGAAGCCGGCCTCGTGCAAGGTGTGGCTGATAGCGGCGATGTGGGATGCGCCGCGGGTCTCCAGCGTCACATCGATGGCGGTTTCGCTCAGGCTGACGCCATAGTAGGCGCGGTTGTGGAGGGTCTCGACGATATTGGCGCGTTGGCTGGCCAGGATCTGCGTCAGGGCGTGCAGAGCGCCGGGGCGGTCCTGGAGGTAGACGCGAACGCGCAGCAGGCGGCCGTCCTTCACCAAGCCGCGCTCGATAATCTTGGCCAGCAGGCTGACGTCGATGTTGCCGCCGCTGACGATAACGACGGTGCGGCGATGCCGAAGGTTGGTCTTGGACTGGACCACCGCGGCCAATGCGGCGGCGCCGGCGCCCTCGGCCAGAGTCTTCTCCTGCTCTAGCAGCAGCAGGATGGCGCTGGCGACCTCTTCGTCGTCGACCGTTACAATCTCGTCCACGTAGCGGTTGACCAACGGCAGCGTCAGGTCTCCGGCGCGGCGGACGGCGATGCCGTCGGCAACCGTGGCCTCTGCGGCAATCGTGACAGGAGCCCCGGCCTCGCGGGCGCGCAGCATCGAGGGTAGCTTCTCCGGCTCGACGCCGATGACGCGGATCCTGGGATTGGTCTCCTTGACCGCGCAGCCGATGCCGGCGATCAGGCCGCCTCCGCCGATGGGAACGACCACGGCTTCCATCTCCGGAACCTGTTCCAGCAGTTCCAGGCCGATGGTGCCCTGACCGGCGATGATCTCGGCGTCGTCGAAGGCGTGAATGAAGGTGCGGCCCTCTTCCGAGTGGCGCCGCAGGGCCTCTTCGCAGGCCTCGTCGTAACTCGCGCCGAGCAGGATGACCTCGGCCCCGAAGCCGCGCGTGGCGGCGACTTTGATCTGCGGCGTGGCCAGCGGCATGACGATCTGCGCCCGGATTCCAAGAGACGCGGCATGGAAGGCTACCCCTTGCGCATGGTTGCCGGCGCTGGCCGCAATCACGCCGCGCTTGCGCTCCGCCTCGCTGAGCGTGAGCAGCTTATTCAGCGCGCCCCGCTCCTTGTAGGAGCCTGTGCGCTGTAGGTTCTCGAGCTTCAGATGCAGAGGCAGGCCGGTCAACTCGGAGAGCTCGTGGGAGAGCTGGCAGGGCGAGACGTAGATCGATTCTCCGATGCGGCCACGGGCGGCCTGGATGCTGGCGAGAGTAACGGGTTCCAAGAGAGTTCCTCCTAAACTTGACGAGAAAGATGGAGCGAAAAGCCCGGAGAGAAGAAAAACCACCAGCCGCGCTTGCGGGTGGTGGCCTGTGTGGAGCAAAAACTCGAAGATTACGATTGGTCAGGCTTGGCTTCCCGCATGCGGATTGGGGTTGCTAATTCGCATGGGGGGCATGGACGCAACGGCAGGCTGGGCCGGGAGATGGATCGCGTTCGCTCCAAAGGGTCGCATGACGTTGATTCGAGTAGAGCAGAGGCGCGGCGGACGCGTCAAGCAATGCGGCAATCCCTGCAACAAAATGAAGATCGATGCATTCCTGGCCGCTCTTATTGGCCTACGAACCTACCGCTGCCGAATCGGCGTCTTCGCTTGGAACAGCATCAGACGGTCGCTGAGTGTTGCGGCCAAACGCGTATTCCCCTGCTGTGTGGCCAGGTCCGCCGCGTGCTGCTCCGTTTCGATGGCCTTGTCGAAGTCGCCGCTTTCGGCGTAGGAGGCGGCAAGCGTGCCGAGGATCGCCGGTTCCCTGCCCGAGGTGATTTGCACCGCATGTCTGGCTAGAGAGACGGCCTCGCTTCCGTTCCGCAGAGATGCATCCGATGAGGTCGACAGAAGCCATGCAGTGTCGTTCAGCGCCTGGAGATTGTCCGGTTCCTTGCGCAACGCCTGCCGCCAGTGCGACAGCCCATCGGCTGGCCGGCCTTTCATCACCAGCGCCATTCCCAGGTAGTAGTGCGCCTCGGCCATGTTGGGCGCGAGTTGTAATGCCCGCTCAAAGTGTGGAATGGCCTCGTCGGTCAGTCCCTTCGCTCCCAGGCCGATCCCCAGGTTCTTGTGCGCGTCCGCCGTCTCCGGGCCGAGTTCCAGCGCCTTCTTCAGGTGCGCGATCGCCGCATCCACATCGCTGGTTGAAAGCAGCGCATGGCCCAGGTTGGCCTCGGCGTTCCCGTAGGCGGGGTCCAATTCGATTGCCTTGCGGAAATCGCCGATCGCCTCGTCGATCTTGTCCTGCATGGCCAGCGCCAGGCCCAGGTTGTTGTAGGCGTGGGCGTAATTGGGATCGCTCTCGATCGCCTGACGATAGTGACTCACTGCCTCATCCAACCGGCCCAGCGCAGTCAGCGCGAAGCCGAGATTGTTGCGTGCCTCGGCGTAATCCGGATTAATGGCCACCGCCTCCTGATACTGCTCGATGGCCTCGTCGAGCCGTCCCTGCTCGGCCAGCGCGCGGCCCAGATTGCTGTGAGCTTCTGCGTAGCCGGGGTTCTGCTCGATCGCCAATTGGTACTGCTCAATGGCCTCATTGCCATGACCGGTGGTGGAGAGCGATATTCCCAGATTGTTGTGCGCCTCAGGGTAGACGGGCTTGGCGGCGATCGACTTGCGGTATTCGGCGATCGCCTCCTGCACCTTGCCAGTGTGTGCCAGGGTCTGGCCGAAGTTGTTGTGAGCCCGGGCATCGCCGGGACTCATTGCCACTGCCTTGGCCCACTCGGGAATGGCGGCAGCGTACTGGCCTTTCTTCGCCATGTCCGCGGCCACATCGTACTGCTTGTAGAAGTCCACCGCCGGCGTGTCGATGTGCTCGATGCCGCTGGGCGCCATGTTGACGAACTCCGGTATGTTCACGGCGCGATTGGCCGCGGTCGAGTTCTCGATCAGGATTGCGGGCGTGTCGTTGCCCTCCGCATCGATGTGGGTGAGGAACATCTGCGTGTAGGGCGAGCGGCTCTTCGAGGAGAAGACCAGCCAGCGGCCGTTGGGACTGAAGCTGTGCCAGGAGTTCATCAGCGGCGTATTGCAGGTCATGCGGAGCGCCACGCCGCCTGCGGCCGGAACGATGTAAAGCTGGCTATCGGGGCGCATCAGCAGCCCGTTGCGGGCCTGGACAAAGACCATCCATTTGCCGTCGGGCGAGATCTTCGGAAAGCTGTTGCTCATGCCGTTCTGCGAGGCGCCGGCGATGGGCTCCGCCTTGCCTCCTTTACCGTCGTTGAAAGGGATGCGGTAAAGGTCGTACTGCATCGGAATCTCCGCCGGATCGTTGGCATAGGCGGCCATCTTACCGTCCGCCGGGGAGGAGTCTTTCGCCTCCGCGCACACGAATACCAGGTACTTGCCGTCGGGGCTCCAAACGGCGCTGGCCTGCACAAAGTGCGGATCGTCGGCGCCGGGCAGCGGCTGCATCTTCTTTAAGCCGCGGTCGTACCAGGCCAGGATTCCGCGCGTGGGATAGAAGACCTGCAGGAAGCGGTAATCCTTGAAATTGGCCACGTAATAGAAATTCGAACTCTTTGCCGCCGGCGGCCGGATTGTTGTAACCACGTAGCGGCCATCGGGCGAGAGTTGCGACATGAAGCCCACGCGCACCGGGCTTCCCGATTCAGTGGGAAACGACGGCCACGAAACCATATCCTCGTTGCGAATGGTCATTCGCTTCAGCACGGGCACAATCCCGTACAGGCCCTTGTCGTTCTGCGGACCATCCATGTCGAGGCCCAGCGTCTTGCCGTCGCCGGAGAACGAGTGGCAGTTGGCGCAGGTGTGCAGATCGTTCATCACGATATGGCTGCTGCTATCGGAGATATTGCGCATCCGCCAGTTGATTAGTGGAATCGCAGCCGTGGCCAGCGGCTTGATGAATCCCTTCTCCAGCTCCGACGGCATCAGCGGCACATCGCGGTAAAAGATGGGCGCGTTCACCGGGTCGACGGAAACTTGCATCTGCATGACTCCGCGCGAAACTGGCTGGTTCGCGTTCCCCGCCTCAAAGCCGCTGACGGCAATCGTGACTGCGCCCTTGCCCGCCTGCCTCTCGATTGCGGCCCAGGTTGCGGCATCGGGCTTCCAAGTGTGCGCAGCGGCTTGCTCCGGCGTTAATTCGGGCAGCTTGTTGGTGTTTGAGATGCAGCGTTGATCGATCTCGCCGATACTCATCCGCTCGCCCTTCGAGATCACATGTATCTCCGCCGCGCCGCCGGTAAACGTGACGTCGATCTGCCAGGAGCCAACATTTGCGGCCGGGTCGCGCCAGAGAAACGTGGGAGCTGCCATGTCGGGCGGAAAGACCGATCCATTGAGCGGGTAGTCGATCTGGATGCGAGCGGGTTCGGTTGCCGCCCGGATCACCGTTATTCCAAGCCCGGCCAGCAGAGCTACGGCTAAAACGGATCCCACCACTACCGAGGCGGCAAAAGCAAATGCACGAAGGCTTGGCCGGGACGAACCGGCTTGAGAACGGCTGGACGAGCGGTTGTCTTCCCTGCCCGGCGCGGCACAGATTTCCGATCGCAGGCCGTGACCGCGCAGATGATCCATGTTCATTCCGTAAACTCCGGACCCTGACTGCCTGCGACTCAGGGAAGCGTACCCAGCGCTGCAATCAAGGGCGATCAGGCGCCGCTATCTACTTCAAGCGGGACCTCTGTCATGCGTCCCGGCACCGTCTCAGTATACTCCAGGCCGCATTCGCAGGGCAGTGGAGACGATCGACGATCCAGGGCAATCACATGAACGTGATTATCTTGGAGCTTGCCGTTTTGAAAGGGCACGGCTTCAGCCGTGCCGCAAAGCCAGCAGAACAAGCGGGCCTTTAGGCCCTGAGGGATGCAATTTGCAAATTCGCTCTGATGAGATCGTTTAGAAGCCTCAAGAACATCCCTCAGCGGCTAAAGCCGATGAGTCTTCGGCCTCGGTGTATGGCACCTTTCGGCAGGCTCAGGACAGGCTTTGAAGCCATGCCCTTTCAAAGCTATTGTTCATAAAAGTTCACAAGCTTCACGCGATTGACCCGTTTCGGCAACTGTCCCCCAATTTCATCCAGGCGGAAGGCTAGAAGATGGCGCGGAGTTCGGCGAAAGAGCCTAGTTCGAGCAGTTGCTGGCCGGCGGGCGCAGGGTCGAGCGTAGCGTGTTCCAGAACCCAGGTGTCCTTGTGGAAGAGAAAGACGGCGTTCAGGCCGGCTGCGAGCGCGGGATTGATGTCGCTCTTGATGCTGTTACCGATCATCCAGCAGCTTTGCGCGGCGCTCCCTTCCTGCGAGGCCGGTCCATGCCGCCGGATAACCTCGCGATAAGCGGCCGGATCCTTCTCCCTGGCGATCTCGACGGCCGTGAAGTAGCCGGACAGACCCGAGCGGGCGACCTTACCCGACTGCTCGCCATGGTCGCCCTTGGTCATGAGGATCAGCCGGTGCCGGGCGGCCAGCTCGGCCAGAGTCTCTTCCACGCCAGGGAGCAGTTCGATCTCCTGCGCGGCGATTGAGCGGGCCAGGCTCTCGATGTGCTCCCTATCTGCCTCTGTCGGAGGCGCCAGGCTATGCCGCTCGAAGCAGGCAAGCAGCGAGCGGGTAAAGGCGGCGAAACCGTAGCCGTGGCTCTGGACCGTCTCCCGCTCGATGGCATAAAGCGTCTGGCGAACCTCATCCGCCGTGCGCGTCTCGTGATTCAGATAGCCGATGAAGGAGCTGATCACGCGCTCGAAGTAGATGTTGTTCTCCCAAAGCGTATCGTCGGCGTCGATGAGCAGGGTCTGGCCGGGAGGAAACTGGGGCATGAACTTATGGTAACGAACGGGACCAGGCGGGATGAAGCCTGGATTCTGAGTTCGTCTTCTACAATCCTTGGCGCGGTCGGGATCTGGCACCCAATTTTGGGTTATCGACCCCGATGAGACCTGCGCTAACCACCGCCGCTCGCATGTTATCTGATTAATTATCTGCAAGGTTTCGAAAATATAAAAGGGAGGGGTGGCACTGCTGTCCAAAATAGCGGCTATCTGTTTGACCTGAGAAAAGTTTAAGGAGGCTGATCCCCATTTACTCTGAAGTGGGTTCCCAGACAGGACCACATTAAGAGAAGAGAGGATCAGCCATG